>Ga0209749_1002194_pt1 | contig 13801 bp, 8 predicted proteins | sample EPASupsiteSAE347_FD_187267 | JGI IMG/M metagenome (GOLD analysis project Ga0209749, IMG submission 187267) | Bioremediated contaminated groundwater from EPA Superfund site, New Mexico - Sample SAE3-47 (SPAdes) (version 2) | ecosystem: Environmental > Aquatic > Deep subsurface > Groundwater >... | reverse complement strand
ATTAAATTCCAGAAGGTAATCTACACGATGGAAAATCGAAAGCTTTCTAAAGAAACGGCTAGTTAATCGGATTTATGACAAATCAATCGCTGGATAAAATCATAAAAAACCTTACATCTGACATCGGGTATAAGATTATTCCATTCGATAGTTTTATAAATGAGCTCCCGGCGTCCGGCCATCTTCTAATGAGGAATATTTTCCAACTCTTCCATGATATGGTCCATTTCTATGTCAAGGAAGAAAAGGGTGAATTTCCTTATGATTCGGAAGCCGTCGGTTTTTATAACTATAACCTGGATGATCTGTTCATCAACGAGACGAATAAACCTTTTTTTGCCGACCGGCTTTTTTCCAACCGCGTGATGAATTTGGCGAATTCATTTCGAGCGAGCGCTGCGCGAAATAAGATTTATATCTTCAAAGGGCCTGCCGGTAGCGGGAAAAGTACTTTTCTCAACAATCTATTGGCGAAGTTTGAGAAATATATTCGCGGGGATGAAGGTCTTCTTTATGAAATAGTTTGGCGAATTCCATTGGAAGAAGTGCAACATGATTTCTCCGGGAAAAAGAAGAGTAATGAAAGCGGGTCTAAACCATTCGTCAATTTAGCGCAGCTTTGCGGAAATAATAAAAATGGAAGTACGCCATCGGAAAATGCGCCCTCCGTGCGTTCTGCGGATTCATCCGTTAGACTCGCACCCGGAAGGTGTGTCGGTGCATCAAGCGCGGGTACCTTCGAAGTGACTTGTCCAAGCCATGACAACCCATTTCTCTTGATTCCCAAGCAGTATCGCAGCGATCTTCTGAAGGAAATAATTCCCGAAGGTGACTTCAAGAAGAAGCTTTTCAAGCATAAGCAATACCAATGGATTTTCAAGGATGACCCTTGTACGATTTGTTTGAGCATATTCAATGCCCTAATGGAAAAATTCATGGTTGAAAAGGTATTTTCCATGATCTTTGCCAGAAGATTCTTTTTCGACCGTCGACAAAGCGTAGGTTTGTCCGTGTTCAATTCCGGCGATGATTCCGACAAGGCGCTTGTTAGAACCAACGAGCAAATTCAGCAATTCTTAAACGAGTTTTTCAAGAACAGCGATAAAGTGAAATTTTCTTTTTCCAGTTATGCTAGTACAAATCAAGGAATCATGGCATTAATGGATTTGAAATCAAAAAATGTTCAAAGATTTCTTGACCTCCACGGAATCATCAGCGATGAGGTGCATCGGGTTCTTGACATTGAGGAACGTATAAAATCACTCTTTATCGTACTGGCGAATCCCGGCGATCTCGAAAATGTCGGTGAGCAGAATAAAAAAAGCGAATCATCCATAGACCTTTCACTGAAAGATCGAATCCATGAAATCATGGTTCCCTACGTTCTTGATTTCAATACGGAAATCAAAATCTATACCAATACTTTTGGAGAACAAATCAAATTACGGTTCATGCCCCATGTCTTGGAGAACTTTGCCAAGACGATTATTTCATCGAGAATCAAGAGCGAATCGAAAGCGATCGCTGATTGGATTGAAGACGATTCCATATATGAAAAATATTGCGATCCGGATTTTTATATTTTGAAAATGTATCTATATGCCGGAATCATACCTGACTGGCTCTCAAAAGAAGATAGGGGCTCTCTTAAAGTGGAAGTGAGAAAGAATCTCTTGGCTGAGGCTGAAAAAGACGGTCACGACGGCTTTTCCGGTCGAGAATCAAATCAGCTGTTTGACGAATTCTATATGAGGTATTCAAAGAAAAGACCGATAATGATGCGCCATGTCTATGAATATTTTGTTGATGAAACCAGGGATTTAAAAGATAAGATTCCCAGAGAATTTCTCAAACACCTTACCGATCTTTATGATTTTGAAGTCCTGAAAGAAGTCAAGGATGCCATGTATGACTACAACGAAGATGAGACAGGGAAGACGATACTGAATTATTTGATGGCGATTCTTCACAACCTGGGAGATCTCTTTAAAAATCCGTATTTGGACAATGATGAATTTACCGTAACGCAGGATTTCTTGGATATTGTCGAAACCCACTTGATTGGACATAACGCGTATCCGGTAGTCAAGGAACGTTATCGCAAGGACGCCATTGAGGAATACGCATCCGTTACTCTTGCTAAGGAAATTAAATGCGAGGGGAAAAAGATAACCGATACTAAGCAGTTTCAAGAAATGTTTACGCAATTTACAAAAATGGCACGGCAAAATGTGCTCGAACCTTTCGCGGAAAATGCTAATTTTCGCTCGGCCATTATGGAATTTTCTACCGATGGTTTTTCCAAATACGATACAAAGATTCGAGACAAAGTCAAATTGTTGTTTACAAATCTAAATGAAAAATATGGTTATAATGAGGAATGCGCCAAAGCCGTGATGATTTACGTTCTCGATAATAAACTTCACGAAAAATTTGATGATTAGAACTACAATTTGCCAGCTATCATGACTTTGAAGTCTTGACTGAACACGAATTTCGTTGATGGGTTTTTGGGGCTTATGCAAAGCAAAACTGGGATATAGGCCAAGTGCCTTGGCTGTGTCGCCTTGCGTGAATGGAATTATCCAAATACGATTTTGTGGGCGTTCAGAAGGATCAATATTTTTGTCAAGCCGTCTTTTCCCACGATTTTTCCTACGCCATTGAGATGTTCTACGTTGACTCCTTCGCTTACATGCGATGGGGGTTCTATGGCCGAAGTCGAAAGTTTTATGACTTCGTAAACGCTGTCGACCAGAAATCCTACTTTAACCTTAATCTTTTCTTTTTCCAGTGTAAGAATAATTATCTGATCTTTGGGCCTCTTTTCTCGTTCGAGAAGCTTTAAACGCCTTCTGAGATTGATTACCGGTATTATTTCACCTCGCAGATTGATGACTCCCTCTATTTGCGAAGGTGCCTTAGGAACTCGAGTAATCGGTGAAAGGTTGATGATGCCTTCCACTTGCTTAATGTCGAGAGCGTAAGTTTCCTCAGCCATCGAAAAACTGAGCAACTGTACAAGTTCGATAATTTCCTTGTCTTCTTCTTCCGAAACTTCCTGCACTTTCTCTGTCGGCGGTGGAGGTGAAGAATACGCCGTTTCGGGTTCGGAATCCTGTTGCTTGGCGATTTTCGGCGATGGGGTAGGGGAAGTCTGTTTTGTTTCCGGTTTGATTTGAACTGCCGGTTGTGGTTGTGCAGCGGGACTTTCTTGATGAGAGCGTGCTTGATGTTGCGATTGAGCCGGTGGCGGTGGTGGTGGCGGTGGTAGGGCAACCGAGGGTTCAGCGCCGGAAACTCCGCTTCCTGGGCGAATATCCTCTGGTCCGAGAGCGATGACTTGGACGATTTCGATTTCCGATATCGATTCTATCCCGTCGGATATCTCTTTTGCCGTATGATCGCTGGTGATAATCATTTTGAAGGATCTGTCAAATTTCTCGTTTTCCAAATCCTTTATTTCAGGAATGGATTTTATAATTTCACAATGATGTGAATCCAGGGTTCGAAGGACCATGAAAATTCTTGGTCCTTTCAAGAGACAATCGGTGACCAGTTGAACGTTCACCAGGAAAGGTGTCAATCCCCTCTGCTGGGCGTCCATCAACCCGCTGGCTTCGAATTCCGAAATGGCGAACTCGGAAAGATCTTGCCCGGTTGCATTTCTTCCGGCTTGAGAGGCGTCTGCATTTTCCCTGGTTTCAGATGAAACGGCCGGTTGTTCGAATTGATTTCCCTCAATTGGGGAACCTTCACCTTGGATGACTGCGGACAGCTTTTGAGAAACTTGAGTCAAATCGATGTTGGAATCGGAGCCGTTGATGCTGTCGTTTACAAGCGTGCGAAGGACGTCGAAGGTTTCGAAGATCACGTCGATTGCTTGGGATGTTACTGGAATTTGCTTGGTTCGAAGTTTATCCAGAACACTTTCCATTTCATGAGTAACATGAGCTACTTTCTCGAAACCCATGGTGGCGGACATGCCCTTAAGCGTATGAGCGGCTCGGAAGATTTCTTCTATAGCTTCCAGATTATTTGGATTCTGCTCAAGAGATAGCAACCGACGGTCCATGGTATCAAGGTTTTCTCTGGAGCCGTCAATGTATGCTCCCATGTATTGTTGAAGGTCTAAATCCAACTTAAAACTCCATTTTTTGTCCGTAATTCATGCATCAATGTTAATTTTCAAAAATCGGATTTGATTTCAAGAATAAACCTGTCCTTTCATCTGGAAGAAAGAGGGAATATCCAAAATCAGTGCTATACTTCCATCCCCGCGCATCGTTGCGCCCATGATTCCGGGTAAACTACTCAATAGATTTCCGAGAGATTTAATGACGATTTCCTGCTGCCCTAAAAGTTCGTCGACCATGAATCCGGCTCGTTTTTCGCCGGATGAGCAAACAACGATTGATAATTCATCGATTTTTTCTTTTTCATCCGGGGGCGTTGGAACATTGAGGATATTTCTAAGCCTGATGATGGGCAATACGTCTCCTCGAAGCAAAGTAACCTCTTGATGTTGTACGATATTGATCTTGTCCTTCGTGACATCCGTCGTTTCTTGAACAGATCCAAGGGGTATCGCATAGGTTTCATTGCCGAGTTTGACCATTAGAGCTTGTAGAATAGCCAAAGTAAGCGGGAGTTTGATGATGACTCTTGATCCTTCCCCGACTTTCGATTCGATGTCGAGAACGCCGTTGAGTTCGTCGAGCTTTGATTTAACGGCATCCATGCCTACTCCTCTACCGGAAAGATCGCTGACGACTTCCGCCGTTGAAAAACCGGGCAAAAAGACGATTTTTATGATTTCTTCCGGCAACATTTTTTCTATCTGTTCCTGCGTAAACAAACCTTTTTTTACCGCAAGCGGACCGATGATTCGTGGATCGATGCCTTTTCCATCGTCTCGAACTTCAATTATTACATGATTTCCCTCGTGACGGGCGATTAAGGTAATGGTCCCGGTTTCGGGTTTACCTTTCGCGGCTCGTGCTTCCGGGGACTCGATTCCATGGTCGATCGAATTGCGTATCAAATGAACCATCGGATCTCCGATTTCATCAATGACGGTTCGGTCCATTTCCGTTTCCTTGCCTTCAAGTACCAGTTCGATTTTTTTATTGAGTTTTTTTGAAAGATCCCTGACCATGCGCGGAAATCTATCGAAAACTTGATCGATGGGTACCATGCGGACTTGCATCACGACGTTTTGCAGAGATGAACTGATTTGTGATACGCGGGCAAGGGTTTCATTCAGATCTTTAAGTTTGTGAGCGGTGCCGATGTCTTGTAATCTGGTTCGGTTGATTACCAGTTCTCCGACCAGATTCATCAGTTCATCAAGCCTGCGCATATCTACGCGAACCGTTTGACTGCCTCTCTTCTCAGCTGCCGCGGCAGCCGCGGCGGGAGGTTTAGACGGCGGCGGAGCTGCCGGCGCGGGAGATTGTTTTATTGGAGGTAGAGCCGCCGGTGCGGAAGGCATCGTTGGCTTTGTCTGTTGCTGCGATTTCGGGGCGGCTTTTTGCGCTTGTGATGACGAGGGTGTGGGCGAAGGTTGGGGGGTGCGTGAAGCAGTCTGACTGCTTGGACTTGCGGCTGCTGAATTGCTTGTAACCTTAGGTGGTGGTGAAGATGGCTGTGACGGCGCAACTTGCGGTGGCGGTGCCGATTGAACGCTTACCGGAGAAGGTTGCGGACTTACATCGGCCGCGCTTCGTTTGAAATCCTCGGCTTTTACCGATTGAACATCGACTTTTTCAATCTCCGATATTGATTCTATTCCACTTTTTATATCCGCTGCAGTCGTCTGCGAAATCAGAATCATTTTAAAAGATAGATCGAACTTTTCTTCCTCCAGATCCTTCGTTTCGGGAACCGACTTGATGATTTCGCAGGACAACTCTTCCAGGTTTCTGACCACCATATAGGCTCGTGGCGCTTTCAAGAGACAATCCGGAACAAGTCTTACTTTGAGTAAGTAAATTTGTGTTCCTCTTTGCTGCGCTTCCAGTAAAACTTGCACTTCAAATTCATTCATGAAGATGTCCGCCAAATCATCACCTTGTGTGGGCTCGTTGACGGCGGATGGGGAAACCGCTTGAATCTGTTGAACTTCCTTCTTGGCGGACGTGGTTTTGGAAGAAGCCGCATCGGTGAGTTTCGATGAAATGGCGGTTAGATCTACATCCGTATCAGTTGCGGAAATACTGTCATTAACCAAAATTCTTAGAACGTCGAAAGTTTCGAAAAGAACGTCGATGATAACTTGGTTGACGATAAGTTGTTTATTTCGCAATTTATCCAGTATATTTTCCATCTCATGGGTTAGATGTGCGACCTTTTCGAAGCCCATAGTGGCTGACATTCCCTTTAGAGTATGCGCAGCTCTGAAAATCTCGCCGATGGCTTCCAGATTATTGGGATTCTGCTCGATCGCAAGAAGCATCTTATCCATCATATCGAGGTTCTCTTTCGAACCGTCGATATACATTCCCATATATTGGGAAAGATCTATATCCACATCAACCTCTTACCCCATTGAGATAGAAATTCCTAAATACCATGCCTTAACCGCTCAGTATACAAAAAAAATCGGTAAGAATGCGACATAAATTACAATTCCATTCGATAAATTCGCGAAGAATGACGACAACACTCATTCTCCTGAGATATTCATTGATAAATCGCCTTTCGCCGGATTACCATCGGAAAAGTAATAACTTTTCAAATACCTTCAAGGTATATGATTACTCTAATTTTCGGCAGATTTCTCTCGAAGATGGAATCTTTCATTAGAAATAGAAAGATTCTTCGTAAAATATTTGATTATCGCGATGATTATTGTTTCTTTTCTTGATTCGTAAAAAGTTTGTTGAGGAAGAATTGTAAATTCGCGGGTTTGAAATCATCCGGAACGCTTTGCCCATCCGTAAAATAAGCTAATGGAGATTTGGTTCGATACATCACGGCTAATAATGGGCCAAATGAATTGGTTTCATCGACTTTGGTGAATATCAACTGATCGAACCCGACCTCGCCGAATTTTCGAATCGTATCGATCATATCGGTATATTTTGTCGTTGCCGATAAGACAAGATATTTTAAAGCCGTTGGAAAAAATCTAAGAAAATTCCGCAACTCGCCAAGCTCGCTTTTATTCTTTTGACAACGCCCGGCCGTGTCGACGAGGATTATATCCTTGTTTCTATGTCTCTCAAGAGCCGGAGTAATATCTTCGGGTTCAAGTATGATTTCCATTCCGGCTTCGATTATTTGTGCATACTGTGACAGCTGCGCGGGAGCTCCTATTCGAAATGTGTCGAGAGTAAAAAGCGCCACCGACCTTCTGTCCACAACATTGAGAGCGAAGGATGCGGCTAGTTTGGCTATCGTAGTAGTTTTTCCGACGCCCGTGGGGCCGATCAAGACGAAAATTTTAGGTTCTGAACTATTTCTTGACTGCGGTTCAGAAGATACTTTTAGTCGTTTTTCAAGCCATTTAGCGGTTTCCGATTCCGCCGAGGCGCATGTTTTTAAAGCCGGATAAGGGATTTCATTCTTTATCTGATCAAGGATTCCTTCAAGAACGTCAATCGGCATTTCGATATCGGTAAGTTTTTTTCTCATATGGAAAAGACCTTCCGGAATGGATGACGGGGGTGAAGATAATATTCCATCCGAACAGGCTTTAATCTGTTTCAGCATGGAAGTAATTTCCGCGATTTTATCTTCAAGTAATTGTATTGTCGGTTTTTCCAAATGCTCGCTTTCAGGAATCGTACCTTCGATAGGGGTTTTTACGTTCGCGGAAGCTGCTCCCTTGTCGTTGGTCTTTCCCGATTTTTGTTTTAAAATTTCGCTTAAAAGCGCTTGAATTTTCTCGGTTTCATTCTCATCAGAGGCTAATTTTTGCGGCTGGGGCTCCGTATTACCTTCTTGATTAGATCGAAGCGTGTTTACTCTTCTTAACCCTTGGGGTCCCATATGAGCATTTTTTGAATATTCCGCGATTCCGGGTAAATTTCGATTTGTGCCCTTCTGTGGAGTTGACGGAGTTGAAAACTCGGGAATTTCACCGATTGTCGTCTCGGACAAGCAGGCTTTCGCCGACGGCGGTCGCTGACTGATCGATGTTTTCCCGGTAAGATCCTCGGTAGGAGCGGGACGAGCCGGCGCCGTTTTCGTCGGTTTCTCCGCCGGTGTTCGTGGGATAGCGACGGTAATTTCAACCATTTCTTTCTTTAGAAATCCTCCCCAAGAGCCTTTTTGGAATGTTCGGGAAGTTATGATCAACATTCCTTCGCCCAATTCATTCTCGGCTTTTAGGCAGGCTTCATAGTAGCTGTCGGCCACGAATTTTTTTATCATCATGGCTTTGTTTCTCCCCCAAACAGCTGCGCGAGTCGCGAAAGAAACCCGGTTATTCCCTTGTCTTGAGTTTCGGGAAGATTTTCATTAAACACTTTGGCTACCAATTCCCTTATGCTGATCGCAGCCGGAGACATCGGCGAAAACAGCAGTAATGGAGTTTGCTGTCTCACCGCCAAATACATGTTTCTATCTTGAGGTATAAATCCCATTTTTCGGATTGAAAATTTAAGAAATTCTTTGGCAACCGATTCCAGACGATCTTGGATAAATAATGCTTCTTGTTCATTTTCCACTCGATTTACGATTACCGAGACAACGGCCTCAGAGCGGTTTTGACTAATGATTTTAATGATTCCGTAAGCATCCGCAAGAGCTGTCGGTTCCGGAGTAGTAATGACTATTATTTGATCGGCGGCTAGGCAAAATGAAATCACGTTTTGGTTGATGCCGGCTCCGGTATCGATAAGAAGATAGTCGGCTTTATCCTCTAGAAATTTCATCTGATCGAATAATCGTTGCGCGGCATCAGGCTTAAGGTGAGCTAATTCGGAGATTCCCGATCCACCGGCAATGATTTGAATTCCGTGTGGACCGGGCATCAGAATTTGCTCCAGGTTCAAGCTGCCGTTGATTACGTCGGTTAGATTATGACGAGGTCTGATGCCGAAAACCACATCAATGTTCGCCAGTCCCAAATCGGCGTCAAGAATGATTACTCTTCTTCCCGCTTTCGCGAAACATACGGCTAGATTTGCCACGAGGCTTGTCTTTCCTACGCCGCCTTTTCCCGATGTTACGGTTATTGTTCTTGCTATCTTAGCTCCGGGAACTTTCGGACGTCTCGATTCCAACCTTTTAAACACGTATGGTTCGATTTGCCTACGTGTTTCAGCTATGACGGCTTCTAATGGTTTAATGATTGGATCGGTCATATTTGTTGCGGGATGTCTCCGGGGGGAGGATAAAGAATTCGATCAACGAAGGAATATAGAAAATCTCGAGGGGCTTTACCGGGAGAATTTAGAAAGGAACGCAATGCGCTTTTTGAATCCTTATCGAAATTGTCGATGCCAGAAAGTACCACTCTAAGATTCCTAAGGTCAAGGGGTAAAAATTGTTTCGCTACCGTTAATATTCTTTCGGACACATCAGTCGCATTTGGCGCGTCTGAAAGGGATAGTGCCAATAAAAAAATAGGTGAGAAATAGCCGGACATATATATGCTTTTCAGCGCTTCATAACATCGCAATATTGAATCTTGATGGTCGGGAATTAATACTCCGGCGACATCGGAAGCGTGAAGAAGCGGTTGCGAACAATCTAATTCATGAGCTTGAAGAGTGACGATCAATTCCGTCGGCGAACCGAGAACCCGCATAAGATTCTTGGAAAAACGGATCTTTTTCTCATCGGATTGCTGATTCAACGAATTAAAACCGTATATTCTTGGAATCACCATTAATATGCCCTCAGACGTCTCCAAAGATTGAAACGTCGGCGTGAAATCATCGTGTTCTTCCATGATTACCGAATTTACCGCTAAAATTCCCGCTTGATCCCATACATAAGATAATTTGGTGTTGCCGATTACTCCAAGTATCCAGTTTTGAAGGGGAGGAACCGCCCATCCGATTTTATCAGGAACCACCAGTACTGTTGTTTGAAATGGTGTGGGGTGCGGAATAGAAGCGAGAAGTTCATCCTTTGATGGAAGAGCTTCAGGATTTGTTTTGTCAACAAGTTTTTTTAATTGTCTGAGAGAATGCGCTTGATCGTTCATGATATGCCGTGAATTTTTTGTATATTACAATGCGATCAGACCAATGGACTGAAGCTGGACGAGATTTGGAATTTCATTATAGGCTAGAACTGTCAATTTAGGTGCGCCGCGCTCGGTAAGCCTTTTTATGCTTAATCTCAGTGCTGATCCGCAAAGAAGAATCGGATTTTTGCCTTCTTGCATGACCTCTTCGATTCTCTCCCGTATTTTTGCCAGAAAATCTGACGCAACTTTCGGATCCAAGGCAAGTTGTGTCGTGCCGTCAATTTTTTGCAGGGAATTGGTCAAGATTTGTTCAAGCCTCGGATCCAATGAGATTACATTTAATATTCCTTTCTCATCGACTAGGCTTTTGCATATATGACGCGATAATCCCTGTCTGACGATTTCCGTCAGCGTGTCCGCTTCATTGATGCCCTTGCAATCCGCCAAGGATTCCAACACTGTAACCATATTTCGTATTGAAACCGCTTCTTTTAATAGATTCTGCAATACTTTCAGCAACATGGAATGACTGACTACGGCCGGAATTACTTCATCAACAATTAAAGGATTGCTGGCTTTAACGGTATCCAGAAGGGCTTGCAGTTCCTGGCGTCCGAAGATCTCGTTTGCATTTCGCCGGATCAACTCCGTGAGATGAGTCGTGATTACCGTTGACGGATCGACAACCGTATACCCGGCCATTTCAGCTCTTTCCCGCATGCTCTGAGGAACCCAGACTGCGGGTAATCCGAATGCCGGTTCCTTAACTTCTATTCCGGAAACTGTAGATGTGACGGTTCCTGGATCCATTGCCAAGAATTGATCGGGTATTATTTCATAGCGGTCTATTTCAACGCCTTTTATTTTCGCCAAATAAGTCGACGGTTGTAGTTGAATATTATCGCGAATTCTGATCGGAGGAACAATGAGCCCTAGATCTATTGCCATTTGTCGTCTGATCAAGGTTATTCGGTTTAATAAATCTCCCCCTTGATTTGCATCGACGAGCGGAATGAGATTATAACCGATTTCCAATTCAAGCGGATCCACCGACAAAAGGGAAGAGACATCTTCCGGTTTGGATGGAGCAGCTGCGGTTTTCGCTTTTTTGTCATCTTCTTTCTTTTTCTCTTTCTGCTCTTCTTGCGTGTGAATCGTGTAGGCCAAAGCTCCAAAAAGCATCGAAAGAACAAAAAAGCTGATTTTTGGTAAGCCCGGAATAAGACCCAAGAAACCCATCATTACTGCCGCCACGCCAAGAACTTTCGGTCTTGAAGCAAGCTGTTCCGATAGTTCGAAACCTAAGCTTGACTCGGAGCTTGCTCTTGTGACGACAATACCCGTGGCTGTGGCTATGAGCAGTGCCGGCAACTGCGTTACCAGACCATCGCCTACCGTAAAAAGGGTGTAAACCTGAAGCGCATCGAGAACGGATTCCCCTCGCTGAAGAACACCGATTGTCAATCCGCCAAGGACATTAATTATTGTTATTATTATTCCGGCGATTGCATCACCTTTGACGAATTTGCTGGCGCCGTCCATGGAACCGTAAAAGTCGGCTTCGCGTTGGACGTTTTTTCGTCGATCACGTGCTTCGTTGTTGTCGATAATTCCGGCGTTTAAATCGGCATCAATGGCCATCTGTTTTCCGGGCATCGCGTCCAGTGTGAACCTTGCGGCAACTTCGGCCACTCTTTCCGCGCCCTTTGTGATGACAATGAATTGAATGACAACGAGAATTGAAAATACGACTATTCCCACGACATAATTCCCGCCGACGACGAATGTGCCGAATGCCTTGATTACCGCAACTTTTGCACCCTCTCCTGCAAGAATTACTCGAGTGGAACTGACGTTTAGTCCCAGCCTGAATAGGGTTGCAATCAGCAAAAGGGTTGGAAATGCCGAAAATTCAAGTGCATCTTTCGTGAATATTGACACCAATAAAACCGTTAATGAAATTGCGATGTTTAATGCCAGAAGCAAATCCAGGAGTGTCGGTGGAAGAGGAACCACCATCATGACCACGATCGAGACAAGACCTAACGCAAAGAGAACGTCACGATTTCGAAGGATCTCTGCGAAAGGAACTATTTTTAAAGCAGTTGCACGCGGTTCAGCCAATGTTTACACCACGACGTCCTTTTTTATGATATGCGGTGCCCTCAATATTAAGAAATAAATCGATCAATTTCAATGGGGTATGAAAAAAAAGGTAAAATAATTATTAACGTATTATTGATAACTGCAAAATGAAAGCCGGTTTTCTGGTAGGGCGGATTAGGCGCTAGCACCGTAATCCGCCGAGCTTGATGAGTTTTTCGAAAGGCAGGACTCAATAAGGCGTTATGCATTTTTACGCAGCCTTTTGAGTTTTCATGCGAAGCACTTGAGCTAAAATTTCGGCGACCGCCGCATAAAGATCGGCCGGGATCTCGTCTCCAACATTTACTGATTTGTGTAAAGCTTGCGCCAGAGGCTTATTCTCAAGTATGGGCACGCCGTGCGCTTTCGCGATTTCTTTGATTTTTTCCGCGATTAATCCCGTTCCCATTGCTATTACTTTGGGTGCGGGATCCTCGTCCTGTTGATATTTGAGTGCAACTGCGATATGTGTCGGGTTTGTAACTACGACGGTGGCTTTAGGAATATCTTCCATCATTCTTTTCGTTGCGATTTTCCGTTGTCTTTCTCTAATCTTCGATTTAACCTTCGGATCTCCTTCGCGTTGCTTGAATTCTTCCTTTATTTCTTCCTTGGACATTTTTAGATTCTCTTCATAATTCCATTTCTGAAAGAACCAATCGCCGATTGCCAGTGCGAATAAAATTAATATTATTTTAATCGCCATTGAAAAAATTAATTTGGCAAGTATTATCATGGAGGGCACGGGGTCAAGTTGCACGAACCGTATCAATAACGGCATTTGTTCGCTCAGCGTGGAATAGGGAACGTATGAAACCACAAGAATTTTAATAATCGACTTGACTAATTCGCCCAAAGCACGCTTGGACAAAACATTTTGTAATCCGGAAATCGGATTCAATCGCTCAAAATCAGGTATTAACGGTTCGAAAGTCAGCATGAAGCCGACTTGAAAGAAGTTAACGCAGATAACGGCGATTATTATGATTAAAAAAATTGGAACTAGGCATTTTAGAACGACGATGAATAATTGATTAATTATGAGAATAGTTACAGGCAAGGTCAGTTCGGTCGAGATTAAATTCGTCACTGAAAATCTCATATAATCACCCATGACGCCAAGTAACTGAGACCCATAGAACTTTAGTATGAGAAAAGCTGCCAACATTACGACAACGGAATCAAGATCATTGGATTTAGGAACATTGCCTCGTTCTCTTGCTTCCTCGCGACGTTTTTCCGTGGCCGGTTCGGTTTTTTCTCCGGCGAAAAGCTGGATGTCAAAAGAGAGTTGGGTAAATCGTATTTGATTATCCGGAAGGAATTGATTACCGGTCGGAGAGTCGAGATTCATCTATTAATCTTTGCACCGAAAATAAATATTCAATCTTTTGAATAGAACAATAAATGGAATTAGATTACAACTTATTTAAAATATTATTAATATCTCCATACACATGTGAAATCAGTGTTTTTATCTCTTCAGCGTAGAATGGTAACGTCAGAATA
>Ga0209749_1002190_pt1 | contig 13818 bp, 9 predicted proteins | sample EPASupsiteSAE347_FD_187267 | JGI IMG/M metagenome (GOLD analysis project Ga0209749, IMG submission 187267) | Bioremediated contaminated groundwater from EPA Superfund site, New Mexico - Sample SAE3-47 (SPAdes) (version 2) | ecosystem: Environmental > Aquatic > Deep subsurface > Groundwater >... | reverse complement strand
ATGATAGGACTCCTTCCGGTTTTTGATAACGACGCTAACCCTTACACCTTGAGTGACAACGGATTTTACTGCACGCCGCGGGAAATCATGCCTTGGACAATTTTTTCCAAGGCGATGCAATAGGCCGCCTGGCGTAATGACACTTTTTTGGCGCCGACCATTTCCTTGACGTTCGCATACGCTTTGCGCAACCGGTTGAAGAGCCGGGTATTGACGTCCTCTTCCTCCCAATAAAAACCTTCGCGGTTTTGCACCCACTCGAAGTAGGACACGATCACGCCGCCGGCATTGGCCAGAATGTCGGGCACCACCACGACCTTGCGGGAATCCAGGATTTTATCGGCCTCCGGCGTGGTGGGCCCGTTGGCGCCCTCAACAATCAGCTTGGCCTTGACGCTTGCCGCATTCTCTTCCGTGATCGTGTTTTCCTTGGCACAGGGCAGGAAGACATCACAGGGATAGGAAACGATATTATCCGCCAGCGGATTCCCGCCGGGAAAGCCTTCGATGCGGCCGGTTTGATCGCGGTGTTTAACCAGTTCGCGCACGTTCAATCCTTCGGGATTGCAGACGCCGCCCGTAATATCCTGAATGGCGACGACCTTGAGGCCGCGCTCGAAGCAGTCCAACGCCGCATGCGCGCCCACGTTGCCGAACCCCTGCACGCCCACCGTGTAATTTTTAAGGCCGACGTCCTTAACCGCTTCCAGCATGGTGCAGACCACGCCGCGGCCGGTGGCTTCCTTGCGACCCTGAGAGCCACCCAGGGCGATCGGTTTGCCGGTAACCACGCCGCGGGCGACATCGCGATACTTGCGATATTCGTCGTAAATCCAAGCCATTTCCCGGGCGCTGGTGCCCATGTCGGGCGCAGGGATATCAATGTTGGGCCCAATGTCATTTACTAATCGGGAGGTATATTTGCGCACCAGGCGCTCCAGTTCGGTAATCGACAAGGTCTTGGGATCCACCGTGATGCCGCCCTTGGCCCCGCCGTAGGGGATGCCGACCAGGGAGGTTTTCAGGGACATCCACAGGGCCAATGCTTTGACTTCATCCAAGTCCACATCGGGATGGAACCGGATGCCACCCTTGTAACAGCCCAGCACATCGCTGTGCTGAATGCGATAACAGTTGAACACCTTCAGCCCGCCGCGGTCGAGCTGGATCGTGGCCCGGAACATGATCACCTTGTCCGGAATACGCAGGCGCTCTATGATCTCCTGCCCTTGGAAACGCTTTTTGAAGTTCAGGATATCGCCCGTTTTCTCCACCAGACTGATCGCATTCTCCAAGACATTCGCCATGACACGTTCCCTTTCTTTTCTTATTTATATTGCCACGGAAATTTAATAGCATGTGTCGGTGTGGAGTTCAAGGGGAAAAGGACCAAGGGGGCTCACGGCGGTGTCATTCTCAAATTTGCACCGTGTATTGCGGCTCAGCCGGAGGCTTCGCCCTACCCATTAGCGATGAATTCCGGGCAGGTAGGGCGAACCGTCCCTGGTGAGCCGCGAAAATGACGCAGCCCTGCAAGGGGGCTGCAGGCTGTGGACTGTAGCCGGAGGGGTTCGCTTGCCATTCTGAATTCTGACTCCTGAATTCTGTCTACCTCGCTGAGTAGTTAATATGCAACTGGAAGAACTCAAGCAAAAGTTGGCTCAGTCCAGCCAGCCGGCCAGCCGGCGCTTTCACGCGCTGATGGCCCGCCGGGTAAAAACCATTCTTATGGTATCAACCCAGTACGAGGCATTCAGCCTGTCCTGGGACGGAAGCCTGACCGAGGACATTTATGGGGCTTATTCCCTCCTGCATCTGCAGAACGTGCCGCAAATCACCACGGTCATGTCCGGCCAGGAAGCCCTGGAAGCGCTCAAGCACGAAAAGTACGACCTCGTATTGGTGTCCTCCAACCTGGCGGACATGACGATTTCCGAATTCGGCCAGGCCGTGAAGACCGCTGTGCCGGGTCTGCCGGTGGTCGTGTTGATTTTCGCCCTCGGCGGCCTCCCGTCCGTACCTATCGCCGCCTATACCGGCGTGGACTACATTTTTTCCTGGCAGGGCAATGCCAAGGTTTTGCTCTCCATCATCAAATTGGTCGAAGACGCCCTCAACATTGACCGGGATATCCAAATCTGCCGCATTGGCGTGATCATGGTAATCGAGGATTCCGTCAAGCAGTATTCCTTTTTTCTTCCCCACCTCTATGCCCTGCTCATGAAGCAGACTTTCGCCCGGGTACCCTACGGCATTGACGAGAACGAGCGCCAGCTTCACACCCGCACGCGCCCCAAGGTCGTGCTGGCACGGACCTTCGCGGAAGCCGAAGCGCTCGTGGAGCGCTACAAGCCTTTTCTGCATGGCGTGATTTCCGATCTCCAGGTGGCCGTGGAAGGCAAAAAAGGCCAGGAGACCGGCGCAACCTTTCTGCGCCGCCTGCTGGATACGATCCCCGGCCTGCCAATCTTGCTCATGTCGGCCGACGAGACGGCGGCGGCTGTGGCGCGCTCGTTGGGGATTGAATTCGTGGATAAAAATTCGCCGCGGTGCGTCCGGCAACTGGAAGATTTCTGCATGGGTAACCTGGGGTTCGGCGACTTCGTTTTCCGCGACCGCCATGGCCGCGAAATCCTGCGTGCCCGCAACCTGCGCGCGTTCGAAGACGCCCTTCAAACGCTACCGGAAGAGTCCTTGGAATTTCACAGCCGGCGCAATCAATTTTCGCATTGGCTGTTGGCCCAGGGCGAGGCCGGGCTGGCGGAACTTATCCGTCCCTTGCAGGCCTCGGACTTCAAGTCGTTAGCCGAAATGCGCGAATTCATATACACGGCCATCCGCCTGGCCAGGCGAGAAAAACATCGGGGGATCATCGCTGATTTCCGCGCCGACGATTTCGAGCCTGAATACGCCTTTTTAATGACGGGGCGCGGAAGTCTGGGCGGTAAGGCCCGCGGCCTGGCCTTCATGTTTAACCTGTTTTCCCGTAATTTTCCTGACGGCCGCCTGGGCGGCATGGAGATCAAGTTTCCCCACACGCTCTGCATCACGACCGATGCGTTCGACGAGTTCATGACCATCAACGAACTGGAAGCTTTCGCCGGAGAGTGCCAGAGCGACGCGTTGTTACGCAAGCGCTTTCTGGATGCCCATTTACCCGAGACCCTGTTGCGGCAACTGCGCGCCTACATCGAGCGCGTCCAGGTTCCGCTGGCTGTGCGTTCTTCCAGTCACATGGAAGATTCCTCCAACCAGCCGTTTGCCGGCCTGTACCAGACCTGCATGCTCCCCAACCACTCCCCGGATGCCGCGATCCGCCTGGACTATCTCTGCCAAGCCATCAAACTGGTCTATGCCTCCATCTTTAAGACTTCCGTCAAACGTTACTTCCAGACGCTCAAGCTCAACACGGAAGAGGAAAAGATGGCGGTCATCGTCCAGGAATTGGTAGGGCGGCATTATGGCAACCTGTTTTATCCCACGATTTCCGGGGTCGCCCAGTCGTTCAATTACTATCCGTTCGCACGCATGGAGCCCGAGGATGGCGTCGTCTCCGTGGCCCTGGGCTTCGGCAAAATGGTCGTGGAGGGCGGCGAGACGCTGCGGTTCTGTCCGCGCTACCCCACCATCCTGCCGCAGGCCGCCACAACCCAGGAGATGCTCCAGGTTTCCCAGAAGCAGTTTTATGCCCTGAGCTTGGACGGCGAACCCCTGAATTTTGCCTTCGGCAAGGGATCGGACTTGCACCTTTTCGATCTCAATCGGGCGGAACAGGATCAAACCCTGCACGCGATCGCCAGCGTCATTTCGCAGGAAGACGACTGCCTCGTGGACGATCTCGGCGTGGCCGGCCGGCGGGTCGTGACCTTTGCGCCGATCCTCAAGGGCAACAGCTTCCCCCTGTGCGATATTCTTAACGACCTGCTCAAGATCGGCAAGGCCAGCATCGGCTCCGACGTGGAAATCGAATTCGCGGTCAACATGGACTTTCTTCCCGGCACGCAACCGGAATTTTATCTCCTGCAAATCCGGCCGATGGTCACATCCCGGGAACGCCTCGCGCTGAAAATCGAGTCCCAGCATCTGGACCAGGCCCTGTGCGCCTCCCGTAAAATCATGGGTAACGGCCTGGTGGAAGATGTGTTCGATATTATTTATTGTCATCCGGACCGGTTCGATTTTGCCCGGACACGCCAGGCGGCCGCGATCATCGGGCGGCTGAACCAGACCCTGCTGAACGAGCATCGCCGCTACGTCCTGATCGGTCCCGGACGCTGGGGCACCCGTGTGCCGACGCTCGGCGTTCCGGTCAACTGGCAGCAGGTGGCCGGTGCGGCGGTCATCATTGAAACGGCGTCCCAGAGCAAGCGTATTGATCTTTCCCAAGGGGCGCATTTCTTCCATAATCTGGCTGCCACGGGTATCGGGTATTTTTCGATCATCCAGACCGATGCGGAAAATTTTGTGCGCTGGGACCGTCTGGAACAAATGCCCATCGCCTTCGAGGAAGACGGCGTGCGGCATGTCCGCGGTCTCCAGCCGATGACGGTGTTTATGGATGCCCTGAACCACCAGGGCGTGATTACACCCTCGGAAGGAATCGTGCGGATGGAGTGAATCCAGTCAGTGATCAGTGATCAGTCATCAGTGATTAGTGATCGGAATAGAATATGCATGGCTTAAAACGAGGCGTTGGAATATGATATACACACGTTATAATTTTCGCGTCCTTTAGCGTGTTTAGCGGGCACATTACACATGCAACCAACACCCCATAACAGCAAATCAGGCCGGCGGCTGAAAGTTTGCCTGGCGCAGATCCATGTTCTGCCCGGCCAGCCGGCGGCCAATACGGAAACAATGCTTAAGGCCATCGCCGCCGCCCGGACTCAGTCCGCGGAACTGATCGCATTCCCGGAAATGGCCATCCCGGGCTACCTGCTGGGCGACGCCTGGGAACGGGACGCCTTTTTACGCGAGTGCGAGGCCTGCGGCCATCGGATTCGCGAGGCATCCAAGGGACTTGTGGTCGTATTCGGCAACGTCGGACTCGATTGGCAGCGCCGCAACGAGGATGGGCGGGTGCGCAAATACAATGCCCTTTTTGTGGTGGAAAACGGACATTTTATCGGCCCGCGCGGCGGCACCTATGACTTTGTCGTCAAGACACTCCTGCCCAATTACCGGGAGTTCGACGACAGCCGTTACTTTTACGATCTGCGCCGATTGGCCGCCGAAGAGGGCCAATCGCTGGAGCAGGCCCTGGCACCCGTGGTCACTAAGCACCTGGCGCTGGGGTGCATCCTGTGTGAGGACGCCTGGGCCACGGATTACGGCATTTCGCCGCTGGACCTGCTGGAGCGGCAGGGCGTGGACCTGTTCGTTAATTGCAGTTGTTCGCCCTTTACGCTGGACAAAAATGCCAAGCGCCAGCAGGTATTCGCCGCGCACGCGGAACGACTGAAAAAGCCGTTGCTTTACGTCAATAACGTGGGCATCCAGAACAACGGCAAAACAGTCTACACCTTTGACGGCGCTTCCTGCATTTACGATGCCCACGCTCATCAGATTAACCTCCCCGCACGGTTTGAAGCCGGCCTCCTGCAGGCCGATATTCCGCTTGCCCCACCTGAATTCGGGACACCCATTGACACGCGCGAAGATGGTGTCGCCGATATTTATCAGGCCCTGGTGTTCGGCATTCGGGAATTCATGCAGATGCTCGGAGTACCGCGGGTGGTGGTGGGAATTTCCGGCGGGATTGATTCGGCCGTGACGGCCGCCCTTTATAGCCGGATTCTGAACCGCGAGAATATCCTGCTCGTGAACCTGCCCAGCCGGTTCAACTCGCCGACCACCGTCAACCTGGCGCGCGCCCTGGCCGCCAACCTGGGTTGTTATTACGCCGAGGCGCCGATCGAGGATAGCGTCCGCCTGACGACTGCCCAGGTTAACGGACTGACGATTGCCAGCGTGGACGGCAGTCTGCGCGCCCAACTCGCGCTGAACGACTTCATGGTCGAAAACGTACAGGCTCGCGACCGTTCGTCGCGGCTACTGGCCGCGCTGGCCGCGGCCTTCGGCGGCGTCTTCACCTGCAACGCCAACAAGGCGGAAGCGACGGTCGGCTACACCACGCTCTACGGCGACCTGGCCGGCTACCTGGCCGCGCTGGCGGATTTATGGAAAGGCGAAGTGTATGCCCTGGGCCGCTACTTGAACGCAGCCGTATTCCAGCGGGAGGTAATCCCGGCGGGATGTTTCGACCTGACGCCCTCGGCCGAACTGGGCCCGGCACAGGCCGTGGATCAGGGCTTGGGCGATCCGTTGATCTATCCCTATCACGACCGCCTGTTTGCCAGTTGGGTGGAAGCGTGGCAGCGCACGACACCCGAAGAGATCATGGAATGGTATCTGGCCGGCACACTGGAGAAGCAAATCGGTTACGCGGGCAAGATTGCGGATATCTTTCCCTCGGCGCGGGAATTTATTGCCGATCTTGAGCGCTGGTGGCGGCAATACAATGGGATGGGCGTGGCCAAGCGCATCCAAGCCCCGCCGGTGCTGGCCATCAAGCGGCGGGCCTTTGGCTTCGATCATCGCGAAGCCCAGATGGGCGTCTGGTTCAGCAGGCGGTACTTGGAATTGAAGAAACAGGCGCTGGCACGTTAGAGCACCTTTTCAAGCAAGGCCGGCAGGTCTTTCATTGCGGCCACGCGCCAATCGGCTTTGGATATGGACTCGTCGCCATTCACAAGAATCGTCCGGCATCCCGCGCGCCGCCCCGCCTCAATGTCCGTTTCCGCGTCGCCGACCATCCAGGATGCCGCGAGATCAAGGCCATGCTTGGCCGCCATGGCCGTCAGCATGCCCGGAGAGGGTTTGCGGCAGTCGCACTCTCCCGCATCGTGGGGGCAATATTGCACATCCAAGAGAGCAAGGGCATAGCTTTTCCACAGCAGGTCCCGCAGTTTCCTGTGCATGGCCTCGACATCCTCCGCGCTCACATGCCCCAGAGCCACGCCCCGCTGGTTGGTGACAATCACCGCCTGGTATCCGCGCGCACGCGCGATGCGCAAGGCCTCCACAAACTCCGGCAAAAGATGAAAATCCTCCCAGCGCGTCACATAACGGTCCGCACCTGCGCCCGGCGACGCGTTCACGATTCCATCACGGTCAAAAAAAACACAACGGGTATTCTGATGCATGGGAATTTTCATCCGGGGTAGCCGCGCCCGTGAGGGCGTGGATTTCTCCGGCGGCCACGGGCTCACGCCCGCAGCTACATGGAACATTCACCGAAGGCTTAATTTAGATCTTATTTCCTTTTCAGAACAGTCATAAAATGAATAATAGTGCAATTCCTGCGGCATGGCAACATCGCTGGAGAATGGAAAATGGTTGATGGTTGATGGAAAACGGGAAAATGGAGAACGGTTGATGGAAAACGATTGCCCGAAGCACGCCGGGAGCTTTTTATTAGGCTTAATTCTCTGGTTGACATTGACCGGCATGGCCGCCGCCAATCGCGAAAAATCATTCGATCTCTTCGCTTTTCGCAACGACGCCAAGGCCTCACAAACTTGGAAAGCCTGTAATGGGTCGCCGGAGGCCGTCTATGAGCCGGCAATGCCCGCAGGCGTTCGATTTCCCGGCCTGTTTGCAGCAAACACCGACCGCGTGTATTGGGATCGCGCCGTATCCCTCGACCTGCGCGGCTATGATCTCCTCGAACTGGATCTCACCTGCCTTCAGCCGGAGACAATTCGAACTTTTGCCCTGTATCTTAAAAGCGGTGACGGCTGGTATCTCTGGTCCACGCCATTAAATAACTCCGGCCGGCAGAAATTGTTTTTTCCCATCAAGGACGCCGCCGTGGAGGGCAAGCCTGACGGATGGGACGCCATCAGCATCGTGCGTATCAGTCTGACACGCGGTCTGTCCCCCGCAGCCTTGGCGCAGGGGGGGCAAGCCGCCTCAGTCCTGGCACATGGCCTGCGCGCCCGCACCTGCGACCTGGTGATTGTGCAAGGCACGCTTTCGATGGCCAACGCCGATGAACGCACGTATGCCCGCAATAGGGCTAAACGCATCAGCCGCTGGCTCCAGAATCAGGACATTGCCCATAGCGTTGTGGATGACGAGGCCGTGGTGGCCGGTCGGCTGAAATCGGCGCAGGTGGCCATTTTGCCTTATAATTCACTGCCGCCGGACAAAGAACTGCGCGCACTGGAATCCTTTATAAAATGGGGTGGCAAGCTGATGGTGTTTTATTCGGCCGAGCCCAAATTGGCCGAGCTGATGGGTTTTAAGCTCGGTAGTTACCAGACGGCCAAGGTTGCCGGTCAATGGAGCAGTTTTGCTTTTAACAAGTATGCTCCGCCACTTGTGCCGGAGGTGGTGTATCAGGATTCATCCAATATATTGCCGGCCTATCCGGCAGACGACGATGCCCGGATTATCGCCACCTGGCAAAATAGCGCCGGGAAAGATTTGGCCGATCCAGCCTGGGTGCAGTCGCCCCATGGTTTGTGGATGTCCCATGTGCTCTTGGACAGCGACAACGTCAATAAACAACGCATGCTGTTAGCCCTGTTGGGTGCTTATATTCCCTCGCTCTGGGAACAGGCTGCCATGCGCGCAATGACCCGTGCAGGAAAAGTGGGGCCGTTTATAAATTTGAACAATGCCGTGACCGGCATCACCCGGATGGCAAGGGGTACATCCATAGAGGAATCGGTGGATGCCCTGCTGGCGGGGTGCGGCCAGGACTATAAAATCATGTCCGCCGCCCTGGCAAAACGGAAATACCCGGAGGTCGTGGCAACCGGACAACGCCTCCAAACCAAATTGATGGAAGCGTTCGCCCGTGTCCAGCGTCCCAAAAACCCGGAATTCCGCGGCGTCTGGGACCATACCGGGATGGGCCTCTATCCGGGAAACTGGCCCAAAACCACCCGGATCCTGGCAGACGCCGGCATGCATGCCGTTTTCGTCAACGTTCTTTGGGCAGGTCTGGCGCATTACGATAGCCAGGTTGTGCCGCAGTCGGAAGTCGTCAGCCGCTACGGCGACCAGTTGAAACAATGCGTGGCCGCCGCGCACGCAAACGGCTTGGAAGTCCACGTCTGGAAAGTCTGTTGGAACCTGGGCAACGCGCCGGAATCTTTCGTGGCCGCCATGCGGAAGGCGGGGCGCTTGCAAGTCACCGACACCGGCAAGGAACTGGAATGGCTCTGTCCCTCCCACCCCGACAACGTGGCCTTGGAACTGAAAGCCGTCAGCGAGGTGCTTAATCGCTATCCGGTGGACGGCATCCATTTGGATTACGTGCGTTATCCTGGTGATAACGCCTGCTTTTGCACCGGTTGTCGCCGGCGTTTCGGCCAGCGGCTGGGTGAGGAAATCAGGGGCTGGCCCAGAAGCGCGTATAGCGGCAATCTGTCTGGAAAATACGATGCCTGGCGCAGCGAGCAGATTACGGTATTTGTCCGCGCCGTACACGACTTGGTTAAAAAGGCCGGCGTCCCGACCTTCCCGACCTCTCGGAGAGTCGGGATCGGGATATCGGCCGCAGTCTATCCGGAATATCCCGGCTGTATCAACAGCATCGGCCAGGACTGGGGCCGCTGGCTGAAAGAAGACCTGGTGGATTTTGTCTGCCCCATGGATTACACGGTCAACAACGGCGCGTTTAAGAACCTGGTCCGGCGGCAGTTGGCGCTTGCCAACGCCGGCGGGCGCGTATTTCCCGGCCTGGGTGTCACTGCCATGGAAAGCCAGTTATCGCCCGACCAAGTCATCGAGCAGATCGCTCAGACGCGCGCGGCCGGCGCGGGCGGATTTGTGCTGTTCGACCTTAACCGCACGCTGGAGAAGGATGTACTACCCATATTGAGTTTTGGTATAACCCGGACTGAACGGTAACCTTATTAAGGAGGAGAAATGTTATGACCAGTCGTGAACGTATAGAGGCCGCATTGGCTCACCGCGAGGCGGACCGCATTCCGGTGGATCTGGGTGCCTCTGAATCATCGGGTATTCACGGGATAGCTTATAACCGCCTGAAGGGGTTCATGGAACTTAATAACGGCAAGACACAAATCTATGATCTCTCGCAAATGATTGCCAAGGTTGAATCCTCAGTGCTGGATAAAGTCGGCGCAGATGTTGTGCCTTTACTTATTGAACCGCGCGCTTGGAAACCGTGGCGCCTTCAAGATGGCTCCCTATGCGAAGTTCCGAATAAACTCAATTTGCGTCAGGCCGCCGGTGGTGACCTGGAAATGATTACGGATGATGGAACAGTCGCGGCAGTATGTCCTTCCGGATCATATTATTTCGATGCATGTTGCCATCCGTTGGCCGATGCGGTTTCGCCGGCGGATATTGAAAAGGGCTTAAAGCATCTTCAGAGTTTTGATTGGCCGTCGTTCTGCGACGAAGATTATAAAGACCTTCGGCAAAAGGCCCGCGAGCTTTATGAAAAAACCAACCGGGCCATAGTCGGCAACTTATGGGTGCATGTTTTTGCCGCCGGCCAGTCATTGCGGGGTTTTGAAAATTTCATGATGGATTTGCTGGCCGACAAACCGCTGGCCCATGCTTTGATGGGACGGCTGGTTGATTGTTACGAGGAGCGCGTGCGCCGTTACGTGGAGGCGGTTGGCGAATATTGCACCGTCATTCAGGTAAACGACGATCTGGGGACCCAGAATGGACTGCAAATTGCGCCGGAAACTTATCGTGAAATGATAAAACCTTATCATGCCCGTTTATGGGGCCTGATTAAAAAGCTCAGCGGCAAGCCGCTGCTGTTGCATTCATGCGGCTCTATTTACGAGCTTATCCCTGATTTGATTGAGATCGGTATAGACGCCATTAATCCCGTCCAGGTGCGGGCCGCAAACATGGACAGCAAAAAACTGAAACGCGCGTTTGGCAAAGACCTGACCTTCTGGGGCGGCGGGTGCGACACTCAACAAGTTCTTGGCAACGGAACATTGGAGGACATCAAAAAGGAAGTGCGCCGGCGGTGCGCGGATCTTGCTTCGGGCGGCGGGTTTGTCTTCTGCCAGGTGCATAACATCCAGCCGAACGTCCCGCCGGAAAATATTGCGGCAATGTATGACGCGATCCCGGGGTAACCGTTTGCACTTCACATTTATTTATTTTGACTGATGCCGACAGTTCCACTATGCTGATATCTTGAAAGACTGTAATATTATCTCAACCCCGGGAATATGGTCATGACCATGAAATCGCCAGGCAAAAGCAAATACAAACGGGTCCTTTTAAAACTCAGCGGCGAGGCCATGCGGAACAAGCAAACCCGCCTGAGTATTGACCCGGACATGGTGCGGACCGTCGCCGCCCGAATCAAGACGGCACGGACCATGGGCGCCCAGATCGCAGTGGTTATCGGCGGCGGCAACATTTTCCGGGGCGGAAGCGGACAGGCCCACGGAATCGATCGCAACACGGGCGATTACATGGGCATGCTGGCCACGGTGATTAACGCCCTGGCTCTCCAGGATGCCCTGGAAAAAATAGGCGTAGAGACGCGCGTGCAAACGGCCATCGAAATAAAACAAATTGCCGAGCCGTTCATCCGCCGGCGGGCAATCCGGCACCTGGAAAAAGGCCGCGTGGTGATTTTCGGCGGCGGCACGGGCAACCCCTATTTTACCACCGACAGCGCCGCGGCCTTGCGCGCCAACGAAATCTGCGCCGATATCCTGCTGAAGGCCACCAAGGTGGATGGGATTTATACGGACGATCCGCTGAAGAATTTGGCGGCGCGCCGGTACACGACCCTGACCTTCAGCCGGGCTTTGAGGGATTCGCTGAAGGTGATGGATTCGGCCGCTTTTGCATTGTGCATGGAAAACAATATTCCTATCATTGTATTCGATTTTTTCAAACCCGGAAACGTCGAACGCGCGCTGGCGGGGCGCCGGATCGGCACGCTGGTCAGAAATCCCGCCATAGGCGGGTAAACACTGCCATAGGCAGGTAAACACCGCCGTAGGCGGGTAACCCTTAATCGGAGTCCATGCTATGGAATCACTCGATGATGTATTGCTGGAAACCGAAGACAAGATGGCCAAATCGCTGGAAGTCCTCCAACAACAGTTTGGGGGCTTGCGCACCGGCAAGGCGTCCGCCAGCCTGGTGGACCATATCACCGTCTCGTATTACGGCACCCAGGTGCGCTTGCGTGAGATCGCCAATATCTCGACGCCCGATATGCGGTTGATCGTAATTAACGCTTACGACCCTACCGCCTTGCCGGCCATCGAAAAAGCCGTCAGCGCCGCCAACCTCGGCATCACGCCGCTCAACGATGGGCGCGTCATCCGCATCCCGATCCCGGAGCTGAGCGAGGAACGCCGCCGCGAGCTCTCCAAGGTGGCCAAACAGATGACCGAAAAAGCGCGCGTGGTCATTCGCAGTGTCCGTCAGGATGTCAATGAACGGGTCAAGAACCTGCTTAAAACCAGCTCGATCACGGAAGATGAGAAGGCCCACGCCCTCAAGGAAATCCAGAAATACACGGACGATTATATCAAGAAAATGGACCAGACTCTGGAAGCCAAGGAAAAGGAAATGATGACGTTCTGAAGTGGCCGCATGTGGCAAGACGGACTTCTCCAGGCGGGCTTTGGGAGATAACCATGACAGACAATGCACCCACTCATGATCCGGCGGGCGCGACACCGCCCGACAACGGTCTCAAAAGTCAAACTTCGCGGATTTCCCTGGATAACGCCCGTGTGCCCAAATCCCCGCTCGAGGCGAAAAAAGCCACAGGGCTTGTGCCGGGCATTCCAACGCATGCCGGGCCGATTCCACAAACCATTCGTCTAAAACGCCCGCCCACGTCGCCGATCACGGTACAATCCGCCAACCTGCCGCCCCCGGCAAAAAAAACCGGCGATACCGCTCTCGTGCAGGCGCCCACTACTGTCAGACCCGCGACGTCGGAAACGGCCAAACGGCAGACGTCACGGATTGAGCTGGCCCAACCGGCGGCGCCCGCCAAACTCACGGACTTTAAACGGACCACCGGACCAATTTTGGGCATTCCAACGCATGCCGGGCCGATTCCGCAGACCATTCGCCTGAAACGGCCGGCCACATCGCCTGTGATGCGTCCGCCCACCGCCCCGGTTCAACCGTCCAAACCCACCGCAGCACCTACCGTGGTGCCGGCAAAGAAGGACACCGGCGGCCAAAACATCACCGAAGCGCCGACGATCATCAAGCATATAGACGCGCCCAAGTCGCCGACTTCGCGCATCGTGCTGGAAGAAGCGCCCGCGCCTGTTCCCGACGCCCCTAAGCAGCCCACGACCCAAATTCCGCCGCTCACGCCCGTGGAGCCGCCGGCGCCCAAGACCATCCGCCTTAAACGGCCATCCAGTCTGAGCGACGCCGAGGAAACCATCCATGTCACGGCAGTGGAGGAGTCTCTCAAGACCGCCAAGAAAGGTGAAACCGCAAAGATCGAATTGCCGCTCGAGGATAGCGCCCTGACACCCATTACCCAGCGCAAGACGATCAAGATCAAGCGCACGGACCGCGCCGTCGCGCCCCGCGCGGCAATGCCGGAAGCCGCCGCTCAGCCGGAACCCGGCGCCCGCGTGGAAGCGCCCGCGCCGGAAGATGAGGAAATTATTGTATTTCCGCTTGTGGCCCTCGCCGCAACGCTTTGTATCGCCGCCCTGGTATATATTATGGTGGCCCAGACATTTGGCGTCCATTTGTTCCTGCCCTCTTCCATGCAATTGCATTGATGTGACAGTAGTCAGAAGC
>Ga0209749_1002187_pt1 | contig 13839 bp, 14 predicted proteins | sample EPASupsiteSAE347_FD_187267 | JGI IMG/M metagenome (GOLD analysis project Ga0209749, IMG submission 187267) | Bioremediated contaminated groundwater from EPA Superfund site, New Mexico - Sample SAE3-47 (SPAdes) (version 2) | ecosystem: Environmental > Aquatic > Deep subsurface > Groundwater >... | reverse complement strand
CAGGGTATGATTGCCTACCTTCATCTTTGCTTCTGGGCTATAACTCCATGATCCCAAATTATCAATTTCAATCGCATCACTAATATTAGTCTTGCCAGTGATTGACAATGCCAAAATTGTTCCACGTGGGCCACTCCCGCGGAATTCTGGTGTCAAGGTTAACAGTGTCTCTCCATCAGTTGCAGGATTAAGGATTTTCACGTCCTGCGTTTCCACTACATTTACTTCGTTGTCCGTCGTTAAAGGTTCGACATTAAATATACTGGGGGTCTCGGCTATCGGTGCTACCTCTGCTACTGCCGGTTGCTCTACCGTCGCGTTATCGGCCAAAAAGCTCTCATTTTTACCTAATGTTATTAGTGGAACTGGTGCTGCATTAACCATCGAAACGCTCACCTCGGTACTCGCATTTTTCCCGTCCTCTATTGTCAAATTAGCAATCGTCGCTGCTGGATCTATCGCAATATAATTTTGGTAATCACTCGTTCTTACGGTTGAGAGCGTAAACGCATAATTACCTTCTTTGGTAATTAGAGTAGAGGTAACAGCTGCATTGGGTAGGGCAAGGTAAACTATTCCCTCTGATATTTGCCCACTCGCTTGCTTTACTTGGCCATAAAAATTACGCGAAGGCGGGGTATTGCCGATTACCGGTCCCGTCTTAATCGCATACGGCGACCCATTATTATCAAACTGATTATTCTTTGTTCCCGACACAATCCTAAATGCGTATTGGGTATTTGGCTGCAACTCTTCGACTGTTACCTGATGCACCGTACTCTCAACACCCCCTCGCTCATCACTCACTTCTTGAGTTAGCTTTTCTCCTACTTTTCCCCATACGATCTTCCCTAGCGACGGGTTTTTTGTAATCCACGAAACACTAAACTTGTTGTCTTGTACATTTGTAATTTGTACTTTTTCTGGAGTGATCCCAGTCGGTATAGCTGTTTGTTTTTGCAATATCCACCAGCCAGCTCCCACAACTACCCCCACCAAAACTAACAACCCCAAAATTGTTGGTATTTTTTTAGTTAACCAGCTCATCGATACCCCCGCCACTCTCCGTAGCTATTTGTACTTCTTCTATCGTAACATTCTCTGCCCCTATTTGGGTATCCCGACTGCTCCATTTACTCACGATCTCTGTATCGATTTTCGGGTTTACCGGCGTCAGCATTTCTTTATCTACTCCTACGTCAACCTCGGATTTTGTCGCTTGATACACTCCCATCCCTACCCACAATAATGACGCAATTAGTGTCACTACTGCTATCTGGTAAAGCGTTCGCGATACCATTACCTCGCTTCTGGCAGTCATTATCGGCTCCTCCGCTTTACTTCTAAAATTGGTGTGAGTTGTTTCTGGTCTGCCAAATAATACACATTCCCATTTATCGTTAAAGCAACTACTGTACTACCTTGACTCGCTCCCGTTTCTTTACTAATAGTTACACTATCTATCCCAATTAAGCGCTCGATTTGAGTTATCCGACCCAGGTACTCTCTTATTAATGGGTAACTCCCAGCAACTTTAATATTTAAGGGCAGTGTAACCACAGTTTGGTTAACATTTGGTGTAAAAGGTGCGATCACTCGTGAAAATAATAGAGTCGAACCCAGGTTTTCGCTTTGTAATGTAACCCCTGTTGCCCTGGTAATTTGCTCTATCTGGGCAACTAGCGGGTCATATCCCGCCCCTTGATTAACTACCCCCAGGTTTAGTGACTCACTCATGGGCTTAATCGTTTCCCATACTTCGGCAGCTTTTTGTAAATTTGCAGTCTTGACCTGCAATTCTCTCAATGTCTTCTGTGATTCTTGAATCGTTTTTTGCAAATTGACAATAGTTATAAAGGTTGGTCTTAGTGCAAAACTCACAAATATTGCAACAACTATAAGCGACAATATTAGTGTGAGTGACACCTGTGTAGCCGGCAAACGATAGTATCTCCGCAGATCTCGAACGTAGTGTTGTGCGCGCAGGTTCATAGCTTATCCCCCAAAGTCATATTTGCTTCAAACTGAATCTGGGCACCCCGCGTGGAACTTGTAATTTTACCCACTCTTACCTGGTTAAACTTGGGATTATTCTGCACTTGTGAGATAAAACTACCAAAACCAGCTAGGTTAGCCGCATAGGCAGTTAATGCGATTTCCTTGGGTGAGATTGTAACCTTCTCAAGCCATACCTCTCCCGGCATCATTTTTTCTACTTCGCTCATGGCGTTTAAGATCTTCTCTTGTTCTTTTGTAGTTTTGTTGATCTGTTCAACTTGTTTTTGCGCCAAACCAAAATCGCGCTCAATCTGTTCATACGACTTAATCACCGCCACCTCCTTGGCGATTTCTTTTCGTAAATCAGTCAAGGATCTGTCCAAAGAAAAACGCCACAAAAAAGTCCCCATTACTATCAATTGAGTGATAATTACGCTCCATTTGCCAAAAACCAATGCCCAGGACAATACCACTCCAAGCGTGCTACTCTCAAAATCATCTCTGGGTAGTAGGTTAATCGACTTGCGATGACCAAAAAAGGAGGGACTCTTCATACCTCCATAATATCAGTATTGGGATATTCTGTCCTAGACCTAACTCTTCTTACTTTTCTTCGCCGCTGCTACAGCCCGTGACTTTAGTCGGGCAGCACGTCTTTTGGGTATCAATCTCTTTTTTGCTGCCTTATCTAGTGCTTGTTGCAAATTTTTAATTGCCTCTGCATCCACTTTCACCCTGACTGCCTTTAGAGTACTTTTAACCCGTCCCAAGACTGGGATGTTGCGTTGAGTTCTTTTTTTGTCTACTCTTTGCTTCTTGAGTGCTGATTTAGTTATAGGCATGACGCGTAGTATAGCAGGGGATGAACAGTTCATCAATGTCTATGCGCTACTGACTATCTGCTATACACTATATTCATGTTCAAACGCTGGTTAATAAGTAGTCGGATCCTCCTCGAAAAAGAAAGTTCCTCCATCCTGTCTGCTGCTGTCGTGATCATGGGAGCCACCTTTCTTTCTGCCTTGTTGGGCCTCATTCGTACCCGCCTCTTAATCCAGTATTTCTATGCTGACAAAGCAATTGTTGACGTCTTTTGGGCCGCTTTTCGTCTCCCCGACCTTATTTTTCAGGTAGTAGTTGTAGGTGCACTCTCCTCGGCCTTTATTCCCGTCTTTTCTCGCTATCTGGGCAAAAAAAGCGAAGCCAACACTATCGCTTGCTCATTAATCAACTCGGTGATGCTGGTTATGCTCGTGCTTTCTCTGCTCGTTTTTATCTTTGCCGCTCCTTTAAGCCAACTCATTGCTGGCGGCTTTACTGATTCCCAACTCTCGCTTATGACCAACCTTACTCGCATTATGTCTCTCTCCCAAATCTTTTTTGCCTTTTCCTCATTTTTAACTGGAATTATCCAGTCTCATCAACGTTTTTTACTTCCCGCTTTGTCTCCCTTACTCTACAATGCGGGGATTATCCTTGGCATTCTCTTTTTGAGTCGCCCTCTAGGTATTTATGGTGCAGCCGTGGGAGTAGTAATTGGTGCGCTCTTACATTTGTTAGCCCAGCTACCGCTAGCACACCGGCTCGGTTTTCGTTATCGCTTAATCTGGAATGGTAACCATGGAGCAGTTAAAGAGATGGTGCATCTTATGCTCCCCCGCGTTCTCACCCTCTCCCTCGTTCAAATCGAGGCCACCATCATCGTAACTTTTTCGAGCTGGCTCTCAACCGGTGCAGTTACGCTCATGACTATCGCCCAGCAGCTATCTGGTCTCCCAGTGCGCCTAATCGGGATTCCTATCGGTCAAGCCTCTCTCCCATTTTTCTCTCGCCAAAATAGCAAAAATGACCCATCAGTTCTTGCTGCGATGGTTAACAACACCATTCTCGAGATGTTGTATCTCGCACTCCCAGCTAGCGCGATCATTTTGGTACTACGGATTCCGTTTGTCCGTCTCGCGTATGGAGCAGACTCTTTCCCTTGGGCAGAAACCGTTTTAACCGGTAAACTGGTCGCCATTTTGGCAGTTTCGATCTGCGCTCGTTCGCTCACCCACGTGCTCGTCCGTGTTTTTTATGCTCTGCACGATACCAAAACACCCTTTATCATCAACTTGCTCGCAACTATTATTAACGTTGGCTTAAGTTATTACTCGTTGTTTATCCTTCAGGCAGGTATCCTGGGTATGGCATTTGCCATCACTCTCGCTTCGCTCATTGAGACCATTATCCTCACCGGCATCCTTTATAATCTGGCCAACTTTGCCCTGTCACGCTTATTGTGGCCTTTTACCAAAATGCTCGCCCTCACCCTAGTGACTGGTCTTGGCCTTTGGTTCCCCCTGCGTGTTCTCGATCAGCTAATTTTCGACACTACCCGCACAATTCCGCTGATTTTGTTGACTGCTACGGTCGGTTCTATTGGTCTTGCAGTCTATTTGGGGCTCTCATATCTTTTCCAGATCCCCGAACTCGGGGTGTTTGTCCGCCTCGTCCAAAAAATTGGTGGTTGGCACAAGGCTCTCTCGCAATCCAGCGAAACCCTAGAAACCAGCGAAAGCCAAGTTTAAGCCTGGTATAATCACTCAAATGACGTCTAACATTCGCAACTTCAGTATTATTGCCCACATCGATCATGGCAAAACTACGCTTACCGATCGCCTTCTCGAAGCTACTGGCACGATTAAGCCTGGTGACGCCGTTCGCCTCATGGATAGTAACCCCATCGAAGTCGAGCGTGGTATTACGATTAAGCTCGCCCCCGTCCGCATGTTGTACAAAACTTTCCAGTTAAATCTGATTGATACTCCAGGTCACGTGGACTTTAGCTATGAAGTCAGTCGCGCCCTGCATGCCTGCGAAGGAGCTATTCTTGTGGTCGACGCGACCAAAGGTATCCAAGCGCAAACTCTGGCCAATTACGATAAAGCTGTATCTGCCGGACTCACTATTATCCCTGTCATAAATAAAATTGATATGCCCGCTGCCGAACCTGCTCGTGTTATCCAGGAGCTAGTTGATACACTTCATTTCACTCCCACCGAAATCCTCTCTGTCTCCGCCAAAACAGGGGAGGGAGTGACCGCGCTTTTAGATGCAATTGTTCAACGGATCCCTGCCCCCACAATAAACCATGCACTCTCAACTACTAACTCGCTTCGAGCATTAATTTTTAACTCTACTTTTGATGTTCACAAAGGGGTGATTGCCTTCGTCAAAATAATCGAAGGGGAGCTTAACACTCGTTCACTCAACCAGCTCTATCTAGTTGCTACCAACGAAAAATTTTCTCCCCTAGAAATAGGCTATTTTTCTCCCCACATGGTTACTACTGCCTCGCTCGGAGTAGGTGAGGTTGGCTATATCGCCACCGGCCACAAAGATATTCGCGCCATCACCATTGGCGATACGGTGACCACCGTTGGCTCGGGTGTAACCGCTATCGCTGGTTACCAACGTCCCCAGCCCATGGTCTTTATGGATCTCTATCCCATTGATGCTGATCAGTACAGGGCTCTCGTCGACGCCTTGGGCAAACTAGCTCTTAACGACGCCTCCTTAAGCTACCACGCGGCGAGTTCTCCCGCCCTCGGCCACGGTTTTCGTGTGGGCTTTTTGGGGATCTTACATGCCGAAATTGTTACCGAGCGGTTGCACCGCGAATTTGAAGTAAATGTAGTTAATACCTCGCCCTCGGTTCCTTATCACTTAACTCTCAAAAATGGTAACTCTCTCGAGGTTTCCTCTCCCGCCGACTTTCCTTCCCCCGAAGTAATTGAGGCAATCGATGAACCTATCGTAACCTTGACTATTTTTACCCCCGAAAAATATGTGGGCAGCATCATGGAGCTGTGTCAGGGCAAACGCGCTGAATTTGTGGACATGCAGTACGTTAGTGACCGCGTGAGACTCAACTACCTTATGCCACTCGCCGAGTTGATTACCAACTTCTATGACCGGCTAAAATCTGTAAGCTCTGGTTACGCTAGTGTCCAGTATGATCATTCAGGGTATCAAGAGGTGGACGCAGTCAAAGTAGACATTCTCTTAAATAGTGAGCCCGCCGAAGCCCTCTCGTTTATTAGTACCAGAAGTATTGCCGAGTCTCGGGGTAGGGTACTCGTCGAAAAATTAGCCGAGGTGATCCCTCGTAGTCAGATCGAAGTGGCGATCCAAGCCGCTATTGGTGGCAAAATCATTGCCCGCTCTACCATCCGCGCCTATCGAAAAGATGTCGAAGCCAAGCTCCACGGTGGCGACATGTCGCGTAACCGCAAACTCCTCGAAAAACAAAAGAAGGGCAAAAAGAAAATGAAAATGTTAGGCAACGTCTCTGTTCCTCAAGGTGCCTTTACCGAGATTCTCAAGATTTGATTTAGGGCTTGACACACACTAGCACTCTCGCTATTATACTGCTAACACTCTATTTTGGAGGGCGACATGAAACCATTAAGTCCACGTCAAATCAGCATTATCAAAGCAATCGTCGAGGAGTACACCAGTACTGGCGAAGCCGTAGGAAGTGATACCCTCGACAAAAAATACAATCTCGGCGTCTCCCCGGCAACCATTCGCAACGAGATGGTCCGGCTCGAAGATCTAGGCTACCTCAAACAACCGCATACTTCTGCAGGTCGGATCCCATCTCCTATCGCTCTCAAACTCTACGTGAGCGAACTAATGCGTGAAGATGAGCTCTCCGTGACCGAAGAAGTAGCCGTCAAAGAGCGTATCTGGGATCACCGCCAAAAACTCGATCGACTACTGCAAGAATCCAGTCGTGTCCTCTCCGAAAAAACCAACACCATCGGCTTTGCCACCAGTAGTGACGGGGTTGTCTACTCCTCTGGCTATGCCAACCTCCTCTCCCTCCCCGAATTTTTTGATATTGACGTAACTCGCCAGGTTCTCTCCATGATCGAGTCATACGAAACAATGGAGAGTATCTTCGCCAAAAGTGTTGGCGATGTTCAACCCTTCCACATCGTCTTGGGAGACGAATTTGGTAACGAATATCTCTACCCCTGTGCCATGGCCTACATCGACTATTCTGCTGGGGGTACTAACGGGCATATTGGTGTCATCGGCCCCGCCCGTCTCAACTACCCCTATGTTATGCCCATGCTCCGTCACATGAGTCGTTTAATAGACGAAATATCAGCTACCTGGAATTAACAATATGCCCAAAGCCAAAACTAACAAAGTTGATCCCCAAGTTACTCTTCTCCAAGACAAGCTTGCCCGAGCTTTAGCCGACTATAGCAATCTCGAAAAACGCTTTAGTAGCGAGAGCTCCTCCGTGATCAAATTCGCTAACGCCAACCTTTTAACTCGTCTGCTTGAAGTCCGCGACCATCTAGGTCTTGCTAGTTTGACCGGAGATCCTTCTCTCAAAATCATTCTTTCCACCTTTGACAAAATCCTCGTTGACGAAGGGGTAGTCGAAGTTAAATCTGATGGCAGCTTTGACCCTCACACCATGGAGTGCCAAGAGACCGCTCCCGGCGACAAAGATAAAATTGTTCGTGTCATTCGCCCAGGATACATGCTCCACGACCGCGTCCTGCGTCCCGCGCGGGTAGTAGTCGGTAGTGGGGTAGTTGTTAAGTCCAATTAAATATTTATTATTAAGGAGTCTTATGACTAACACTAGTAAAACGATCGGAATTGATTTAGGTACCACCAACTCTTGTGTGGCCGTGATGGAGGGTGGCAAACCCAAAGTTATTCCCACCCGTGAAGGTGCCAACACCTTCCCCAGTATTGTCGAACCCGTCAAAAACTTGGTCGGCGCCGTCGCCAAAAACCAAATGATTCTTAACAGCAGTAACACTGTCTACAGTGTCAAACGCCTAATGGGCCGAAAAATGTCTGATCCCATGGTCAAAGATACAAGAAAGAAGGTCGCCTACGAAATCGTCGCGGGTAAAGATGATATGGCAGCTGTTAAAATCGGCGGCAAAGTCTACACTCCCCAGGAGATTAGTGCCAAAGTTCTGCAAAAAGCCAAAGCCGATGCCGAAGCTTATCTTGGTACTACCATTGACTCGGCTGTTATTACCGTCCCCGCCTACTTTGATGACAGTCAGCGCCAAGCTACCATGCAGGCAGGCAAGATCGCCGGGTTAGAAGTTAAACGCATTGTTAACGAGCCGACCGCTGCCGCGCTCGCCTATGGTCTCGACAAAAAGAAAGCCGGCAAGATCGCCGTATACGACCTTGGTGGTGGAACTTTTGATATCTCGATTCTCGAAATCGGTGATGGCGTCTTTGAGGTCAAAGCCACCAATGGTGATACGTTCTTAGGTGGCGACGACTTTGATGCGAAACTGATCGACTACATCGTCGCCGAATTTAAAAAAGATAACGGGGTCGATCTCTCCGCCGACAAGCAGGCTCTCCAAAGAGTGCGAGACAGTGCCGAGAAAGCCAAGATCGAGCTCTCTACCAGCACCGAGGCCGAGATCAACCAACCCTTTATTACCCAGGGTGCTAACGGCCCGCTCCACCTAACGTTGAAGATCACTCGCGCCAAGCTCGAAGAGTTAACCGACGATTTGATTAAACGCAGTCTCGACCCGGTTAAAAAATGTTTATCCGACGCCAAAGTCAAAGCCAGTGAGATCGACGAGATCGTTCTTGTAGGTGGCCAGACTCGGATGCCTGCAGTCGTGAAAGCTGTCAAAGACTTCTTTGGTAAAGAACCTCACAAGGGAGTTAACCCCGATGAGGTGGTAGCTGTTGGTGCCGCTATTCAAGCCGGTATCTTGGGTGGAGAGGTTAATGACGTTCTCTTGCTAGACGTGACACCTCTAACGCTCGGTATCGAGACTATGGGTAGTGTCCGCACTCCTCTGATTGAGCGCAACACCACCGTCCCCACCAGTAAGAGCCAGGTCTTCTCTACTGCCGCTGACAACCAGCCCCAGGTCGAGATTAACGTCCTGCAGGGTGAGCGACCGATGGCTGCGGACAATAAGAGCCTTGGTCGCTTTATCCTCGACGGTATCGCCCCAGCTCCTCGCGGGATCCCGCAGATCGAGGTCACTTTTGATATTGATGCCTCCGGTATCTTGCATGTGAGCGCAAAAGATAAGGGTACCGGTAAAGAACAAAAAATCAGCATCCAAAATGCGACCAATTTGAGTGACGATGAGGTCGAAAAGATGAAAGCCGAAGCCGAAAAGTTTGCCGATGAGGACAAAAAGAAAAAAGAACTCGTCGAGAAGAAAAACGAAGCCGACTCACTGATCTTTCAGACCGAAAAGACGCTCAAAGATGCCGGTGACAAAATCACCGAGGACGAAAAGAAAGAAATTGAGGAGTCAATTAAAGCTCTCAAAGAGGCCAAAGATAAGAGTGATGCAACCGTCGAATCTATCGACGAAGCCTTCAAAAAAGCCAGTGAAGCTCTCTCTAAATACGGCGAGCGTCTCTACAAAGCGGCCAGCGAAGCGCAGCCGGGTGCGGCGAACGACAGTTCCGCCGGCCCCGCTCCCGAACCCAAATCTGACGGTAAAGCGGAAGAGGGTGAGGTCGTCGACGAAGGCGATAAAAAATAAATTGTAAATGCGTAGGGGCGACCTTTATGGTCGCCCTTATACATCGAAATGATCAAAAGCCCCCCGGCTTTTAAAGAAATTTATGCGCCTCAATATTCCTTTCATTCAATCCCGCGGATTCGAGTGCGGGCAAGCCTGTGCGGCGATGATGGTTAAATATTACCGTCCCGACTTTACCCCCAACTTTGACGAAATAAACAGAATTATTCATCATTTACCCGGCAAATATACTTTTCCTCCCCAGCTCGCCATGCTCCTCGATAACTACGACATCTCTACCCATGTCTACTCTTCTGACGATATTAGAAAAAGTTCAGAAGATCCAAATCAATTCAAACGCTGGTGGGGCAAAGATTATAAGCATGAAATCAAATTTCTCGACCTCTCTAGCTACGACTGGATGGCAGAGTCAATGCGTGCCAAGCAACTATTCACCCTTAGATCCACCAATTTTTCTGAACTTCTCAATCATTTAGACGACGGCCACTTAGTTGGTATGCCGATCGACTGGCGAACTATTACGGGTAAAACTGGGCCCTACCAAGGACATTTTGTAGTTATCAGTGGGGTAGAAGGTGACAATCTTCTTATCCATGATCCCGACATTGGCCCCTATCAACCTCACCCCATCTCGCTTATTGAAAAAGCTTGGCATCATCCCGCCATCGCCAATGACTATATTTTGGCCACAGGAATAAAATAATTACATGGAAACAATCTTCCTCCCAGTTAATCAACTTTCACCAACTCATCAACAAGCCATTGATAAACTCAACAAAGAATGCTTCAGCGACGTCGACCCACAAGAAGTAGCCGAAAATTTTATTGCCGAGCCGTTTGGATATATTTTTGCTTTAAACGAAGAAAAGATTATTGGTCGCCTCGCATTATTTAAACGTCAAATCAAGTTTGCAAATAAAGATGTCGTCCTTGGAGGTATAGGTGGAGTATGTGTCTCCACAGCTTACCGCCATCAGGGTGTCGCGACCGAAATGCTCCAACACAGTCTATCCGTTCTCCACGACGAAGGTTGTGATGTGGCCTGTCTCAATGTTGACCTCGAAAAAAAGATTTATGGTGTTTATGAAAAACTCGGTTTTACCATGATGGATCGTGACATCTCATTTGAAAATATCCACGGTCAAATTATACGTGAGCCAGGAACGATGTTTGTCCCTATCTGTTCTCCAGCTCTATATAATTTAGTTATGCAAAGTAAAGAAACTTTTCACTATGGAAGGGGATATTGGTAATATATGTACAACCACGCGCCTACCGACTACGTTTGCCCCATCTGTCTCGGAGTTAACGGGGTTGAGAACGACCAGACACTACTACGCTTGCAAGACATTGTTTATGTCGACGAGATTGTGACAGCTTTTATCAACTCTTTTTGGATCAAAAATAACCCCGGCCACGTGATCGTAGTACCCAATGATCACTACGAAAATTTCTACGATCTCCCCGCCGGAGTCGGTGCCCACATTCTCACAATCGCCCAAAAAATTTCTATAGCAATGAAAAAAGCATATCAGTGTGATGGTATTACCTTGTTACAAAATAACGAGCCCGCGGGCGGTCAGCACGCCTTCCATTATCATCTCCACGTCTTCCCACGTTACCCAGACGATGATCTACATATCAACATGCACGACAAACAACTTGCCGACCCAACCACTCGTTCCAAATATGCCGATAAAATCCGAAATAACTTATGACAACCATTCTTTTTCTTCATGGTGGTGGACACGCAGATCATACTAGGTATAACAACCTTATCAGCCGTTTTTCGACTCAAGGGATCTTATGTCGTGCTTTTGATCACCATGCCAACACCCTCGCTGGTCGATTGCTCGAAGCCGAGAATGAGCTATCCCAGCTAAAATCAACCCATCAACTCTCTGATAAGGATATCTTCATCTGGGGTAGTAGTATGGGCGGGCATATTGCCTCTCTTCTAACTGCGACTCATCCAGATTTAAAAGGCATTATGCTTCAGTCTGCCGCTGCATATTCTAGCGCTGCAGAGTCTCTTCCCTTTGGTCCCAGCTTTACGGCCGAACTCCACCGGGAAAATAGCTGGGAGGATAGTAAGGCATTCCCCGCGCTCACAAAATATTTAGGACCTGTGCTTGTGTTATATGGTGAACATGATGAGGTAATTCCGACAGGTGTCAAAGAGCGATATATCTCGCGTGCCAACAATAATGGGCAACACCACCTTCTTCATGGTGCAGGACACTCACTTCTTCGCCCCTCCAGCCCCGAAGAACAACAAGCCTGGGAAGAAATGTATCACCATTCCTTGCATTTTATTAATTCGTTGCCTGACCTTCAGGGTGAGACCCCGTAGGTCACCTTGGGTCAGGCAATTTTACTCTGTGTGATAGACTATAATCATGAAACAAATCAATTGGTCACATTTATTTCCCAAGTATGAAGGTCAGTGGGTAGCTTTTGATAATGATCAGACAACAGTGATTGGTAGTGGAAAAACATTAAAAACTGCGATTAATAAAGCAAAAAAGACTGGTAGTCTTAACCCCATCATGTTTAAAGTTCCAGTCGGAATGCAGTCTTATGTCGGAGCTTGTTAAATTCTCCTACACTCAACTTCCCGTCAAATCACTAACGACATCAAGACGCACAACACTAATCTCCCGACCGATTATTCCTTTAACCATTCTGTATCAAAGCAGATTAGTTCAGTACCAAGCTCTTCTCGACAGTGGGGCTATTTGAAGTCATTTAGTTTGGTATAATCCCTCCCGTTATGAATCAACGTCTTATCTTTGTCCGTCATGGGCACACCAACAACAATAGTCGTGATAATAAAACCAACCGTATGATGGGTTGGGTCAATGATGTCGCTGGCTTATCCGAAGAAGGCCGAGCCGACGCCCGCTCCACCGCCAGTAAGCTCCGCAACTATCAGATCGACGTGGCCTACCACTCCGACCTCCTTCGTACTACCGAAACAGCCAGTATTATCTCCTCCGAACTTACAATCAAAATCGAGCCAACTCACTATCTTCGCGAACGCAATCTAGGTAACTTCGCCGATTGTACAGCTCACGATCTTATTACCTCCCGCCCACACGACTGGAAAAAGTTTCTCGATCATGCTGACCAAGATTGGAATGGTCTAGCAGGGGAGTCGCTCCGACAGGTCAATGCCCGTTTTGCCGAGTTTCATCAAATACTAAAATCGCAGTATCCAGGAAAAAATGTACTTCTAGTTACGCACTCTGGCATTATGCATACAATCCTGCGGGACTACTTTGGTTTTTTCCCCGTGGAATCCTTTATTGAAGTTGGGCACGACTCTATCACAGTTGTCGATAACATTGACGGTAACCACCAACTCACTCTCCACAACGGTTAATTTGTTACAATAACCCCATGGCCGAAATAATCGCAATCGTGGTCGCTCTCTGGCTCCTCGGGATTATCAGTATTCCGTGGTTTTCCCTCCCCACTTTTCCTGTTATGCAAATCCTTGGTTACTCCATCACCATTCAGCGCTTGCTCCTCATTCTCCTTTTTACCTACCTGGCTCTCAACCTAGGGAGTCCCTTCCGCCAAATTATCTGGGTCTTTTTTATCCTTTGGCTCCTCTCCATTCTCGGACTCATCGCTGTCGGTGGCATGGTCAAACTCTTAATTATTTCCCTCGTCGTTGGCCTCATTCTCTCATTGGTGCAACGCAACTAGCCCAGCTTACCCAATAGCTCTTCCATTCTCATTAACTCACTCTCTTTCTCACTTCGTTTTTTAAGTTCCACTTTGTCTCCCGTTTTAGCCGACACGATGGCGCGGTAGGGGATACCTAGTAGGTCAGCATCAGCGAGCTTTTGGCCAGCACCAACTTCGATTCGGTCATCATACAAAACTTCAATTCCTTTTTCGGTGAGTTGCTTGTACAGCTCTTCCGCCCTAGCTACTACCGCTTCATCATTAGTATTAAGTGACACTAAATGGATGGCAAATGGCGCTACCGAGCTAGGCCACACAATGCCTCGCTCATCATGGAACTTTTCGACTATTACTCCCATCGTACGAGAGATCCCGATCCCGTAGCACCCCATAATCGGGTAGATCTTTTCTCCCTTATCATTCGGGATCGTTACGTCAAACGCTTTCGTGTATTTGGTCCCGAGATCAAACACATTCCCCACCTCTGCCGCTTTCGCTAGCAAAAGCGCATCGTTATTACACTTAGGACACATCTGTCCCTCTTTATATTGGGTTATGTCATCGACATTCACGCACCAGTTAC
>Ga0209749_1002183_pt1 | contig 13869 bp, 9 predicted proteins | sample EPASupsiteSAE347_FD_187267 | JGI IMG/M metagenome (GOLD analysis project Ga0209749, IMG submission 187267) | Bioremediated contaminated groundwater from EPA Superfund site, New Mexico - Sample SAE3-47 (SPAdes) (version 2) | ecosystem: Environmental > Aquatic > Deep subsurface > Groundwater >... | reverse complement strand
CAAAACAGCCGGAAAGCGTCAAGATCGGCGTACTTTTTCCCCTGACCGGAAATTTGGCGGATAAGGGTAAGGACAGTGCTAGCGGTGTCAGCCTGGCCGCTGAAGAAATAAATGCGGCCGGAGGCGTCAAAGCCCTTGGCGGCGCAAAGCTGGAACTTATCTTTGGCGATACCAAGGGTAATCCCGACATTGGCGCCCGGGAAGCGGAGCGGCTGATAAAAGACAAAGGAGTGGCAACCCTCATCGGGACATATCAAAGCAGTGTCACCAAGGTGGCCACGCAAGTGGCAGAGCGCCTGGAAACGCCGATAATCGTAAGCATATCAATTGCGGATGTTATTACGGAGAGAGGGTTTAGATATACTTTCCGTATCCAACCCAAAGCTCAGTATTATGGTCGCGACCAGGTGAGCTTCCTTGCCGATCTCGGCAAGCTGACCGGGTATCAGGTAAAGCGTGTAGCCTTGCTTCATGAGAACACCGATTTTGGAACCGCCTCGGCGCTGGCACAGAAGAGGGCGCTTCGTGAACACGATATGAAAATGGTTGCCGAAGTCAGTTATGTGGCGGAGAATGTATCTGATTTAAGCAAGGAGGTGGCTCAGGTCCTGGCCGCCAAACCTGATGCAATCCTGGAAGTGACTTATTTGAAAGACAGCATCCTCATCCGTAGGGAACTGGCCAAGGCTGGTTCCCTGATTCCCCTTGTGGATACGGCGGGAGGAACCGTCTCGCCGGAATATATCAAGGAACTCGGCCAATTGACCGAGGGTACCCTGACTTTGTCGGAGTACTCAAAATATGCTCCCGGAGGTAAAGAGCTGAACGACCGTTTCCGTGCGCGCTTTGGTGTTGATATTACGGGAGACAGCGCTCATGCCTACCAAGCAGTGTGGGTTCTCAAAGATGCCTTGGAAAGGTCCGGATCGACGGATAAGAAAAAATTACGCCACTCCCTGGCTACGACCGATATGCCCAAAGGGCCGCAAATGATCCTGCCGGCGCCACGGTTGCGCTTCGACGCTCACGGACAAAACGAGTTTGCCCGCCTATTTGTCGTACAGATTCAAAAGGGGGAAATGATTCCTGTCTGGCCCGGTGAATATGCGGTGACCAAGGTTAACATAAAAAAGTAGCCGAAGATATTATATGCAATTTTTTAGAACGCTAATAAACGCAATTAAAGGGGGAAGCCTCGCAGCGCAGATAATTCGCACCTCTATCATGGTCAGCATTATCGCCATTGCCACTATGGGGTTGGGTCTGATTTGGATCGCCGATCATGCCTTGCGAGAAAGCACGTTCAGATTGCAGGAAGAGAGCGCCCAGAAGGTATCTCTCCTTATATCCGGTTACGTCCGTAACGCAATCGGCGAGTTGGAACTCTTTGAAAGAATTGAATCGTTACCTGCGATGTCCCCTGGGGAGCAGAAGAATGCTCTGGAAAAGGTGCTCATTCATCGACAGTCATTATTCAGTCAGATCGAGCTAATCAGCAAACAGGGCAATGAAATGGTAAAAGTATCCCGATTCCACACGTATCTTCCCCATGAACTGGTCAGCAAAGCATCGAGTCCTGCTTTTCTTGAAGCCATTGCCGGTCGGACATATATCAGTCCTGTCTTCATTTCGGCAGATAGCGGTCTGTTATCCGTGCAAATTGCCGTTTCTGTCAAAGACCGGAGAAACAATGGCGTGTTGATTGCTGAGATCAATATCAGCCAATTGTGGCAGGAGGTTGCACGCCTGAGAATCGGCCGGACCGGATACGCCTATCTGGTTGACAGAAAGGGACGTTTTATCGCTTATCAGGAGCCCGCTGCGATACTCCAGAGATACGGCGAAGACATGCAGCGGATACCGGTCGTAGCAGATTTTATGGTCGACAAACGGGGACGCGCACAGGAATACCGAGGCCTGAATGGAGAGTCTGTAATCGGCACCTGCGAACCTATCCAGGGAACCGCATGGGCCGTTATCGTAGAGTTGCCTGCCAGAGAGGCCTACGCAAGCCTATATCATATGTCATGGTTCCTCATCGGTTTGACAATTTTGGTTATGGCTGCCGTAGTTGGGGTCGGATACGGCGTCGCCCTTCGTCTTGTCCGCCCCATTCGCGCCTTAACCGCGGCGGTGCAAAGAATTGGCGGCGGGGATCTAAACGCGGGGATAGTTGAAATTCGGCGTCATGATGAAGTCGGTGAATTGGCCCGTGCTTTTAGTCAGATGCAAGGAGAACTGCAATCGCTCTATAGAGGCATGGAACAACAGTTGGAGGAACTCAAGCAGGCGGAGCAAGCTCTCAAGAAGAGCGAAGAAAAGTATCGTGAACTGGTTGAAAACGCCAACAGCATCATTCTCAGGATGGACAAATATGGTAACATAAATTTCTTCAATGAATTCGCCCAACAATTTTTTGGATACGCTGAAGATGAAATACTCGGCAAGAATGTCATCGGAACGATTGTCCCGGAATTCGAATCTTCGGGGCGGGACCTGAAATTGTTGATCGAAGACATAGGGCGATACCCGGAACGTTACATTAATAATCTCAACGAAAATATGCGCTCAAATGGCGAACGGGTCTGGATCGCCTGGACAAACAAGCCGATCCGCGCTGCTGATGGAGAGGTTGTGGAAATTCTGTGTATCGGAAATGATATAACCGAACGCAAGCAGGCTGAGGAGGAATTGAGTAATTCGCAACGAAGATTGACCGACATAATCGAATTTTTACCGGATGCCACGCTTGTCGTTGACAGGCAGGGCAGGGTGATTGCGTGGAACCGGGCCATGGAAGGCTTGACGGGAATCAAGGCCGAAGAAATGATCGGCAAGGGGGATTATGGATACGCCCTTCCCTTTTATGGCGAGCGAAGGCCGATCCTCATTGATTTAGCCCTCCATCCGGACCTGGCGTGGGAGAAGCAATATACGACCATCGGCAGGTCCGGAGACATGATATTTGGTGAGTCGTATACACCCGGTCTGCCTCCCGGCGATATTCACCTGTCTTCGACGGCCTCCGTCTTGAGGGATGCCCGGGGCGATGTGATTGGCGCCATCGAGTGTTTCCGTAACAACACGGAGCGCCGGAGGCTTGAAACCCAGCTTCAGCAGGCCCAGAAGATGGAGGCGATCGGGACGTTGGCGGGCGGTATCGCCCATGACTTCAACAATTTACTTATGACCATCCAGGGAAACACATCGTTGTTACTGATGAGAACGGATCCGGACGATCCCCGGTATGATAAATTGAGGACCATCGAGAATCAGGTCATTGCCGGCGCGGACTTGACTAAGCAACTCCTGGGGTTTGCCCGTGCGGGGCGATACGAGGTTAAGATCATCAACTTGAACGAGATCCTGGATAAAAGCGCCGCCATGTTCGGCCGGACAAAGAAAGAAATTGTAATCCATAAGCGATACGACCAGTTACTCTGGATGGTGGAAGCGGATACTCCCCAGATTGAACAAGTCTTGCTGAATTTGTTCGTCAATGCCTGGCAGGCCATGCCCGGAGGAGGTCATATCTATCTGGAAACTGCAAATATCAAGATCAGTGAAAGCGACGAGAAGAGTTCATATTTAAAACCCGGCAGATATGTAAGGGTCTCCGTTACCGATACCGGCGTAGGTATGGACGAGAAGACCAGAGAAAGAATATTCGAACCCTTCTTTACAACGAAGGAAATGGGCCGGGGGACAGGACTGGGACTTGCCATGGTTTATGGAATCATAAAAGGGCATAATGGTCATGTCAATGTTTATAGTGAGATAGGCAAGGGGACTGTTTTTAATATCTATTTACCTGCTTCGACGAAAGAAGCCCAGAAAGAGGTACGACCGGAGGAGATTATCTTCAAAGGGCAAGAGACGATCCTCCTGGTTGACGACGAGAGGAGTATTGTCGATGTAATAGAGGAGATCCTGATCATGCTTGGCTATAAGGTGCTTACGGCGACGGCCGGGCAGGAGGCTCTGAGGATCTATGAGGCAAACAAAGACATGATTGATCTGGTGATTTTGGATATGATCTTGCCTGAGATGGGAGGAGGAGAGATATTTGATCGTTTAAAGGAGATCAACCCATCGGTAAAGGTTATTCTCTCAAGCGGGTACACTCTGAATGGAGAAGCCTCCGGGATCATTGCCCGCGGTTGTCTGGGATTCATTCAAAAACCTGTGAATATTGCCGAGCTTTCCCATAAAATTCGGGATGTATTGGGTTGATCAGCCGATATATTTAATGGGTTTCCGGGGAAGGGATAAAAAAGGGGATAAAGGACTTGCCTAATGGAGAGAAATGTGACTCAATATGATATCTATCTAATCGAGAAGGGTATTTGAAAAGAAAGGCATGAATAAAACATCCCCGCTGATATCCGTCGTTATTCCCGTCTATAATGAAGAGAAGAATCTGGATGCCCTGATCGGCCGCCTCCGGCCCGTCATGCAATCCATGAGGAAGCCTTACGAGATCATCCTGATCGACGACGGCAGCCGGGATGGATCACTGGAGATCCTCAAGGGTTTTGCCCGGGAACAGGATGTTCGCGTCGTGGAGCTCACGCGCAACTATGGCCAGCATGCCGCCATCATGTCCGGTTTTTCCATCGTCCGGGGTGAAATGGTCGTTACCCTCGATGCGGATCTTCAGAACCCTCCCGAGGAGATTCCCCGGCTTATCAGGGAAATGGAAGGAGGAGGATATGACGTTGTCGGCACCATCCGCAAACAGCGCCAGGATTCCGCTTTCCGCCTCGGGGCCTCCCGGTTGATCAATATTGTGGCGCGTCGCATCACCGGCGTGCACATGACGGACTGGGGCTGTATGCTGCGGGCTTACCGCCGCCCCGTCGTGGAGCGCATGATCGAGTGCCGCGAGCACGCCACCTTCATCCCGGCCCTGGCGACGGTTTTCGCCAAACGGGTCACGGAGATTGAGGTGGCCCATGAGGAGCGCCATGGCGGCAAGTCCAACTATCCCTTAGCAAAGCTCATTAATCTCCAGTTTGACCTGGTGGCTTCCTTTTCCGATTTTCCCATGAAAATGCTCATGTACGGCGGCATCTTCATGTCTGTTCTCGGTGTCTGCTTCGGCGTCTTCCTTGCCGTGGCCCGCCTTGCTTACGGAGCGGCCTGGGCGGCCCAGGGCGTTTTTACCCTCTTTGCCATTCTCTTCGTCTTCGTGGGATTGCAGTTTTTCGCCCTCGGGGTCATCGGGGAATACATCGGGCGTATCTATCGAGAAGTCAGAAAGCGGCCCGAATATGTCGTCACCCAAGTCCATGAGGCCCATGACCGGAGCGGGTCGTGAAATCCGTCGTCTTTGCCTACCACAACATGGGCGTTGCCGGCCTGGAGGCCCTCCTTCGCAATGGCTTTGAAGTCGGGACGATATTCTCCCATGAAGACGACCCGGAAGAAAAATGCTGGTTCGCCTCCGTCGCCGACTGGGCAAAAGGCCGAGAGATTCCCGTTTTATGTCCCGAGGACGTCAATAAACCGGAGTGGATAGACCGTATCGCCGCCCTCGCCCCGGACACGATATTTTCATTTTACTACCGCAAGATGCTCTGCCGGGAAATACTCGCTATACCCGCGGTTGGGGCCTATAACCTCCATGGTTCCCTGCTCCCCGCCTACCGGGGCCGCGTCCCTGTCAATTGGGTTTTGGTGAACGGGGAGAAGCGGACCGGGGTAACTCTCCATAATATGGTTGCCAAACCCGACGCCGGGGATATGGTTGGTCAAAAGGCGGTGGATATCGCCTTTGAAGATACGGCGGTTATCTTGTATGACAAACTGTGTCGGGTGTCAGCGGTGCTGTTGGACGAGATCCTGCCCCTGATCCGGACCGGCCGGGCGCCGCGCCTGGTTCAGGATGCCCGCAAGGCCTCTTATTTTGGAGGCAGGAAACCGGAAGATGGTCGCATCGACTGGTCATGGACGGCGATGAGGATCTATAACCTCATCCGGGCCGTCACCGATCCCTATCCCGGAGCCTTCTCCTTTCTGCCGGACGGAACGAAGATATTTGTCTGGGGGGGTGTGCCGGAGGAGGCTGCGGACACTTCCGAGGCGGGAACCGTGGCCGTTGATAACAACGAGGAAAGGGTTTATGTCGCCGCCGGCGACGGAAGAATCCGCCTGCTTGATATCGGAATTGACGGCGATAGAATCAAGAACGGCGCCATATGGAAATATTTCCGGAAATATAAAAACATGCCGGTGCTAAGATAAACCCTCCCCGGAGGGCGGAAGAACGATTATTTGCGTTTGACAAACGGGCAAAAAGTTCGTAAATCCCCTCTTCCCCAGGGGGAGGGTTAAAGTATAATGTATGTCACCGTCCCTTAAAGGGCAGGAAGAAAAGAGAGTACGAAAAATTATGAAAATATTGATTCTTGGCGTTAACGGCTTTATCGGACATCATCTGACCAACTGTATTCTGGAGACTACGGACTGGACCGTTTATGGCATGGACCTCGGCGAAGATCGTCTCGATCGCGCCCTGTCGAACCCGCGCTTCCATTTTCTGGAGGGCGATATTGCCATCAACAAGGAATGGATAGAATATCACGTCAAGAAGTGCGATATCATCATGCCCCTCGTGGCCATCGCCACGCCGAAGCTATACGTGGAAGATCCCATCGGAGTTTACAACCTCGACTTTGAGATGAATCTCAATATCATCAAGCAGTGCGTCAAATATCGGAAACGGGTAGTTTTCCCTTCCACCTCGGAGGTTTATGGGGCCTGTCCCGATCCCGAATTCAGCGAAGACGAGAGCTTCCTCGTCGTCGGACCCATCCAGAAGGAACGGTGGATATATTCCTGCTGCAAGCAGCTTCTGGATCGGGTAATCTATGCCTATGGCACCCGGGGACATCTGGAGTTTACCCTGTTTCGCCCCTTCAACTGGGTCGGGCCCCGCCTCGATTCCCTTTATACGGCCAAGGAAGGCAGCTCCCGGGTCGTCACCCAGTTCATTGCCGAACTCCTCATGAAGCGTCCCATCACCTTGGTGGACGGAGGTCACCAGAAACGCTGCTTTACCTATGTGGACGACGGGATCGCCGCCCTGATGAAGATACTTGAGAACAAGGGCGACCGCTGTAAAAGCGAGATCATCAACATCGGCAATCCGGATAGTGACTGTTCCGTTACGGAATTGGCCCATCTGATGAAAAAAATATTCATGGCCCATCCCCGCCATCGTCATGATGAGATATATTCGGACATCGTTGAGGTTCCGGCGGTGGAATTCTACGGAAAGGGTTATCAGGACATTTACACCCGTAAGCCCAGCATCGCCAAGGCCAGGAAGCTCCTCGACTGGGAACCGAAGATTGACCTGGAAGATTCCCTGACCAGAACCATTTACTCTTTCCTGGAAGAAAATGAAGCGAACCCTGGGACTGAAGATCGACGTTGACACCTACGAAGGGATGAAAAAGGGGGTTCCCCGCCTCCTGGACAGCCTCTCGGAGCTTGCGGTCAAGGGTACCTTTTATCTGAGCATGGGCCCGGACGCCTCCGGTCTGGCGGTCCTGCAACTCCTCAAAAATCCCCGGTTTCTTAGCAAGATGCTCCGCAGTAACGCCCCCGGTTTGTATGGCTTCAAAACCGCTCTATACGGGACCCTGCTGCCGTCGCCGCTGATTGCCCGCTCCTTTCCGGAGCTGGTCCGCCGTATCATGGCCGAAGGCCACGAGGTGCAATTTCATGCATGGGATCACCGGCGCTGGCAGGACGGCCTGCCCCGGCGATCGGAGCAATGGATAAGAGACTGGTTTGATAAGGGGATAACGGCCTTTCGGGACTTGACGGGGCGGAAAGCTACCTCTTTCGGCGCCCCGGCCTGGCTGATAGATGATCGGGTTTTGAAGATCGTCGGCGATTACGGCTTTGAGTATCTGAGCTGCACCCGGGCCAGGGAACCCTTTCTCCACGAGGGACTGCTGTTACCGGAAATTCCCTCCGACCTGCCCTGTTTTGAGGAACTGGGCGTGAAAACGGCAGGGGCCAAAATCCTTTCCCTGCTGGGGGACGGCGGCCTCCATGTCCTCCCTGTCCACGCGGAGGTCGAGGGGGGCATCTGGAATCAACCATTCATTGATCTCCTTCATGCCATTAAGAAAAGATCATACGCTTTTAAAACACTCAGTGAAATAAATAATATGTTGTCAAGCGATCACCTTTCCATCCGCAAATATCGCTTGGACCTGTTGCCGGGGCGCGCGGTGATTTGTGCGGTGTGAAAGCTTCAGGGGCCGATCCGGCATGAAAAAGGTAATAGTGGTTAGTAGAAAATGACCTTATCGAAGAAAACCCTCATTATTGTTGGTATAACCTTTATCGGGCTGATGGCCGTTTTGTATTTCATTGCCTCAAATATCTTGTCGACGGGCTTTGATGTCATTGAGGACGACAGCATCAAGAACAATGTCGAACGAGTCCGGAGCGCCATCGATTATGAATGCGAAGCCGTGGACACGACTGCGGGAGATTACGCGGGCTGGGACGACACATATGTCTTTGTTCAGAAGAAGAATGAAAAGTACATCAATGCGAATATGAATAATACGACTTTTGCCCAATTAAAGGTGAATGTTGTTATTATCCTGAACAAAAAAGGTGAAATCGTATTTTCAACGGGCTATGATCGCAAGGAAGACAAACAGATTGCTCTTTCCGGTGAGATCATGGAGCATGTCCGTGCCGGAAGCTTTCTGGCCAGCCATGAAAGCATCAAAAGCAATAAAAAGGGGATCTTGCTCTTAAAAAATGGTGGCGTCATCCTTGCTTCACGCCCGATCTTAACGAGTAAATATACGGGACCGAGCATGGGAACCCTGATCATGGGACGCAATCTTGACGAAGACGTCATCCAAAAATGGTCAAAATTGACCAGGACCACACTTTTACTCCAACCTTTGCCGAACGATGGAGTGGGAAAGAAAAAAGAAGCGACGTCTGTGCCCGCAGACATCATAGTCAAAGAAATAAGCTCCGATATCATCGAGGGCGAAACACAGATCCGTGATGTTTATGGGGCGCCGGCCTATCTGCTTAGTGTTCGCATGCCTCGACCTGTTTATTTGCAGGAACAGAGAACCACCCGGTATCTGATTGCCTCTTCCCTTGTTGTATTCGTGATTTTCGCCTTGGCCATCATCTGGTTATTGAAAAAATCGATTATTGCCAGGCTGGTCAAGATCGGCCAGGATGTAAAAAAGATCGGGATGAACGCTGATTTTTCCGCCCGGATAACAGTTGCCGGGAAAGATGAACTGACCCGGCTGGGCAGTGAAATTAACGGGATGATCGAAAAACTGGAGGAGTCAACCCAAAAGCTTCGCGAGACCCACGATACCTTATATCAGACCAATCAGGTGCTGCTCGAACAGATTGAGGAAAGACAACGAACCGAAGCGGCCCTGAGGCAATCGGAAGAGCGATTTTCCACGGTTTTTAAGGCAAGCCCCACCCCCAAAGCATTGGTTGTCGCAAACGATGCAACAGTGCTCGATGTCAATGAGAGATTTACCAGACTATTCGGATATGCCAAGAATGAGATCTTGGGTCAAAAAGGTGAGGATGTCTTTCAGATCAGGAAAGACGAATGGAAAGGTATCTTGGGAAAATTCAGAAAGACGGGTTTTCTTCGGGATGAATATTCAAGAGTCGTTACCAAGGGCGGGGATATTCGAGAATGCCTGATATCGGCGGAACAGGTTAGTCTTCGTGATGAAGAGGTTGTTATCCTGTCACTACAGGATATGACCGAATACAAACGGATGGAAATTCGACTGCAACGGGCGCAGAAAATGGAAGCCCTGGGAGTCCTCGCCGGCGGCGTCGCCCATGATTTGAATAACGTCCTGGTCGGTTTGGTCGGATATCCGGAAATGCTGATGATGCAGTTGAACCCGGATAGTCCGCTGCGGCGTCACCTCCTGACCATTCAGAATTCCGGATCGAAAGCGGCGGCGATTGTTCAGGACCTGTTGACGTTGGCCCGCCGGGGGGTGCAGACGGACGACGTTGCTCATTTAAATCGGTTGATTTCGGAATATCTTGCCAGTCCCGAGCAGCAGCGATTGGTGAACGATCACCGGGATATCAATGTCATGGTTGATTTATCTGAAGACCTGTTTCCTATTCATGGATCGGCGGTTCACTTGCAGAAAACGATCATGAATCTGGTGCTCAATGCTGTTGAGGCCATGCCGGCAGGGGGAACTATCCGTTTAGCGACGAGGAATCAGTATATAGACGAGCCGGTGGCCGGATATGACGATGTACGTGAAGGGGAGTACGTGGTCATGGAGATTTCCGATACGGGGCATGGAATTAATCCGGAAGATATTGAACATATATTTGAACCCTTTTATACAAAAAAGGTTATGGGTAAAAGCGGCACCGGGCTGGGACTTGCCGTGGTCTGGGGGACGGTGAAGGATCATAATGGATACGTCGATGTAAAGAGTAAAGAGGGAGAGGGAACCACCTTTACCATTTATCTGCCGGCCGTAAGAGATGCTCTCCCTTCATCCGAAAAAGGCGAGACCGGCAAAAATATCCTGGGGAAAGGAGAAAGCATCCTGGTGGTAGATGATATTGAGGAGCAAAGGGAACTGGCAAAAATAATGCTCACCGGTCTCGACTATAATGTATCCACTGTATCCAGCGGCGAAGAAGCAATTGCATACTTAAAACAGCACACAGTTGATCTCCTGATTCTGGATATGATCATGGAACCGGGCATGGATGGCCTGGACACGTATAAGCATGTCCTAATGATTAATCCCCGTCAGAAGGCCATAATCGCGAGTGGTTTTTCGGAAACGGAACGCGTCCGGGAAGCGCAGCGCTTAGGAGCCGGCGCCTATGTAAGGAAGCCATATATTCAGGAACAGATTGGGACGGCCGTGAGGATGGAACTGGATCCTGAGAACTGACGGCTGAGCAATTCGTAACACTCTCCCTCCCCTTCGAGAGGAGGGTTAGGGTGGGGATGGGTCTGCGCAGCCGGTTTTCATTCCCCTTTGTGACGGCTGCACGTTATGAGAATGAGAGTTTCACTACATGAACCATCCGATATAGACCGCCCGGGAGACCTTATCCTGACTTCTTAAGGCGCTTGGCTTCCTTCTTTTCCTTTATCGTTTTGGCAGGCTTCTTCTTGGTTTCTTTCTTGACGTCCTTGTCTTTGCCCATGATTTTCCCTCCTCTGTGGTTTGATGATCCGTGGATTTCCCATACCCGAACCGGGATTTTTTCACAACTAAAATCTGCTTTTGAAGCTCCCGGCCCGCCGCCGTTTTCTCCACGAAAATCCTGCCCCCGGTCAGAGGATTCCGCCCGGTGCAGTACATCAGTGTGGAGAGGGTAGAGGGCGCCGGGGTGAAGATCTGGACCTGTTCGGGGCTGAGAGTCAATTCCCGTGCGGCGAAGCGGCGGAGGGCTTCCATGTCCGTCTGGGTACAGCCGGGATGAGCGGCGATGAGATAGTAAGAGAGAAATTGTTCCTTATTTGCCTGTGCCGTTAGTTTGCGAAAAAGATCTTGAAAAATGAGCAGGGATTCGGTCCCCGGCTTACCCATGCAGCGCAGAACCCCCTCCTCGGAATGTTCGGGGGCGATCTTCATCTGTCCGGAAACGTGGCGGCGAACGACGGTGCGGAGGTAGGGTACGCCGTGCTTCCTGTCGGCAAGGAGGAGGTCGTAACGGATTCCCGAGGCGACGACGGCCTGCTTGACGCCGGGCACCTCTCTCAGTTTGCCGAGGAGAGCGATCTGGGGACCGTGATCGGGACGCAGGTTTTCGCAGACCGTGGGATAGAGGCAGCGCCGATCCGGGCAGGCGCCCTGGGCGAGCTTCTTTTTACATTCAAATCCGTACATGTTGGCCGTAGGACCCCCTACGTCGAGAATATAACCCTTAAAGCCGGGAAGGGAGGCGATTACCGCCGCCTCCCGGAGAATGGAGGCCTCGCTGCGGGAGCTGACCGTTCGCCCCTCGTGGACGGTAATGGCGCAGAAGTGACACTCCCCGTAACAGCCCCGGTGGGTGGGAATGGAAAAGCGGATCGTCTCCAGAGCCCGTACCGCGCCTTCCCGGAGGTGGCAGGGGTGGACGGCCCTCTCGAAGTTCATGTCATAAACCTCGTCCATTTCCGCCTCCGTAAGGGGCAGGGCGGGGGGATTGTGGATCAGCCAGCGGGTGTCCTGTTTCTGACAGAGGCCCGATGCGGTGCGGGAATCCTGGTTTCGATAGAAGGTGAGAAACATATTCTCCACCGCCGCCGGGTCCGCCGCCGCCTCTTCCCAGGAAGGAAGCTCCAGAAAACCCGGTTTAATCTCTGCGGCGGCATAACATATGCCTCTAATGTCCCGGAAATCGCGTCCCTCCCGGAGCCGACGGGCAAGCTCCAGTACCGTATTTTCACCCATGCCGTAAACGATCACATCCGCCTTTGCGTCCATCAGGACAGATCGCCGCACCCGGTTTGACCAGAAGTCGTAATGGGCGATCCGCCGGAGGCTCGCCTCGATTCCGCCCAGAATAATGGGCTTCGTCCTTCGAAAGTGGCGCCGGATCAGGTTGGCATAGGCGATGACCGCACGATCGGGGCGGCGGTTGTTGATCCCCCCGGCGGTGAAATCGTCCCCCTGGCGTTTCTTTCCGGAAGCGGTAAGGTTGGCGATCAGGGAGTCGATGCAGCCGCCGGTGACGCCCCAGAAAAGTTCCGGTTCGCCGAGGCGGGTGATGTCATTAGCGGAGGCGATGTCCGGCTGGGGAATAATGCCCACCCGGTAACCGGCGGCAAGGAGACGCCGGCCGATTACGGAGACGCCGACATAGGGACTGTCTATGTAGGCGTCTCCCGTGATCAGGATCACGTCGAGCCGCTTCCAGCCGCGGGCACGGACTTCCTCAGGGGTGACGGGCAGAAACACGGCAGCCTCGTTCCTTCATGACATTTATTCTCCATCCCCCTTAAAGGGAGGCTCAGGCAGCTCGTTTTCCCAGTCGAGTTCCCCCTCCTCATAGGTTTGCGAAAGAATCTCCCCGGCCCTTTCCTGCTCCGGAGCAGGGACGAGGATCCGGACCTCCCCCAGGCCGTCCACCGTTATTGCATAGATCGGCCCCGCAGCCTCATAGAGCAGGCGGGTGGGAATATCCTCCGACTCCAGCCTTCCCGTGATGATCTTTGCCGTGGTCATTCCCGAAACGCTGCATATTTTAACCCAATCTCTCAACTCATGCATGATCGGCTCCCCTAAAACTAGTTCTCATGAATCGAACATAAAGAGCAAGGTTTTTGTTATTGCAAAGAGGTCTTTTTCAAGATCTTGGAAACTAAAATGTTTTTAATTTGACACGGCAGGACTTTTCTTATATTCCTGTGATGAAAAAACAAGGAGAACGATTATGAATCCAAAAGAATGCATTCTTTATAGCGGCGGCGTCAACGGGGCGGAAGCCGAATTCGGGCGCGAGGCGGAAAGGCATGGCGTCCAGGAAGTCAACTACGGCTTCGAAGGTCATCAGATGGAGCGTGCCCGGGGGATAAGGGTATTGACCACTGAGGAATTGGAACGCAAAGACGTGAGTATGACCTACGTATCCAAACTAATGCACCGCAACTACTCTACGGCCCCCATCTTCCGGAAGGTGCTCCAGAGTATCTGCTGGCAAGTCACCGGCGGTCAGGAGGTTTTTGTTGTCGGCCAGATCATGGCGGACGATACGATCAAAGGCGGCACCGGATGGGGGGCGGAGTACGCCAAGTTCTGCAATAAGCCCCTCTATGTTTTCGACCAGGAGCGGAGCGGCTGGTTCATTTGGGAAAAA
>Ga0209749_1002179_pt1 | contig 13909 bp, 14 predicted proteins | sample EPASupsiteSAE347_FD_187267 | JGI IMG/M metagenome (GOLD analysis project Ga0209749, IMG submission 187267) | Bioremediated contaminated groundwater from EPA Superfund site, New Mexico - Sample SAE3-47 (SPAdes) (version 2) | ecosystem: Environmental > Aquatic > Deep subsurface > Groundwater >... | reverse complement strand
GCAATGGCCGCGGCGCGGGGGCGGACCGGCGACCGCTAACGCATTCGCCTGATTCTTCTGACGATGATACCGCCCGTCGCCTGGATTCCCTCGACGAGAACGAGGATGGCGAGGACTGATGCGATCATGACGTCGGTCCTGAAACGCTGGTATCCATAGCGCACCGCCAGATCGCCCAGCCCCCCGCCTCCGATGGCGCCCGCCATGGCGGAATAGCCGATCAGATTGATGACGGTGAGCGTGAGACCCGAGATGAGCGAAGGCAGCGCTTCGGGAATGAGGACGGCCAGCGCGATGCGCGCCCGGGACGCACCCGAGGCGAGCGCCGCGTCGACGACGCCCCGGTCGACTTCCGCCAGCGCCGTTTCGACGACGCGCGCCACGAAAGGAGCGGCCGCTATCGAGAGCGGAACCACTGCGGCGAGCGTGCCGATGCTGGTGCCGACTAAAGCCCGCGAAAGCGGGAACAGCAGGATCATCAGGATGACGAAAGGGAATGACCTGAATGTGTTCACGATCCTGTCGAGTACGCGTCGCAGGGTCGGACGTTCGGCCAGTCCGCCGGGGCCCATGAAATGCAGGGCGAGCCCCAGGGGAGCGCCCATGATGGTGGCGGCGACCGTCGAAATCAGAACCATGAAAAGGGTCTCGCCCAGGGGGCGCGCCAGAAGGCGGAGGATTTCATTCATGTGAGATCCTCCTTGCCGGCACTCCGGCCGCTTGGACGCCGGCATTTTCGGGAGCGCGGCGGCGGTGCGCGACCATGCGTCGCGCGGCCTGCGACTTGGGCGATTCGAACACTTCGAGCACTCCGCCCTGTTCGACGATGCGTCCCGCCTCGATTACGGCGACGCGATCGCAGGCGCGCACGACCACTTCCATCTGGTGCGTCACCATGAGAACGGTCAGATCGAGCCTGTCGCGCAGGCTTACGATGAGGTCGAGCACCTGTGAGGTGGTTTCGGGGTCGAGGGCGCTTGTGGCTTCGTCGCAGAACAGAATCTCCGGCTCGTTGGCGAGGGCCCTGGCGATGGCGACGCGCTGGCGTTCGCCGCCGGACAATCGTCCCACGGGGCGGTCGGCCTTGTCGGCCAGCCCCACGAGGTCGAGCAGGTAGGCCACCCGTTCACGAATCTCGTGTTTCGGGCGGCCGGCGGCCTCAAGCGGGAAGGCGGCGTTGCCCGCCGCCGTGCGCGACGAAAAGAGATTGAAGGCCTGGAACACGACGCCCGTACGGCGGCGGGCCTCCAGGAGCGGCCTTCCCGTCAGGCCCGAGACGAGTCGTCCGCCGTGGAACACTTGTCCTGCGTCGGGCGGCTCGAGCAGCGCGGCAATGCGCAGCAGGGTCGATTTTCCGGCGCCCGACCGGCCGATCACTCCGGTGATGGATCCCGACGGAACGTCGAGCGACAGTCGGTCCACGACGGGCCCGTTGCCGAAAGACTTCGACAGACCTTCAAGCGTAAGCCGCGGCTGCTGTTGCAGGGAGGAGGTGGAATGCCGGGTAGTGGTTCGGGGATCGAAAGCGCTGTCCTGGTTTTGGGAAGAAGAGGTGGGGAAAGTCAGTCCGCGAGCGGCCTCATCGGGCCGCCCGGCATGAAACATACGGAATCTCGTCGGTCAGTCATTTGCTGTTTCTCTCCGGCGGTACCTTCGCAGATTTTCCGCAAACGTGTCAAGGGGTGAAACGATTTTGTGCGTCCGCCTGGTCTGCCCGCGCTGGTTGTCAAAAATGAAATGCACTAGAATGTCGAAAATGAATGTTTCGATACTTCTGGCGCTGATCGCGGCTCTGCTTTTCGGAGCCGCTACCCCATTGAGCAAACTCCTCCTCGGATCCACGAATCCTTTCGCGCTCGCCGGGCTTCTATACCTTGGAGCCGGACTTTCTTTGGCTCCGAAAGTCCTGAGGGGCGGCATTTTATCCAAATTCCATTCTTTGGATCGAAAAAACAGGCTCTATATCTTCGGATCGGTAGTGTGTGGTGGTATCATCGGCCCTGTCCTTCTTCTGTTCGGCCTCAAAATCGCCCGATCCGCTTCCGTTTCCTTATGGCTCAATCTGGAACTTGTCGCTACCGCCCTCCTCGGACAGTTTCTTTTCAAAGACCGCATGACGCGTGCAAGTGCGGTCGCGGCGATCGGAATTCTCGGAGCATCCGTCCTTCTGTCGTTCGAAGGCGGATCGGTGAGTATCGCAGGCGGTCTGCTTGTCGCGGCCGCATGCGTAAGCTGGGGATTCGACAATCATTTTACCGCTCTCATCGATGGGATAAAGCCTGAAGAAAGCACCTTCATCAAGGGAATTATTGCGGGAACCGTCAATCTCGCGGTCGGGGTTTTCTTTGCCGGAGGTATGACGCTTTCCGTCCCTTCGCTGACGGCCGCTCTCGTGATCGGAGCCTTGTCCTATGGGTTGAGCATTGTGCTCTATATTTCTTCGGCCCAGGGGCTGGGAGCGTCGCGTGCCCAGCTCTTTTTTTCCTCTTCTCCTGTTTTTGGCCTTTTGCTTGCCTCCCTGCTCCTTGGAGAGACAATTTCGCCTACCCAATTCGGTGCGATCGCGATAATGGGATTGTCCTATGCGCTGTTACTCTCTGAAAAGCACGAACACTTCCACGTGCATCCCGCCGCCACGCATACGCACTGGCATCGGCATGATGAAAAACATCATATGCATACCCGCGCGCAAGTAGGTGAAGCGCCGGGTATTATCGAATCAATTTTCGGGCATACCCATGAGCATCGACACGACGCCATTGCGCATGATCACGCGCATGTTTCGGATATCCATCACCGGCACGAGCATGCCCCGGTCTTTACGCCAAGCCCAGCAGCAGGCCCGCGTTTCTCGCTGCGAAGGCGACGACCCACGCCAGGGTCAACGAATACGCGATCTGGAAGCCCAGCCATTTCCAACCTGCCTCGGACTTGATCGTACCCAGGGCGGCGAAACAGGGCGGCATCACCAGGATGAACAGCATGAGGGTGAACGCGACGAGCGGGCTCAGCCCGGGGTCGTCGCGCAAGGCCTGGCGCAGGCCCTCCGAATGTTCCGCTTCGGTCGTTTCCGCGCCGTACAGTATGCCCAGGGTCGAAACGACGAGTTCCTTGGCCGCGAAACCGGTGATGGAAGCCACTCCGATTTTCCAGTTGAAGCCCAGGGGAGCGACGGCCGGTTCGAGGAATTTTCCCAGCCTTCCCGCGGCGCTGTATTCCATCCGGTATTCCGCCAGACCCCTTTCGACCGCGGCCGAAATTTCCGTGCCGGTTGCCGTGGGGTTTGCGGCTGTAGCCGTTTGCGCCAACTCGGCGGATCGCGCACCGAGATCGGAAGGCACGGGGAAGGTGGTGATCGCCCAGACCAGGAGCGAAGCGCCCAGGATTACGGTTCCGGCTTTTCTCGTGTACTGCCAGGTTTTGCCCCAGACATGCCACAGGATTCCGCGCAGGGTCGGGAGGCGATAGGGCGGCAGTTCCATGACGAAAGGTGTGCTTGCGCCCTTCAGGACGGTTTTGCGGAGGAATACGGTCGAAACGAGAGAGAGAACGATGCCGATGATGTAGACGGCCATGACGACTCCGCCCGGGTTGCGGGGGAAGAAAGCTCCCGCAAGGAGGACGTATACGGGCAGTTTCGCGCCGCAGCTCATAAAGGGCACGGCGAGTATGGTGGCGATCCGGTCGCGCGGGCTTTTCAGGGTTCTTGTGGCCATGATTGCCGGGACCGAGCAGCCGAAGCCGAGCACCATGGGCATGAAGGATTGACCGTGAAGTCCGACGGCATGGAGGAATCTGTCGGTCAGGAAGGCGGCCCTGGCCATATAGCCCGTATCTTCGAGGATAGAAAGGCAGAAAAACAGGATGACTATGAGGGGTACGAACGAAAATACGCCGCCGACGCCCCCGATGATGCCATCCACGACGAGGGATCGAAGTATGCCTTCAGGCAGCGCGGTGGATGCCCGTTGCGCCAGGAACCCGAATAAGGACTGCAGCCATGTGGTGGGCAGGTCTCCCAGGGCGAACGTGAGTTTGAACACGCTCCACATCACGAGGAAAAACAGGGGCAATCCGAGCAGTGGGTGCATGAGGAACGCGTCGATCCGTTCGGTGACGCGCGCCCGGTCGACAGGGTCTTTACGTACCGCTTCGGCGGCCGCTCCCCTGATGTAGCCGTAGCGCTGTTCCGACATGACGATTTCGGAATCCTTGCCGAAATGCCTGGTGATCCAGGCGCGCGCTTCGCCCGCGAGCGCATCCACCGCCGGGCCCTCTCTGTGCGCGGCCAGCCGCTTCATTGCGTCGCTGTCACGTTCGAGAAGTTTTACGGCGAACCATCGGACCGGGTAGGTTGCGGCGAATTCGGCGTCCCGGGACAACGCGGCCTGCAGCGGTCCCAGTTTTCCTTCGATTTCGGCGCCGTATTGCGGCATTTTGCCCGATTTTTCGCGTTCCGCAGCGTCGAGAACCGCATCCAGGAGCGCAAGGGTCCCCTTGCCCGCGCTCCCGACGGTTTTTACCATGGGTACGCCGAGCGCCGACGAAAGCAGCCCCGAATCGATGTACAGACCTTTCGCTTCGGCTTCGTCGCTCATGTTGAGGGCCGCGACCATCGGTATGCCGAGTTCCTGGAATTGCAGGCAGAGGTAGAGGTTCCGTTCGAGATTGGTCGAATCGAGCACGTCTATGACGATGTCCGGTTTTTCGTCGAGCATGAAATCGCGCGTGACCACTTCGTCGAGGGAATATGCGGTCAGACTGTAGATGCCGGGAAGGTCGACAATGCGCAATTCGACGTCCCGGTGGACGATGGTGCCTTCGCGTTTTTCCACGGTGACGCCGGGATAGTTGCCCACTTTGTGGTGGGCGCCGGTGAGCGCGTTGAACAGGCTCGTCTTGCCGGAATTCGGATTGCCCGCCAGGGCTACGAGGAGCGATTTTCGGCCGTCGCCCATTACCGGCTCCTCCTTCCGCTTCCGCCGCCGCAGCAGTCATCCGCCGCGAAAAATCGGCGCAGCCCTCCACCCGGGCCGCGCCGTGGCCGAACGGGTTTCGGTTCTCCCGCCACAGGGCGGTTCGGCGCTGTTGCCGCCGTCGCCGTTGCCGCCGTCGCGGCTGGCGCCTCTTCGACTTCGATGCAGGCCGCCTCGCCGCGCCGCATCAGAAGATCGTAACCGCGGATGCGCACTTGCAGCGGGCCACGCATAAAGGCGCCGCGGACCATGAAACCGCCGGCTCCTTCGGTGAATCCCATGTCGGCGAGCCGTTTCCCGGTCTCACCCGAAATTTTAACCCTCGACACCGTAAAGCCTGAGCCGGGGGCGATGTCAGATAACGTCATCGAATATCTCCTGCAGTCCCGATCCGGGCCGCGCGGTTGGCGCAATCCGGACAGAGGCCGAGCAATTCCATTTTGTGGCCTGTGGCCGCGAAACCGTGCTGTCTGAACACCGCTTCCTGCGCGCGTTCGATCGCGGGATCAAAAAATTCCACGATTTTTCCGCACTCGACACACTGGAGGTGGTCGTGGTGGCGGTGCTTGAAGGCGTGTTCATAGCTGCGGGCGCCGGAATCCTGGCAGGCTTCGCGGGCGAGCCCCGCTTCCGAAAGAAGTTTGACCGTCCGGAAGACGGTCGCCTGTCCGATACCCGGGTCGAGGCGTCTGGATGCGGCGAAAATGTCCTCTGTGGTCATGTGGCCTTCGTTTTTGAGGAAGGCGCGCAGAACCGTTTCGCGCGAAGCCGTCATTTTGAGGCCGCGCGTCCGCAGGTAGTGTTCAAGGACCATTTTTTCGTCCGTGACCATGATCCCTCCATTTCGTTGATATTGATAATGATTATCAATATCAACGAAAGCGGGAAAAAGATCAAGCCCCGCAACAAGGTTTGGAACAGGGGCGTGGCATTATTGGTGGATCAGGCCGAAACGCGTTCCAGCCGGCGGTTCCGGAACCAGAGCGCCGTGTCTGCGCTCACCATGAGGAAGTTGAGGCAATACAGATAGATAACGCCGTCGAAATGGTAGAAGATTTTGTTGGCGATGCCGGCGGCGTAGCCGGCCAGAATGATCAGGAGAAAGAAGACGCTTTTCCCGCCGGTCCTGCGCGAAGTCCATGATTTGTAGATCGAAAAAGGCCAGGCGGCGCCGAAACACAACAGCATGATGATTTCGAAGATGCTCATGCCGAAATTTGTACCGTACGGGGCCGCTTCGGGTCGAGGGTAGCGCATCGAGTCTGAAGGGCTTATCCTTTTCGATAGACCTATGCATTTCACACCACTCGCGCTGCCGTATTTTTTTGCGATCGCCGTCTACGCGGTTCTCGGCGTGTACGCGTTGCGTTACAAAAATGCGCCCGTATCGCCCTCGCTGCTCGCATTTTCGGTAGCCTGCGGTCTTTGGTGTCTTTGTTTCGGCATGGAAATCAGCGTCGATGACTTCGGGCTCAAGGTGTTTTTCGCCAAGGCGCGCTTTGTCGGCCTGGCGCCGCTCTTCCCCTGTTTCTATTTCATGGCATTGAGCCTGAAAGGCGGCGAGAGGGCCAAGATCCGCATCTGGAAAAAGATTTTCCTGTATTTCATCCCGGCCGCGACGATAGTCCTGTCGCTTACGAGCGGCATGCACAGACTTTTCCGATACGATTACGGGCTTTTTGTGTACGGAAGCGCAAGCGTCGTCACGTATTCGAACGGCCCGTTGTTCTATGTGTATTTACTCTCCGAATACGGACTTTCCGTTTTTGCCGCGTTCGAACTTCGCCAGGCGCTCCGTGAAAGGCCGCGATCCCGCAGACAGCAGGTCTATGCGATGTATGTCGTCGGAATCGTATTTTTCGCGGTCGACGTGCTGTACCAGTTCGGTGTGACGCCCGTGCCGCATTTTAATTTTTCGGGCGCGACCATGTCGGTCAATTCGCTCATCATCGCGCTGGCGGCCTACCGCTACAGGATGTTCAGTCTTGCCCCCATCACCAGGGCGATGGTAGTCGACAGCATCAGCGACGCCGTTCTCGTGACGGACACCGAAGGCCGGCTTATCGATTCCAACCGGACGGCGAACCGCATTTTCGGACTGACCGAACGCAGTTCGATCGGGATCGGTTTGCGTGAAATCGCGCCGGAACTCATCGGTCTTCGCGATAGAGTCGTCGATGCCTGTCTCGATGGAGAGGGGTCGACCTGTGAGGTGAAAATCCTGAGGCAGGGCAGGGAATATGTTTTCGAGGTGAGTCTGCGGGGTGTGTATCTGGCGACCGACGAAATGGTGGGAGACCTTCTGCATCTGAGGGATGTGACCGAACGGAAAAAACTTCTCGAAGAACTCCGCGAGGCGAACGATGAGCTGCGCGGGAAAATCGATGTGATCGAATCGCTGCAGTCCAAGCTCAAGGAAGAGGCGATACGCGATACGCTCACCGGGCTGTACAATCGCCGCTATCTGTCCGAGGCGCTGGAGCGGCAGATGGCCTGGGCCGAACGCGAGGACATGCCGCTCGGTATGCTTATGACCGATATCGACAGTTTCAAGAGGCTGAACGACGAAAAGGGCCACCAGGCGGGCGATGCGGTGCTCGCTGCGGTCGGGGCCTTTTTCGCGTCCAGGGCGAGAAAATCGGATATCGCCTGCCGTTACGGCGGCGACGAATTCCTCCTCGTCCTTCCCGGTACGGGTGTAGAGGAAGCGGTCTCGCTCGCCGAGACCTACAGGAAGGCGGCCGCGGAACTCGAAATCCCTTGGGCGGGAGAGACTTTGCGCTTGACGATGTCCTTTGGCGTGGCGGTGTTTCCTTCCGACTCAGGCGACAAGGAAGGACTGGTGGAAGCGGCCGACAGGGCTCTGTATCGCGCCAAGCTGGCGGGACGGAACGAAGTGATCGCGGCGTCGGCCGGCGCCTGAGCCGGCGTATAGACCGGCGTATAAACCAGTGTATGGACCGGCGAAGCGCCCGGCGCGCAAGGCCGCGCGGCCCCTTGCCGCGATGGCCCTCTCTTCCTAAAATCCGGACATGGACAAGCACCGCTTTACCTACCAGGATATCCATACTACGGCCCGCGACATCGCGGAACGCGTCCGCGCGAGCGGTTTCGACCCGGACGTCATCGTCGCCATCGGAACCGGCGGCTTTATTCCCGCGCGCATCATACGAACTTTCCTCGGCAAACCCATCCTCGCCGTAGGCATCGCGTATTACGACGCCAACGACAAACCCACCAGTCTGCCGCGCAAGGTGCAATGGATCGAGGAGGCCGAGCGCAAGCTGGCCGGCAAGCGTATCCTGCTCGTGGACGAAGTGGACGATTCCCGCTCCACACTCGAGTACTGCATCCGCGAACTCATGCGGCACCACCCTGCCGAGATCGCCGTGGCGGTCCTCCACGACAAGCAGAAAGTGAAGAAAGGGGCCATTCCCGACAACGTGAAGCATTACTTCGCGGGCCGGGTGGTGCCTGATATCTGGATCGTTTATCCCTGGGATGCCGAAGACATCCATGCACACGATGCCCTGGCTGCGGCCCAGCCTTCCCTCGAGCAGCGGAGGGCCCCGGAACAGGCCGTGGAACAGGTTGCGGGACAGGCGGTGAAATAGGCTCTGGGATAGGCCGCATCGGGGCTTCGATCGAAGCGGTCAGGAGGCGCGACATGGCGAGACCCATCCATTTCGAGTTCGAGGCCGACGACCCCGAACGCGCTGCGAAGTTCTACCGGGACGTCTTTGGCTGGAAAGCCGAAAAGTGGGGCGGTCCGGTCGAGTATTGGCTGTTCACTACCGGACCGGAGGGCGAACCCGGAATCGACGGCGGCATGGCGCGCCGCCAGGGCGCTCCCACCGGCACGATCAACACTATCGGCGTCGACGATGTCGACGCGGCGATACTCAAAGTGCTGGCTTCGGGCGGTGTCATTGTAGCGCCCAAGCACGCCATTCCCGGCGTGGGCTGGATTGCCTACTGTCGCGACACCGAAGGGAACGCCTTCGGCGTCGAGCAGGACGACCCGGCCGCGCACTGAAGCTCCCGGTCAGGCCCGGGAGGGGGCGGCGGCCCGACTGTCGGGGGACTTGGCCCAGGCCGCGAAAGCGTCTCGCAGGTATTCCGGCAAGCCCGGCACCATCGCCTCATAGCGGGCCCTGAAATCGGGGTGCGCAACGTACATCTCCCCCAGACCGGCGATCATCTCGGGACTCGGGTCGTAAAAAGCGCGCAGATGCTCCGCGAAGCGTCCGACGTTGGCGAATACTTCGGGCGAATCCGGCGCGGCGCCCGCCGTGAAGAGTTCGGCGAATTTTTGCTCGATCCCGGCCCCCCGCGCTCCCACCGCCCTGAATTCTTCCCTGGTCATCGCGGCCACTCTCTTCCGGCTCTGCCGGTACGCCTCGGTGTGGCCCCAAAGTTCTTCGGTCTCCCGCTTTACGGACTCGACCTTGTCCTTCGGAAACCCTTCGTACAATTCCTCGTCTGTCAGCATAGTTTCTCCTCTCAGGTGCGCGAGTGTCCTGTCCACCGTCTTTATCAGCGCCTCGATCCGCGCGGCACGTTCGAGAAGCAGGGTCCTGTGCCCCTCCAGCGCGTCGGCGGAGTCGCCTCCCGGTGCGTCCATGAGGGCGGCGATCCGGTCCAGCGGCAATTCGAGTTCGCGGTACAGGAGGATGCGCTGCAGACGGAGCAACTCATTCCTTCCATACAACCTGTACCCCGCGCTCGTCCGCGATGCGGGCTTCAGAAGCCCGATCGAGTCGTAGTGATGGAGCGTCCGTACGCTGACGCCGGCGAGCCCGGCCAAAGCGTGGACAGTGTAGTCGCGGTCTTCCATGCGGAAAGAATAAAGTATGACGTTACGTTATGGTCAAGGGAAATCGCTCGGTTGCGGCAAAAAAGATAATTCCTCTGGCAACTCGGCTGCCGAGTTGCCGAAATACACGAAGTAGTTCAGCCGCCCGATACCAGGTGGTACAGCTCCAGATCGTCGCCGTCGCGGACTATCGCGGCGGCGCGGTCCTCGCGCGCCACGAGGGCGCCGTTGAGCCTCGATATGATGAGAGGGAAAGAGTAGCGGCGCCGCTCCATGACGTCGGCGATCGAGAGTTCGGACTCGGGAAAGTCGACCCCGTCGAAATTGATCGTGATATGCACAGCCCTATGGTAGCAGCATCGCGCAGGCGGCGCCACAGCGAGACATGAAAAATACGAAACCATCCCGAAAAAGGGGCCATGCCTTTAAAATGCATCGTCGCGCTACTTTTTATATATGTTCGCTCCAAGAATCACGGTTTCAGGCCCGGCGAAGCGCAGAAACTCGCCGAAGAAGGCTGCATCGCCGCTGCAGATGATCTGTGCAGTCTCATTCTCTGCGGGAATGAGGCTGTATTCTCTGCCATCTCCCCAACCGATCGTGTAGATCCCGTCGCTCAAACGAATCTCGATGGCGTAAGGGAGCGAGGCATCCACGTTCTCTGTCCGACGGTAGATACCGCAACCCTGGGCCCAGGAAAGGGGGTAGTCGTCCTTTTCGAGCTTTGGACTTGCAGGACTAATCCTGCCCGAAGCGAACTCCAAGTCGACCGCGTTTACTCCGGCCGGTCGAATGGTCCGAACCTCGCTGCTCGCCGCGGCGGTGAAGCCAGCGCCCCCTCTATACGAGAACTCTTTCTCTATGCCTTCGAAACGGGCTTTCAGTACCGGCCCATCGAGCCTGAGCAGCACGGGGCCAAGCTCGCTCGCGTAGACGCCGTCGAGCCATGTGCGAAGCTCGTCCGGAATCAGCATGGTCTCTTCATCGCGTTCCGGCGGCTCCCGGATACCGAACGCGTCCGTGGCGTATCTCCTCAGGAGCGACGAGCAGATCTCGTAGAGGAGGTCCTTAGCGTCCCAAGCCCAGGCGTTGGTGATGGCGACGGCCCCTATGCCGATATCTGGCAGGAGTATCACGCAGGTCCTATGGCCGATGTACTTTCCCGTATACCAGGCTCCTTTACCGAAGAAGGCGAGTCCAGGGGGGGTGAGGAGCCACGGGAGACCGGCGGCCACTCCTTGATTTCTCTCGATCTCGGGCGACTGAGAGGAGAGCATGGTATCTATCGAGGCCGGGCTCAATATGCTGCGATCTCCGCTGGAGTCACCCGAGAGGAAGATTCTGAAAAAGCGTACAAGGTCGTGGCTGTCGGCCACAAACGATAAAGAGGGAGCCGGTGCCGTTTCGAATGTTGTCATAGGCTGTCCGTATTTGTAGTGCTTCGCGTACAGGCTGTCGCCCTCGGTTTCTCCATAGGACGAAGAACGCATATCGAGGGGAGTGAAGACAAGTTCTGCCGAACATGCCTTGAGATCCCCGCCGTATAGCGAGGATGCGAAGAGCCCAAGGATGTCGATCAAGGCACTCGATTGGATGCGCGCAACGCGAGGCGGGCGGAGGATCGACGCTCTGCGCAGGAAGGATTCCGCGTTCGATGCGGGGTCGTATCCACGTAACGCCAAGGCGTAGTTCGCGCGTATTCCCGTCCCATGGTAAAGCATTTCCCTTACGCTGCTCTCGCGGATGCGCATCCCCGCGGGATAATCCGGAGAGATAGGGAAGATAGTCCCGTATTCCCCAAAGGGCCGGTCCAGGTCGATCTTTCCTTGTTCTGCGCAGCGCATCATCATAACCGATACAATGATCTCGGAGAGCTCGCCGATCGTCACCCGAGTCGCGCCATCGAATATCTGGCCGCGTTCAATATCCGCGTACCCTGACCGGATTGCGGCGAGTTCGCCGTTCGCGTCAAAAAGAATCGCCGAAGCGCCAGCTGGCTTCAGCCCCTCAAGCTTGGCGGCGAGGTCCCCGTATGCGATCTGCGCACCTGAAGCCAAGTCTGGTCCGGCTGGATGGACGCAACCCACTGATGCGAGGAAGAGTGATATCGCTACTAAGCGCCGCATCGCCACAGTCCTCTCCCAATTAAGGGATTGCACCACTACACTGTAAGCTTATACTACGATGATAAAAAAATAAAAATTTTATCAAATAATTATAGCATATGGCGATACTATGGCAAGAAGCGCTTCCCTGATTATCTTGCTCATTTTTGGAACGGGACTTATACTTGCTTATCGACCAGTGATATCCCAGGGAGGGTGACCGCTTTGATCAAATATCTGAAAACCACAGACGAAAAATGCGTCGGGTGCATGACCTGCACTTCGGTGTGTTCGAAGCTGTATTTCAAAGAAGAAAACCCCGCCAAGTCCTGCATACAGGTCAACGACATGTCCCATGGGGCCTTTCATCTGGTCGTCTGCGACCAGGAATGCATGGCCTGCGTCCGCGAATGTCCGACTCAAGCCATTTCGCGCGCCAAATCGGGCGCGATCACTATCGACAGGAAGAAATGCGTAGGCTGCCTCGCATGCGTCGCGGTCTGCCCCATCGGAGCGATGCGCTGGTTCCCCGGCGCCGCCGTGACCTTCAAATGTATCGCCTGCGGCGCCTGCGCGCGCGCCTGTCCGAAACAGGCCCTCGAAATCGTCACGAAGGAGGTCGAAGCATGAGCCTCGCTTCCAAAGACCTGAAACAGATCGCCGAATGGAGATACGAAAAGAAACCTCTTTCGCGCGGCTACAACATGCGCACTCTGGCCATCGATGTCGGCGATTGCGGAATACGCGAAAAACCCGTCTCCGCGGAGCTGAAGCGCACCTTCGTGGGCGGCAAGGGCTTCGGTCTCAAGCTGCTCTGGGACGCCACCAAGCCTTCCACCAACTGGGACGATCCCGAAAACGAAATCGTGATAGCCATGGGCCCCATTTGCGGCAACACCAACTATCCAGGCTCGGGCAAGAGCCTCGTAGTGAGTCTTTCGCCCATGACGGGCGTGCCCATCGATTCCAACGTGGGCGGTTATTTCGGCCCCTTCCTCAAGTTTTCGGGCTTCGACGCCCTCGAACTGACGGGCAAAACGATGCGCGACCGCATCGTCTTTATCGACGGCGATTCGGGCGTGATCCGGATCTATGAGTCGCCGGAAGGCCTCGAATCCGACACGCACATTCTTGCCGACAAGCTCACGCACGCCTTCGCCGCCTCGCAGGACGAGGCGGATCTGGCCGCGGTATCGGTGGTCAGCGCGGGCCGCGGCGCCGAAAACACCTACCTCGGCCTCCTCAACTTCAGCCTCTACGACCGGCGCCGCGGCGGTTGCCGCGTCAAACAGGCCGGGCGCGGCGGCATCGGCACTGTGTTCCGCGACAAGGGCATCAAAGCCCTGGTCTGCCGCTACTCGACGCTTTCGCAGGATGACAACCACGCCGCCGACCCGGCCGCGGTGCAGAGGATCGGCTTGAAGCTCCACAGGGAAATCGTCCGGCTGGACGACAAGCAGTGCAAGATGCGCAAGATCGGCACGGCCCACCTCATGGAGGTCATGAACGACTACGACCTTCTGCCCGTCCAGAACCACAGGTACGGCCAGGACCCGCGCGGGCCCGAGCTTGCCTCCTGGGTCTGGGAAAAACTGTTCTCGCAGGGGCTGCCCGACGGCTGCTGGTACGGCTGCACGCTCGCCTGCGCGCACGCGGTGGACAAGTTCGAGCTGAAAACAGGCCCCTACAAGGGCCAGAAGGTCTGCGTCGACGGGCCGGAATACGAGACGGCGGCCGGCGTGGGCTCGAATCTCGCGGTCTGGGACCCGGAAGGCGTCCTGGAGATCAATTTCTACTGCGACACGTACGGGATCGATACGATAAGCTTCGGCACGACCACCAGTTTCCTCATGGAATGCTGGGAATACGGCATCCTGAACGAAACGCGCACGGGCGGCGTCAATCTCGACTGGGGCAACTGGCGCGGCGCCTGCGAGCTTCTGCACCAGATGGCGGACGGCCGCGGCTTCGGCATGATCGCGGGGCACGGCGTGCGCGCGGCGGCGGCATAC
>Ga0209749_1002175_pt1 | contig 13934 bp, 10 predicted proteins | sample EPASupsiteSAE347_FD_187267 | JGI IMG/M metagenome (GOLD analysis project Ga0209749, IMG submission 187267) | Bioremediated contaminated groundwater from EPA Superfund site, New Mexico - Sample SAE3-47 (SPAdes) (version 2) | ecosystem: Environmental > Aquatic > Deep subsurface > Groundwater >... | reverse complement strand
TCTCGTCGAGCTTGTGGCTGATGTAGAGGACGCTACGTCCTTCGGCGGCCAAGCCGCGCAGGGTATCGAACAACGGTCCGATCTCCTGGGGGGTAAGCACCGAGGTCGGCTCGTCCATAATCAATAAGCCCGGTTTCATCAAAACAATGCTCGCCATTGATAACAAGCCCTTTTGTCCCTCTGACAAGGCAGAAATTTTTCGCCCCATCAATTCTCCAGAAATCAAGAATCGCGCAGCAATGCCACGCATATATTCGACGGTCGTGCCATCGGCCATAACTTTTTGCAAGAAATCAATGACCGTGCTATCGTAGTCTAGATTCGCAAAATCCTGACTATAATAACCAACCTTTACGCCTTCTAATATTCTAACACCTTCAGCCTTGTTTTCGACAATCTTCTTCAATAAAGTGCTTTTACCGATTCCGTTCGGTCCAGTAATAATCATATGATCACCGCGACGCAAAACGATATCTTGCGGCACGACGATTATTTCATAATTCTTCATTACGCTCACTGATTCAATTTCCACGATTTTACCAACGATATCTTGAGCGGGAATATCAAAATCACGAATACTTACATCCTCTTTGCGCACATCTACCATATTTTCTTCCGCCTCCTCAACCTCTTCTCTCATCTTCTGTGCCAGTTTTCTCATCTTACCACCCTTATGTGAAAAGAAGTTGGCTTTTTCTTTACGATCTTGAATTTGTTTTTCCAAGCGCGCATTTTGCATCTTTTCTTTCTCGATTCGATTAGCAATATTTTCTACCACCGTGTAATAATCGCCTGTATATTGCTCCACTTTGTGCGTATGCACATCTAAATATATTACGCCTTCGGTAAAGCAATTCAAAAAATCAGCATCGTGAGAAATTACGATTACCGTTTTGTCATACATAATCAAAAACTGAATCAAGTGGTCAATGCCGGCATCATCAAGATTATTAGTCGGCTCATCCAAAAGCAAAATATCTGGATCCTGCATCAAGGCATACGCTAAGAGCAAACGCGCTTGCTGACCTCCGGATAAATCACGCACTTTCTTATCGATTGGCACGTCCAAATTCACGGCATTCATCACGCCAGCAATGCGACCCTTGATATTACCGGGCACTTCATGGAAAATTTGCTCGAAATATTCCTGCAAGGTAAAATCTAAATCCTTTTTCTCGATTACTTGCTTTGCGGTCCCGATTACAACGCCATCGCCAAAATGTACTTTACCCTCTTTCGGCTTGATATCTCCCGTTATTAATTTAAAAATTGTGCTTTTTCCGGCTCCATTCTGTCCCATCAGGGTAATTTTTGAACCATTACGTATGCTAAAAGAAGCCTCATCCAAGACTTTCTTCTTATCGACGTATTCAAATGTCACTTCATCAAAGCGCAAAACTACTTTATTATCTGCCATAAATTATATAATATTATTTAATTACTTGAATATAATAACAAAAAAGACATCTTTTGTAAAGAGTCTTTTTGGTGCACTTTTTTGTAATTTAAGAAATAAACATTCCATCGCCATAACTATAAAATCGATATCTCTCTTTTATTGCTTCTGCGTAGGCATTTTGAATATTTTCCGTGCCAGCCAATGCAGAAACTAGCATTAAAAGCGTTGATTTCGGTAAGTGAAAATTAGTAATCATGGCATCGACAAATTTGAATTCAAACCCTGGATAAATAAATATATTCACGAATCCGGAATAAACATCATTAAACAATCTTAAATTCTCATGACTCTCAGCATAAGCCTCCAAAGCCCTAGTCGAGGTCGTGCCGACGGTGATAATTTTTTTCTTTTTATCTTTCGCCCTAACTATTCGATCTAAGACTTCTTTACGGATTTCCACGAATTCCGAGTGCATCTTATGTTCTTTGAAATCATCTGTCTTTACAGGAGCGAATGTGCCTAAACCAACATGCAGAGTTACATGTTCAATCTGCACGCCCTTATCCCTAATCCTTTTTAATAATTCCGGAGTAAAGTGCAAGCCCGCGGTAGGTGCTGCTACTGAGCCTTTTTTTTGGTCGTTAGCATAAACAGTTTGATAACTAATTTCATCTCTTCCATCGAAATCTTCCGACTCTGAAAGCTCTCTTTGTTTTTTGATGTATGGAGGAATTGGCACCTCCCCCAAAACTTCAACAATTTTCCAAAAAGCTTTCCCTTTTTTATTGAATGATATTTCAAATGTGCCATCGTTGTTATTTTTTACAATCTGTCCGACCAATTCTCGCCCATTTCCGAATTCGATTTCCATTCCAGCTTTCACGCCTCGCCCACCTATCAAACATTGCCAATTATCCTCCTTTTGCTGATGCAAAAAAACCTCAACCTTGCCACCTGTTATTTTCTTGCCATACAAGCGCGCCGGCACCACTTTGGAATCATTTAAAACCAGAACGTCGCCCTTGTGCAAATAATCGACTAAATCATAAAAATTCTTATGTTCGATTGCACCGCGCATCTTGTCTAAAACCAAAAGCCGCGAATGATCTCGCGGACTGACTGGAGCGGTTGCTATTAAATTTTCTGGCAAATCGTAATCAAAATCTGATAATTTCATAGATTGTTTTTGTAATTATAAAACCGTTTTCGTTTCGATTTTTTTATGTTGTTCCGTTAGTTTGATTATTATGTCTCTCAAGCCATCAGGGTCTGGTACATCCTCAAAAACAAATCTCTCCTTAGCGGCTGCTGTCTGAATATATAAATAACCGAATTTTAATATAGTCGGAATGACACCCTTAATTTCACTGGTTACATCTTGAATATTGGTGATTTTTTGTTCAGAAATCGTCCTCGAAAAAAAACCTCTCTGTTCGATATCAATAATCCTTTCTGACGTTATAATCCAAAGATCTAAATAAAAATCAACAAAATTAAAAAATAATAACAACCAAATAAATAAATAGTATGCGCTAGCGCCGATTGTCGCAAGTGGTGCAAAGATTTGATTATTTAATATCTCCGCCTGCCCGAAAAGAAGTGCCGCATATATAATCGGTGGCAATACCATCAATAACATGAATAACAAAATTGATTTGAACAAAATAAAAAAGTCACGATGAATAATTTTGACAACTTTTTCACCAGGCATTTGATTAGGCACCTTGTACATTGAAAGCATATAGAAAAATTAAAGTTTGAATTGGTTATTTAAATTAAAGTCAATATTTAAAAATGGAATCGACGCGGACCAGTCGACTTGGTCGATGTAATAAAACGACGACGACAAAATCAAGCCCGAAACGCCCACAAACACAATGGTCGCAAAAAAAGTAGCTAAACTTCGAGGGCCATAAGACAAAATATGATATAGCGATATCACCACGATCAATGCCCAAATGGCAAGAAAGGCATAATAAGCATAAAGAAATATTATCAATGACATACTTTGTATATGAAATTCAGTCCGCTGAGGCAGAAAAAATTCATTAGATTGTTATTTTTTAATTTTAGTTAAATGCTTCCGCGCGATATCAGTCACAATTCTCCCTCGCGGAGAACGGTCCAAGAATCCAAGTTGCATCAAATAAGGTTCATAAACATCCTCAATTGTTGCCATATCCTCTCCGGTTGCTGCCGCAATTGTATTCAAGCCGACCGGTCCGCCTTTAAACTTATCGATAATCGTTTCAAGAATCCGCCTATCAATCCAATCCAAGCCAAGATGATCAACCTCTAGCATGCCAAAGGCGCCATGACACATTTCCTCGTTGATCACGCCGGCACCTTTGACGTCTGCATAGTCACGCACACGTTTCAAGAGACGATTAGCCACGCGCGGAGTGCGGCGCGCTCGTTGCGCGATTGCTAATTCCGAAGCGTCGTCTGTCGCCATGTTCAATATTCGCGAACTGCGACCGATGATTTTCTGAATATCCTGATCATTATAAAAATCCAAATGATGAATCATGCCGAAGCGGTCTCGCAATGGAGCCGACAGCATGCTCGCCTTGGTTGTCGCGCCAATAATCGTAATCCGCGGCAAATCGATACGCAAAGTTCGCGCCGATGGCCCTTTGCCGATAATAATATCGAGCGCATAATCCTCCATGGCCGGATACAAGATTTCTTCAATCGTCTTGTTCAGGCGATGGATTTCGTCGATAAATAAAATATCACCTTCGCTTAAATTCGTCAGAATCGCTGCCAAGTCCCCGCTCTTCTCAATAGCCGGCCCGGAAGTAATCTTGATATTCGCCCCCATTTCGTTGGCAATGATATGCGCCAAAGTCGTCTTGCCTAGTCCTGGCGCCCCATACAAAAGCACATGCTCGATAGTCTCATTCCTGTTTTTGGCAGCCTGAATTGCAATCTTGATATTCTCCTTGATCTTTTCCTGTCCTACATACTCATCTAGATTTTTTGGACGCAAAGAAAAATCCAGCGCTTTATCCACGCCAGTCTCCACCGGACTAATTATTCTTTCTTCTTCATCTTCGCTGAATGTTGAAAAATTCATACCTACCATAATTTACATATTTAAAAAAGCCAAAGCGATAACTGATTATAATAATTTGTTGCGTAATGTGTTTCGCGTCGGATTTGTCGCATAGCTAATAAATTATTATAATCAGTTATCGCGATTCGAAGACCATTACGCTTATATTATATAATTTTGGCAATAATTAAGCAACTTATCTCTTCCTCATCCAAAAAACCCAAAACTTCAACGGGTAATCACCCTTTTGCATTTCTTCCTTTTTTAAAATCTCAAAATCTCTCTGAAACAGCTTTTCAACCTCCCAATCATAAAAAATATGATTATAGTGACCATTTTTCAGAGACCAATTTTTAACCTTAATCCCGCGAGTAAATTTCTTGATATTTTTATCCGAATTAATACTAAAACAAATCAAAAAGAAATATCCGCCCGACTTAAGGACAAAATTCAAATTTTTCAAGTAGTCGCGCCATTGATACTTACGTAGGTGATGAAGACAACCGGAATCGAGGACAACTTCAAATTCTTCTTTAATATAAGGCAGATCAAGGACATCACCAACTTTATAATCGACTGCAACTTTACTAATTTCTGCATTTTTTTTGGCTAATTTTACAGCCTCTTCTGAGAAATCAATTCCACTTGTTTTAAAACCGATTTGCGCAAAAGGAATAGCTTGACGACCATTACCACAGCCCAAATCCAAAAAATTACCGCTAATTTTCGCCTTTTTAAGAAATTCAACAAATTTAAAAATCACCGGATACGGTGTTTGTGAAGAAAAGTGCCAATTATCGCCGGAATAGCCTCCTTTTAAATTTAGCCAAAATTTATCGTAAAATGTTTTTTCTTTTTTAATAACTTTCTCCATATTATCATTTTACCTGCAAAACTTAATCTTTACAAATTCACCAAAACGTTGTAGGATATGCGTATAATTAATCGATTATTTTACCCTATGATCATTCTCGGAATCGAAACCAGTTGCGACGAAACCGCTGCAGCCATCGTCAAAGGCGAAAACGATAAAATTGAAGTCTTAGCAAATATTATTTCTTCTCAAATAGATATTCACCGTCAATATGGCGGTGTCGTTCCCGAGGTAGCTGCTCGTGAGCATGTTTTGAATGCTGTACCGGTCGTCGATGAAGCTTTAAAAACTGCCAATCTCAAACCAAGCGACATCAGTGCTATTGCCATCACTGTCGGTCCCGGTCTGGTTACCTCATTGCAAACGGGTGTCGAAACTGCTAAAACCTTGGCTTACGCCTGGAATATTCCCATTGTCGCTGTCAATCATATTGAAGGACATATCGCCGCTAATTTCATCGGTGACATTTCAGTTTTAGATTTTGAATTTCCAATGATTGTCTTAACTGTATCAGGCGGACACACAATGTTAGTCTTAATGAAAAAACAAGGACATTTTGAAACTATCGGTGAAACTCTTGATGATGCGGCAGGCGAGGCATTCGATAAGGCGGCGAAGCTAATGAATATCGGCTATCCAGGCGGACCAATCGTATCCGCAGAGGCTGAAAAATTTGTTGCGAGGGATGACACGCAACCCACTATCAAATTTCCGCGTCCGATGCTTAAATATGACAATTTTGATTTTTCTTTTTCCGGTCTCAAAACATCAATCCGTTACGCCCTTGAAAAAGATTTAAACTGGAAAAATAGAATCCCGGAGTATTGTTATCATTTTCAACAAGCCATTATTGATGTCCTTATTCACAAAACAATTAAAGCTGCAAAAAAATACAACGCCAAAACGGTTATGTTGGCTGGTGGTGTTTCAGCTAATAAAGAATTGCGCTTACAATTAGAAAAGGCCGTTAAGGAGGGGTTAATTGGTACTAAATTTAATTTACCAGACTTAAAATATACCACTGATAATGCCGCGATGATAGCAACAGCTGGATATTTAAAGTCCCAACAACAAGAATTCACCAATTGGCAAGATTTAAAAACTGATTCTAATTTGGAATTATAAAAGAGTCCCGATGTTAATCATCGGGACTCTTTTTTCTTATCTGTGAATCTATTTTATTTTCCTTTCTTTTTCATTTCTTCCTCCTTCTTCAAGACAGCCAAAGTAGTCTTCACGACCGTATCAGGAATCAATGAAATACTGTCGATTCCTTCTTCTACTAAGAAAGTTGCAAAGTCGGGGAAATCACTAGGTGCCTGTCCGCAAATACCAACCTTCGTCTTGGTGTCCTTGCCAACCTGAATCAAATATTTAATCAAAGTCTTCACTGCTGGATTCTTTTCATTGGACGGACCAGCCACTTCGATTGAACCGGCTGCATCACGATCAATGCCCAAAGTTAATTGTGTTAAATCATTCGATCCGATCGAGAAACCATCGAACTCTTTGGCAAAATCGGTCGCTAGAATGATGTTTGCCGGAATCTCCGCCATCACATAAATCTCTAGTCCGTTCTTACCCTGCACCAAGCCATTCTCCGCCATAATCTTCTTTACTGCCTTACCCTCTTCGACTGTTCGGCAGAAAGGAATCATGATCTTTAGATTCGTTAAGCCCATATCATCGCGCACTTTTTTCAAAGCCTGGCATTCTAGTTTGAATGCTGGCAAAAATTTCTCTGAGTAGTATCGGCTAGCGCCACGAAAACCGATCATCGGATTAGATTCGACCGGTTCATATTCTGTGCCACCGATTAAATTCGCGTATTCATTAGATTTGAAATCTGACAAACGCACGATTACGTCTTTCGGATAAAAAGCTGCTGCAATCATTGCCACGCCGGAAGCTAATTTTTCAACGAAGAAATCCGCTTTATTCTTATAACCAAAAGTGATTTCATCGATTTGCTTCTTCACTTTTGCATCTTTGATTTTGGCGTAGTTAATCAAGGCTAGCGGATGAACTTTGATGTAATTATTGATGATAAATTCCAAACGAGCCAAGCCGACGCCGTCGTTAGGCACGAACGAAGTCAAGAAAGCTTGATCCGGTTCGCCGACATTCATCATAATCTTGGTTTTCGGTTTTTTCAGATTCTTTACATCGGTCCTATTAATCTTAAACGGCAAAGCACCATCATAAACGAATCCTTCTTCACCTTCGGCACAGCTCACCGTAACCTTGGTGCCTGTTTTAATCGTTGATGAAGCGGTGTTCGTGCCGACGACGCAAGGAATGCCGAGCTCGCGAGAAATAATCGCAGCATGACATGTTCTTCCGCCCTTATCAGTCACGATCGCCGAAGCGATCTTCATGATCGGCTCCCAGTCTGGATCGGTCATATCAGTCAAAAGCACATCGCCTTTTTTGAAACTTTCAATATCCTTAATATCCATGATCTTGTTAACAGTTCCGGCACCGATTTTACTACCGACACTTTGGCCAGTGACCAAGACTTTACCCTTGGTTTGCAAACGATAATCCTCTAAGATATTCACGTCACGAGTGCTGTGTACTGTTTCTGGACGCGCCTGTATGATGTACAACTTGTTGTCATTGCCATCCAAAGCCCACTCCATATCCATCGGTCTGCCATAATGCTTTTCGATTATCATCGCCCATTTTGCTAATTGCTTGATTTGTGCGTCATTAATAGAATATTTAGCTTGCTCGGCTGGAGGAACATTAATATCCTTCACCGGATTCTTTGGATCTGAACTATAAATCATGCGTAAGTTTTTCTTTCCCATTTTCTTTGTTATAATCGCACCCGTCGGTTTGAAAACATAAAATTCATCCGGATTCACTTTGCCTTGCACGATATTTTCGCCCAAGCCATAAATAGAATTGATCATGACAACATTTTGGAAACCGGACTCGGTATCAATCGAGAACATAACGCCGGAAGAACCTTTGTCGGAACGCGCCATTTTTTGCACACCCGCAGATAAAGCGATTTTGAAATGATCGAAGCCCTTGTCCGTTCGATAAGAAATCGCTCGATTGGTAAACAAAGAAGCAATACATCTCTTAACTGCGTCAATTACATATTCTGCGCCTTGAATATTCAAATAAGTGTCCTGTTGTCCTGCAAAAGAAGCATCTGGCAAGTCTTCAGCTGTGGCTGATGAGCGCACCGCCACGTCAACATTTTTCATTTTGTGACTCTTGGACAACTTAGCATATGCCGTTCTAATTTCCGCCTCTAACTCTTTTGGCAGTCTTGCAGCCAAAATCGTTTTACGAACTTTAGCTCCCCTCCTCACAAGATCACCAACGTTTTTGGTATCCAAACCTTGCAAAATTTTCTCAATCTCTTTCTTGAGGCCACCCTTTTCCATAAAGAAATTATAAGCCTCCGCGGTGGTGGCAAACCCGTTAGGAACGGTAATTCCTTGCTTTGTTAACTTTTGATACATCTCACCCAGAGACGCATTCTTTCCACCAACCATCGGCACATCCTTGATGCCTAGCTCGTCGAAAAATTTGATAAATTTTGACATAGTTTTTCCCTCGCTACGCCGTAGTTCGTCATCACGAACGTAGGCGAGTCCTCCTTGAAATCAAAATCAATGATTACAAGTAATTATTTAATTATTTTATAGTTTAATTTTTTTACTTAAATCATAAACAAAAGGAATCTTCCACCACTCACCATTATATGCTTTGACCGCTGCTGTTGCTGACACGATAATCAGGACCAAAAGCAGAATCTGTCCAAAAAAAGGCACGATAGTTGCAAAGCTCAAGCCAAATAATACCAACCCTTGCTTCGCATGAAACTGTGCGAATTTAGATTTTTGTTTTGTTAACAAGGGAATCAAGCATAAAATCCACAAATAACCACCTGCAGCGATGGTTTTGTTCTTTTCAATGTCAGGATTTAAAGATTGGTTGTTTTGTTCTTCGGTCATATAGTTAAATTTTAATAATAGTTAATAACACCTCCCATTATTCAAAAATATTATACCATAAAAATTAAAAATTAAAAAATATTTGACTTTTCCTGAAATACCGTGTAATAATATAAATATAGGAAAAACGTAAAAATTACTTTTTGCGTATTTTTTTTCTGCGGACGTGGCGAAATTGGTAGACGCACTTGCCTTAGGAGCAAGCACCGCGAGGTATGAGAGTTCGAGTCTCTCCGTCCGCACCAAAAAACTGACATTGTGATGTCAGTTTTTTTATATCAAAAATTCGTAATTCGTAATTGATAATTGTTAATTAATTTTTGTCATCTCCCCCCAACTCTGCCCTACTTTCGCATCCACTACAATTGGCACATTCAAGATTATTGCATTTTCCATAATCGATTTAATCTGTGGCACATATTTCGCTACCAAATCTTCGCGCATTTCAAAAATCAATTCATCGTGCACTTGTAATAACACTTTCACATCCGCATCAGTAATTTTCGCCAAGACTTCAATCATTGCCTTCTTTATTAAATCCGCAGCCGTGCCTTGAATCGGCGTATTGACCGCCATGCGCTCCGCTGCTTTGCGGATTTGCATATTAGATGAATTAATATCCGCCAAGAAGCGACGACGGCCGAACATCGTTTCGACGAAGCCTTCTTCTTTGGCTTTGGCAATTGTATTATCAATAAAGTTTTTCACACCAGGAAATTTTTTAAAATATTCCTCAATAAACAAGCGCGCTTTTTCGAAAGAAATATCTGTCGCCTGCGCCAGTCCGTGCGGTCCTTGGCCATAGAGAATGCCAAAATTAATCGCCTTGGCTTCACGACGCATTGTGCTGGTGACTTCGGTCAATTCCACTTCATTAATCTTGGCCGCGGTGAAGGAATGAATATCAACATTGTTTTTAAACGACTCCAACATTGTCTCATCGCCAGACATATGCGCCGCCACGCGCAATTCAATTTGGGAATAATCGAAAGCGACCAACTTGTAACCCGCTTTCGCCACAAAAGCCTTGCGGATCTCGCGACCCATCTCCGTACGCACCGGAATGTTTTGCAAGTTTGGTTCCGTGGATGACAAACGACCGGTCGCGGCCACCGCTTGATTATAACTAGTATGAATGCGTTTCGTTTTCGGATTAATCAATGCTGGCAAGGCTTCGATATAGGTGCTGATTAGCTTTGCCAATTCGCGATACTCCTGTATATATTTAATAATCTCATGTCGATCTTTTAATTTTTCCAATTCATCAAAAGCGGTCGAGAAACCGGTCTTCGTTTTTACGACTCCCTCGGTCGAAATCTGCAATTTATCAAACAAAATTTCTTTCAGTTGTTTGGTAGAGTTAATATTAAAATCACCGCCCGCCAATGTCCAAATTTCTTTTTTAATCTTATCGATTTTTGTCGTTAGCTCAATATTCAATTTCTGTAAAAATTCTTTATCAAGAGAAATTCCATTCTCCTCCATTTCCACCAAAACAGCGATCAATGGCATTTCCATATCATTGAACAAAGTTTCCAATTTCTGTTCTTGTAATTGCGGACGTAGTGCGCCAACTAAGCGAAAAGTAAAATCCGCATCTTCGCATGAATACAAAGATAATTTCTCCGCCTCAACATTGGCAAAATCAATCTTGTCTTTGCCCTTACCAAGCAAATCATCCTTATTAATCTTTTCAAAACCAAGCTCCGCAAACACGACCGCATCAAGATTATGTTGTCGGCTATCCGGATTCAAAAGATAAGAAGCAATCATCGTATCAAAGCTAATCCCTGCGACATCAATGCCACTGTTTTTTAGAACGCGCACATCATACTTCATATTGTGTCCATATTTTTGGACAGCCTTATCTTCCAAGATAGGCTTTAATTCGTCTAACCATTTATTCGTAATTCGTAATTCGTAATTCGTAATTGGCGCATTATAATTAAACAGATTAACTTCTTTGTTATTTGATTCTTGATTAACCGCATCCTTAATTTTAACATAGTGCGCCTCGCCCGCTTTCCAAGAAAAGCTCACTCCCAAAATTTCACAGGTAATCGGATCCAATGAAGTCGTCTCGGTGTCAACCGCAAACGCTTTTTGTTTTTTCAATTCCCCAAGGAATTTCGCAAACTTCTTGTCATCGTCAACTAAAACATATTTAAATTCAGTGCGATTCCGCTCAAATTTATCTACCACTTCCTGCGCACTCTCCGCCTTGGTCTGATTCGTCCCCGACAAATCCGCCACGCGCGGTAATAGTGACTTAAAACCGAGGTCACTGAATACTTCCACTAAAACGTCTTTATCATAAACACCAAACTTGGCCGCCTCCAAATCAAAATCCATCGGCACGTCGAGTTTAATAGTCGCCAAATCTCTTGAAAGATAAACTTGTTCCTTGTTATCTTTTAAAATATTAATAATTCTCTCCTTAATTGGTAATTCGTAATTTTTAATTTGTAATTGTGCATAAAGATTATCCAATGTGCCAAATTGCTTCAACAAATCAACCGCAGTTTTTTCACCAATCCCAGGTGCGCCCGGAATATTATCCGAGGTGTCACCGCGCAAAGCTTTGTAATCAATCAACTGCGCCACCTTCAAACCATATTTTTCTTCCACTAATTTCTCATCATACAAAACGCTATCCAGAATCCCGCGACTCATTGTATAGACTTTCACGTTATCTTTAACAAGCTGAAAAGCATCATTATCACCGGTAACAATTATCTTCTCAATTGATTCGTAATTCGTAATTCGTAATTGAAGATTGACGATAGTCCCGATAAGGTCATCCGCTTCAAAACCATCCATCTCGAAAATCGGAATCCCAAACGCCCGCACCACTTTCTTTACCATCGGAATCTGCGCATACAGCTCATCCGGCGCCTTCTCGCGATGAGCCTTGTACTCCGTATATTTAATATGCCGAAACGTCGGCGCCTTCCTATCCAAAGTCACCACCACATACTCCGGTTTAAACTCCTTAATCGCCTTCAACAAAACCGTCGTAAACCCATACACCGCATTCGTCATCTCTCCAGCACTATTCTTCATCGTTGGTGGCAAAGCGTGAAAACTGCGATGAATAAGGGCATTGCCGTCAATAATGATAATTTTCTCTTTTTTTGTGGACATACGTTTATAGCTATATTGCTTTTAACTCATTGCGCAAAAACATCAATGTTTCATTTTTTAATATTTTCCTAATCCGCTTAAACTCTATCGGCGCCAAAAGCGTATTTAAGTCTTGATCAATTATGGTATTGTTAATTTTCTTGTCGATAAACTCGATTAATTGATTTAAAAATATTTTCACTTTAACTCCTCTACGCTCCTCAATTAATTCTCGATTATATTTATAGCCACTTAAAAAGAAATAGTGGATGTCATATAAATCACGCCCGGCGATGGCGGTTTTTCTTTCGTGACGTTCGATGAGAGCGACCAATTTGTTGGCAAACATCGATTCGATTGTTTGACATTTGACCACGCGGTCGATTTCAATCAAATTGGCAAACTCATAGACAGTATTTTTTGGCACCGGGAAACTAACATCAATTTTTAATGTATTTCTCTCTCTGTCAGCAACTGGATATTTCAAAAAATACTGTGGCACCTTTTGACTCTTGTCTTTAATTTCCAATCCCAGGGTGGCAAAAATTTTCTCTAAGCTTTTACGCATCGCTGGTAGCTCATTCACATCACCGACAAAATCAAAATCCAAGTCAACTGAGAAGCGATTCAGAAATCCCCGCATCGCTGCACATGTTCCACCTTTAAAACAAAAATTCTTCGATAACTCGTTGTCATCAACAATGGCAATCAATGTGCGATACAGCCAAGCTTTATGCACGGCGTCTTTAGGATTTGGTAATATCATAACCAAGTTGTTTTTGTAGTAAATTAATTTTTTTCCAATTCAACAAATTAAAGCCGTCAAAATAATATTGCGGATTGAAATACAACATGTCCGCCACCGCTCGCTCCACTGTGGCAATGCGATAGCCGTCCTGCTCAAACACGCCGACCGAATTATACAAATATTGATCAGCCAATTGTCGAGAGTGAATTACCAAATCGCCAATTTCAAATCGGCGTGACTTAGCGCCGACAATTGTAATACTATTTACAGATTGTTGAATAATCCCGCTCGTCGCCAAAACCGTCTCTGTGCTGATGTAGCAATAATCATGAATCGATTTATAGCCCAACAACAAAGGATTAATTTTCTCAATCCGACGTAAAGCATAAAAACCACGATAAATTCGATAAAGCCACTTCTTCTGCACATACCGCTTCAAGGTGGTATGCAAGGTATTTTTATCAGCAATGTTCCACAATCTAGCCAAATCATCAATATGAAAAACGATTTCACCAATATTGGCTAATATTGCAAAACGATTTATAAAGTTGTCATTTTTTACTGTACTCATATATACAGTATAACATAACTACATTATTTGTCAATGTGTCATTCATGAGAACAGCAATATTTCTTTTAAATAATCTTCTTAATAAGCGCTGACAACATTCTCCTTGATTACTGTCTGTCGGCTTTTTTTATGGCTATATAGATCAACTTTAGGGTTATTTTATCTTTATTATTCTAATAATATA
>Ga0209749_1002171_pt1 | contig 13969 bp, 10 predicted proteins | sample EPASupsiteSAE347_FD_187267 | JGI IMG/M metagenome (GOLD analysis project Ga0209749, IMG submission 187267) | Bioremediated contaminated groundwater from EPA Superfund site, New Mexico - Sample SAE3-47 (SPAdes) (version 2) | ecosystem: Environmental > Aquatic > Deep subsurface > Groundwater >... | reverse complement strand
CTCTCCCAGATATTTCATGCTCATGGCGCTACATTCGATGTGCCAGCCGGGACGGCCCTGTCCCCAGGGGCTGTCCCACCACACGTCGCCGTCGTTCTCGTCGCGGGCCTTCCAGAGGGCGAAATCCGTGGCGCGCTCCTTCTCGTACTCGTCCTGGCTTACCCTCGCCCCGGCGATAAGGTCATCCACGCGGATTCCAGCGAATTGTCCGTATTTCGGAAAGGCGGCGACGCTGAAGTAGGTGGAGCCGTCTTCGCTTTTATAAGCAAGACCGCGTTTCCGGAGCTCTTCAATGAGGGCGAGCATTTCCGGGATGTGCTCCGTGGCCCTGGGATAGACTTCCGCTTTTTCGATATTGAGAATCTCCAGGTCGTTAAAAAAGGCCTCGATATATTTCTTCGTGAATTCCGGTATTGAGAGACCTTCGCGGCGCGAGGAGCGGATGATCTTGTCCTCCACGTCGGTGATGTTCATGACCTGGACGACCCGGAATCCCTTATACTTGAGGTGCCTCCTCAGCAGGTCTTCGAAGGCGTAAGCCCGGAAGTTCCCGACGTGGGGAAAGTCATAGACGGTAGGGCCGCAGGTATACATCCTGACTTCGCCGGGATGGACGCTCTTGAATTCCTCCTTCCGGCGGCTTAAGGTATTGAAAAAAGATAAAACCATCATGTCCTCCTCTGTGGTGTCTAAGAAATAAATACCACAATCATGGTCTGAAGTCAATCGAAAATCCCTGATTCACTATACAAAGACGCCCGCGCTGACGGTTGGTCTTTGGAGTCAGCACGGGCGGTCTGTTTCGGAAGAATTTTGCCGGGTTACTTAAGAAGGCTATTGGCCTCGGCCTCCGATTTTTCGAGGGCCGCCTTGAGGTCGCCGTTGCAGCGGAGGGCCTCGGAGATGTTTTTGCCGATTATATGGAGCACTTCCTCATAGCCCTTGAGGTAAGGGGTTATTTTTGAGCTGTCTAGTGACTTGATTAGGTTATTGAGTCCCGGGTGGGCCTGGCGCACCGGGAAGTATTCCGGTTTTCCCATCATGCGCTTGTTGACGGCGATGAATTTTGTGCTGGAGACCCACTCCGTAATCTGGGGTAATTCACTGATCCAGGCGGCAAACTGGGCGGTTTCAAAGAGGCGGGCATCCGGTTTCTTGAAAATGACAAAGCTCCATGATTTGAGATAAGAGGCTGCGCTCTGCTTGGTGGGTATGGGAACGACGTCCAGTTTAAGACCCTCTTCCTCGTAGCGCATAAGATCTTCAGAGGTTCCGAGGAACATGGCCACATTTTTCATGTCGCATGGTTCGCTGGACGGTGCGATCTTGCTCTTGTGAATCAGGTCGGACCATCGCTGAATAGCCTTCAAAGCGATATCGTTGTTAAAGGAAAAGGCGTTCTTCTCAAAGTCATAGAGGCTGGACCCGGACTGCCAGAGGGCGATTTGGAAGAGGACCCCGAGGGTGGGCGGGTCGAGGGGAAAATAGAAGCCCCACTGGTCGGCCTGAACTTTGGTGAGTTTTTTGGCGTCCTTGAGAAAATCGTTCCAGTTGGCGGGAGGCTTGGCGATTTTGGCCTTTGCAAAGAGGTCCTTGTTCCAGATCAGGCCGTAGTTGAGAGCATAAGCCGGAAGCGCCCACAGTTTGTCTTCGCGGGTATTCATGTTCAACTGGGGCTTGTAGTTATCAGTCTTGTAGGAAAGCAGGGCGAATTCTCCAAGTTTCAAGATGACGTCCTCGGCCGGAATGATCCGGTCGGATTTGATCAACTCGTCCAGCCAGCGGGTGTCGACGATGGCAATATCCGGCGTGTTGTTATCCTCAAGGAGGGCCTTTAGGAGTTCGGCGTTGGAAGGAAAGTTTTTGGCCTGGATGGTGAAATTGCGGGTAGATTCCTCGGCGCATTTTTGCAGAAGCCGATCCATAACCTCGGAGTAAGGGGAGGGGATGGAGTACCAGAAATGAAGTTCGGTTTTCGAGCTCTCCCTGGTCCATCCGGGAAGTGCCGCCAGAGCGAGCAGGACGGCCAGACCGAAAAGTCTCATAGCATGTTTCATGTTTTTTTCCTCCTTATAATACTATTATTTGCAAGCTGTCCCCTGAAGCGCGGGAAGTTTTTTGACCGCCTCTTCAATCTGAGAGAGGGCCTTAGTGAGGTTTTCCATGGAATTGGCGTATGAAAGGCGCATGTAGCCTTCTCCATACTGTCCGAAAGCGGCTCCCGCCAGGCAGGCCACTCCGGCCTCTTCCATTAGATAAACTTCCAGCTCCTTTGTCTTCATCCCAAGTTTTTTAACATTCGGAAGGACGTAGAAGGCTCCATGGGGTTTGCGGCATGATATTCCGGGAATTTTGTTGAGACCATCCACGATGAAATTTCGGCGTTTTCTGAATTCCTCAATCATTGATTCCACGGCGTCCTGCGGGCCTTCAAGGGCCTCAATTCCGGCCATCTGAACGAAAGTGGCGACGCAGGAGAGGGAGTTGAGAGTCAGCTTGATAATCCGTTCGGCAATTTCCTTCGGCATCACGCCGTATCCCAGACGCCAGCCGGTCATGGCATAGGTCTTCGAGAAACCGTCAAGGAGGATTGTCCGCTCCGGCATTCCTTCGAAGGATGCGATACTGTGGTGCTCGCCTTCATAGATGATACGGGAGTATATTTCGTCTGAAAAGACCAGGAGGTCGTGCTTTTTAGCCAGCCAGGCAATTTTTTCCAGGTCCTCGTAGGTCAGGATTCCGCCGGTCGGGTTTCCGGGCGAATTGAGTATTATCATCCGGGTTTTGGGAGTTATCTTTCTTTCGAGGTCGTCCACGTCGAAGCGGAAATCCTTTTCCTCGAGGAGAGGAATGGGAATCGGCACTCCGCCTGCGAAAGAGATAATCGAGTGGTATCCCGGATAACCAGGATTTGGGTAGAGCACTTCGTCCCCGTGATCCACGCAGGCCAGCAGGGCATGGAAAATGATGGGCCTTCCGCCGGGATTGATGACCACGTTTTCCGGGGCTACCTCGATTTTCCTGGTCCTGGAAATATACCTGGCCACGGTCCTTCTGAGTTCCGGTATCCCCGTCGAGGGCGTGTAGTGTGTGTGGCCGTCCTTGAGCGCCTGGATGGCCTTCTCCCGGATATTTAAGGGAGTATCGAAGTCCGGTTCTCCAATCTGCAGGTGAATAATTTTCTTGCCCTGGGCCTCCAGGGCTCTGGCCCTTCGTAAGACTTCAAAGGCGCCTTCGCCGCCCAGGCGCTCCATGCGCCCGGAAAAAGCATATTCTTTCACGAAACACCCCCGGTAGTGCTATTTGAATTCGAGGACCTGTTTCTTTCCCATGATTTCTTCGAGCTGGACCTTGACAGATCCACTGCCCAGAACGCTCTGGCCGTTCACGTCATAGCGGGGAAAGTAGATGTAGCCATTGGTGTCGGCGTTGGGATTCAAGGCCCGATCCAGGACTTCATCGTACTTTTCGGCCTTGATGCGGGTGCCGTCCTTGGCCAGAAGATAAAAGTGCCACGAGAAGGGCGCCAGCTGCATCACACCCGGCCCTTTGTTGTTAATAATGACGAAGAATACGATGCTCTTGTCCAGGCCTTTCTGATTATAGACATCCTTGCGCACTGACTGCCGCATGGCCTCATCGGTGCAGGCTTCTTTCAGGCAGACGTAGTCGGAGTATACATCCGCCATTTCATTGTCCCAGTAAACCACGTCAATTGAGGAGGAGGCGCCCTGGGACTGGCCTTTTGAGTACTGATATTTCGAGTACATATCGGCCCCGATGGAGCCGAGGTAATAGGGGTTAACCGAGCTGGATAAGCCTCCCGTGAAGACTCCGGTGGTTGAGAGAAGGTTGAGGACGTCGAAGGGACTGATGGATATGGAGCCCTTTCCCTTGAGACTGACGGAGAAGCGCCGGGTGTTCTGTTTGCATTTTTTCTCATACCGCTTCGTTACATCTTCTGGGCGGAGAAGAGGAGGCGGGGAGGAGGATACGGACTTTGTGGGTTGAGGGGTGCCCTCCGGTGGAGAAAATGCGGGGGCCGCCGCGAGAGGGGGCGCAGGAGCTCCGGGAGGGGGAATTTGAAAAGATGTCTCGGGTTCGGGACCTACCGCGAAGGAAGGTGCCAGAGCCTCGGAAGTGACGACGTCGCCGATTTTTACCGCCTCTCCCGGCGCCATATAGAGAGCCCGCCCCCATGAGGAGTAGTCATCAATCTGATAGACCTTGATTTTCGCTATTGGCTTTCCCAGCCTATAGATGAAAAATTCCATGTCGGCCTGAACGCCCTGAGAAAGGCCCCGGTTGATCTTGATTGAATCCTCCTGGATCAGGGTAACCATGCCGTTAACCTCTCCGGCGGCCTTTCCCGAAAGGCAGAAGGCCCAGAAAAGTACACAAAAAACCATAAAAGTTCTCTGAACAAATATCATGAAGACTCGCCTCCGGAGAAGGATATTCCACTTGGGCGACAAAATATCCTTTCAGTTACGGGCCGAAATATCTATTCAGGAAGAAGACTTAAGGAATGAAACGCAAAAGACATCCCAGGCCGACAACCTTCCGCCATCAGTTAATCTGTTTTTTGTCGATTTTTCTGGGAATTCTCATTTTATACCTGATTTTCTTTCCCTTAATCTATGCCCGGCGGCATCCACTCAGCGCCACCGCCACCATGAAGCAGGGCGATTTGCTTTATACTCTGGATATGAAGAAGACGAGCTATCGCTCCGGGGAGAGGATCGGGCTTCGATTGGCGCTGAAAAATATAGGGAGGAAGCCCGTCAAGCTTCATTTCGAAACGGACAAACATGTGGATTTCATCGTTCAGAGGGATGTTAATCTCGTCTTCTTTCACTATTTCCCCGAAGTCTGGCGCCATCTCTACGAGGATGCCGTCTACAAGGTTTCCAGAACGATCGCGATTGCGCCCGGGGGCGAACGTTCTTTTGAGGCATCCTGGGATCAGAAGGACTACGCAGGAAGACCGTCCAAGCCCGGCCGCTACATCATAACCGGGATCCTGAACACCTCGGGCCAGAGGCCCGAATTGAAAATCCTGGGAACGACTGAATAGTTTCCACTGACGCTCCCTCAGTGAGCGCCGGGCCGCCTGATTAAAATTTGAAGCTCCTTTACATTTCAAGTGCGGATTGGGTATAATCTTGCTGTGAAGAATTGGCTGCTTTTCAGAAACAGACAGCTTTTTATTTTCTGGGTGGGACAGCTGACCTCCCGCCTGGGGTCTTTTATCAGCTATATCGCCCTTCTCCTCCTGGTGCGGGATCTCACCGGACTGAACACGACCACGGCCATAACCGGCATCTGCCAGGCCCTGCCGGGGCTCATAGTGGGTCTATGGGCGGGGGCCATCGTAGACCGCTTCGGCAAGATCCGGGTCATGATCCTGACGGATATTTTGCGGGGCCTGGCCTCTTTTCTCATCCCCGTCTGCATCTATTACCACTGCCTTTCGGCCTGGCATCTTTACCTGGTCGCCGTCATGATTTCCCTGGGGACCGCCTTCTTCCAGCCGGCCGAGATGGCCATCATACCGGACATCGTCAAGAAAGAAGAGTTGAACAGCGCCAATGCGATTGCCCGTACGACCATCCAGATCGGGGGCATCCTCGGCCCGGCTCTGGGCGCGCTTCTGCTCACCTGTTGGGGTCCGGCTAGCGCCTTTATTATTGACGGCCTCTCCTTCTTCATCTCCGCCGTCTGCATACTTATGATGAGGGTGCCGAAGGAGGGTGCCACCTACGAAAGCTCGGGCACCATGCTGGAGGATATTCGGGAGGGGCTTGCTCTCATAATGAAAAACAGCCCCCTCAAGGCCATCCTGCTCTGCTGTATTGCGGTCAATTTCACCTATTACCCCCTGCCGATCCTCCTTCCGGACCTGGCGGAGAAGATGAGATTTCTGGATATTTCAACCCTGAACAAGGCGCAGGTTTTCGGCAGTTTCATAACGTTCCTGACGGTGGGCAAGCTCCTCGCCTCGTTCCTCATCAAGCTTTTTGACCGATTCCGTCACCTTAAATTCTTTCTCTATTACTCAAACGTCGCCATCGCCATTGCGGTCATTACGGTGGGGATGAGCCATTATCTTGTTCTTTCCCTCGTGGCGATGGCCCTGATCGGTTTCTGCAGCACCATCACGGAGGTCAGAATCGTCTCCTACATCCAGAGCAGTTTTTCGGAAAAGATCCTGGGGCGGATCTTCGGCATCATCCTGACGGTCGCCTTCGGCACCATCCCGCTTTCCATTTTCCTGGGCGGCTGGCTGGCGGACATAGTCGGCTCTTTCTGGGTGCTCATAGGGCTGGGGGCCATCCTGGTGCTCACTTCGGCCGCTATTTACTTTGCCCGCCTCCTGGAAGGGGAAAACGACGTCGTCACCGACAGCGAGGCGAAGGTCTTCATGAACAAGTATTGATGCCCGGTTCAGCGCAGTTCAGGCTGTCGGGTACTAACTATTTCCTTCCAGCAGCTTCCCTTTAACCCGCTCCAGCTCCTTGAAGTCTCCCTTTGGTTTAATGTTCTGAAAGTATTTGTCGTATTTCTGCGCTTCTTCTTTAAGTTGCTGGGTGTTTTTTAATATCTCCTGATCCAACTCCTGCCGGGCTTTCAATTTCTGAGCCTCTCGATCGCGGAAACGCTGTTCATCCTCTTTAGTCCACCTCGATGAAGCCTGGTTGGCCGGGGGAATGGTAGAGACGGCCTGAGAAGAAGGCGGCACGGGAAGGGGAGGCCCTGCAGCAGGGGCGGCAGTGGCAGCAGGGGCAGGATACGGTTCGTTTTTGGGGATGGATTTTTCAGCCTTCTGATTCTGGATCGAGGCTTTTTTATAATAATTGAGCGCCGTTATGAGCGATTCTATTATCTTATTCTGCTTTTTTACCAGTATGGTTAGATCCTTTATTGTGGAGTTAAGATCCTGGCGCGAAGTCGTGGGAGGCGGGGGTATGAAGGTGCCGGGCCAGGGCTTTTCAGGCACCGGGCGGGGGGGGCTGGCCTCCTTCTTAAGCGCTTGTGCCGCTGTCTCCGCCTGTCTCTGGCTTAATTGTTCCCTGAGAAACTTGGCCCGGAGCTCTTCTTCACCGGCCCTGTTTTTCAAGTAAGCTACGGCCAGGATAAGAGCCAGCAGAAGGAAAAGAAGAAACATGAAGAGTTTTCCAAATTTCATTGTGTTCAACCTCCCGTCTTAAGCCGATGCATTCAGCTTCCCTGTTTACTGAACGCTTTAATTATACCACAAAACAAATAAAAAAACAGAGGGTAAATTTATGAAAAATACTTCGCAGGACGGGCTTTTTTTACAAGACTGCAGGAGAAATTCATGATTTCCCCGTAAATATCTGGAGCAAATTTAGATTGGAAAAGCAAGGCCTGACCCGGAGCGGCTGAGCGGATGAAAATAATTATTTTATGCGAAAATTCTTTTTTATTGTTTTTCTAATCCTGGTGACAGCCTTGGCGGGATTATTCGGTTATGGTTTTTTTGAGGCCAACGAACTTATCGTGAGAAGAGTGGACTTCGCCCACCCGAAAATACCCCCGGCCTTCGATGGCACGACCGTCGCATTTTTAGCGGATATACATTGCAGCCGGTACTTTTACTTTACCCGAAAAAAGGTGCGGGATCTGGTGGAGAAGGTCAACCGCCTGAAACCGGATCTCATCCTTCTGGGCGGCGACTACGTGAGCGGGCACCGGTATATTGCCTCCTCCTATGCTGAGCTTAAGAACCTGAAGGCCCCCCTTGGAGTTTATGGAGTTCTGGGCAACCATGACCACTGGGCTGATGCCGAGAGCTCTCGACGGGAAATGAAGAAGTCGCAGATCCCCCTCCTGGAGAATAGTGCCGTCTGGATTAAAAAAGGCGGGGCTGAAATCCGGCTTGGCGGGGTGGGAGACTGGTGGGAAGGCACCCAGGATCTTAAGGCGACGATGCGGAACACAAAAAAGAACGACTTCGTCCTGCTCCTAAGTCACAACCCCGATTACCTGGAAACCCTCCCGAAAGAAGGCCCCGATCTCGTCCTCTGCGGGCATACACACGGGGGGCAGGTGACGATGTTCGGCCTGTGGGCGCCTTGCGTCTCTTCCCGCTATGGCGAAAAATACCGCTCAGGGCGCAAGGAGATAAAATCCGGAACCGCCTTCATCTCAAACGGCATCGGGACGGTCGTCCTGCCTATCCGTTTCTTCGCTCCTCCCGAGATTCTCCTAATAACTCTTAAAAATCCGCATACGCCCTAAGAGCGGCGCAGTTCCTACTCCAGCACGACCTCCAGGGCCGGTTTGCGGCAGGCGATGACCTTGCGGAAGACTTGGGAGGGCCATTTGCGGATGCGGTCCACGGTGAGTAGATCCCGCTCCACCTGGATGCCGAAGAGGCGCTCGTTTTCGCGAAGGCAGGAGTGGATGACGTTCCAATCGTCCTGGGTGAATTCTACGAATTCGCCGCCGTTGAGCTGATCCTCGGTGACGGTGTGGTAGGGGTCGTTCAGATACCCGGCCCCGCCGGAGGCCAGGGAGAAAAAATTGCTGCCCGAGAATTTTTCCTGAAGGCCCATGAATTCTCCGTATACATTGGGTTTTAAGCCGTTCAGGATCAAAAAGCCCCCGCCGATTTCGGCTCCCGCCATGAAGCTTTCGGCGGCGTATTCGAGGCAGGTGCCGTTGATGACGGCGCGGATGGAGCCCACGGCGTTGATGAGGGGACGGCCGGCGGTGTTTCCCATGACATAGACCTCGCCGCCCTTGGCCCCGTAGAGGAAGGTCTGGCCGACGTCTCCGTAGATGACGATTTTTCCGGAGTTTAAAATCTGACCGAGCTGATCCTGCCCCGATCCGTGGATGTAGAGCTCGGCGCCGTCGAGGCCGGATCCGGCGTAGTCGCCGCAGCTCCCGTAGGTGTCGATCCTAACTCCCGCGGAATTCGTCCCGAGTCCGCAACCGATGAAGCGGTCTCCCTTGAGGCGGAAGGCGATGAAGCGGCGGCAGCCTTTCCTGTAGGCGTCCACCATGAGCTGGGCGACGGACTCCACGCCCTCCTGGGGAAATTCGGTGGCGTCGATAACCAGGATTTTTCCCGTCAGATCCCAACCAAGTGCCTTATTCTTGTTGTTAATTCCGGCCAGGATAAACTTTCCGGAGGTCTCCGGGATGGAGGATAAAACTTCGTTTAAGGCGGCATCGCCCATGGCGGTGAGCCATTTTCTCCTCTTGGACCCCGGATTATACTCCCGGTCGCGGAGGAGGGAGAGGGTCTCGATAGCATAGGAGCGCTCCTCATCACCAACTTCGGCATAATTTATCAGGGAGGAGAGCGTCTTCAGGAAGTCATCATAGGATTGAGACGAAATGGTACTTCTAAGCAGGTTGAAAAGCTCGGCCGGGGGTATGGGGCCGGGCTTGATTTCATCAGGAAGAACCGCGGTCTCCTTTTCGGTTTTACCAAAGACGATCCGGCGGCCGTATTCCTCACCCCGGGGCGCTTCGACGGCTTTTCCGAATTTATCATGGCAGGTCAGGGTTCCGTCTTTTAAGGTAAAGACAAAGGAGCCCCCGTCGGTATGGCTTCCGCCCCGCGAGATCCAGTAGCGGTCGGCGACGGGGCAGACTTCCTCGTTTTCGGCGTTGATACTGGCCAGCACCGCGTCAATGGCCTGTTTTTCGGAAGCGACGAGCCCGATTCTCAAGGGGCCGTCGTCGAGGGCGAAGACGTGGGGCCTGAGCATGGCCGTATCGGTGATTCCCAGGAGCTGGAGGGCACCTTCTTCGGGCAGGCTCCGTACGATGATGAAGAACCAGGGGCCGTCCGGGGAGGCGTGGATGTGGGCCATCCGGATGGCCCGGTAGAGACGCTGCCTGGCCTTGGGGAGAAGGTCGAAGTCCCGCTCGGTGGTCGGGGCCAGGGCCTCGATCGCCGTCTCCAGGTCGTAACCGAGGTTCCGGGTGTAATAGTCGAAGACGAGGGCCGCGACCTCGGTATCGGTGAGGAAGAGGGGCTCGATGTCCCGCTGTTTCAGATATTCGCAGACCGAGTAATAGTTGGCGAAGTCCCCGTTGTGGACGAGGGCGTCATTCAGCCCGATGAAGGGGTGGGCCCCGCCTGGGTGCCAGACCCGCCCGCGGGTGGGGTAGCGCTGGTGGCCGATCCAGATCCTGGCCTTGAAATTCTCAAGACGGTAGTAAGTTATGAAGTGCTCGGCGTAGCCGACGCCCTTCATAACCATCAGATCCTTTCCGTGGGAGAGGACGAAGGCCTTCTTGTCCTCGATATCGGCATAATATTCCCTGTTGAGGGAATAGGTGTTCTCGTAGACGAACTGATCTTCGGCCTTGGAGAGGCTCTTGAATCCACGCTTGAGGGCGAATTCTTCGAGGACGTCTCTTTTTACCCGGCAGAAATAGCGGACGACGTCTGGGGGGCGGATCTCAAGCCCCGGAACCTCCCGGAAGTCCTTGAGAGACTCATGTACCTGTGTTTTCTCGACGTCGAAAAACGGGGTGATGCGGGCCTCTTCGACGACTTTGCGGACGGTCTGGTCGAGGTAGCCGACCTGGAGGGCGTAGAAATCGCGGTATTCCGGAAAGCAACCGGCCGCCGCCAGGCCCCCGCCTTTTCCGTTTCCCCGGTTATGCATCTGGACGAGAGGATAAAACAGGTGCCGTCCGGCGAGGGGCACAGCGGAAGCAAATCCGATGACTCCGCAGCCGCCCTCCATCTCTTGTTTGGGTAATTGATTCATGAGGCATTCCCCGGTTCGTTTGAAACTGAAAGAAGATTCATCTTTCCCCTTAATTCTCTGATGGACTTTAAGCCCAACTTTCTAAGAAGTGAGCGGAGCTCGGCGGCGTAGGCGGTATAGAGGTTGACGATTCGCCGCTGTCCCCATTTGGAGTCCAGCATCTGCTCAAGGTCCGTGTCGGTGGTCGCAATCCCGCGCGGGCAGCCCCGCCCGCTCTCGCAGTTTCCGCAGCGGACGCACTCAAGGGCGATGAGCTCCGCCGTTCCGATGATGACTCCGTCCGCTCCCAACGCGATGGCCTTGGCTATGTCGTGGGGCGTCCGGATGCCCCCTGAGGCCATGAGGACGACCTCCTCGCGTATGCCTTCGTTCACCAGGAACTGATGCGCCTTGGGGATGGCGTACTCGATGGGCATGGCGATGTTTTTCTTGGCGATATCGGGGGCCGCCCCGGTGCCGCCGTAGCCGCCGTCTATGTGGATGATGTGGGCCCCGGCATAGTAACTGCCGACGGCCACCATGTCCACGTCCGATGGGGTCGAAACTTTGACGGAGATGAGGACCCCGGGATGAATGGCCTTTATCCAGTCCAGGTGCTTCAAGTGGTCTTCTACGGAATAGACGCTGTGGAAGGGGAAGGGCGAAAAAAGGCTCCTTCCCGGAACCGACTGGCGCATTTCGGCGACCCGCTCGGTCACCTTGTCCCCCAGAAGGTGCCCTCCCAGGCCGGGTTTGGCTCCCTGGGCATACTTGAATTCCACGATTCGGGAACGCTTTATGGTCTCCTCCCGGACCCCGAAGAGGCCGGTGGCTATTTGGGTTATGATGTGGTTTGCATAAGGGACGAGCTCTTCGGGATAGCCTCCTTCGCCGGTCGAGGTGAAGGTGCCGAGTTCCGTGGCGGCCATGGCCCGGGCCAGCATCGTCGTGAGGCTGATGGAGCCGAAAGACATCCCGCCTCCGTAGATCGGGAGGGGAATTATGATTTCTTCGCCCGCCCCCCTCCGGTTGAGAGGTATGGAAAGGTCGATGGCGGATTCCTCTATTTCCGGGACCGAGGCGGGGAAGACGAAATCCATGAGATCGAAGCCGCCGAAGCTTTTGCCTTTTTCAAAGGGAGGCCCATCTTCCGGAGCTTTTCCCGTTCGCGCCATCTCGCAGACGGCCAGGATCATCTCAGGGGTCCAGCGGTTGTCTCCAAGGGCCGCAAGCTGCCGGTTTTCGGAAACCGAAAGCGCCTTCCTGGGGCACCTGGCGACGCAGGAAGTCTCCTTCTCAGCGCAGGAAGGGCCTTCGCAGAGAAAGTTCCGCGGCGGCGTCATCCGGTTAAAGCCCGGTTTACGCCCGTGCACACCCAGGTGACAGGACAGGATGCAGGTCCCGCAGGCGATGCATTCCTCGCTTCGGGTCACGACAAAGCGGCCCAGCCGGTTTTCAAACCTGCTTTCGACGGTTGAATTCTTCATCCAATTGCTCCTTGAACATGGCGCGGCCGACTTCGCCTCGCAGTCTTTCCACTTCGCGCATCCCCATGGCGCCCAGAATTTCGAGAAGCTGGTTGTGCCAGGCGGCCATCAGGTTGATGATTCTCAAACCGGCCCACCTGGGGTCCGGATCTTCCAGGTCTTTCGGGCATTTTCCGGGCGGCGTCCGGCGGCATTTACCGCACAGGGTGCATTCCGCCGCCAGGAGGAGGGGAATGTCAATGGCGACGGCATCGGCGCCCAGGATGATGGACTTGGGGACGTGTGAGGCCTCGGCGATGGCGCCGGAGGCGACAATTGAGACGGTATCTCTTACTCTCATGGCGACCAGGCGGCGATGGGCGGCGCTTATCGTCCCGGGGAGATTTTTTTCTCCTCGGATGTGTATGACGTCTATACCGTTCCGGTACATCTCCTCTGTTTTGTCGGCGGTGTCTTCTCCCTCTTCAAGACGGGCCATCACGATGAGGTCGGGGTTGACTTTTTTAAGAGCCTCCGGAAGAGCCGCCACGGAGGAGGAGTAACGAACTTCAAGTATGGAGCGGCCTTCCGCCGCTTCCTTGAGTTCTTTCCACGACATATCCTCCACGTTTAAGCTCTCGATGATGTTGCTCTCGTAGGAGGAGAGCGCCTGGTTCATATTCCGGCGCTCGACAATGGCGAAGGTTCCCAGGATGGAAGAGGCTCGGCAGATTGCTTCCAGAAGATTTGGGTTTTTCATAGAGAGCGGGATTGTGTCGAAGAGGATGGGAAGGTCGATTTCCACGGTGGGGGGGATGTTGAAGCGCGGGTTTCCCTCTTCGTCGAAGGTCACCTCTTTCACGTCAAGCATCTTCCTGCCGATATTGACCGCGGTGCTTATATACTCGCGGCCGTGGATGCCGTCGCGCGTGGGGCGGACTATCTCCGACATATCGGTCCACATGGCGTCAAAGCCGCAACCGGCGAAGAGCCCCCCGTAACCGCCGCCCGATACGGGAGTCTGACCGCTCTCGGCCTGCTTTAAAATGGCGGCTATTATATCAGGCGTAAAAACAGAGTCTCCCAGTTTTTGAAAACCCTGGTCAAGGCTGATGGAGAGGGCCTCCCTCGGGCACCCCTGGATGCAGCTTAAGCACCTCTTGCAATTATAGCTCAGGGGATCATCCATCTTGCGGTAATCCGCCTGGGAGCGGCGATGAACCTCGTAGAGGCAGCGCACGGCGCACTTTCCGCAGTTGATGCATAGATCTCCGCGGGTGACCAGGTACTTCCCCGGCGGGGGGAAGCGGTTTTCAGTTTGTTGGGTATGGATGACGTATTTTTTTGCCATGATTTTCAGTACGGCTTTGAGCCGATTAACCTCAGGTAATCTTCATTCTGACTCAGGCAGTCAGCGAATTTTTTTATGTCCTCTTCGGGCTTTCCGAATTTTTCCTCCAGGTGCTTTTCCAGGATGTCCCAGGCCTCCCGGTGGGAAATCAGAGCCTGACAGACCTCCTCGCAGCGCCCGCAGCGGGTGCAGAGGAAGACGCGGTCCGACTGATGCTTCTCAATATTTCTGCCCGCGAGCACCTTCCGGGCCAGCCTGAGCTTGGAGCGGGGCCCCGTCCGCTCATCGCCGGTAATGGCGTAGGCCGGGCAGACCGCCAGGCAGTTTCCGCACTGGGTGCAGATGAGTGAGGAACGCTCCAGGAGGTTCTCGTGGCGGGGAAGGTGCAGGCCCAGGGGCCTGAGAAAAAG
>Ga0209749_1002168_pt1 | contig 13993 bp, 11 predicted proteins | sample EPASupsiteSAE347_FD_187267 | JGI IMG/M metagenome (GOLD analysis project Ga0209749, IMG submission 187267) | Bioremediated contaminated groundwater from EPA Superfund site, New Mexico - Sample SAE3-47 (SPAdes) (version 2) | ecosystem: Environmental > Aquatic > Deep subsurface > Groundwater >... | reverse complement strand
TATCTTAATGGCGCTAAGATAAGCCCCGGCTCGCCACAGGCTCGCCCTCCACAAACCGTATTGCCCAGCAACATGGAGGGCGAAGCTGTGCTGAGCCGCCAACAGAATGGCGCCAAAACGCTTAACTTAGCGCCATTCGGATCATATCTTTACTTTAGAACGTTACTTTTGCTGTAAAGCTTATCTCCGAACAACAGGGATTCTCTGATTTCCAGTCGGCACCGTTTCATAATTCGCATCGCCATCATCGCCTCATTTTTATCGGCAGATTCGCCAGGATAACGGAACTGAACGGCATATCGCGTAAGATCCTTCAAATCGTCCCGAAGCGTCTCCCACATCGGCTGAAATTTCAAACATTGCTCCAGCAAAACCGGCAGACTGTGTGTCTTGGGAAAAATTACGGACTTCGTCTGTAAAAAGCCTTTAAGATATTTCTCGATAGACTGCTGGGCATGAAAACAGACAGCATCATAATTAGGCGATCTGCGCGCGCGATATTCCCGAAGAGCCGTTGTGTAATCGCCTTCGGCCTTATGTATCCATTCCTTAACCACGTCGTTCATACAAAACCTTTCCTTCCTTAAAAATGGTAAGCATGAACGCATCGCGGAGCGCCATTCGCCGTTTTACTTCGGCCGGTTTCCTGACAAGCAAGTCCAAGGGGAAAGAATAGTCAACGCGGCGATCAATGGCAATGGCCTGTTCTACGTTCTTGTTTTTGTCGTGATTCATTATCACCAGAATATCCACGTCGCTGTCTTCTGTGGGCTTGCCACGGGCATAGGAGCCAAAAAGAATCACGCGGTTGGGACGAAACTCGCGCGTAAGACTGCTTACGTATTTTTTAATTTCCGATATTCGAGTCATACACACATGATAATGGAAGGAATTTATTTTTCCAGCCTTAAATCTACGAAAGAGAATCTACGGCACGGAAATGATCCTGCCCGAGGAAAAATTTTCGCCGTGGTTTGCGGGAGTCCGGACTCAAAGTTCATCGTTCAGCGGTTTTCCAGCCTTGAACCATGAACACTGAATCTTTGTACACAACCTCTTTGCCCCCCCATGTCAACGAGCACTGAAAACCGGTCAATGCGGGAACGTTCGTCCGGATCAGATTACCCGTCAAAAACCCATCCTGTAAATCGTGCCCGCATAAATCGTCTCATACGCGCCCAGGTCCACCGTCCCGTAACGAATGCGCATTTGCCCATCCAAATCGACAGAATTCGTCATCCAGTCCTGGTTAGAGCCCGCATTAACGCACGGCGAATTTGCGTTTAAACGATAATTGCCGCCCGTAAAATCAACAAACCGCGGATCATTCGTAATATTCCAGCGTCCAGCCGGAAAATTCGTGTAATTCGCACAGGTGAAACAAAAGGCTGAAAAATTGGTCGGACCACTATTGTGTTACGTTTGAATTCCCCTGGTTCGGATTGAATACTGCTGCCATGCGCGCCAAAGGCGCCCAGGCCTTTACGGCCCTTGCCCTGGCGGCAATTGCGGAACGCGGATGATTCAATTCTGGATTTTCGATCGCCGATTTTAGATTTCAGAACACGGTACGCCGAATCATTCTCCGGCGCGGAGGGTTTGCTTCCGGACCTTTTCGGAAGTCAATCCAAGGAAGCGGCGCGCATTGCCGCCGAAGACCTTTTCCATGACACGAGAAGACACGCCAAGCGATTTCATTATCTTACTGTCAAGGGAAACCCATTTTTTAACCCAGGGAAAATTATAGCTGCTGGTCGTGCAGTCGGAGCCGAACATAACATTGTTTTCCACGTCATATCCGATTTTGAACAGTTTATAGAGCGCCTCGCGACGGTAAATTTCCGGCGTACCGGGCGTTACGTCGATAAAAAGCTCCATGTCCAGTTCCGGATTGCGCGTCTGCGCCTCAAGAAATTTCCCATACACGGCCAAGAGTTCGTCGCACCACGGCCAGGAAATATGCGCCATGGCAAATTTCAATCCTTTTACCTTCAACAAGGGCTCAAAAAGCACGGGGCGGTTATACATGGACGACGGCTTGCCGTCCCATAAAATACCGGAATGAAACAATATCGGCTTGCGGGCATCGGCAATTTCCTGAAAAATCCTCATGGCCCGGCTATTGCCCGGCTCAAAACAATCGCAGATGACCTTGAATCCGCTGATCCCCTGCTCCACCGCGGCATGCACCTGTTGCAAGGCGTTCTTTTCCAGGGGATCGATCCAGTAAAATGGATAAAGTCCTTTGGAGAGCTGACACCATTCCAAAACATTGTCCAGGCGTTCCCGCCAGGTTTTGAGCGTTTCAGGCGATGCGGCGCAAGACGGCGACTGGGAAAGCAGAATGCCGCCCTCCATGCCTGCTTTTTTCATTCTTCGGAGCAAAGCGCTCCGCCCCTCTTTGCCCGGGCTGATATGAATATGAGCGTCGAACATTGCAAGCACAAAGTCTTTTAGACTGTAGCCTGAAGGCTATTAGGATTTCCTACAGCCTAAACTCCTACAGTCTATCCACCTTTTATTCACGCCGGTGGCGGGTTGATTTCCCCAGAACACGCCGGCAGTCCTGCCAGTTTCTGGTAGAGATCGTTGCGCGCCGCGACCAGTTTGTCGGCCTCTTCCATCAGGCGTTTGGCATTCTCCGGATGGCTTTTTGCCAGAACACGGAAACGGTTTTCCTTCATGACCGCCTCGCTGTATTTCATGACCGGCGGTTTGTAGTCAAGGGTCAATGGATTCTTCCCTTCCTTGATCAAGACCGGATTATACCGGTAAAGAGGGAAATGTCCTGACTGGACCGCGTCCTTCTGGGCGGTAAGACCTTCGGTCATGTTTATCCCATGCGCGATACAGTGGGAATATGCGATGATGATCGAAGGCCCGTTATACGCATCCGCCTCTGCAAACGCTCTGACCGTCTGGGCGGGGTTGGCGCCCATGGCAATGGTTGCCACGTAAATATTGCCGTAGCTCATACAGATCATACCCAGGTCTTTTTTCATCAACGGCTTGCCGGCCATGGCAAACCGGGCCACTGCGCCCATGGGTGTGGCTTTTGAGGCCTGGCCGCCGGTATTGGAATACACTTCCGTATCCAGAACCAGCACGTTCACATTCCGACCAGAGGCCAGAACGTGATCCAATCCGCCATAACCTATGTCATAGGCCCAGCCGTCGCCGCCCACGATCCAGACCGATTTCTTTACCAGATAATCGGCCACGGAGAGCAATTGCTTGGCAAGGTCGAAGTTGCATTTTTTTAGTTGTTCTTTCAGCTTTTCAACCCGGCCGCGCTGCTCCTCGATGGCCGCCGGCGTGGACTGGCTTGCATTCTTTATTTCTTCCATCAATGGTTTAAGTTCCGCGCAGTTTGGACAGGCGCACCCTTTGTCCAGCAATTCCAGGGCATAGGCGTTGAACTTGTCGACCGTCAGCCGCATGCCGTAGCCGAATTCCGCGTTATCTTCGAAAAGCGAGTTGGACCAGGCCGGCCCGCGGCCGTCCTCACGCGTCGAATAGGGCGTGGTCGGCAGGTTGCCGCCGTAAATGGAAGAACACCCCGTGGCGTTGGCTATGAGGGCGCGGTCGCCAAAAAGCTGGGTCAGCAACTTGACGTACGGCGTCTCTCCGCAGCCGGCGCAGGCGCCCGAGAATTCGAACATGGCCCGCACAAACTGGCTGCCCTTGACGGTGGCGCGGTTATAAAGTTTCGGATCCATGTCGGGAATGCTCATGAAGAAGGCAAAATTATCAGCCTCCTGTTTGCGCAACGGCATTTGCGGCGTCATGTCGATCGCGCGATGGCCTGTCTCTGCCTTGGTATTCGCATCCCTTTCGCGCGCCGGGCAGTTCTGGACGCATACGCCGCAGCCGGTGCAATCTTCCGGCGCAACCTGGACCGTGTACTTCATGCCGACATACTCCTTGCCTTTGGCATCCGCGGATTTAAACGTTGCGGGCGCGCCGTTCAATTTGGCGGCGTCATACACTTTTACCCTGATTGACGCATGCGGACACACCAGCGAACACTGCCCGCACTGGATACATAATTTTTCGTCCCACTTCGGAATATCAACGGCAATATTCCGTTTTTCATATTTCGTGGTGGCGGTCGGCCAGGTGCCGTCGGCCGGCATTTTGCTTACCGGCAGCTCATTGCCTTTCTGGCTCATGATCGTTGCCGTGACACTCTTCACGAATTCAGGCGCGCTTTCTACCACCACGGGAGGCATTTTCAGCTTCCGGGCAGGCTTGTCGGGAACAACCACTTCCTGAAGCGCGGCCACGGCCGAATCGACCGCCTTGAAATTCATCTGCACGATTTCCTCTCCCTTGCGGCCATAGGTCTTGCGGATGGCATTTTTCATGGCCTCGATCGCCTTGTCCGGCGGCAACACGCCGGCGATCTTGAAGAAACAGGCCTGCATGATCGTGTTAATGCGAGAGCCCAGGTTCAATTCCTTGGCCAGTTTTATGGCGTCGATCACGTAAAACTTGATCTTTTTCTTTATGATCTGCTTCTCGATTTCATCAGGCATGTGCTGCCAGACTTCGGCGGCGCTGTAAGGGCTGTTCAAAAGGAAGACGGAACCCTCCTTGGCATCTGAAAGCAGGTCGTATTTTTCCAGGAACGAGAACTGATGGCAGGCCGTGAAGTCGGCGTGCGTGCACAGGTAAGGACTCTGGATCGGCGTGGGGCCGAATCGCAGGTGCGAGATGGTCACGGCGCCGGCTTTTTTGGAATCGTACACAAAATAGCCCTGGGCGTAGTTCTCGGTTTCGTCGCCGATGATCTTGATGGAATTCTTGTTGGCGCCGACCGTGCCGTCGGAACCGAGGCCGTAAAATTTGCATTCTATCCGGCCCGGATGCGCGATCTGGTAACGCGAGTCAACCACCTTCAGACTGGTATGGCCGACATCGTCGTTGATTCCGACCGTGAAATGATTGATGCCCCGCCGGGAAAGATTGTCGAAGACAGCCTTGACCATGGCCGGCGTGAACTCCTTGGAACCCAGGCCGTACCGCCCGCCCAATATCAAGGGATAGCGGCGGGTTTGCATCAGTTTGGCGCTCATGGCCTCGCCGATAGCGGTGCGAACGTCCAGATAAAGCGGCTCGCCGATAGAACCCGGCTCCTTGGTGCGGTCGAGGGTGGCAATGGCCTTTACCGTGGCCGGCAATGCGGCGATGAAGGATTTCACGTCGAACGGACGGAAAAGCCGCACTTTGAGCAGGCCCACCTTTTTGCCCTTGGCGACCAGATCGTTCACGGTTTCATGCGCGGTTTCGGCGCCGGAACCCATGATCACGATGACTTTTTCCGCGTCCGGCGCGCCGACATACTCGAACAGCTTGTATTGCCGGCCGGTCAGCTTGGCAAATTTATCCATCTGCTTCTGGACGATTTCAGCCGAGGCCAGATAATAGGGGTTGACAGTCTCGCGGCCCTGAAAATAGACGTCCGGATTCTGCGAGGTGCCGCGGATCGTGGGACGATCCGGGGAAAGACCGCGGGCCCGGTGCGCCAGGACAAGCTCGTCGTCAATCATGGCGCGCATTGTTTCGCGGCTGACTTCCTCCATTTTCTGGATCTCGTGCGAAGTGCGGAAACCGTCGAAAAAGTGGATGAAGGGGACGCGCGCCTCAAGCGTGGAAGCGTGGGCAATCAGCGCCATATCCATTACCTCCTGGACGCTGTTCGAGGCCAGCAGGGCAAAGCCGGTCGAGCGCGTGGCCATGACGTCGGAATGGTCGCCAAAAATGGAAAGCGCCTGGGCCGCCAATGCGCGCGCCGACACGTGAAACACGGTGGAAGTCAATTCTCCGGCGATCTTGAACATGTTGGGAATCATCAGCAAAAGCCCCTGGGAAGCCGTAAACGTGGTGGAAAGCGCTCCGGCCGTCAGTGCGCCGTGCACGGCGCCGCTGGCCCCGCCTTCGGATTGAAGCTCCACCACGTTGGGAACAGTGTCCCAGATGTTTTTTACGCCCTTGGCGCTCAACTCGTCCGCCAGTTCGCCCATGTCGGAAGAAGGCGTAATCGGGTAAATCGCGCAAATTTCACTGACCGCGTAAGCCACAGTCGCCGCCGCAGTGTTGCCATTCATCATTTCCTTGTTAGCCATAACGTTCCTTTCATCTTTGGATTTATTTCAAGTCAAACACAAAAAGGCCCTGTGAAACGCAAAGGGAATTCGAGAACCATATATCTTCATGCGCAGGATGACAAGATATTTTTACCGGCTTGCATTTTTTGCCAGCGACCTGACGAACTGCCGCGACGAAAGGCCGGTCAACTGCTTGAACATTTTCGACAGATGATACAAATCGTAGAAACCGGTCTCTTCGGCGATTTCCTTCAACCTTTGCCCTTTAAGCAACATGGTTTTTACAAGCTCAATGCGCATTCGCAGATGGTCGTTTATGGGGGACTGCCCCGTCTCGTCATGATACCGATGGCATAGGGTTGAAACGCTGGTATTAAAATGCCGGGCCAGATCGTCCAGACGGATGGGGTGATGATACTGGCTGCGTAAATATTCCCGGACCGATGCCAGCCATGAGGAGGAATTTACATTGGTGTTCCCGGCCCCGATCTCATAAGTCTCTGCTTGCACCGGCTTAGCCGACGTCAGCAAACCGACGATATCGCACAAGACAGCCTGAGCTTTCCAGAATCCGGCGCCGCCTTCCTCCCGCCCAATCAAGGCGGCTTTTTCCAGCAGCGGCAGGCATAAACCTTCCGGATCCAGAAATTTTGCATACAAATATCCACTTGGAATAATGTGTCGAAGGCCTATTGCATCTCCCCCCTTGAATATAACCCAGGCATCTTCTATCGGCAAGGGCGCCTTGCGCAAATCCTCGGTATAAGGAACACGCGGCGGATAAAGATGACCGACGCGCGCCGGCCGTTCCTGCCATGCGCGCGAACGACCGCCCACCTTGTATCTCCCATACGACGAAATGCTATAGTCAAAAACCCAATAGTCGTTTATGAGCCGTGGAGAAAACCACCCTTTTTTACGCACACGTTTTGCGGCGTTGATCAAAAGCGGCATGCCGCCATATTTTGTTTCCCAGACGAAACCATATGATAATTCGTTTACCATTTTTTTAAACCCGAAACTCTGGACCGAACCCTTGCAAGAATATACAAAATATTCGCAATCCATTCCATTGTTATTTTTGACTGTTTGTTGCATATTTTTGGTGTCTTAAGAATTTTAATTTTAAGGAATGCTCTGATGCAAAAAAATACCTTCAGGTTTGAAATCTCTTCGCGGGAAAAAGGTTTTATCGCAACCGAAGAAGGCAGGCATCCTTTTGTTGCCCGTATATTCGCGGATGCTCATTGGCATCCGGTCCCATTGCGGGACAGCGCAATGATCGGAAGTCTTCCGCTGGCGGTAAAATGGCAATCAGGAAAAATCTCTCCCGGCTGGCTCTCGCTCAGAGCGGTCTTGACCAACACAGGCCAAACAAAAATAAAACTCGGTTCGTTTCACATGATGGAAGGCACGGAACTGGGCAGGGAAGTTGCAGACCCGGTCGTGTTTTTTGACAGCGCCGGCGGATGGTTTGCCGGCGCCGTGAATGGGAAACGTTCCTGCCCGCCTTACCTGGAAAAATGGACAAACTATTTTATCGCAGAAGAAGACATCGCCTGGGCGCAAAAAATCATGGGCGGCAGCTTGGAAGCCGGCGCCCATCACAGCCTGGCAGGCTTGATCGCGTATTATCGCGAAAAAAACCTGAAAACATGGATGCTGTCGTTTGTCCTGCCTATGGAAAAGTGTTCAGCCGCGCCGGTTCTGCTGCTTGATCCCGAAACGGGCAGTGTCAGGTCCTGGGCGTTGATCAATAATTTCGCCGGTCATGAAATTTCTCCCGGCGAAAACATAGCCACCGAGACCATTCTCATGGGCAGATTTGACGCCCCCCATCAAGCCCTTGAAAAATGGGCAAACACCTGCGCAAAAATCAGGAAAATAAAAGTCCATCCCAGGCCGCCGGTCGGGTGGTTGTCGTGGTATGGATACAGACTCAGGCAAAACGAAGTCGATTCCCTGCGCACGGCCGACTTGATCAAGAATGAATTTGCGGGGCTCGGATTCAAGTATATGCAGCTAGACCTGGGATACAACAAGGGCGATCTGCCGGGCGAGTGGTTTCAGACAAACAAACGATATCCACACGGACTGAAATACATGTCCGCCGCATTTGCAAAAAAAGGATTTAAACTGGGGCTTTGGTCGTCACCGCTCCTGGTTGCGGCCGACAGCGAATTTGCCCACAAACATCCTGAAGCGCTTATCCATCCCCACCCGAAAGACACCGGCAAATGGTCTTGGGAACCTTACTGCAAACTGTTTGGACTGGACGTCACGCACCCCGAGGGGGAAAAATTTTTGCGTAAAATCATCCGCCACCTCAAGTCCACCGGCGCAAAATATTTCAAGTTTGATTTCATGAACCGCGCCGGACGTGTTGACCCGGCGTTCAAGCCGCATGACAACCGCATCGTCAGGGGAATTGAATTCTATCGCCGCGCGCAAGAAATCATAATGGAAGAACTTTCCAGGGACGATTATGTCTACTGGTGCACAAACCTGCTGCATTTCGGAATAGGGATGGGCTCAACCAGCATGACCGCCTGCGATATAGGCAATACCGGCTTTGCGAAAAAAGAAAAATTGGAATTTTTCCGCCAACAGGCAAGCACGACCATCTCGCGTTTTTATCTTCATGAAAAGCTGCTGCGTTTGAATGCGGATTCACTCAACGTAGCGCCGCCGGCGGATATTGAAGAATGCCGCATGCGCGCCACCCTGGTTGCCATGTCCGGCGGCCAGATGTTTTTGGGGGATCGGTTTGATTTGAGCGCAAAGGACCGTTTTGAAATCATCCGGCAGGTAACCCCACCCTACGGCCGGGTTGCCAGGCCGGCTGATTTGTTCGAGCACGTTTACCCGGATGCATATCCGCGCATCTGGCATTTGCCGGTAAAGACCGGCTGGGACAAGCGCGACCTTGTGGCGCTGATGAACTGCGAACGCGACATGACCATTGAAGTGGACTTTGAAAAACTGGGATTACCGCCGGATCGAGAATATCATGTTTGTGAATTCTGGGAACAGAAATATCTTGGCCGGATAAAGGGCAGCTTTTCCGTGGCCGTGAAATGTCCGTCCAGCCGCCTGCTGGCAATCGTTCCGGCAAAAAATCATCCCTGGGTATTGTCCACCAGTTTCCATTTCTCGCAGGGCGCCTGTGATCTCGCCCTGGTCAAATGGGATCAAAAACGAAAAATTTTGTCTGGCGTGTTGTGCCGTTCAAAGGGAACAACCGGCCACATTATTATCGCCGCTCCGTCGGCTTATCGTTGTTTTTTAAATGAAGTTGCGGAAAACGCGTATCAGTTGCCGATCACGGCCAGGGCGGCAATGACGCCGTGGAGTGTTGCCTTTAAAATAAATTGACAAATAGACGGTCCGCGCGCTCCGTCGCGCGGTCAGGACGTGTGCGGAGCGTCCGATACTTCTATTGCCAGAAACGTCCGTGTCGACGCAATCCAAAATTGACGAGGAAAATAACATGGCACAAACATACAATAAATTTACGACCGAAGAATTAATGGAACTGGTGGACTTGTTCAACGTTTCACCAAAAGGCCAGAATGGAATTAGGAAAATATTGAAAAAAGAGCGGCAGGCCCCCGCAGCCTGGCTGTTCCGCTATTACGGCAAAAACAGCCGGGCAGAAAAACTGGAAAATGAATTTGCGAAGGAAATAGGGTGCAAACATGCTTTGGCTGTCAATTCCGGCACCAGCGCCCTGATTGCCGCCATGGTGGCCGCCGGAGTTGGTCCAGGCGACGAGGTGATTCTGCCCGGTTACACTTTTTTTGCCAGCGTCGCCGCCATTGTGGTTGCGCGCGCGATCCCGGTGATCACGGAGATTGATGAATCGCTCACTCTTGATCCGGCTGCGGTTGAAAGAGCTGTTACGCCGCGCACCAGGGCTGTTCTGGCGGTCCATATGGTCGGATTGCCGGCCAAAATGGATAAACTGCGTGCCATCGCAAAAAAACACAAGCTGACCCTGATTGAAGACGTGGCCCAGGCCACAGGCGGCAGTTACAAGGGCAGAATGCTCGGCAACTGGGGCGATATCGGATGCTTCAGTTTCGACGCCTACAAGGTCATGGGCACGGGCGAAGGCGGCATGATTACCACGAATGACGAATGGCTGTTTACCCGCGCGCAAAGTTATCATGATGCCGCCGCCTGCTGGCGGCCCAACCGCTATGCGCGCGAACGCAAAGCTGGCGAATTGTTCTGCGGAGAAAATTACCGTATGTCGGAAATGGCCGGGGCCATCGGCCTGGCGCAGCTGAGAAAACTCGACCGGATCAACAAGTCCACGCGCCGCAATTATTTCCAGCTGCGCAAAGAAACTAGGCTGCCGAAAGGAGTGCGCTGGACTGAGCCGAACGATCCCGAGGGACTTTGCGGTTATAAGGCGCCATTATTGTTTGACAGTGTTAAATTGGCCGAGAAAGTCATAAAGGCCGGCATCGGTCTCGGCGGTCTGGCCGGCGGCGGAGCGCAGGGCGCGCGCGACTGGCATTTTTACTGGTATTGGGAACATATTCTGGATCAAAAAACCGCGACGAAAGAAGGCTGCCCCTTCAAATGCCCGCACGTGAAACATTTGCCAACATATTCACAAAACATGTGTCCAAGAACAAAAAACATCATGATGCGTGTCGGTTTGATCAGCATTGAACCGAATGAAACCAAGGCCGATATCAGCAGAAGGGCAAAGGAATTGAGCGCCAGCCTGACGAAGACAATGTCATGATAGGCACACGTAGTCCCGAACGCGATGCGCCGCGGGACGAAGGCGGAAAGTACAGGAAAAAAAATCTAAAATCGGAAATCAAAATATGATATGGAGGAAATTTGAATCTGGCGCCGAATCTTGAACTGTTTTTCACCGACCGGCCTTATGAGGAGCGGATTGAACGCGCCGCCGACATGGGGTTCCTGGCGGCGGATTTGTTTTTCCCGGACAACAAAAATCCGGCTGAAATCGGAAAAGCGTGCGAAAAACACGGTATTACAATCAGCATGCTGGTGGCCAGCGACCTGCAGAAGGCTTTCAATGACCGCTCTCTGCACGATGAACTGGTCAAACGGGCAGAAAAAACGGCTCAAGCGGCCCGGGAAATGCATGCCTGCAATATCGTGGTTTTGAGCGGCAACACTCTTCCCAAAGTAACTGCTTCAGCCCAGAATCAGGCCATCATTGACGGTCTGAAAATGATTGTGCCCATTGCCGAGAAATACGAAGTTACTGTTCTGTTGGAAATGCTGAACAGTCTATATGACCATCCTGGCTATTACCTTGACAGCACGGAACTGATGGTCAACCTGGTTCGGGCCGTCAATCATCCCCGCATAAAATGTCTTTATGATATTTATCACGCCGGGATCATGGGCGGGAATATTATTGAAGATATTTCTTCCGGCATGGATGCCATCGGCCACTTTCATGTTGCCGCCATTCCCGGCCGGCATGAACCGAAAGACGGTGAACAGAATTATCCCTTTATCTGCCGGGCCATAGACAAGATTGGGTTTAAAGGATATATTGGACTTGAATACTGGCCATTGAAACCGGCGGAAGAATCTCTGCGCGAAACAGCCGACTGGCTGATGGATAACGCATGATGATCGGCGGGGCAATTCACTTTTAGCAATAAATATCCGGAAGAAAATAAAGCTCTTGGCCAGGAAGGCCGGAACGTTCCATCGCGGCCGCGCAGGAAGATATGTCACGCAAGCAGTGATGACAAGATGAAAGGCGTATTTGTTATGAAAAACAGAAATGATTGTTTGGTAAATCATGTTAACAAAATGAAGTTGCTTTTTCAGCATGAGCTAAAAGATAAAATTATTATTCATTTTAACAATCCGCCTGACAAACGAGAAATCATAAAATTCACCGACGACTTCTACCCCTCGACATATCCCGGTTTTGGCAATCCTTATGGCGCTTTTCTAGGAGCCGATTTTACCGACGGATGGAGCGCGCCAATAAAAGACATCTATGATAAATTGGACTCGGTCGTGTATGACGAAAATAACTATATGATGAAAAAAATGCTCGCAGCCTTGAATGACTATCGAAGCAAAAGCCATGCGCAAAACGATCACATTGTTTCCAACCCATGCGCAAACGGCCCCATGGACGTTGCCGAAACCTTACGGGGGCCTGACATTTATTCGGATTTTTACGACAGACCAAGTGACGTCGTGAAATTACTAAAGGCATGCGAAAACTTTTTGTTCCGCTATTACCAAAAATGCAAATCGATCATTGATCATGTGGATGGAGGTTTCTTTTGCTGGCAGGGATTCTGGATACCAGACAACTGCTATTCAACCAGCGATGATGTGGCGACTAATTATTCACCTGACTGTTTCAAGACATTCACAATGCCGGTTATTGAATCACTGGCGAAAAGGTTGGGCGGAATGTTTTGGATCCATCTGGAAGGGTCCGCCGCTCACATTGTCGACAATCTGTCAAAAATAAAAGGTCTTGCCTTGGTGCAATACACCAATAATCCCAAATGGCCCAGAGGCAGCGAAATGATCGATGTGCTCAAAACGAAATTGGGCGATGTTCCTCTTAAAATATTGTTATCGAAAACAGAATTGCTGGAAGGAATGGCGCAGAGAATATTGCCGGGGAATTGCATATACGACGTTGGTTATGACGCGGAATGCATGGATTGTGTGGAAAGCCCGGAAGAAGCCGGAGAAATTATGAAAATGGCAAATAAATACAGGGTAAAAAATATTTTATAGCGGAATTAAGTATAACTCGACCAATTGGCGTGACGCTTATTCTTGGTTAACAAGGTTCGTTTTTAGACAAATAAAAAAAGGAAGTTTTCATGCTAAAGAAGATTTTGCTTCCGGTCTTGGCCCTACTATGTATGGCTCATGCAGGTTGTCAGTATTCAAGCCTACTACCGGGGCACAAGATTACGCTCAACCAAGCCCGCAAACTGAACTTAATCACAAAAGGGAATCTGAATACAGTAATAGTAGCGCCTTCAAACTCAACAAAAATTGTGCAGTTTGGGGCCGAAGAACTGCAAATATTTCTTCAAGAATCCTTTGGCGTTAAGGTGCCCGTGGTTGAGACCGTACAAACGGGAAAAGTATCAATAGTTTTAGGCGATCCAAGCGGAAAACTTGTTGCGCCCCTGCCAAGAGATGGTTTTATCATCCGCAGTGCAGGCAATGTCATAACAATTGCGGGAAGAGATGATCCCAAAGCAGATAGCAAGGCAGCACTAAAAGGGAGTCTATGGGGAATGTTGCATGAACGTGGAACGGTTTTCGGGGTCTATGACTTTTTAGAGCGTTTTATAGGGGTAAGATTTTATTTTCCAGGCGAAATGGGAACAGTTATCCCGCCGCACAAGGACTTGCAATTACCGGCGATGGATATTTTTGAACGACCTGATTATACTGTCCGGTATTGTAACTACTCTAAAGGCGACCTGCCAGATACTTCAATCTCGTACAATATCCAATATTATCGTCTGCGCTTGGAAACTGAATTTATCCCGTGCGCACACGGACTCGCAAGAATGGAATATGACAAACGTTTCGCCGCAACGCACCCGGAATACTTCGCCCTTTTATCCAACGGGCAACGCCTAACCGGGCAACTTTGTTTCGGGAGCGGAATCAAAGATGAAATCTATAAGGATGCTGTAGCATTTCTAACTGGTCGTCCAGCTTCCGAACGCAATTTGCCCTGTTGGGATTCAAGCGCTTGTATAGGCAGCTGTATTTGTATTATGCCAAACGACAGTGTCGAGTAGACCTGGGCGTCGGCGCCCAGGCCCCTCACAGACCCGGACGTGCGCAACTAACGCATCCGGTTCTTCGGGCGGTGATTT
>Ga0209749_1002165_pt1 | contig 14012 bp, 16 predicted proteins | sample EPASupsiteSAE347_FD_187267 | JGI IMG/M metagenome (GOLD analysis project Ga0209749, IMG submission 187267) | Bioremediated contaminated groundwater from EPA Superfund site, New Mexico - Sample SAE3-47 (SPAdes) (version 2) | ecosystem: Environmental > Aquatic > Deep subsurface > Groundwater >... | reverse complement strand
GCAGCCGGGCCTCATCAAAACAGCCCTTCATTGCGACATATTTTATCCGCAAATCCTTCATGCTGATTTCCATGCCACAAACATACCATCTTTTACAAAAGTGTGCCAGTTATTTTTGCAAGCGTACTTAGCGCTGATTAAAGAGTCTCCGTTGACTCCATCCGGTTTCCTGGGCATGACGTTGAGGAACCGGTTGCTGATGAATCCCTTTTTAACCTCCAGCGGAGAATTTTCCACGTTTCTATTCAACCTCGGAGCGCGGTAAACGCTGACAAACGGATCGCAATCACAGTCCTGCCATTTCCAGGTATAATCAATACAATGGTGGCCGCGAGAGTCCGGGGTGCGAAGTTCGGCGCAAAAAGTGGATTCCGGATTGATGCGTTTTGCAACATCGCGTATTTCCTCCACCAGGTCGATAATTCCCTGTCCCGAGGGGGAATCGACAAGATACCAGTCCCAGCCCCAGGAAACCAGGCCAAGATCCAGCCACTCCTTGAAGGCTGCCCTGACATCATCCTGCCAGGCCTTATATTGACGATTGGTGACTTCATAAAGATTAAAATAATTAACCGAGGCCGCACGCAAATAGGATGGATCCAGGCCATAGACATATTCGCTATGATAACTCCAGTCGCCGGATAATTTCTTTATGGATTCCCGCTCATAATGTTTTACAAACTTCTCGTCCAGCAGCTCAACATCTATGAATAAATTGACATTAACGCCGATTTTTTTTGCGTCGCCTATCGCTTTGACAAACTCGTCGCGTGACCCCAATTCAGTCCTCAGCAATATGGGAAGCGTGAAGTAATGGCACCAACCCCATAGGCAAAGCTCGGTAATGCCGTGCCGTTTGGCGTCTTCCGCAATCCGCGGAATATCAGCGAACCGAAACAAGGCGCGGCCGGGATCGGTTTCCGGCTCCTCAATCATCCAGACGGTCTGCAAGCCTATCCCTTCCCTTATATGTTTTGGCATGAGGCTTTCCTTGTATTGCGTCCTGACATAGTCACGGTAAACCTCAATACCTTTCGCCCATCCGCCCCTATGCGGTGTCACCCAGAATTCATCGCTCTCCCAGTCCTCGCCGGGACCGATTCGACAATCTTCACCATGCCCCCATGCCATGCGAAGACTTGCCGGTTCATGCTCGCCGTGAAACGTGTAAAGTTCCTTATTGGTTTTGCGCCAGCTTTTCTCAAAAACGCTTATTCCCCCTCGACAGCCGCCAAAGTCCAGCCAGCGCAACAACCTGGTTCCATAGGATTGCTTCCCAGTCAAAATTTGATTCTTATATTGTGTCCATCCTTTCTCAAAATAAAATCCGACCGGAAAATCACAACCGTCCCTGCGGTTCACACAGTCCGCGAATGGACGGATGGGCGCGCTCTCCATGAGACGCAACACGGTGTCCTTTTCCCCGTCAAAAGGTTTGAATCCCCACAAGTCCGGGAATAACACCTGCGGAATACACGCCTTTGAACGGTTCTCTATCAGGCACTTGAAGATGACAGACCTCCCATCAGGCGCGGCCGTGATTGTAACCTGCGCCGCCACTTTTCCCTCCGGCATTTTCACGTGATTTCGGCTGGCGGTTAATTCTTCCCACGTAACGATCACTCTGCCGGTCTGTTTTTCGACTTTTGCCCTGGAAAAGCGGGAGGCCAATCGCAGGGGCGTGAATTCTTTGATTGGATATGCCACATCGAGAATTCCCGCTCTTTGCGGAGAGGAGGCTTCAAGCAAGACGCCCACGTCCGGATACTCCATTTCAACGATACTCCCGCTGTGTTGGTCTATTCCGATTCGCAAACCATTCAAAACAACTTCCCGGCAATTGATCATTTCGCGAACTCCCTGTCCAATTTTTTGAATATCCTTATCAAATCGTTGACCTCCCGTTTTCCCCAGCTTTCATAAGCCGCCAACAGAAAATGATCCTTTATGGCCGCCACGGCATTTGGGCAAGGAAATTGCCGGTCGGGATTTCCCTTATATAATGGCGCAGCCCAGGGCAATTTACTGGCGCCAAACACATGCTTGTTCCTGAACCAATCGAAAGTATGCGGCATGTGATTATAATCTGAAATTACGGACAATCCCTCGGCTTCCAACGCCCTGCAATATGCGGTTTTGTCACAGACAACCGCTTCAGGATTGAATTGAAGGCGTATGAACCAGTAACTGGGGTCGGCCCCCTTGACCATTTGCGGAAAGGAAAAGGACTTGACGCCGCTCAAGCCGGCTTTGAGGCCTTTTACTATCCGGCGTCTGCATTCGATGTTATGGGGAAGTTTTTTCAGTTGCACGCTCCCAATCACCGCGGAAAGATCGTTCAGGTTGAAATTCAAGGAGGCAACGCAATTGGTCCCGCCAGGCATGAAAAAAGGCTTCCCGCGGTCGGAAATGCGCCGCGCATTTTCATAAATTGATTTGTCACGGGTAAACACGACCCCGCCCTGGCCGCCGGTACAGAAATGTTTACCGCTCATCGTGGAAAAAGCGGCAACGTCTCCGAAAGCGCCGACCAATTTTCCATTTATACTTGCAGCGTGCGACTGAGCGCAGTCTTCCACAACCGGAATGCGGTGTTTTTTTGCAATCTTCATGATCCCGTTCATATCGGCCGGCTCACCCATGATATGCGCCACCAGGATGGCGCTGGTCAACGGGGTAATCATCTTTTCGATCTGTTCCGGCCCGGGATTGAAGGCGCCAGGCGCCGCGTCCGCCACCACCGGTATGCAATTCAACAAAGCTATCGGCATTATTCCGCCGGCGTCGGTGATCGGCGGGGCTATCACCTCGGTGAAAGGCTCAAGATTCAAGGCGCGCAACGCCACATAGACGGCCGTTGTTCCCGAATTGACCGCGTCCGCATATCCGCCGCCCATGAATGCCGCAAATTCCTTGCAAAATGCGTCTTCCTCCGGGCCGTTGTAACAGAATGCATTGCCGGACGCAATCGCCCTGTCAAGCAGGGCATCTACCGCTTTTTTTTCCTCCTTACCCAACAGCCTCCGCGGCGGCCAGGGTTTTGTGCGTACTTTTTTTCCATCTACTGCGGCCAATTTATCGGTCATTGTTTTTGCGCTCATCTTCCCTCCTGTTACGATTTTTATATTCCGGTAGGGCAAACTTGCTCCTCTAAAGATCCGACTCATCGTTTATTATCAGCAGCACGATGCATAAAACAATGACAAGAATCGAACCGATTAACCTCTCTCTATTCCTTCACCGACCCATCTCGTTTTCTGATGACCTTGGCCGGCACGCCCACGGCTACGGAATAGGGAGGTATCGGCTTGACCACCACGGAGCCAGAGCCGATAACAGAACCGTCGCCGATATCCGCAGACCAAAGCACGGAAACGTTCATGCCCAGATAACAATCGCGGCCTATGCTTATTTTGCGGCAGAATCCGCCTTGGGAAATGATGGTCTTCAACGGATCCTCGAATTTGTGCGAATAGGGTGTGATGGTGATGTTCTGCGCCAGGAGAGTTTCATCCCCGATCTCCAATCCCTTATGCCCATGCAAGCAGCATCCCGTCCCGATATATACTCTTTTTCCAATGGAGACATATCCCTCCGCCCCTTCAGTATCGAGAAAAACCCCATATTTCAAAGTAACTCCCTCGGCGATTGTAATGCCTTTTTCCCCATGTGCCTTCAGAACGCAATTATCCTCGATCTTCACGCCGTCACCCAATGAAATATACTGCGGATTCAACATTTTAACTCCGCAGCCGATTTTTACGTCCTTACCCATGTGCCGCAGCAGTTTTCCATAGTATTCACTGCGCTTGGCTGAAGCAAAATCTCCCTCCATGTTCATGAAGACCGCGCGATGATAATTTTCAAGCTGCTCTTCAGTCAATCCGGCATATAATCTCGAAAAATATTTATCCATTGGCTTCCTCAGTTTTTCTCGCTGTTTATCGGCGATAACATTATTGAACCGGCAGAATCAGTTGGGGATTGTGCCGCATAACCAAAGCTTCTTCCTCCGTGGTTAACCCCAATCCTCGAAAATTCGGCAATGTATGAGTAAACATGTGGAGAAATGGCGGAGGAGGAACGAACTTGAACCTGGTAAACGGCTCTTTTTCAGCAGAGCCGAAGCCGGAGTCGAGCGAAAGACCGGCGATTCTGGCCTCAAGTCCCAAGTCTAATATTCTATGGATCGCCTCGACGAGCGGTTTCCACGCGTCCGGCTTCTCCGGGTCTATCCCAAGGTTGGTCGGGAGAAAATTGGCGCCGCGTTTCATCCATTCAACACAAATTTTGAAACCTTCCGGCTCTCCAAGATACCAGGCATGACCAATAACAACGCGGCTTAGATCAACGCCTTCCTTATCCAACATTTCAAGCTGATTCGTTACCGCGCCGGCTTGACAGCAATGTGTGGTAATGTGCACGCCAGTCGCTTTCTGCGCGCGCGCGCCGGCTCGGAAAACCTTTTTGTCCATATCGGTCGCCTCCGCTTTCCATGTGCCAAGCTTTATTGCGCCCGCTCGGACTTTTGTCCCGTGAATTCCATCCGTGATTTCCTTGATGAAGTGATCGGCAAGTTCTTCAACGGACGCTTTCTTCACAAACGGCCAGATTGAGTGTTCCGGCTTTTTTACCCAATAATCGCCCACCTTCACCTCACAATAACAGCCGGAGCAAATAACTATATTGATGCCGGTGATTTCCGATACCTGAACGTAATAATCCGGCCATGCGCGCCAAGGAGGCGCCGTCGCCTCTATAACGCCAAAGCAACCATATTCCGCGCATTTTTTTAGATACGGTACCTCCTCCCTCATCAGATATTCGCGCCGTTCTTCTGTCATCGGTTTTTCAAAGACAAGCTCTTCCCTTCCCCAATCATAGACATCCGAGTGGAGATGCTCATGCATCAAGACCGTGCCGAATGTTTCCGGCGCTACCAGCCCGCAAACGGTTATCACTTTTCCCTTGCTTTCCATATTCATTTTCCAAAGCTTCAATTCATGATAAATCCACCAAAACGCCTTTTCCTTTTTCAACAGCCAATTGATAAAGATGATGCGCGATACATATGTCGTGAGCGCCAAGGCCGACCGGAATCATAAGAATACGTTCCTTGTCGCTTTCCCGACCTTTCTTTTTCCCGGCCACAATTTCACCCAGTTCGGCGTATATTTTGTTCTTCGTTATTTTTCCTGTTTCAACAAGATTCTTGATTTCACCGCGATGGGTAGCCTGATCCAAACTGTCAACCACAATCTTGTCGGACGACAGCAAAAATTGATCTTCAACCTGCTGAAAAGAGCCCATCGCCAGGACAAGCGCGCCGGGTTTGATCCAGTTGTCTTTAACGATCGGTTGTTTGGCGGTCGTCACCAGCACGATAATATCGGCGTCCAATACCGCTTCCTCAACTGTTTCCGCTTCGGAAACATCCAGCCCGGTTTTAAGCCGCATGGTCTCGCAGAATTTTTGCCGTCGTCCGGTTGAAACCTCAGCCACCTTGACGGATATATTCTTAAAATAAAAACTCATGGCCTTAAGAGACGTATGCCCCTGCATGCCGGCGCCGACAATTGCAAGCCGGGCAGTCTTCGAGGATGCCAGATATTTGGCGCATATCATCGCCGAGGCGCCCGTCCGTAAATTGGTGATATGTGATCCATCCATGACGGCCAGCGTGCTACCTGTTTGCGGATCACTCAGCAGAATCGTCCCCATAATAAAGGGAAGATTGTTACGGGCATTGTCGGCATATCCGCCGATCCATTTTATGCCGGCGGCTTTGACGGGAACCACAAAGGCCGGCATGGCGTTGGCCCATGAATCATATCCGCTCCGCGACATATCAAGATTGATCTTGGCCGGCATAACTATATTGCCGCGCCCCCACTCCCTGAAAACATACTCCACACGTTCAATGGTCTCCTCATATGTGAGCAGGCCTTCAATATCTTCTTTCGATAAAACAAGCGTTTGCCGATTGAACATTTTCCTCCATTCACAGGCTTCGCCTGTCACGATAAAATTGCCTTTCTTTATTTCAACGTAACAAACTTGGGAACCGAACATCTTTTCCGTTTAGATTGTATCCGCCCCAGCCATATGCCAGGTCAAGAAAGTTCTTTATTAACGGCAAACCGTCCCGACCACCGCCAAAAGCCGCCAATTCAGGATGGCCTTGACAGGCATAGATATAACGATTATTTAATGAGTTTTATACTGCGCTGTAGACTCCCTCACAATCAACTCCGTTGCCAGTATGATCGTGTCCTGCCCAGGCACCGCTTCGTTATTTTTCCCTTCAATCAATTCAACCAAACGACGCAGACCTAATGCACCCATTTCGCCGAAAGGTTGTTTGACCGTCGTCAATGCCGGATCGCCAAGTTGCGCGGACGGCTGATCGGCAAATCCGGTTACCGAAAGATCTTTGGGCACAATCAATCCCATTTGCCGCGCCTTGCGAATAAATATCGTCGCCATGTCATCACTGGCGCAAACAACGGCCGTTGGCCGCTCCGGCATTTTCAGCAAAACCTCAGTTTCACGTTCGGTGTCATTGATTTCCCAGTTTCCATATCTGATAAATTCCTTGCGTAATGGCAGTCCAATTTTGACCAGCGCATCACGATATCCCCGGTCTCTTTCCATGGCCACCCATGTCTCTTTTATTCCGGACATAAACGCTATGCGGCCATGCCCCATTTCATGAAGGTATTTTACAGCTTGCCCTATTCCGCCCCGGTCATCGGAAAGTATCCTGACCAAACCCGGCAACGGAAGCGCATTGTCAATCGCAACTATTGGTACAGCTTCAGAACTCAGCTTGGTATGAATGTATTTGAGCGACTTATCCTGAATACCGGATATGAGCAGGCCTGCCAGACGGTTTTCCATGCAAATCCGCACAATATCCTGTTCCGGCATGTTCGCATTGACTCTTAATATCTTTATAAAATATCCGTTCTTTTCCGATTCATCCAAAACTCCTTCTAAAATTTTTCCAATATGCTCCAAACGAAGGATATGCAAAACAAATCCGATAACCCGAGTCTTGCCGCTGACCATGGATCTGGCGATTTCATTCCGCCGATACCCCAGTTCCCTGACCGCCAACATAACACGTTTCTGGGTCTTTTCGCTGATCGGCACATTGCCCTTTTGTTTATTCAGGACGTAGGATACGGTGGCTGTTGAAACCCCCGCCTTTTTAGCAATGTCTACAATTGTTGCCATGAAACGCATAGTATTAAACGTTTAAGTTAGTGTCAATAAAAAAAATAAAAGATTTTTTTGCGACTGGGTTTAACCGTATCTATTAAGCCATTTGCAGAAAGAAATATTTCCGTTTCCGGTGTAGGGCCTCTGCTTGCCAGAGGCCTTCAGATCGCCACGCGAACAAGACGGCACGCCGCCTTTCGACAGGCTCAAGACCCTGAGCATAGCCGAAGGGCAAGCGGCGGCCCTACATCTCTGCAAATGGCTAAATGCATACGGACGCTCAATCAGCATTGGTTAAACATTCAGTACCGCGATAAAAAACAAGAAAAGGATTCACCACGGAGGTGGAGGGAGACACGGAGAAGAGATTGCTTGAAATCAAGTTTTGCCGGACGCAAAACCCGATTTCAAGCAACGACTTGTCTTTGGAGAATGGATGGAGATGATTGCATTAATCTAATCTCTTGTTTTCCCTCCGTGTCCTCGGCGCCTCCGTGGTTGTTCTTTCATTAATTTTGGGTTGCGGGCATTAAGCCCGCTTTGGTCAACATCTTCGTGTCGAAAATTCCCGGAATTCCTGCTTCTATTTTAAATCGTCCGTGTTATTATGGGCTCCTTTGATAAGACAAATGGAAAGGACAAAAAATGAACAGCGACAAGATTAAAAAAGGATTGGAACGAGCGCCGCACCGCAGTTTGCTTCGGGCCCTGGGTGTCAAGGAGGAGGATTTTAACAAGCCATTTATCGGCATTTGCAACTCGTTCTGTGAAATTGTTCCGGGACATATGCATCTCAACCAGGTCGGGCGCCTGGTCGCCAAACAGATCCGCGCCGCAGGCGGCATTCCTTTTGAATTCAACACCATCGCCATCTGCGACGGCATTGCCATGGGACACGCCGGCATGAAATATTCACTCCCCAGCCGCGAACTGATCGCCGACTGCGTTGAATCCATGGTCAGGGCCCACTGCTTCGACGCCCTGGTCTGCATCCCCAACTGCGACAAGATCGTGCCGGGCATGCTCATGGCCGTGGTGCGCACAAATATTCCCGCCATATTCGTGAGCGGCGGCCCCATGGCTGCCGGTAAAACGCCGGACGGAAAAACACTCGATTTGATCTCCGTCTTCGAAGGCGTTTCCGCCTGCAAACAAAAAACCATTACCGAAGAACAGCTTGCCGCCATAGAACAGAATGCCTGTCCGGGCTGCGGCTCCTGTTCGGGAATGTTCACGGCCAACTCCATGAACTGCCTCTGCGAGGCCCTCGGCATGGCTCTTCCCGGCAACGGCACCATTCTTGCCACGGATCCCAAGCGCAAGAGTCTCTACAAGAAAACGGCCATACGGGCGGTCGAGATGGCGCAGCAGTTCGGGCCAACGCCGCGTGAAATCATAACAATCGACTCTCTGGACAACGCCTTTGCCCTGGACATGGCCATGGGCGGCAGCACGAACACAATTCTGCACGCACTGGCAATAGCCAAAGAAGCCGGCCTGGAATATGACCTTAACCGGATCAACGCAATTTCAAAAAAATGCCCGAATATTTGCAAAGTATCGCCCTCTAGCGCATTTCATGTAGAAGACGTTGACCGCGCCGGCGGCGTCAGCGCCATTCTGAAAACCGTTTCCGCCATCAAGGGCTTGATTAATCCGAAATCTCTTACCGTGACCGGCTATGAACTCGGCAAAAATTTTGCAAAGTCGAAAGTTGCCGATCCGAACGTGATCCGGCCGCTGGATAATCCCTATGCGCCTGAAGGCGGCTTGGCCGTGCTCTGGGGCAATTTAGCCGAGGAAGGTGCGGTAATCAAAACAGCCGGGGTGGCGCCTGCCATGCTGACTTTTGAAGGCACGTCCGTCATTTTCAATTCCCAGGAGGAAGCCTGCGAAGGCATTCTGGCCGGAAAAGTCAAGGCCGGCAACGTGGTCGTGATCCGTTACGAGGGCCCGCGCGGCGGCCCCGGCATGCAGGAAATGCTGGGCCCCACTTCCTATATCATGGGCCAGGGTTTGGGCGAAAAAGTGGCCCTTATCACCGATGGAAGATTTTCGGGCGGCACGCGCGGAGCCTGCATCGGCCATGTCTCTCCCGAGGCGGCCGCGGGCGGCATGATCGCATTGCTGGAGGAAGGCGACTTGATCCGCATTGACATCCCGAAACACAACATGGAAGTCGTGCTGTCCGATGACGTCATCAAACAGCGCCGCGGCAGATTGCAGCCTTATCAGCCTAAAAACCTTGCCGGTTATTTAAGGCGCTATGCCTCCCAGGTAACCAGCGCCGGCCAGGGTGCCGTATTGAAAATTTGACATTTAAACGGAGAATTTATCAATCCATTCTTCAAATCATGCCTGATCTGGAAAACTATTGACAGATATGGATTGTATCCAATCCTTTCCTGAAAAATCAAAAAATTTCATTTGAGTTTTTTAAGCCGGCCTTGTCGTCAACCTTGTGCGAAAAATAGTTGTCGCCGCCTACAAAATATGTGACACGCTCTTCCTTCTTTAAAACACTGACTCTTGCGCCGATTCTGCTGTCGCCGTCGGGAAATCCTGGTAACAATAATTGCGGCATGACGGAACCTCCTTTGGGGGCTTGTTCGCATCATGCTTTTTACTCAAAGAATCCGTCATGCCAATCTTTTTTACCAGAAAATGTACCAAATCATTTTCCGAAAATACAATAAGGCGGAAATCATCCTGACAGAATGAAAAGTTAGCGTAACCCGTTGTAAAACAACCCGTTCAAGCGGCGGACAAGGCCGCTCCGGCGCCGAAAACATAAAGCCCTGCGGGAAACACCCCATGTCAACGATGACGGAGAACCAGTCTATTGTCTAGTCAAGTTTGGATACAATCCCGGGAAGAAGCTGAGCTCGAAGTTCGGGATGGGACTCAACAAGCCGCATGATATCCGCCAGATCCTTCTGTCTCTTGCTCTTGCGTCTTGCCTCATCGGAATATGCCCACACCTTGCCACAAAGGATATCCTGCAGACTGGCGACATACATAGTGTAGCCCAAAACGTCCCGTTGCTCGCAACGCGAGAGAAAATCCTGATACCGAGAATCCGTTTGCAGCTGGATGCGCAAATCCGAGCCGGATATCGAGAGATTAACGCTATGCTCGAATTCCTCAACTTTCATGCCTTTGGCCTCAGCAGCCGATCGAATCTCGGAAATGTGGTCCGAGACCACGACTAAATCAAGATCAAGGCTGACCACTGGGTCTGCGTAGGCGTTGACGCCAAGGCCGCCGATAACGCAGTAGGTGGAACCCGTCTGTTGCAAAATGGACAGAAGGACTTCGACGATATCCGTTTCTCCGTTGGCCACCCTGTTCAGAAATGTCTTGCCTGTCATAACAATCTCCTCGGTCCGGAATATATCAAAAAGGCATGGACGATCAGATTGCGCATGCGAACCATCGACCGGTAAGGCTCGGCATCCCGCAAGACGTTCAATTGCACCAGCCGATCAATCGCCTCGACCGAGGTGGCAACCGGGCCGGCGCCGGCAAGGGCAATTATACGCTCGGCTACATCAATCATGATTTCAACACACACCTGAACGGCTCTTTCGGAAATTGTCCGCATGCCCCAATCTTGAACGAATCGCTCCCGCGAGGCATTGCGCACATGTGCTTCAAGCTGCATGACCTCCCGATCCATGAGAGCCAGTTTGCGCTGGATAACGCCGTTCCACTTCAAAGTCATACGGCCACCTCCCCGCGTCGCAAACGATACCCAGCCTGACGCTCATAGTCGTACATCTGGTTTTCGTACTCCCGGCAGGCCAGCGAGAAGGCGTTAAGAAACCGCTCATCGTCCCGCGCAAACAAAAGCCGCCCCTTTAGCGCCTCGAAGCGGTACACCGGTTCAGCCCGATCAAAGCAGCCGATATCAATGGGTACGCCGGGAAGCGTCCTCTGCGCAACGACAGAAATTCGGTCCATAAGCGCCAAGGTGAAATCCGATTCAACGCTCACCGCCAGGTCCAAATCTCCGCCGGACGGAATTCGGCCATCCCGGCCCGACCCCAGCAGCAACGCAAATGACACTTCCGGACATTCGAAGCGAAGCGCCGCCCCAAAAACATCGGGATCAAAGTCCACCGACGCCATATTCCCATTTATTTCTCTTTTTGAAAGCGACATTGAGGCAATCCCGTTTCCGGCCAAATTTGTTAACACCAGGGGTAATTTCAAAACCCAATGAGGCCACGGCCTGACCGCAAGGGAAGTTTTAAAATTACTTCAGCCTATTGTAGGAGGAATATCACTAAAATACAATTTCTTTCTTCGCGCCGATTGATCGTCGTCGAACAAAGGAGAATCTACGGCACGGAATACATGGTTCCTTGCAGGATATATCCCCCCCCATGTCCACGATGCCGGAAAACCGGTCAATCCGGGAATGTCCTGTCCGGATAAGCCACGTTGTTTACCCAGTTTTACCTGAGCCATTTTCATAGCAGAGACGATGCCAGCCGTTTTAGCAAACGCATATCATTTCATAACGCATTTGTGTTGATTGATTATATCTTCAAAATCCATGGATGTATGAATTACAGTAAGGATTTGAATTTTATCCGGCTCGATATGATAGATGATGCGATATTGATTCTCCATTATTTCTCTAATCTGCGGCATGTCGAATTCAGGCACGATGCGTCCAGACCGAGGAAAGAGCGCAATCTGTTCGCTACGGCTCGTGATACGGTCAACGACAGATTTTGCCTTTTCGGGCGAATCCCCAGAAATATGCGCAAAAATATCGCGCAGAATAAGCAAGGCGTTTTCAGACCAATAAACACTCATTTCAGGCCGAATTCCTTGCGAACATCCTTCAAGGGCACGACACGACCATCTCTCACGTCATCCAGTCCAGCTTCAATCGATCTGCGAACACGAATCTCACGGATGAGATCATCCCATGTGGCGCCATCGGATAATTGTTCAACGAGTTTTTTTGCGTCTTCTTTTATTAGCGTAACGGGCATAGTGCTCTCCTGTCATTACATAATACCACAAACGTTTTTCTTGCGGCAATAATTATTTTGCGATTTTTTCGATGTCGTCAAAAGCACAACAACTACGGCACGGAATACATGAACCCTTGCGGAAGATATTCATAACACCCCATGTCAACGACGCCGGAAAACCGGTCAATCCGGGAACCCCCGTCCTGCCCTCGTAACTTTACATTGTTTAACATTCAAGTCTGACGCTGATTGTGTCATTGTCTGCCCCTTGGTTCGGGCGCGACGTTTTTTGCTTGTATTCAAATGGACAACAGATAAGATGTAAAGCAGTGAAAAACAAGGTATACATTGAAACAACCGTCGTAAGTTATTATACGGCTTCATTCAGCCGTGATCTTGTAATCGCCGGTCATCAGCAAGCAACGCGCGATTTCTGGATGAAAGCAGGTCATGATTTTGAAGTCTACATTTCAGCTCTGGTTATAAAGGAAGTAAAGATGGGCGATAAAATTCAGGCAAAAAAGCGTCTTGAGGCAATTGCTTCGTTTCCAGCCCTGGACATTGATATTAATGCGGAGAATCTGGCCGAACGCATCGTGACTGGCAGAGGCATTCCCGATAAATTCCCGGAAGATGCTTTGCATATTGCCATTGCCGCCGTTAATGAAATTAATGCCATAGTAACATGGAATTTTGCCCATCTTAACAATCCATTTACCAGAATGATGATACGGCAGATTGTTGAAAATGAAGGCTATATCTGCCCCGAAATTGTATCACCGAATGAATTTTTAGGAGGAGAACCATGATAGATCCAATTGTTAACGAAGTACGGAAGCATCGCGCAGAACACACGCAACGGTTTAGGGGAAATCTCTCCGCGATTTGCGACGACCTGCGAAAGTTTCAGAAAACCTGCGGCCATCGCGTTATGCGTTTACGGACAAGACGAATTTTACAGACGAAAAAATCAACTGTAACGTCTTTGCATTGACCAATATGTTACGCAATTATCGCGCAGGCATTACGGCACGGAAAACATGACGCCCTGCGAAAGATATTCGCGAGGCGATTGCCTCGATTCATGGGTTCCGAGGTTCAACGGTCTTATTGACTTCCGCATAAGTAATGCAACGATTATGGCAAAAAAGGAGGCAATTCGGATTGCTTGATACATCCGCGCAGGCGAGACTGGGAGGCGGAGAGGCGGCAGATTTCGTCGGACAAGACATCCATCAAGTCGGACCGGGAGGGAATCCGGCCGGCCGTAGCCAGAGTGCGCTTGAGATTATTCCAGACGCCTTCATCAGGATTCAGTTCGGGAGCATAGGCGGGAAAAGGGACAAGATGAAGACGGCGAGTACGAGCAAGAAGCTCTTGCACCGGTTCGGCGCGATGGATTTTACCGTTGTCCACCAGAGCGATAATATGGCCGCGCATTTGGCGCAACAAATGGCGAAAGAACAGCGCCACTTCATCGCCTTGGATGTTGTCCTCATAAAGTTGACAATAGAGCATACAATGAAAAGTTTTTGGACTGACGGCAATGCCGGAAATGGCGGAGACACGATCGTGGCGATAGTGATAAGGCAAAACAGGAGTCTGCCCAACCGGAGCCCAAGTTCGGAGAACGGTGGGAATGAGCAGGAAACCGGATTCATCAATAAATACTAAAGCGAGCAGAGCCCGCAACCTAACCACGGAGATCACAGAGGCACAGAGGTTGGCACAAGAAGAGGTTGCTTAAAATCTATTTTGCCTGAACGGCAAAACAGATTTTAAGCAAGACTTTTTCGC
>Ga0209749_1002163_pt1 | contig 14048 bp, 18 predicted proteins | sample EPASupsiteSAE347_FD_187267 | JGI IMG/M metagenome (GOLD analysis project Ga0209749, IMG submission 187267) | Bioremediated contaminated groundwater from EPA Superfund site, New Mexico - Sample SAE3-47 (SPAdes) (version 2) | ecosystem: Environmental > Aquatic > Deep subsurface > Groundwater >... | reverse complement strand
CATCAAGGATATACGCGGGATCTGGAAATCGTCGGATTGGGTTACAAAGCCAAGCAGGAAAGCGTTCACAAGATTGTTTTCAACATCGGGTATTCGCATCCCGTGGTTTTCGAGTCACCCAAGGAAGTCACCATGAAAGTCGAAGGGAACAATAAGATATCGGTCGCGGGTGTCGACAAGGAAGCCGTCGGCCAAGTCGCGGCGGACATTCGTGGTATAAAACCTCCCGAACATTACAAAGGTACGGGAATCCGATATGCGGGTGAACAGATTCGCATCAAGGAGGGAAAGAAGCTGGCGGCTTAATGTCGTGAAGCTTTGGAGATAAGAATCATGAGCATTGATAATAAAAAAGAACAATTGCGAATCAGGCGACATCAGCGGAGCCGGTTTTATCTTGCCGGAACTCCCGAGAAACCTCGCCTTGCCGTGTATAGAAGTTTGAACCATATATATGCCCAAATCATTGATGATGATAAGGGCGTAACGTTGGCTTCCGCCAGTTCCGTGGAAAAAGATTTACGGGAAAAGAAAGTCAAGGGCGGAAATAAAGACGGCGCCAAGTCAGTCGGTGTCAAGATAGCAGAGCGCGCCAAGGAAAAAGGAATTTCCTCGGTCGTGTTTGACAAGGGCGGCTATAAATATCATGGTCGTGTTAAGGAGCTGGCTGAAGGTGCCAGGTCCGCCGGCTTGAAATTCTAAAAGGAGTAAACAATGGCTGAACATACACATAGTGAATTCAGGCGGGACGGGCGCGGACGGGGCCAGCAAGTGGAAAGCGAATTTGTCGAGAAAATCATCGCCGTTAACCGTGTAAGTAAAACAGTTAAGGGCGGTCGTCATTTCGGTTTTTCCGTGTTGGTATGCGTAGGCGATCAAAAAGGCCGCGTAGGAATAGCTCTCGGAAAAGCGAAGGCCGTGCCTGATGCCGTTAAAAAGGGTCTGGAAAAAGCGAAGAAGTGTTTGATCACGGTTGCGCTCAACCGCGGCACTATTCCGCATCCCTTCGTCGGAAAATTCGGGGCATCATCGGTAATATTGAAGCCGGCGGCCCCCGGAACAGGAGTTATCGCGGGCGGCGCCGTAAGAGCGATTTTCGAGGCGCTTGGAGTCAAGGATCTTCTTTCGAAAAGAATAGGATCGAATAACCCTGTAAACGTCGCTAAAGCAACGATCGATGCGTTGAAGAGAATGCGTGGTGTTGCGGATGTCGCCAAAAACCGCGGACTTACCGCCGCTCAAGTCATCAACGGATAGGAGAAGCGGTATGGAAAACAAAAATGTCACAATTAAACTTATCAAGAGTTCAATCGGTGCGACCGAGCGACAGAAAAAAACCATAGTTGCTCTTGGTTTGCATCATCTTCAACAAGAAATCACCCATCCGGCTAACCCGGCCATTCTTGGAATGATCGGCAAGGTCCAGCGTTGGTTGGAAGTAAAATAAGGAGTCCCTTCATATGATGAACCTTGGAAATCTGAGAAAAGCCGAAGGCTCGACCAAGAAGCGAAAGAGAATCGGTAGAGGAAAAGGTTCCGGCCATGGCAATGAATCCACGCGAGGCGGCAAGGGCCAAACTGCGAGATCCGGTAAACCTCATCCCTACGCCGGATTTGAAGGCGGACAGATGCGGCTGGTTCGTATTCTTCCCAAAAGAGGTTTCACGCCTCCGCATCGAATTCCCTTCGCAGTCGTTAATCTTTCCGCCCTCGAAATATTTGACACCGGAACCGTGGTTACACGAGAACTGATGAAGGAAAAAGGATTGATAAAAAACCTTCGAGAGCCGGTTAAAATCCTTGCTCGCGGTGAGATATCGAAGGCTTTGACGATCCACGCCGACCGTTTTTCCGAAATCGCCAAGGCAAAGATCGAGAAAGCCGGCGGAAAAACGGAGGTGATATAGGTGCTGCAAAGCCTAGCCAACTCAATGAAGATTCCGGAGTTGCGGAATCGTATTCTGTTCACAATAGGGATGATCGTAGTTTTCCGCATCGGAACGCACATCCCGACTCCGGGCGTTGACGCCAAACTCCTTACGCAAAACCTCCCATCTTCGGAATTGTTCAGTTTCTTGAATATGTTTTCCGGAGGCGCTCTGCGCCGATTTTCAGTTTTTGCGCTTGGAATAGCTCCGTACATCAACGCTTCGATCATCATGCAGCTTTTGGTATATGTAATTCCTTATCTTGAACATCTCGCGAAGGAAGAAGGCGAAGAAGGCCGCAAGATGATCAGCCAGTATACGCGCTATGGAACGGTTCTTATCGGTGCTTTGCAGGCGTTTGGAATCAGTTTCATGCTTGAGAGATATCAAGTGGTTACAAATCCCGGGCTCGCATTCAAAATCATGGCGGTAACGACATTAACGGCGGGAACGGCTTTCATCATGTGGCTGGGCGAGCAAATGACCTCGCATGGGATTGGGAACGGAATATCGATATTGATTACGGCGGGTATTTTGGCTGCTTTGCCGGAGGCGGTTATTCAACAAATCGCGCTGTTCTCCGGAAACGCTCATGACGTTGTGAAAACACTCTTTCTGATCGTAATAGCTATCGGTGTCATCATGGCCATCGTCATGGTTCAAGACGGCGTCAGGAAAATACCCGTTCAGTATGCGAAAAGAGTCGTCGGCAGAAGAGTGTACGGCGGGCAGAATACTTACATTCCGCTTCGTGTAAATCAAGCGGGAGTTATTCCCGTCATTTTCGCCAGTTCGATTCTATTGTTTCCTTCCATGGTGGCGAACTGGTTGCAGGGAACGGATGCCATGCAGGAATTGCTGAAAGGCAACTCTTACTTTTCATGGATACTATGGCACATGCTGAACGTATTCAACTACAACACCTGGACCTACATTGCGCTATACGCGATATTGATTATTTTCTTCACGTATTTTTATACGGCCATAACGTTCAACATTCAGGAACTGTCGGATAATATGAAGAAATACGGCGGATTCATTCCCGGAATACGCGCAGGCCGGCCGACCGTCGATTATCTTGAACGCACTCTGTCGCGCGTTACGTTGGCGGGCGGTATATTCCTCGCTATTATCGCGGTTATTCCGAATTTTCTCATCAACTACATGAATGTCCAGTTTTATTTCGGCGGCACCGCTCTTCTTATCGTCGTCGGCGTAGCCATGGATACGATGAGACAACTGGAATCCCATCTCGTGACTCGGCACTATGAAGGCTTCATGAAAAAGCGGGGCCTGAGGTGAGCGCGAAGAATTTAAATCTGGTTCTCTTGGGTCCGCCGGGCGCGGGAAAAGGAACTCAAGCAAAAATGATGGTTGACCGGTTTGGTATTCCCCAAGTATCGACCGGCGACCTGTTGAGAGCCTCGATAGCATCGGGTTCCGAATTGGGCTTGAAAGCGCAATCATATGTGACTTCGGGTGGTTTGGTTCCCGACGAATTGATGATGTCGGTATTGGTAAAACGCCTGGAAGATTCGGATTGCAGATCAGGATTCATTCTTGATGGATTCCCGCGCACGGTAGGCCAGGCCGGATTATTGGAGAAATCCCTCATCGAAAGGAAGACTCCGCTGACCGGCGTGGTTGCCGTTACCGTTGATGACAAGGAATTGATCGGTAGACTTACGGGGCGCCGAATATGCAAGGATTGTGGAACAAGCTTTCACATTATGTTCAGTCCGTCGAAAAAAGAGGGATTGTGCGACAAATGTTCGGGAGCGCTATATCAGCGTAAAGACGACAGTTATGAAGTGATATCGAATCGTTTGAAGGTATATCATGACCAGACGGTTCCGCTGATAAAGTATTATTCAAGCGAAAAAATCCTTCATTCCGTCGATGGAATCGGCAAGATTGAGGTGATTTTTAAGCAAATCTGTGATATAATCGAAGGTCTGAAACGGCTTTGATTCCGCTAAAATCGAAATCTGAAATTGAAATCATGGGGCAAAACGGCGCTGTTCTCAGCGATGTTTTGGAAGGGGTTAAGCGTCTGGCCAAACCCGGCGTTACTACTCTAGAACTTGATCGGTTCGCCGAGAGTGAAATCAGAAGAGCCGGTGCGGAACCCGCATTCAAAGGTTACAGGGGTTATCCTGCGTCGCTTTGCACCAGCATTAACGAAGAAGTAGTTCACGGCATTCCTTCCAGGAAAAGACACCTCAAGGAAGGAGATATTCTCAGTCTCGACATCGGACTGAAAATGGACGGCTTGTTTTCAGATATGGCGTCAACTATTCCGATCGGTAAAGTTCCGGAAAAACTGGCGATTTTTCTGCGCATATCGGAAGAATCCTTGTGGGAAGGCATCAAACACGCCTTTCCGGGAAATCGGCTGGGCGACATTTCAAATGCGATTCAGAAGCATGCGGAAGAGAATGCGTATTCGGTGGTGCGCGATTACGTCGGACACGGAATCGGCAGGCAAATGCATGAAGAACCGGTTTTGCCGAACTTTGGGCCCCCGAATACGGGTCCGAGGCTCGATGTGGGAATGGTACTGGCCATTGAACCCATGATCAACATGGGTGGCTACCAAGTTAGGCTTCTTGCCGACGGCTGGACCGTGATTACTGTAGACGGGAGTCTTTCGGCGCATTTTGAACATAGCGTGGCGATAACGGTTGATGGTCCTAGAGTTTTGACCGTTCGATCGCCGGAGAAAAAAGGGGAAAATAGACAGGCATGACGAAAAGCGACACTATTCAAGTGGGCGGAAAGGTATTAGAACCTCTTCCCAACGCCATGTTCAAAGTTGAACTGGAAAATGGGCACGTCGTATTGGCTCACATATCTGGGAAAATGAGAATGCATTATATCCGTATTTTACCGGGCGATAAGGTTACCGTCGAATTAACTCCCTATGATCTGACCCGGGGACGGATTATCTATAGGTACAAGTAATTTGATCCCGAGTTCGTACAGGAGGCGATTATGAGGGTTAGGGCATCGGTAAAGAAGATTTGCGAAAAGTGCAAGATTATCAAGAGGCACGGTGTTGTCCGCGTAATATGCGAAAATCCGCGCCACAAGCAGCGCCAGGGCTGAGCATCAGAAAGAGGAGGAATAAAATATGGCGCGTATATCAGGTGTTGATCTACCCAGGGAAAAGCGTGTAGAAGCGGCTCTTCCTTACATTTACGGCATCGGTTGGTCCAGGTCGAGGGAGATTTTGAAAAAAACCAAAATCAGTCCCGATACCCGCGTCAAGAATTTGAGCGAAGACGAGATCAACATGATTAAACAGACGATCGATAGAGAATATCGAGTGGAAGGCGACCTTCGACGAGAGGTCTCCATGTCGATCAAACGTTTGATGGATATTGGTTGCTATAGGGGCCTGCGCCATAGAAAAGGTCTGCCTGTTCGTGGTCAGCGCACTCATACCAACGCGAGAACCCGCAAAGGTCCCCGACGAGGGATTAACAGGGGCAAATAACCCCTCAATATCGGGGTTGCTAATAATCAAGGAGTGTTAAAATGGCAAAAACCGGACCAAAAGTAAAATCAAGGGCAAAAAGGCGAGAGAAAAAAGTTGTCGCCAAAGGGCAAGCCCATATCAAGTCGACTTTCAATAATACGATAGTGACTATCACGGATATGACCGGGAATGTACTTTGCTGGTCAAGCGCGGGTTCCAACAATTTTCACGGTTCCCGCAAATCTACGCCTTATGCCGCCCAAGTCGCCGCCGAGGCTACGGGAAAGAAAGCATTGGAATTCGGCATGCGCGACGTCGAGGTATACGTGGCGGGCCCGGGCATGAGCCGAGAATCGGCTATTCGGGCTCTTCAAACCATCGGATTGAATATCGTTTCAATAAAAGATGTTTCGGGAATTCCTCACAACGGATGCCGACCCCCGAAGCGAAGAAGGGTATAAGGAGTTACATCATGGCTAGATATACCGGATCCAATTGTCGCCTTTGCCGAAGAGAGAACGACACCCTTTTCCTCAAGGGCACTCGTTGTTTTACCGACAAATGTGCTTTCAAACGCAGAGCGAAAATTCCAGGCCAACATGGAAACGAAAGAATGGCCAAGAAGCACACCGGATATGAAATTCAGCTTCGCGCAAAGCAAAAAGTAAGAAGAATGTACGGAATTCTCGAAAGGCAATTTCAGCGCTATTATGAAATTGCGAACCAAATGGCGGGGAATACCGGCACGAACCTTTTGAATTTGCTTGAATGCAGACTCGATACCATTGTTTATCGCATGGGTTTCGGCGTGTCGCGAGCTCAAGCGCGAATGTGGGTAACGCAGAAGCATTTCTTGGTTAACGGCAAGTCCGTCAATATTCCAAGTTATCAACTTAAGGTTGGCGACACCATATCGATTAAAGAAACCAGCAGGTTGCGAAAACACTTCAAGGATGTCATGGAGCTTTCCGTGAGCCGTGAATCCAGCCCATGGTTGGATGTGGATCGTGAAAATCTTAAGGGCAAATTCGTATCACTACCCGAACGAGGACAACTCGATCAGAAGATTCAAGAATCTCTGATTATTGAGTATTATTCAAGATAACCTTTTAAGGAGGCTCATCGCGTGATCGAAATCAATAGACCCAAGATAAAATATTCCATGGGTGATGGTCCCAATCACGGGATTCTTACCCTTGAGCCTCTTGAGAGAGGCTATGGGCAAACTTTGGGAAATGCGTTCCGAAGAGTGCTTTTGGCTTCTCTACCGGGTTCGGCGGTTTGCGCGGTTAAGATCGACGGCGTTCTTCATGAGTTTTGCAGTATTCCGGGAGTTTTGGAAGACGTCACGGAGATTATTCTTAATTTGAAGAAACTGGTGGTCAATCTTCATCAGGATCAGACGCTGACGGTTCGATTGGAAGCGAAAGGTCCGTGTGAAGTGACATCGGCCAATATTCCCGCGAATCCGGCTTTGACGGTTGTAGATAAAGACATTCATATTGCGCATGTCAACGGAGACATCACTCTGGGCATGGATATAACCTTCAAAAAGGGGCGCGGATATCTTCTCGGCGATCAACACAAAGAGACCAGCCAACCGATCGGAATGGTGCTTGTTGATTCCCAATTCTCTCCGGTAACTAAAGTCATGTTCAATGTCGAGGACGCCCGTGTCGGACAAGAAATCAATTTCGACAAATTGACTCTCCAAGTCTGGACCAACGGCAGTATGAAACCCGGCGAAGCGGTTGAGTTATCGGCGAAATTTTTAAAAGCGCATGTCGATTTGTTCACTCAGCTTGAAACTGAAGAAGAAGTCGATGAAAGTTCGGAAATTCCGGTTCAGAAGGAAGATCTGGTAATGGTTTCCGCGCAAAAGAAGGAAACGCCGCAAAAAGGCTATAATGATATTCTCATTAAGGATCTCGAATTTTCCGTTCGATCCAGAAATTGCCTTAAGAAGGCTGGAATTCACACCATGGGCGAACTGGTCATTAAAAAGGCCGGAGAATTGCTCGAAATCAAGAACTTCGGGAAGAAATCACTCAAAGAAGTGCGCGAGAAGCTCACTCAATTTAATCTGACGCTTCCCGGAGATGAAAACGGCGGAGGCACTGAAGTATGAGACATGCTAAAATCGGCAGGAAATTCGGAAGGGAATCGCATCAGCGCGTTGCTCTCCTGCGGTCGCTTTGCACATCGCTGGTGAAATACGAACGAATCGTAACTACGCTCCCTAAGGCGAAAGATCTTCGCAGAGTGATCGAGCGGGCCGTGACGATGGCAAAAACTGAAAATGCAATGAAAAAATCGCAGCTTGCGAATTTTTTCCATGCAACACAAGACCGTGAAATAATCGGACGTGAATCGATTAAAAAGTATATTTCGAACCTCAAAAAAGACAATCGGGAGAAAGCGGCAAAATATTTGGATGATCCAAAGAAGAATCCGAAACCCGAATTTGTTCTTGAATATCTTCCCGCGACCGAAGAACGCAAAAAGGGCCCCAAGATTCTGCGAATCGAAGGTATTTTAACGAAACTCGTAAATCGAATAGCACCGCGATTCAAGGATACCAACGGCGGCTACACAAGAATTTATAAGCTCGGCATTCGCCGCGGAGATTCCGCGGAGATGGCTCTTATCGAATTCACAAAAAGGGAAGGCGTCGAAGCGAGCTGATTTTCGTTGACCATGATCAGGTTCGACGAAGTAACATTCGGCTACGATAAAAATTGCGAAACCTCCTCGATTATCGAGGAGGTTTCTTTTTGCGTTTCCCCCGGAGAGTTGGTAGGTATCGCCGGCAGAAATGGATCAGGCAAGTCGACGATCGCATTGCTTGCCGCGGGTATTCTCTTGCCGCTATCCGGTAAAGTACTCGTAGACGAACACGATACGGTAAGCCTAAACCCGGAAATTCAAAGAAAAGTGGGAATTCTTTTTCAAAATCCGGACCAACAAATCGTCGGAACCACGCCGGAGGAAGACATTGCCTTTGGTCTTGAAAATCTCGCGATTCCGCGAGAAGAAATGCGAAAAAGAATCGACGATGCGGCTGGAAAATTCGAATTGACCGAGTATCTTCAAAAACCGGTAAATAACCTTTCGGGAGGAACGAAACAGAAACTGGCGTTGGCTTCGATAATGGCGATGGGAGCCGATTATCTCATTCTTGACGAACCAACTTCACAGCTTGATCCGTGGTTTAGGGTGGAATTGTGGAATATCATAAGGCGCTTGCGCGAAGAACGCAACCTTGGAATAATCGTGATTTCTCAACATCCGTCTGATTTGGAGTTCATCGAGAGAGTGATTGTACTGCATGATAAAAAAATAGTAATAGATGCGCCGGTCGGAAAAGCTTGGTCGGTTTCCGAGCTCTCTGCTTGGGGTGTGCGACCTCCCGAAGAATGGCTTTTCCGCCGCGCAATCGCGGATACTGGGGATAATATAAGGCATGGCTGCGAATTCTCTAAAAATTGAACGCTTGTCTATAGGCTTTCCGGATCGGCCTGTCGTTGAAAATTTGACCGGGGAATTTCCCGGACGACTTCCCAATCTGGTATTGGGCCGATGCGGTAGCGGAAAAACAACGTTGTTGATGACGCTTGCCGGTTTTCTTGCCCCGCTTGCCGGTAAAATGTTCCACCGGGAATCGGAATGGAAACCTGAGGGAAAGACGTGTCTGGCGTTTCAGAATCCGGAAAAATTATTTTTCTGCCCGACGGTTGGAGATGAAGTGACTTTTGCTCTTTTACAGCGCGGCAATAAATCCGAAAAAGCCGATGAAGACGGCCGATCATGGCTGGATCGATGGGGAGTCGATCAAGAGAAGTATTGGCTGTCCGATCCTTTCCGATTATCCGGAGGGCAAAAGCGTCGAGTAGCTCTTGCGGCTTGTACGGTTTTTAAACCCGATGTAATTTTATTGGATGAACCTCTCGCCGGTCTTGATTTCGAGGGCCGTCGGTTGCTGGTTTCGCAAATTTCAAGTTTGGCTGAAGAAAGAATCGTTGTAATCGTCACCCACGATCCCGAGCCTTTTTTCCCGAATATCGGAACGGTTCTTCTCCTTTCGAACAATCGAGGCTCCTGGTATGAGGACGGTAAGCATTTCTTGCGGGATGCTCTCGACAACTCCGATATATATCCTTTGCCGCCTTGGTATCGGGCGGCGCTTTTCCCGTATCTTCCCGTAGATTCGCCCCCTTCACCCGTCGCCGAGGAAGTTGCCCGTTTTATTTCCGAGCGTGGGCGTCGGGTTTAACGATATGCCCATTCTCGGTTATCAACAACGAAATACTTGGCTTTATCGACTTAATCCGCTAATAAAAGGGTTGGGGGCGGTGTCTACCATCATGCTTTTTTCTCTTCATGATCGCGGAATAAAGATGACCATAATGTTGTGGTTGATCATGCTGACGGCGTCTCTTCTCGGAGATGCGCCGTTGAAAGAAAGCCTGACCTCGATGACGAGAATTATCCCTCTGCTGATGATAATCGTTGCCGGCAATGCGTTCGGGTCTGCGAGCGATCCTTGGATAAACGCTTGCGATGCGGTCATGAGAGTAGGCGGTGTTTTCGTGACCGCCGCGATATTGGTGACGATTTGCTCGCAGGCGGAATTAATGTATTTTTGGGAAGCGTGCTTCAAGCCGTTGGAGTTATGCGGCGTGTCGACAAGAGAGTGGGCGTTGGTCATGGTTATAGCCGTCCGATTTTTTCCGTCGATTCTTGAGGAGATGGAAAGAATTAAAACCGCTCAAATGGCGAGAGGAGCCAAGTTTTCCATCGGATACTCATGGTTGCCCGATGTCAGACGTTTTTTACCGATCTTGATTCCGACATTGACACTTTCGATTTATCATGCATCTGATTTGGCTGTCGCCATGCAGGCACGCGGTTATAGATTGTCCGGTGCGAGAACGAGGTTTCGAGAATTCCGTCTTTCTGTTTGGGATATTTTTTTGGCCGGGTGTGGTCTCGCATTCAGCGTTTGGGTGTCGGTCTTTCGGTAAACGGAGTTTCATTCGGACGTTATAGGCGGACGTGTCGGATTTAAATCGACAGAGGGAGATGCGTTCAGAGACTCATGCTTAAGAACCGTTTCCACTTCTTTTTCACCTGCGAAGCGTGTTGTTCCACGCAATTTTGTGAGTTTCGCCATTTCTTCCATTCCGTCGGGATCTTCGTGCATTTTAAGCAGCGCATCGAGAATTTGAGCTTTCAGTTCCCTTGGAAGATCCGAACGGCAAACTATCGGATCATTGGGAATCGGCCCCGTTGTAGCAATGAACTTGATGTTTTTGATTATTTCATCATAACGGGCGTTTAACTGCAGAGAGAAAACCGCGGCGCCGTCGTATTTTCCGTCCAAGACACCGTCGATACTGACGTCATGACTGTGGGTAAAAACGACCTTGGAAAAAAGTTTAAGCGGGTCTATACCTTTTGACTTGAACAGCATATTGGGAAAATAAAAGCCCGAACCTGAATTCTTGTCGACATAGGCAAAAATTTTGCCTTTCAAATCTTCGATTGTTTCAATATTGCTGTTTGCTCTTGCGATTATTTTGCCGAAATAAGTCACGTTTCCTTTTTGAAAGGGTCTACATAATACTTCCCAGGATTTTCCGATTCCCAATTGTTGGAGCGATGCGTGGGAAAACCATGCAAGATGAACTTGTCGGTCATCCAGCAATCTTGCCAAGTTTCCGTAATCGGCCGATACGTTTAATTTTGTCGGTCTATGCAGCTTTTTTGAAAGATATTTGATTACGGGGTTCATTTCGTTCTGCAAATCGTCCATGCGGAGATACGGAATGACTCCCAAGCTCAAGTGCGGTGCGGGTTCAACTTCCACTGTTAATGCAAGCGGTTGAAAAGGCGTTTTTAGGGCGCTGAAAATTCCGATTATAAGGCAAATTCCGATCAGAAGACTTAAAAATGGTCTCATATCGCCCATGGATGGCGTGGATACCCGAAATGCGCCCGGATGGCGCGGGTTTTCGGGTATATCATCTCTTGTGCTTCCTTCAGCCAAGTAAATACTTCTTTCAATTTTTCGGTTTGCATTTTTTCGGGCTTACAAATAGACAATTTTTCAGCCAGTTCGGTTATGTTGTTTTCTTGCCGCATCTTCTGAAGGAGCGGCAAGAGCATAGTTGCAGTCTTGTTCCCGAATTTCGTCTCAATGAATTCCTGCGCTATCGACCTTGTGAAGCTGTTAGAGCACTGAATTTGTTCCATGGCTGCAAGCATTGGAAGAGGATCTTCATAACGCATGGCGAAAAGTCTGCAACACAGACCGGATCTTTTGTGCCATGTTGCCTGCATTTGCTCGATCTCCTTGTCGCTCTTCAGAAAACCCAATTTAAGCGCCTGTTCGAGAGCTATTGCCTCCAGCCACAAACGATTTATCAACTCGTCGAGTCCTTCGCTGCAAGGCATCGTTTCATCAGCATCGGTTTCCTGTTTTCCCAAAATTTGAATCAACTCCGACCATGTCGGTAGTGATACGAGATAAGTTTGTACGGCTTTCCGCCATAGTGGAGCAAGGCAAGGACGGGTTTGCCGGTCGGCATCGACAAGCAGGCATTGATCCAGAAGTTCAAGCGTTTCGAAATCGGCATGTTGCAATAGTCTTATCAATCCTTCACGGATTTCCGGCTTTTCCAGAGCCAGGATCTTTCCCAGTAATTCAAGAGGGCCCTCTCCGTGAAGGCTTTTAAGACTTTGAACCAGAAGATGTCTTTCTTGCGAGGGCAAACATTTCGCCAAATACCCGATACGTTTGACGCTTTCACGCGATGCTTGATTGTACATGTCTTTGGCCATTTTCGCGATTCTGGGTATTTCGTGGCTGAAAAGATTTTCAAGGGCATTCAATGCTTTCGACGTCCTTACTTTTGATAGAGCCGTTATGGAATTCTTGACCACGATTTCGTCTCCATCCATAGTTAGAATTTCCAAAGCGGGAACGAAAAGCGGAAAGGCCAATTCTCCCATGACGGCGGCAGCCGATGCTCGGGTAAGAGCTTCCGTCGCCCTCGCCATTTCGACAAGAGAACTCAATGCCAGTTCCAATCGTATTTGGTCGCGAGAGACGCGAAGCAGGCTCATAAGCGCGGTGCTTCTGATTCTATGATTTTCATGAACGATGTACTCTTCGATCAGCAATTCCACTTGCTCGCCAGAGCCCGCCGTGCCGAGGGCTTCCAGAATATCGGCGATCAACCGCTGGTTCCGACTTTCCTTCAGCAATGATTCAAGATGGGAAAGTGCCTCGGGGCCGAGCTTTTCAAGAGCGATTTTCGCCGATCGAGCGAGACATTGGGGATTGTGCTCCTTGGAAAAACGCGGAATAAGCAAAATGCGGATTTCTTCCGTCGGCAAGAGCGACACTTCAGTTAGGAATTCCAAACGCATTTGCGGGTCCGGGTGAGCAAGGAGGTCTTGAAGGCGTTGAATGCGTTCTCTTCTATCCAAAAATCTCAAGGATTGTATCAAATCGAGGTCGTCTGAAGGAACCATCGTCGATAACGTCGTCTTCAGCGTGTGGGAATATGCCGCGTCAATATGGTAATGCACGATGGTCGTAATAAGACATATGATTGCGGCGACTCCGAAAAGTGAAGCGATGGAAAAATGAGCGCGCAAAAAAATCAATGCAACTCCCACGAAAAGGCTCGCCAAAGACGATGTGATGGCGATATCACGTCTATAATGAAGTCTCGCATTTTGAGGAATAGCCCCCAGTAGAATTGTAGTGGCTGGTACCGAAAAATTTTTACTGCTCAAAAGCACGATAAATTGAATAATGACGACAAGGGGAAATGAGATATCGCAGAAAGCCGCGATACATAGAAAAGAGAGAATAGCCGGCGTGATCATCAAAACCCGGCCGATCGGAAATCTCGAAAAAATGACGTTCATTACGGTTGTTTGAAGACCCATCACGACCAAATCGGTAATTGCTCCGAAAATTCCCAAGAACGCGGCAAGGTCTGTGCTGGAGCGGAAATAGGTGCTGGTCGAGTCGGAAAAGAGAAAATCGACGAGATATTTATTAAACAGGATGACGAATGATGAAAATATCAGCAAGCGTGCCAGCGGTTGTTTGAAGGAGGATTCGACGGGCTCGGAATGCGTTGATTCAGGCTGGTGTGGTGTTTGAAGCGTGTTGGCGGATTCGGACTTCCCGATTTCGTGCAGAAAAAATTGCGAAATCAAGAGCAACAAAGCGTTTAGCCATAGTAAGCCCCGAAGACCTACGAAATCGATGACGAATTTAAGAAGGATTCCGCTTAAAATATATCCGCCGCTGCCGCATGCGTAAACAAAGGGTAATCCTTGTTTGGATTCCTGTAATGTCAGAACCTGATTCGCCATTGCGGCGAAAGCCTGATTCGTGAAAAGATCTATCAGACAGGCCGTTACAAAGCATGTGATGGTCAGCGGTATCGATTGAATGTCGATTAATAATCCCGAGCCGATCGAAAAGAATACTATCGGTAGGGAAACAGCCGATAATAGGCGATAACCTTCGATTGCCGCAAGCTTTTTAGTCATGCTAAGTTGGAAAGTTATGAAAAAGAGATTTACGAATACATAAATCCAAGGAAGGTTGGCGA
>Ga0209749_1002162_pt1 | contig 14056 bp, 15 predicted proteins | sample EPASupsiteSAE347_FD_187267 | JGI IMG/M metagenome (GOLD analysis project Ga0209749, IMG submission 187267) | Bioremediated contaminated groundwater from EPA Superfund site, New Mexico - Sample SAE3-47 (SPAdes) (version 2) | ecosystem: Environmental > Aquatic > Deep subsurface > Groundwater >... | reverse complement strand
CCCCGCCGCGACCGGTGAGCTTCCGCCCAGGATTAAAAAAAGCGTTCCCAGCAAAATCCCCAGGAGACCCATTTTGTTTTTTCCAAAATACTTTCTGTCCATTGTCATCCCTCCCGCTTCGTTTTGTGTTTTGTGTTTCGTATCTTCATAGTCGCGGGAGAATTCTGGATATTTCAAAAAATGGGATCAGCCGCCCCCTTGACCAAGGCCTGACTTTCATCTATACTCAGGTAAGCAACAAACGGGAGCGGGGTGGCCGCCTTGCCAGCGCTCAATTCCGCTATTAGACTGCAAAACAATTACACAAGGAACAGTGCATGTCAGATATATGTAAGAATGCTATTGCTTTTTTACAAAAGCGATTCCCTAGAGCAACTGTAATGAACCGTGAATCGACCTTCTCTGATCAAAACACAAGTGAAGTATTTAAAGTTTGGACTATGATTGCTCAAGATCCTGACTCCGGAGTAAAACAAAGAGCTATTGCATTGTCCGACTTGGGCTCTAAAAACGAAATTGGATTTGTTACTCATAGTGTCGACAAGATCTTCAACGAAATGGACACAGGAATATTTATTGGTTTCGACAATAAATTGCAACCCACGGGTCATGCGATTAATACAACCCAAATGGCATTTGCGCCGAAGATCATTCTCTACACTAATAAAATACATGCTCCTTACCGTTCCATAATAGAGGCATTTTCATCGGCAAACATTCTTGTGGAAGTAATAAACGAGAGTGAGATGTACAATACTCTATTCATATCCTATGGCGGCACGGACGAAAGTGCTGCTGCTAGTATTAATGCGCACCTTAGAAGCAAAGGAATAAAAACATGGTTTTTCCCTGATGATGCACTGCCAGGGCAAAAGCTTCACAGAACAATGCATGACGCCGTCAATAGTCATGATCGAGTTCTGCTTATATGCTCTGAGCAATCATTAAGACGCCCAGGAGTGCTTAACGAACTGGAAAGAGTATTAGAAAGAGAAGCTAAGGAAGGGGGTAGCGAAATATTGATCCCAATCACACTAGATGACTATGTCTTTGGAGACTGGGCACCGAAAAGGTCAGATATAGCTGATCAAATCCGTTCAAGAGTGATTACCAAAGTAGATACAGCACAATTGAAATCAGAATACGTTCAAAAACAACTTGGAAAGCTAGTGTTGGCCCTTACCAAACAATAAAGGGGCCGAGAAGTCATAGGGTCAAAGTCATGGGGGTTTGCAATCAAACATTTGTTATATTTGCGCACTTGGAGCCGTGTAACAATTTATAATTTTATAACGGGGAAAATAATTACGGCGGTCCGGTAATTCACCACCGATGGAGATGAAAGGAGTTTACATGAGAACAAGGCTGCTTGTCTTCATCACGTTGCTCTCTATTCTTATCCTTCTAGCGGGGTGCAATCCGAATACATATCTGAGCAACATGATGGAGCGTATGGCCCCTGATGATGACGAGGCTTTTGCCAAGCAGTATTTCTCGGCACTTCGTGCAAGAGATTTTGATACCGCCAAACGAATACTCGATCCCCAGTTTGTAAAACCAGGGCTCGAGGCGAACCTGACCAAAGTTGCTAAATTCCTCGATCAAGGCGACCCTCTGTCTGTAGAGCTTATTGGCTGCAACGTCTTCTTCACTCCAGAAAAACGACGTTCAAGCCTTACATATCAGTATCATTTTACCAACTCATGGCTTCTCGCCGCCATCACGATTGATACAGCCGGCAATAATAAGAGAGTATTTGCAGTCAACGTCTATCCGCTCCCTAAATCCCTGGGAGAACTTAATGCCTTCACTATTAAAGGCAAAGGCATTCAGCACTACATTATGCTTCTTCTAGCCATTGCGATTCCAATATTCATCCTTGTTGTGCTGATCGACTGTATTCGCACCAAGATGTGGAAAAGAAAATGGTTGTGGGTTATCTTTATTCTTTTCGGATTCGGGAAACTTAGTCTGAACTGGACCACGGGACAGTTTTTCTTTAATTTACTCTCTATTCAAATCCAGCTCTTCGGTGCCGGGTGCATAAAGCAAGGTATTTATGCACCGTGGTTTATCAGCATATCTGTTCCTCTCGGCGCAATCATCTTCCTCATTCGCAGGAATAAACTGGCGGAGGTTAAGCCTCCGCTCATGGAACAAAAAGTATAAAGTGTGATGTACAAATCGATCCGGTAATTCACCCCCGATGGCTCCGCCCTATTAGTCCTGGTGAGAGGAATCCGATAGACTAAAAGAGAAAGGTGGGAACATAAAATTTCCCTCAAAATGGGGGCAGGTCACAGGAGAAACATATGATTAGAAAATCTATTTTAACTGCCATCTTGCTTTGTATCACTTTATGGCTTTCGGGCTGTGGAGGGTCATCATCACCAAACCCTGTATCTCCAGGTCGGGTAAAATATTCAGGATGGGCAGTGGGTGTTGAACCCGAGGGCGGCTATGGAATGATTATTCATACAAATGATTCCGGAAAAACATGGGTCAGGCAGGGTTCTGTAAATGAGATACCCGATGTTCCATTAGGCGATGTCTGTGCAATAAATTCAATGAATGCGTGGGTTGTAGGTAATTCAAGTGACGGTTATGGCGTAATCCTGCGCACTGCAGACGGTGGTTCCACCTGGGTAAGGCAGGGTTCAAACGGGGTAATTCCCGATTGTGCTCTTACCGGTATCAGGGCGATTAATAACATGATTGCCTGGGCAGCCGGCACGAACGGCGTGATTCTTAAAACTGTCAATGGGGGTATTACCTGGACGCGGGTTGACCATGGAATGGTGCCCGGTGAAGGTCTTCTCCAGAGTGTCTGGGGTGTTGACGAAAATACTGCATGGGTATCCGGGGCTGATTCAAATTCAGGTTTTATCATAATGAAAACAACAGACGGCGGGCAATCCTGGGTAAGACAGGGAACAACCGAACAGATGTCAAATTTCACTTGTATAATCGATATTGCCGCATTAGATCAAATGAATGCATGGGGTGTCGGTGCCCCGATTGAAAAAAGCGGGCGCTCTCCCTTCCTGAATACGGTTGACGGCGGTGAAAACTGGTCAAATAAAGCGCCGGCGAATACCGGCCTGTTCCACGGCAACGGGGTATGTGTTGTAGACATCAATACTGCCTGGGTGGCACAAGATGAAGCGATATATCTAACAAGAGACGGCGGCCTCACCTGGAGTATTTTTAACCCTCCCGGACCATACGGACAATTTTCCCCGTTTATGGAAGCCAGCGCAGTTGATGACAAAACGGCCTGGATTGTGTTTATGGGAATGTGCAGCGGGGATTACTATATTATCCAGCATACCGAGGATGGAGGCATCACCTGGACCCAGCAGGCAACCCCTGTCACAAAGGGTGGACTCCGAAGAATCTCAATAGTCGGTGCAAAGAGGTAATATGAAACTACATCGCGCAATTTTCAGCCGGGATAATCGATACCTGTCCTCCGTTATCCGTCTTCCTGCCGGGCGAGAGGAATCAAACAGACGAAAATAGAACGGTAGAACATAAATTGAAGGAGGCGCAAGAATGAAAAACGGGAAAATCGTACTCTTGATGGTTCTTCTCCTGAGTGTCATCATGGCTGGAGCAGCCTGGGCCCAGGAGACTCCGCCCCCGGCTCCGGGTCCGGGCTATGTCTGGATCGCCCCCTACAACCTGCCGAGCGGAGTCAGCGTGCCGGGATACTGGCGTCCCGGCGCCCGGGACGGTTACAACTGGGTGGACGGAACTCTCGACGGTCAGGGAGGGTACATCCCCGGGCACTGGGATCCGATAACATCCGCCCCATCAGGGATGATCTGGGTGCCCGGATACTGGTATGACGGGGCCTATTATGACGGACACTGGCGCGTCTCCTACCGCGACGGTTTTGTCTGGGTGCCCAGCCACTGGAACAGCGCCGGCGAGTGGGTCTACGGCTACTGGCAGCCCACCGGGGCTCCACCGTCCGGAATGGTCTGGGTTCCCGGGCACTGGCACCGGGACGGCTTCTGGGTGGAGGGACACTGGCGCTACGTCAACAGCGCCGACCCCAGCCTCTACTGGGTTCCCGGACACTACAACCGTGACGGCTGGTGGGTCGAAGGGCACTGGCGTTCGCGCTGAAAACCTAATAAAAAAAATGAGGGCTGGGGCCATTCAAGGCTTCAGCCCTTTTTAATAGCTTTTTTGTCCATGCTTATCGCGCAGGTGGACAGAACTGCCTTAACGCGTAACAGGGTCGTCGCGTAACAGCGCGTATTGGGATATCGAGGCCGGAATACCCTCCTATACATAGCAAGACAAAATCCAGCTCAGGCGTGTAAGAGAGGAGATGCGCGGATGAAAATCCTCATATTGAACGGCACTTATCGCCCAGATGGAACGACCACCGAACTCGCACGGTCATTCATGGAAGGGGCCAGAGCCAACGGAGCGGAAGCAGATATGATTATGCTCCGTGAGCGAACGATCGGATACTGCACCAACTGCCTTAAATGCTATGGTTTTACAGGTGATGGAATATCTCCCTGCAGCCTGAAAGACGATATGGACGAACTCATACCCCGAATCGTTGAGGCAGATGGCATCCTTTTCGCATCTCCCGTGCATAACGGGTTCGTGACCGGCCTGATGACGATATTCTGGGAGCGTTTATCCTGGCGGGTGGCACGGCCCGGCGAGCCTTTTCTCAATTGTGGAAGCATCCAAACGCGCATCAGGGACAAGGTGCGGGCCTTGGGCTCGATCTCAAGTGCCGGCGGCATGCCCGAACGTTTAAGAAAATCATGCGATGACGGAACGCCCTGGTTAAAAAGCAATTCGACTTTGCTCCTTCACGGAGAGTGGATCGGAGACATCTATGCCGGTGCGGATCTCGAACACATGCCGGAAAGCAGCCAGGATTGGCATCGGTTATACTTCCTGCGTCGTTTGAGCGCAAGGCAGCGACAGCAGGCCTATGCACTGGGTGTAAAAATGGCAAAAGCTATCCAGGGCGGCCGTCTGAAACCCGTAACCATGGACAAGCTTTTGCACCCGGCACTGAAATGGATTCTGGGACGCATTTTCGCCTTCAGTCCGCCCTATCGAGTCGCCAGATAAAAAGGGGCTAACGGATCGCATCTTCATTAGTCGGCATTTGGTCTCAGCCCCTGCAAAGTGAGACAACACGGGTGGCGCCTGGGCCGGTAATATCACCAAAACGGAAGCAATTAAAACTATTATTTTGAGCCACATGACGGCGGAGGTATGGGTGTTCACTTTGAAATGCATGCCTCCACATTAATATAGCGGGCGCGTCAAGCTACATAAGAAGAGATGGTGTCCGGCCTTGCAATCAAACTTTTATTGCGTTATACTTGCGCGCGTGCGGCGTGTATCAGCAGAAAGATACGAGCAAAAAAGTGTGCCAAACAACAGGCTCAGGCTGCCCCAAGCACGGAGCCTGATACCGGACTTTAGACAGCAGGAGGAGAACGTGGATATGGTTACATTCCGTGGATGGGATCGACTTGAGGAGTTGTTCTGATGACCAAAAGATCTAACCTGTGCTTACTTTCAACAAATGACCCAAATGAGGGCTCATTGGACTCTCGCTCAAAAGCTACTGCGAAGTTTCCGAACCTCGGTCCTGTGGGATCATTCCTGAAACACCATTACAGGCATTTCAATGCCGCCGTCCTCGTTGAAGCAGCCCAAGGTTATCAAGATTTCCTGGGCCGGGGCGGCAAAATGATGATCACTCTGGCAGGTGCCATGAGCACCGCGGAGTTGGGGCTGTCACTGGCAGAGATGATCCGCCGGGACAATATCCATCTCATCGTATGCACCGGCGCCAATTTAGAAGAAGACATCTTCAACCTGGTGGCCCACGACTTCTACGAGCGAGTGCCGCATTATCGCGACCTCACACCTCAGGACGAGGCGGCGCTGCTGGGCCGTCATATGAACCGCGTGACCGACACCTGCATTCCGGAGATGGAGGCCGTGCGCCGAATCGAAACGTCCATGCTGGAGGTTTGGACCGCCGCAGACAAGAAGGGAGAACACTACTTCCCCCATGAATTTCTTCAACAGATCCTCTCCAGCGGCGCATTGAAGAGGTTTTACCAGATCGACCCCCTTCACTCGTGGATGCTTGCCGCAATGGAAAAGAAGGTGCCCATTGTCGTGCCCGGCTGGGAGGACTCGACCATCGGCAACACATATGCAGCCGCGGTGCTCCGCGGCGATATTAAGAATGTCCACACCGTGCGTACCGGCGTCGAGTACATGACCTGGCTCGCCCAGCACTATCTTGAAAACACCAAGAAGAACCCCATGGGCATGTTCCAGATCGGCGGCGGTATCGCGGGCGACTTCCCCATTTGCGTGGTGCCTATGCTCCATCAGGATTTGGGAATGGAAGTGCCGCTCTGGGGTTACTTCTGCCAGCTCAGCGACAGCACGACGAGTTACGGTTCCTATTCCGGTGCCGTTCCGAATGAAAAAATCACCTGGGGCAAGCTCGGCATCGACACCCCAAAATTCATCATCGAATCTGACGCCACTATCGTAGCGCCTCTGGTGTTTGCGTACGTGTTGGGCTGGTAACAAGCGGTTCCACTTTAACGGGGGAAATAATCACGGCGGTCCGGTACTTCACCACCGATGGCTCTGCCCTGGCAATTATTTTTCCCCCCTTTCCCTTGACAAGCATGAAATCGATGATATAGTGAAAATTGAACGGGGCCAACGTTTCGGGATGTTTTGACCAGAGCTTCAGCGGGAAAGAAGAGAAGAAAGAGAGGTGTTCCGTATGCAGAAAACAAGAATTGACACCATGAATGCAGCCGATAAAACAGCCGGAATGAGCGTGCTTTCGATGCAGGAAATCGAGGAGCTGGAAAAAAACGTCCAATTCCATGAAACGAGGCACGGAACACGCCTTGCATTCCATGAATATGGGGATCCCAAAGGACACCCCATTATTTTTTATCATGGGACCGGGTCTCATGTTCATGGAATGCTCCTTCACAAGCCCGGCCTTCAGCATGGTTTCAGAATCATTGCGCCGGATCGTCCCGGGGTCGCTCAATCGGATTTTCGCCCGGGATGGACTATCCTGGATTACGCACAGGACATGGCCGGGCTGGCAGACCACCTTGGAATTGGTTCTTTTGGAGCCATCGGCATTTCCGGCGCAGGCCCCACCCTTATGGCCAGCGCTTTTGCCATCCCGGATCGCCTACATTGCGTAGTCGATCTGGCCTGTGCCATGCCGGTTTATGCCGACCCTGAAATGGCCAAACATCTCGGAACAATGGATCGTTTGTTTGCCAGGTTCGGCACCCGGTTGTCTCTTACGTTTTTTGAAATTCCCTTTTCTCTGCTCGGTATGACACAGAAAATTTTGAAAAGCCCGAAATTATTCGCGAAAATGTTTGATTCGAGCCTGTGCCCTGCCGACAAAGACATTTTTAAACGGATTGTCCTAGATAAAGGTAGTTGACAAATTCCAAGGGGTGTGCTATACTACCTACATAAAGGTAGAAAGGAAGATAGCACATGAACATCATCGAAGTTTATAGGCAGTTCCCAACCCAAGACGATTGCCTTTATTACCTGGAAAAAGTTCGATGGAACGGAAAGCCTTATTGTCCTTACTGCGGATCCTTCAGCGCAACACCAGTAGAAAAGGAAAGGCGCTATCATTGCAATACCTGTAATACATCATTCAGCGTCACAGTCGGAACGATTTTTCATAAAACGAAGGTTGATTTTCAGAAGTGGTTTCTTGCCACTTCTCTTATTCTTAACGCCAAAAAAGGCATAAGCGCCCGTCAGATAGCCAGAGACATTGAGGTCCACAGAAATACAGCCTGGTATATGGGAATGAGGATTCGCCGGGCGATGAGCGAACAGCAGTCGCGTCAACTCCTTCAAGGGATTGTAGAAATGGATGAAACCTATGTTGGCGGCAAGCCCCGGAAGGGTGGGAATGACGATACGCCAAGAAAGCGCGGCCGCGGAACAAAGAAAACCCCGGTTGTTGGCATGATTGAGCGCGGCGGCAAGGTTAAGGCAAAGGTTGTCGGAAAAGAGAAGTTGAACGGAAAAGGGCTGTCCTCCCTGGTTCGCGAACATATAGACCTTAATAATACCGTTTTGATTACGGATGAATATAGGGGTTATATGGGGATGTCAAAAATGCTTCCTCATCAGACTATCAATCATCAGGTTTGGTATACTAATGGAGAAATTCACACTAACTCCATAGAGAGTTTTTGGGCTCTTCTTAAAAGAGGAATTGTGGGGCAGTTCCACAAAGTTAGCATTCGCCATCTTCCCAAGTATATTGATGAGTTTTGTTATCGTCAAAATCACCGGGAGGAAGATATTTTTGGGCTCACTATTTCAAGAGCTTTGGGGGTGAGAACATGAGCGAGAAGATATTGAAAGCAACCCATGGTTCTCCAGATCGTCCTTTAAAAATAGGAGATTTGGAAATTCCCTGTTATGTGCTTGAAAATGGGATGCGCGTTCTTTCGGGACGAGGCATGCAAACGGCGCTATCACTAGGACAACGCCATGGTGCATTATTGAAGGCTTTTATAGACGAAAAAACCATTCAGCCCTTTATTAATGAGGATTTAGCCATGGTCTTATCTACTCCCGTTCGCTTTACTCGTCCAGGAAGAGGCGGGAAGGTAGCTTTAGGCTACGAAGCTACTATTCTTGCAGATATATGTGATGCTGTTCTTGCCGCTCGAAAAGCCGGAAAATTATCTCCAAGATACAAGGAAATAGCTGATCGTTGTGAAATACTTGTCCGCGGATTTGCTCGGGTGGGCATTATTGCACTTGTTGATGAGGCTACCGGATACCAGGCAGAGCGGGCGAGAAATGCTCTTCATGAAATATTAGAAAAATTCATCGCAAAAGAATTGCAACCCTGGATAAAAACTTTCAGTGACGAATTTTATATGCAAATATTTCGTTTAAATAATTGGCCTTATACCGCTGAGTCCATAAAAAAACGTCCTGGAGTAATAGGTACATGGACTAATGACATTATTTACAAGAGATTGGCTCCAGGAGTTAAGGAGGAATTGCATAGAGTTGCCGAAAGAGATGAAAAGGGTCGTCCCAAACACAGATTATTTCAAAGATTAACAGAAGACACGGGGCACCCTAAATTAAAGGAGCATATAGCTTCCGTAACTGCTCTTATGAGAGCTTCATCGGCATGGAGAGGCTTTTTGCGGCTTCTTGCAAGAGCTTTCCCTAAATATCCAACACAAGGAGAATTTCCCTTTATGGAAGAGGATGATAAGGAATAGTGGCTTTCCCCTTATTTATTCCTCTTCCTCCGTTATGCTTTTATTTGTTTTCAAGAGATCTTGCTTTCGTGATTTATCCGCATAAATAAACGTTCCAATTAAAGTAGTCAATGTCGAAAAGAAAACAACTAATCCATTTATGTTACGCCCAGTTGCTAAAAGGTAAATACTGCCAATTTCAAGCAATAATGCCAGGACAAAGCCAAGAATCAATCCCCGGTCGGACCTTCTCGTATCGCATTCGACAACTGACTTTTCCAAACAATGTCTATGTGATTGTTGTTTTTCGGCCAAAACGAGAATGCGATCTGCGCCATTTGGAATGATTTTGTCGTATTCTGCCAACAACGCAGGGAGAGGAAGTGGCCCCGAGAAGATCGCGCTTATCTCTCGGCGATGAACTATCTTTTCGTCTGTCTGATGCTTAATTTCGTCGGGATTTACTTCAACTTTGGACCCTTGAATAGGCTTTATGTCGCACGCACTTGTTGTGGAATTCTCGTTCTTTGCGTCATTCTTTTGTGAATTACTGATTGATTTGTCCATGGATCTCTTTGTCAAATTGTTCCATAGCGATTTTAATATCAATGCCTACATTTTCCCAGTCAGAACGCATAGCGCGAATATCGGCCTGCTCTTCTGAATTAGAATAATTATACTTATTTAGCAGCCCCGTAAAATCCAATAGCCTTGCTACGCCCTCGCAGAACGTGGGTTGAGCGTATAGTTTAAAACCGGCATGGGTGGGGTTCATAGTGACAATCTCCCTTCAAGTCCTCCTTTAGTAATGCTATCTTATTCCTTCTTTGTTGTCAAGAACTAAAATTTCGCATTCCGCATTAAAATGAATTCTTCAATTACCTGGAGAATCCTTCAACGAGTCAGTTTTTAATTTTACTACCTTTATCTAGGACAATCCGTAACTTAATTGAAGGCCAGGGACATTTCTATCACCTTGCCTACGGCTATCAAATGCTGAAAAAGGTAAAAGATCTTTTCTACGCGGAAAAAGACACCGCATGACAGCCTCGGTGTCATAGGTGACAGGAACTTATTAGACGAGGGCTTTAAACAGGAGCCAGAGTGCCAGGATGGCAGTGGAGCCGTGGAAAATATAGGCACCGAAATTCTCGGCCTCAAAAAGGCGTTTTTTGCCGGAGAGAACCTCCACAATTGTACTTATGATACAAGCGGCTGATACAAGCCATACCAGTATCGCGCCAATCCACCAACCCATTACGCGCCCCCTTCCTTCGCCGGTTCCCTGGGTGCTTCGGGTCTTTTACCGGCGAGGAGCCACAGGGCCGCCAACATCGTGAGAGGATGGAAAACATAGCCGCCTATGGCGGATTCGCTCCAGAGCCCGGCCTTGCCCGTTGCCACTTCTATCACGGTGGCGATGATACACCCGAGCGAGAGAATCATCAGAATTACGCCAATTAATTTCTTCATCGCAGCCTCCTTAACTATCGCATAGTATCTCGTTTTACCGGACAGCTGTTTGACGGAGGTTATTTGATAATACCGGCTGAAAAACTTATTCTGCAGGCCCCCGATTATTCCTTTCACCTCACTCAGTAATTCAACACCGATGTTTAACTCGGATGCCCAATACACTTTTGCGAAATGAAAGGGAAATTCAGGTTGATAGAGAATTTTCGAATAGGGAGGAAAGCATGAGATACTTCAGCTTTTTTCTGATCCTGATACTCCTGGCGACCGTGTGTCTCTCCAGGGCCGGGGAACCCACTCTTCTCACCCTGCCTCAGGCCGTCGAGCAGGCGCTTCAATATAACAAGAATCTGGACAACATCCGCAAGTCCGTGGAAGAATCTGAGCTCAAATATCGAGCCGCCCGGAAGGAGCGCCTGCCCAAGATCAACACCACTTACACCTACTTCCGTCTCGGCGACGACCTGAATGTCGCCACCACCAACCCGACCTCCGGGGATACTTTCACTTTTCCCCTCATGACCAGGGAGAACTATACCTGGATTACAAGTTTCAACCTCCCTATCTACATGGCTGGAGCCATAAAGCTGAACGAGGACATTGCCCGCCTCGGGATAGACATCTCGAAGTTGAAGCTTTTCCAGACCAGAAACGAGCTGGTACAGGCGGTTAAATGCTGGTATTTCAACATCCTGAGGGACGACAAACTGGTCGCTTTTTACGAGCAGAACCTCAAAACCTACCTCGAACACGAGCGGGTAACCCGTCACCTCCACGAACAGGGGCAGGTGGCCAAGAATACCCTTCTTGCGGCCAGGGTAGAGACCCTGAACGCAAAGCAGGAACTGGCCACCGCCCGGCGCAACGCCGACATCTCCCGTTCCACCCTCAACATCGCCCTCGGGTGGGATGTGAACCGCCCTCTCGCCGTGGAGGAGGAACTTAATAGAAAGCCTTTCGACCTCACTCTGGATGAATGCCTGGAAAAAGCCCGAAAGAACAATCCGGAGCTGGTGGCCTTTGCTTTTTTGAAACAGCAGGCTGAGAAAGCTGTTCGCCTCGAAATCGTTCACTATATACCAACCATGGACCTGTCCGTGAACTACATGGCCAATACACAGGGAAAGTCGGGCGGAGACGAATTCATGCCGAACAACCTTCTCTACTCGATGCTCAATCTCCGTTGGAACCTGTTTGACTGGGGCCAGAAAGCCGACGAGGCGGCCGCCAGGCGCAAGAACCTGGAGCAGGTGATCAACAACGAGCAAATCGTGCGGGACGCCGTTCTGATGCGCATCAAGGAGGCCAACGCGCGCCTTGGAACGGCGGCAGAAAATATCGAGACGGCCACCCTGGCCCTCGCGGAGGCCAAAGAGAACGTGCGCATCGCCAGCCTCCGCTACCGGGAACAGGTGGCCCCGGCCTCGGAAGTCACGGATGCGATGGCGGCTCTCAAAAAGTCGGAGCTCAATCATGCCTCCGCCTTCTATGACTACAACGCGGCGGTCGCCGCCCTGGAATGCGCCATGGGGACCGACATTCATAAAATCATCGGGACGGAGAATTAGCCATGGAAAGCAAGAATCTCTCTCAAAAAATTCTGGTCGGAATCTTCATCCTCCTTATTTTGATCGCCGGGTTCTTTTTCTTCCAATCTCTCTGGGGAAAAAAGTTGCCGGAGGGCTTCATCGCCGTCAGCGGGCGTGTCGAGGCCGATGAGTATAACGCAGCCACCAAGATCGCCGGCAAGGTGGACAAGCTCTTCGTGGACGAGGGATCTGATGTCCGCAAGGGTCAACTGCTGGCCAGGCTATACTCGCGCCAGATCGAGGCCCAGTTAGAATCGGCCAAAAAAGATGTGGCCCTCTGGCAGAACCGCCTGTCCCAGGCCCGCCTCTCCCTCTCACAGGGCCGCGAGCAGACCGGCGCCGGCATCCGCCAGGCGGAGGCCAACCTTTCCGTGAACCACTCCCAGTTATCACGCGCCAGGGCCGCCTACCAGCAGAACCTGGCCCAGCTCGAACAGGCGAAGATCCAGGTCACGCAGGCGCAACTTGAGGAGGAGCAGGCGAAAGCCAACGTCAAAAAGGCCGAAGCCGCCCTGGCTTATGCCCAAAAGGAATATGAGCGATTCAAAAACCTGGTGAAGGAAGACGCCGTTCCTAAAAGCTGCTTTGACGAGATTGAGGCCCGCTTCATCGCGGTCCGCGAGGAGATGGTTCTTGCCGAGAAGCAGGCGGACAAGGCCCGCGAATCCGTTGAGTTGAGCCGCAAAAACCAGGGTGTGGCCGAGGCCGCCATAAATATGGGACATGCCTCGATAGGTGAAGGCAAGGCCGCCATCAACGCCGGGCAGGCTGGTTTAAACATGGCCCAGACCGGCACTTTCGATGTGCGCCAGCGGGAGGAGGAAGTCCGAAATGCCGGTGCCATGCTGGAGAAGGCACGGGCCGCCCTGTCGGCGGCGGAGGCGGACCTTTCGGATTCGCGCCTCTATGCTCCAATCACCGGCCGCGTCACCACCAAGATCAGCGAACCCGGGGAGGTGATCGCCGCGGGCACTCCCATTTTCACCCTGATTGACCTGGATCGGCTCTTCCTCAGGGTATTCCTGCCCACCGACAAGGCCGGGAAGGTCAAGATCGGAAACTCCGCCCGCATCCTGCCCGATGCGCTGGGAAAGGAAGTCTTCGAAGGAGTGGTCACCAAGGTTGCCGACACGGCCGAATTCACCCCCAAGAATGTGGAAACCAAAGAACAGCGGGCCAAGCTGGTCTTCGAGGTAAAGATAAAAGTCCTCAGCAACAAGGAGCGGAAGCTCAAGGCCGGGATGCCGGCGGAAGGCTGGATCAGGATTGACGATTCCTCCTCGTGGGACAAGGTGAAAATCTAAGAGAAGAATTCAGAATACAGAAGTCAGGAGTCAGAAGAAAAGAAAACAAAAGATTTGTGATGCGCGTGAGGGCGCATAAAGTGAAATTCGAGGAGCGATGTGAGCGAAGCGATCCTATCAATCAAGAATATCTCCCGGAACTTCCGAAAGGTGGAGGCGGTCCGGAATGTCTCCCTGGAAGTCCGGCCCGGCGAAATCTTCGGCTTGATCGGGCCGGACGGAGCCGGTAAGTCCACCCTCATATACCTGGCCACGGGCCTTCTCTCCGCCAAAAGCGGCACCGTGCAGCTCCTTGGCCTGGATCCCCAGAAGGACCCTGAGTCAGTCAAATCATCCCTCGGCATACTTCCCCAGGGCCTTGGGCTGTCACTGGCCGCCG
>Ga0209749_1002160_pt1 | contig 14078 bp, 11 predicted proteins | sample EPASupsiteSAE347_FD_187267 | JGI IMG/M metagenome (GOLD analysis project Ga0209749, IMG submission 187267) | Bioremediated contaminated groundwater from EPA Superfund site, New Mexico - Sample SAE3-47 (SPAdes) (version 2) | ecosystem: Environmental > Aquatic > Deep subsurface > Groundwater >... | reverse complement strand
CGGGACAAACCTACCAGGAGTGCCGGAAAGATATCCGGTTTATCCGGGAACACCGGAAAGAGATTGATTTTTATGCGGTTACGTGTGGCCTCAAAATCTATCCCGGTACCCGGCTCGAAAAAGAAGCCCGTGAATCCGGATTTCTCCCCGCAAACTTCTCATGGGTTACCACCCGGCCTTCTCCGCTTAACTTGCTGCTCATGGAAACAAACAACACCTTTATCCTGTTTCAAAAACAGCTGGGCACCTTTCGCCTCTTACAGATCGCAATCATCCTCCTCTTCTCCGGACTCTACTCTTCAAAGGAATTCATGTGGCGCCTGATTAAAGAAAACCTGAGGCATCTGCTGATAAGGTAAATCGCTATATTAGGGGCAGAAAACTGACATTCATGAGATATAGAAAAATGGTCTTGCTGATCATGGTCCTGGCGTTTGCTATGGGCTCTGGTCAGGCGCAGATTAAGCGGAACCTGTTTAAAACATTTGAGTTTTACGCAGGCGGCGGGCCTACTCTCTATTTCGGAGAAATAGGTGGAAAAGATTATGCAGTTACCGGCGCTCTGGCGTTTTTCGATAATCTCGATATCGATCTCTGGCAGATGCGGGCATCGGCAACAGCCGGACTGCGGTATAGCTTGTCCAAACGATTTTCTGCTTCTGTCGAACTGTCCCCAATGCTTATTTCCGGCAATGATCTCCGTTCGAATAAAGCCGGTACTCGTGGCGATTCACTCTCGGCCATACGCTCCTATTCATTCAACACCTTTATTACCGAGCTGAGTGTCAGGGCCGAAGTCTACCTGGCCGACCGTCTCAACAACTATTCACCTTACCTGCTCGCCGGGATCGGTGAGATGGCTTTTTCCGGTAAACGGGAAAACAATATCCGGCACACTGGATTTTGCCAATCATATATCCTTGGATTTGGGCAACGAATACCCGCTAAAAAAGGAAAGGCCCACTCGATTGAGTTGGCCTATCACTTCACCGGCGGTAAGAATGCCGATAATCTCGATGGGTATCCAAAAGGAGGTAACAATGACCTCCTGTTCACGGTTACCTATAAGTTCAATATGGAGCTCTCAGAGAATCCGAAACGGTGAGGGTTTCAGAGTCCCGGAGTACCGGGATCGTAGCTACGCTCCGATTTCAGGGTTGCAGGGTTAATCCTGATATATATTCCACGATAGTCTTACTGGCGTCGCCCGATCCAAACGGATGATTCTTGATGCTCATCTGGTAGTGCAATTGCTGATCTATCAGTAAATCACGGATTGCAACCTTGATTGTTTCTGCATCCGTTCCGACCAGCCGGATATTTCCCGATTCCATAGCTTCAGGGCGCTCGGTGGCTTCCCTCATGAGTAGCAGAGGTATCCCGAGACCCGGAGCTTCCTCCTGGATCCCGCCACTATCGGTCAGAATAAGATGCGATCGTTTCATGATCCAAACAAACGCCGGATAAGAAAGAGGAGCCATCAAATGGATGTTCCGGATCGCATCCAGACTTGTATGCACCTGAGATTGAACAGTGGGATTGAGGTGGACAGGGTAGATGATCTCCACCTCTTCTGTCTGGGCAATCTCCTTCAGGGCCCGGCAGATATTTTCAAATCCGGAGCCAAAATTCTCACGACGGTGACCGGTCACGAGTATAATTTTCCGGTTGGTTTCGGTTAGTTTTTTTAATCTGATAATATCCTGATCCTGCATGGATTCAACCTGTTCTGCCGCCCACAGCAGGGCATCCACAACTGTATTTCCGGTTACGAGAATACGGTCAGCCTCAATGTTTTCCTTCAACAGGTTATCCCGGGCTGAAGCGGTTGGGGCAAAATGATAATCGGTTATAACACTGGTAATCTGTCGGTTAACTTCTTCTGGAAAAGGTGCTCGCTTATTGTGAGTCCGTAAACCCGCTTCCACATGACAAACCGTGATACCAAGATAAAATGAAGCCAGGGCAGCCGCCGCAGTTGTTGTGGTATCTCCCTGAACCAGGACATAGTCTGGCCGGAATTCCTCCAGAACCGGCTTCATGGATGTGATCACCCGTGCGGTGAGACCATGAAGATCCTGTTGGGGAGTCATCAGATCCAGATCATAATCCGGCACGATCCCGAAAAATGACAAAACCTGATCGAGCATCGCCCGATGCTGCGCAGTAACGCAGACCCGCGTCTCAAACTCTTCAGGATAACTACGAAACTCGCGTACCAGAGGAGCCATTTTAATGGCTTCAGGTCGGGTGCCAAAGACCAGGAGGACTCTCTTCATGTTTCTATTTAATTAGCAGGTTGTTGACGTAATTGGCAATGGAGAGACAGGATGTGAGCCCTGGCGACTCGATGCCAATTAAATTTATTAAACCGGCCATGCCCGCCGTTGATTCTTCCCTGATGATAAAATCCCGTTCTTTATCGTTGGGCCGTATTAGTTTTGGACGAATACCAGCTTGATCCGGTGTTAGATCATCCGGTTCAAGAAAAGGCAAAAACCGTGAAGCTCCTTCATAGAAATCCTGTCTTTTATCCGGGTCGACTGAGTAGTCAAGAATTCCATCCTGCAGGAATGTAGCATCCGGTCCCAGTTTTAATCCCTGATCGAGATCCAGTGTGGCATGAATTCCCAGACCGGCATGATTAGTATGCGGTACGGGATAGACAAGATGATGAATCAGTTTACGCTTATAATTTCTAACAGCAAAATATTCGCCTTTCCAGTAAAAAATCCGATCGTTCTCAAGATTGGTACCGGTCATCGCTGCTATACGGTCTGAATTCAGACCAGCAGCATTGATCACACATCGGGTGGTAAAAGAATATTGCCCCCCCGGTTCTTGTACCTGGACTTCAAAGCCTTCCACAATCGTCCGGATTGCGATCACCTCAGAACGGTAGACCAGTGTTACTTTATTATTAACACAATCCCTGACCAATGAAATCATCAATCCCATTGAGTCGACAATCCCTGTAGAAGGAAAGAAAAGAGCACCCAAAGCTTTAATGTTTGGTTCCATTTCATTCACTTCGGATGCTGTCAATTGGTATCCGTCACTAACACCGTTGGCGGTGGCCTGTTGCAAGATATTCGTCAGCATCGGCAGTTCCTCCTCCACAGAAGCTACCACAAGTTTACCAAGCTTAAGACACCTCACATCATGGGACTCGCAATAATCATACAGCAAACGGTTCCCCTCCACACACAGACGAGCCTTAAGTGAATCAGTAGGATAATATATCCCAGAGTGTATTACCTCACTGTTCCTACTTGATGTTTCCTGCCCAAAGCGGTCATTCTTTTCTAAAATAAACACATCACTCGTGTTTTGCGACAATCTTGCACCGATCGCTAATCCGACAACACCAGCTCCGATAATAGTAATAGGTACATCCATAAAAATTTAAAGATAAACAGGTTTTCGATATATTCGACTGGAAATCTACTACTTAGGTATTTTTGGGTCTATAAATTTGAGATCTGGTTTAACCCAGAGATCCTTTACCAGATTTGTATTCACAGCGATATCGTGAACTCTTTTGCAGAGCTCCCTCGCATCTTGCCAAATAGTCAACTCTTCAAACCTCTTAATCGTCGCCATACCTCAACTCTGAAATCGGAGCGTAGCTACGATCCCGGTACTCCGGGACTCTGAAACCCTCACCCCCTCACCGTAATCCCCGCTACCCTCCCCAACCGGTAACGGTACTGCCCCTTCCAGTGAGCCACCAGCGAGATCAGCTGGAATAGCTTTGACAAGACCACCGCGAAACCGCCGTAGTGTTTTTTGAAGTAGTGGTATTTACTCTTCTCCAGCATTGAATATTTGGTGTAATTGAAGGAGCCGTCGGGTTTTTCCGGGGAGCTCTCCTGATGGATGACAGTGACCCGGGGAAGTAAATAAGCCTGATATCCTGCTTGATTCAAACGATAAAAGAGATCGGTATCCTCGTAATACATGAAGTATTCTTCATCAAAACCACCCCGCTCGTCGAAAACGGATTTGCGGATAAAGATATCGGCCCCTGAGAGGTAGTCAACCGGTCTGGGCTCAGAGAAATCACAGGGCGGAGAAATGGATAAGCGTCTGTTGTAGTATCCTTTGTAAAGCGAACGGAAACCTATGTCGCTGAATTGCTGGAACAGGGTCGGGAAATGACCGAACGATACGGCATACTCTCCATCAGGCTTAATTAACCTGCCTCCGCAGGCAGCAATATGCTTTTCACCCTTTTCAAGAAACCGGTAAAAATCGGATATGGCATCATTGACCAGGAGCGTATCAGGATTTAAAAACAGGAGATAATCACCGGTGGCATTTTTGGCTCCCTGGTTATTAGCATATCCAAAACCTACATTCCGGGAATTGCTAATAGAACTAATTTCAGCGAATTGAGCACGAATTTCGCGAAGTGACCGGTCATCGGGGCTATTGTCGACTATAATAATCTCGAAATCCACTTCCTGGGTAAAAGCATAGATCGACTCCAGGCAATGGAGAATATCCTGCCCCGAATTATAATTGACGATGATCACCGAGACCTGAACCGGCATAAGAAATCTTTATACAGATCGTTGATATGCTTTTCTCGAAAAATAAACAGTTGCACGATAAAGTAAGATCCGGCGCAGAGGCCCACTGCAAATATCAGCCTGATCAAGGGGGTGGTATCCCAGGATCGCAGGATCCAGGCAACAGGGAGAAACAGCAGACAGGTACCGATTGATTTAAGCGCCAGCATCCAATTGAAGGAGAGGGTAAAGTTTTTCCGGACGTAATACCAGGTAACCAGTGTCACAGCCGTTTCTGCAGCCATCATGGCAACAGCAGCCCCGGTTTCCCGGAAAGGACCGATCAATATGATATTCAAAACCAGGCTGATACCTACACCAAATAAGGTTGCGATCAGGTATTGCTTCCGGAATCCTCCCGGAATTAAGAGTTGCAATCCGAACAGATTGCCAAGCCCCAGGATGAATGAAAGTGAGGCTGTAATCTGCATGGCAGGAATGGCACCCGAATATTGCGGTCCGGTAAATACATAAAGAAATTCAGGAGCAAAAACCAGTAATCCGGCTGAAACGGGAATTCCCAGCAAACAGATAAAAGCGAACGATCGGTCCATCAATTTCATCAGAGAAATTGTGTCCTTATCTGCTATGGTCCGGCTAATCCCGGGAATCAGAACAGTTGCAAGCGAGAAGATGATCGGGATTAACATCTTGTTCAGCTTGACAGCGGTTGTATAGAGTCCTACCGCCTCATCATCGGCCAGGAATCCGACCAGCAGAACGTCTACTACCGTATACACACTGATAGTCAGCGTGGTACTGAAGATCAAAAGAAGAGCGGGAAGATGTCTTTTTAAATCAAGATTCCGGAACCAGAGAGTTACCTGTCCCCTAAGGTTCAGGAGATACCAAATATTTGTTGCAACGACGGTAAGAACATTGATTAACAGATAGATCAGAAGATCATCAACCGTTCTGACAAACAAGAACAGAGCAACCAATGAGGCCGATTTGATTACGACCGACCGGATGGCCAGAAACCGGAACTGTTCCGATCCGGTGTAAAACCACTCGATCGTTGAAAAGCTGATAAAGACGAGCCCGCCGCCTATCAGGAAAAGGGTGTAGTCCTCCTGAAACCGCCCGACCACTGAGATGGTCACCAGGTAAAACAACAGCATGGTCCCAGTGGTGATCAGGTTGATCAGCACGAGTTCCGAGAACAGCTTGCTGAGCTTCTCCCTGTCCCCGACTACCTTCGCCACCTCCACCACCCCGTAGATCGGGATCCCGAGCGCTGCGATCAAAACAAAATACTGCGCAAACGTCAGCACAAACTGCGCCTTCCCGATCAGCTCCGGTCCCAATATCCTCGTCGACCATGCAAAGCCCGCAACGGTGAAAAGAATATTGCTGAGAACATAGATGAGGTTGGCGAGATATTTACGCATCGGGAGGGTTGCAGGTTGCAGGTTGCAGGGTTTCAGAGTTCCCCTCCCTGGTTTCAGAGCCTGTCCCGATTTATCGGGGGAGGGGTTAGGGGTGGGTACTCCTTTTAGTTGCAGGGTTTCAGAGGCTCAATTGAAACGGTACGAAACCCCGAGTTGTGCCTGGAAGTTGAAGACATTCTTGCCGGGATTCCACCAGGGATCAATCAGTTCCGTCGGTTCGTAGAGGTGTTGGTAATTGTAGCTGGTGATGAAGTTCAGCTGGGTGAAGAAGAGGAAATTCGCATAGGCATATTGGCCATTAAGCGTTGCAATAAAATCCACCCAGTGAGCACGGATGTCGCGGATGGCGGTATAATGAAAATCATTGTTGTGGACATAGCGTTCCAGGCGGCATCCGATCAGGGATAAGCCTTTTATCCAGGATACCTGAAGGGTTTGCATATTGCTGCCGGGGCCAATGCCTGCCCCTAACAACTGACCTTTCTGGGTGTATCCGTGTTTAATATAGGAATGCAGATACCAGGGACCCGATGAACGGTATAAAGCCCCGTTCTGCGGATTTTCCAGATGGGTCAGCTCCAGGGCGACTTCCATAAACTGATCTGTAGTCTTTCCAACCGGAATCAGCTTCCTGAATCCTGTAACCCAGGCCGAGGAGTGTTCCGGTTCGAGGAAGAAATCGCGCAGGTTCCAGGCATGATCATCCCGCCCGAATTCGAAGTAAATCTCAGCCTTTGCCCTGGGCCACAGCCAACGCATAAACAGGGAGGCCAACTGGTTATATTCTGTGTTTTCCTGCTCTTCGTCACCCGTTTCCTTCTTGCTCAGGGGCAGGATGACCGGAAGCCAGTTGTTCAGCTTGTTGCTTAAATCACCCCGGTAAGCTTCAAACGCACGCGTGGCCCCAATAAACAGTCCCGGTACCCATCGGGGTTGATAGGTTAAAACGATCCCGTTTAAGTATCTCCAATCATCGCTTTTCGGTGTGCTGTAATAATCCACAAAACCCGGATTGGTGGAATCGGGGACCGTGATTTTATAGCCTGATGAATCGAGACGGCCGGCCACCAGTTGTACCTCGAAAGAACCGATCGGGGTTCGGATGGGCCGGTTGGTATTAAACGTCAGGTGTTTAAAGCCCGGCGCCGAATTAGTCATGATCAAGGAGTTGCGGAAACCGGGTCCCCACCAGAGATTTTCATTCGATACTCCGAAAGAAACCGGACCGTAATTCAGTTTAACACTGCTCTGCCCCAAAGAAGACAGTGTATAAGGCTGTTCCCCGAATCTTGCCGGCAAATCAATTTTTGAATGGTATTTATAGTACTCTGTCCAGACGGCTTCAGGCTGAGCCTCAGGAAACTCTTCAAAGGGCTTGTTTTCGGCATGAACAAATTCGGGCTGGAATTGAATGGTCAGGGGTCCGATTTTGGCAAACATGCCGGCACTGGCTTTCATCTGAAATCCTTTTGACGGGATCATCGAACCGTCGTTCAGGCTGAAAGGATGATGCGTGGTGTATTGAGTCAGGAGAGAAACCGGCAACACCTTGAAAATGTAGGATTTGCCTTTCGGAAATGCGCTATCAGGATAAACCGGCCGGATGCAAAACGATTGGGTTGAATCCCGGAGCCCTGCCAGTTGAGCCCTCCGGTAAGCCTCTTCATAACCTGGAGTCCCGACGGGTAAAGTTTGCCCCGCAGCCATCAACGGAATTACCGTTAAAAGGAGAAGAAGAGCCGTTTTACCTGTGCATCGGATGTTCATTTTCCGGTAATTATCTGGTGCAGGGAATCGGCCACGAACCGGCGATCTTCATCGGACAGGCAAGAACTCGAAGGCAGACACAGCCCTTTGTTGAAGAGCTGTTCGGAAGTACCGTCCTCATAGGCCGGACAATCGGCAAAAACGGGCTGCAGGTGCATCGGTTTCCAAAGAGGACGGGTTTCAATGTTGCGTTTTATAAAATCTATCCGGATATCCTCACGGGTGACACCATCCGTTTTCTCCGGATCAACGAGAATAGTGGTAAGCCAATGGTTGGAGTAAAAGCGTTTATCGGGTTCCTCTAAAAAGGAGATTCCGGGCAGGTCACTGAGTGCTTCCTTGTAAAACAAGAAATTTTCCCTCCTCTTCCGGATCCGTTCATCCAAAACCTCCATCTGACCCCGGCCGATACCGGCACAGATGTTGCTCATCCGGTAATTATAACCGATGTGGGTATGTTCATAATGAGGGAATGGATCGCGGGCCTGGGTGCTTAGAAATTTTGCTTTTTCACAATAACCAGGCTTGTCGGACAGCATGGCTCCTCCACCTGATGTGGTAATGATTTTATTCCCGTTGAACGACAGTATCCCGATCTCCCCCATGGTTCCACAGGGTTTGCCGTCAAAAGTGGAACCCAGTGCCTCGGCCGCATCTTCAATCACGGGAATCTCATACCGGTTGGCAATCTCCATGATCTTATCCATCCGGGCAGGCATGCCGTACAAATGAACTGCGATGATGGCCTTGGGGCGTTTACCTCTCTTGATACGATCCCGGATACAGAGCTCGAGGGTGGCGGGTTGCAGATTCCAGGTTGCAGGTTCTGAGTCAACAAAAACAGGAAGGGCTTTTTGATAAACGATGGGGTTAGCCGAGGCAGAGAAGGTAAAGCTGGAGCAGATCACTTCATCACCCTGTTCAACTCCCAGATTAATGAGTGCCAGGTGGATGGCTGCCGTACCGGAAGCAAGACAACTCACAAAGCGGGCTCCGGTAAATTTTTTCAGATCCTCCTCCAATCCATCTACATTAGGACCATTCGGGAAAATATGACTTTTCGAAAATGCTTCTTCAATATATTTCATCTCCCGGCCCGATGGGTGCGGAGAGGATAACCAGATCAATTCTTTATTCATATCAGATTATTACTTTCTTAACATACACATTCGACCGGTTTTGGCCGTGAATGCTGATCTGAGTTGCAAAGCCAAATCCGTTTTTGGCATAGAAGCCATTGGCTTCGGCCAGTTTTTCACCTACAATAACGCGGTATTCAGTTATACCGGTTTCCTTCAGACAGGTTTCCAGCGAAGAGAGTATGGTGCTTCCTACGCCGTTATTCTGCTGTTCGGGAATGACAGCCATGGAGAGCAGTTCGGATTCCGGGAGATCCTGCTTTTTGAACTCCCTCCTGGGAGCGTTCAACCAGGTTCCGAAGGTAATATGCACCGTTTCAAGGACCGGCACGATCAGGGCCGGTCTTTTTACGGTAAGCATCAATAATTTCAGCATACTTTTCGGACTGTTCAATACAAACCTCCAAAGCAATCTTCTGGTTTTGTTGGCAACCGAAGCAAATCCGATGATCCGGCCTTCTTGCCTGCATACCACCACCGTTTCCTTCCGGATTAGGAAAACATAGAGCGAGCTAAGAAAATCAGCTCCCAGCCTGGGCAAAAATCCATCAAAAATCGTTTTGCAATGAAGTTCTGCAATCTGAAATGCATCGGATATCTTAGCCTTTTCAACCATTCCGGCCATTTACTACTTGTATGAGGTGGTTTTCCAGTTTATCTGTCAGGCGGTCATAATCGAGTTCCCGAAGTAAATAAATTTTCCCGCACAATCCTTTCTCGTTCAATGCTTCTGCTGTCAGGCCGGCAACCCGGATCAACTCACCTTTCAGGAGTTCATAATCCTGTGCCTTTACCTGCCATCCGCAGTTTGAATCGGTAAAAATACGCGAAGTATGGTTCAATGCCAAGAGAATCGGCCGTGCCGCATACATATAATCGATCCACTTATTCGGACTGATGCCAAACCGGTAGATTGGCCGGCACAGCCAGGTATTGATCAAAAGATCGCAGTTTTCAAGCAGCAAAGGCAAAAAGGCTTTCTTTACCGGCCCTAAGAACAGCACGTTAACCGAAGCATACCGCTCCTCCAGCTGTTTACGTTTGGGTCCGTCTCCAATGAAAACAAAACTGATACTTTTCGTTATGATATCCTCATCCTGTGTGAGTTGCATAACTTCTTCCAGAGCATTGGCCTCACCCAGGGTTCCCGCATAGGCAACCACAAACCGGCTTTTTTTCCGGAGTTCCCTGATACGGTCAATGAGAGCCAGGGTGCTTTCATCGGACTCCTCCCGGTAGAGTCCGTTCATGAAGCCCATCGGTAACCAGACAAAGGGAACCGGCTGTCCTGAAATCCGTTCAATATGTTGCGATGCATTTTCGAGGCTGCTGATGATCAGATCAGCATTTCGGTAGGCGTTTCTTTCGAGCCGGCCCATGATCCGGATAATGGGATTGCGCGGTGAATACCCGCCAACCTCCACCAGCGTAAGAGGATAAATATCCCGCACCTCCAACACCAGGGGAATCCGGAGTTTCTTTTTAAGATGGATGCCAAAGAGAAACGTGAAAAAGGAAAGCGATGAAACGAGAACCACATCAGGCTTAAACTCCCGGAATAATCTCATCGACCGAAAGAGCCTGTACTCAAACAAAAACCAACTCCAGATCCGCTTCACATTGATCCCCAGGGTCACCAGGGGACCGTTGAACCGGACCATTTCGAGCGATCCATCCCGTGTACGGGAATATCTTCCCCTGATTTTTTGATGCTGCGAACCATTGGAACGGGAATAGGCCAGCATGACCTCATGGCCCCTCCCGGACAGTTTCTTGGCAAAGAAATATTGCCTCGAGGGAATAGCCGAGTCAGCAGTTGCGGCGTATTTAGAAATTAAGACAACTCTCATACAATCCGGCATAAGTCCGGGCAATCCCCGACCAGTCAAAGTCTAAGGCATGTTGGTTGCAGAAGCTGGATATCCGGTTATAATCATTAATAATCCGGATCATTTTATCGGCAATATCTTCAGGGGCCGATGGTTTTACGGCATAACCAACCTTCCCGTCGGGGTAATAACCGTCAATCCCCTGACCGCGGGAACAGATTACCGGCAATCCTTGTGATAGGGCCTCAACATAAGTGAGACCAAAGGTTTCGCCCCAGGAGGGCATCAGAAAAATATCGGATTCCCGATAGATATTCAGCAGTTTATCCTGATCGGTGGTACGATCAACCAGGTTAATCCAGGGTAGTTTCCCCGACACTTTACGGACTCTCCGGCCATACCATCCCGGGTCGGTTTTCCTTCCGCCGACCAGAGTCAGCTGAACGGAATAGCCTTTCGTTACCAGAATTCCGGCGGCCCGGATGGTGGTAAGTACATTTTTCCTGATACTCATATCCCCCACATAGAGAAGCCTGATCTTTTCATGATTCAAGGGAGGATGGGCCTGAATCCGGCTTAACCAGTAAGGATCAACCCCATTGGGCAGGATACGGCATTTCTGCTGAATGACTTCCCGTTCACCTGGTTTCATGAAAGAGAGGAGCTTCTTCAGGTGTCCCGGGGATACGATTACCACAGCCGCAGCATGTTGAAGTATCTTCCTGCCCAAACTCCGGAAGAAAACCAGGTATTGCAGGAACAGAATATCAGTGAGCCTAATAGCAACAACATAAGGAGTACCGTGTTTGCGGTTTAGTTTCAGTGCCACCGCCCCGTCACTCAAAAGGGAGTGGGCATGGATCAGGGTTTCTCCGGACAGTGAACCCGGTTGATCCAGATCCCGGTAGACACGTCTCACTTTCTGATGAAAAAAAAGCCGCGAAAACGGGGTTGGGTGAATGCGGGTATAGGAAAACGGAATGGTTTCCGACAGAGGATTCCGGTTGATCAACGGTTCGTGTTTAGGACGGACCGGAACATGAACCCGTTGCTGAATGCCCGAATCTCCTAAGCTACGAAGGAAATGCCGGTACAGCGAAGTATCGAAATAGCCGTTAATCAGATGGAACACTCTCATGCGGGATGAAATGCTGGGCTATAAAAAGTCCTAAAAACGCAAACTCCGTGCGGATATCCACCAGTGAACTTGATTTCATCAGGTTCAGAAAGAAATAAAAGAGCAGCCAGTAGCCGATCCAGCGATGGGTTTGACCCCGCACCGAAAGAAGCACGTAGACCAGCCAAAGGGTGAAGAGAATCAATCCGATCAATCCGAATTCAAACCAGATCTCTAAAATGATATTATGGGGATAGAGGCGGATATCTTCCCCAAACGTAACGATCCCGAAACTGCCCACGCCAAAGCCAACCAGGAACTGGTCAATCCTGCTGAAAATGCCGTTGAGGGCATCTTTATACAAATTAATCCGCACCTGGGCCGACAGGTCCATTCCATCGTCGGTTGAAGAACCCACGAACAGAGACACAAACCGGTTATACGTTCTGCTTAAAAGTGCATGGGTGGCATCAATGCGGGTCATGATAACAATGGCGCCGATAATACAGAAGAAACCCACTAACAGAATGACCAGCGTACGCGTTTTGACTCCCAAACGTATCTCTTTCAGATTGAACAGATAATACAGCAGGTAAATACCAAGAGAGAACATCAGTGGGGCTCTGGCTCCCAACAGGAGCATCAACAGGATGAAACCAAGCGCCATCAGTATATCCAGCCGCCGGGTGCCCATTATATTCTCCTTAGCCGTTAAAAAGAGAACAACCAGAAGTCCCAGGAAACCCGAAAGGCTCAGATAGAGGCCGGCAATCACCGGCATCTCCTCCTCTGCAGTGGTTTTGACAGCCTGGGTGATGTTAAAATACTGAAAAGGCAACAACCCCAGAGCCAGGATCAGGGTAGTCCATGCAAATGCACGAATAAACAGCCTGCCCTTGAAACCACGGTATAAAAACGGTACGGCAAAGGCGGCAATATTTAATAGGAAGAAAAGTGTTTTTTCCCGGCTATAGTGATCGGAGCGCGTATAGAAGAGGGAGAAAACCATCCAGGCATAAAACAGGAGCAGCAACAGCAGACTGGTGAAGCCGGCCTCCCGTAAATTGAAATGGTTGCTTTTCAGCATTTTATAGCCCATAATTAGCAAGACCAGAACACCCATAAGCAGGGTGAGGTCAATGGGCAATTCAATCCCGAAAAAGATCAGGAAAGATTTGAACTGACCGGAGAGGATAAATAAAACGAGGATGATTTCCACAACAAATCAGGTTCTCAATAGTTGGCTTGCAAATACTTCCGGCGTATGTGCAGCGATATATCCGGCCCTTCCGTCTGCCGTTACTGGCTTGCTGATTACCGGTTTTTCCGGGTGCAGGATGCTGACAATCCCCCTTGCAATTTCTTCCGGTGTGATGTTTTTAATGAAGATGCCTGTTCCGTATTGTTTAACGGTTTCGGCCGTCAATCCGTCATCCGGCACCAGAACCGGTCTGTTATTGGCAATTGCATGCCCGACCAGACTGCTGGACGATTCGGGATAGTGATAGGGAGCCAACACCGCATCGCTTTGTTCCAGAGCCGCTTGCAGAATATCATCAGGAACAAATCCTGACTTGTAAATAATCGGCATCGCCGTTTTAACTTGCCGGATTGAGGCGATTTTTCTGGTCAGGAGCGGTCCGAAATCCCCTTGAGGTGTTCCCAGCAGCAACAGTGCTACATTATTTTTACCCAACAGGGGCAGAGCGTCGAGAATCTCCAGTGTACCTTTCCGGCTGCTGAAGCTTCCGGTATGCAACAGGATCTGGGTATCCGGATCGATCCCGAACTCCTTCCGTATGTCATAACCGGGTGCTGCGGCCCATCGGGGAACGGGATCCGGAAGCATCTCAAATTTATCAGTCCGGTATATCCGGTTTAATTCATCAGCAGCAAGCGTATCATTTAAAACAAAGATCCGCGTGACTATTTTCCTTCGGACCAGTAACCAGGTCTGGATCCTTTTTCTGGATCGGGTAAGTCGTTTACCCAACGATTTAGCTTTCATCCTGATAAACGGTTTAAACAGGATTCCGCTGACGGGACAAGGGAAGCCCCTCATTCCCAGGGCCCAGTGGACATCGTTTAGCATCAGGAAAATAAAGTGATCGGGATTGTTTTGGGCGCAATACTTTTTTGCCAGCCGGTAATAGGTGAAGCTGCGGCGTAAGCGGTTTTGTACAGAGAGCTTGTGTTGGATGGAGGCAGGTACTTGGATTACCTCACCCCCGAGGTGGGTGTGGGTGTGGGTGTGGGTGTGG
>Ga0209749_1002158_pt1 | contig 14081 bp, 14 predicted proteins | sample EPASupsiteSAE347_FD_187267 | JGI IMG/M metagenome (GOLD analysis project Ga0209749, IMG submission 187267) | Bioremediated contaminated groundwater from EPA Superfund site, New Mexico - Sample SAE3-47 (SPAdes) (version 2) | ecosystem: Environmental > Aquatic > Deep subsurface > Groundwater >... | reverse complement strand
GGCTTTGAGCAGCTTGGTCTGCATGTTCAGGCTCATGGTGCCTATCTCGTCGAGGAAGAGGGTTCCCTTGTGGGCCTCCAGCAGGCGGCCCTTGCGGCTGTCGGCGGCCCCGGTAAAGGCGCCTTTGCGGTAGCCGAACAGCTCGGCCTCCAGCAGGTCCTCGGTGTAGGCGGAGCAGTTGATGGAGACGAAAGCGCCCTCCCGGCCGGAGCGCTCGTGCAGCACTTTAGCCAGCGAGGTCTTGCCGGTGCCCGACGGACCGAGCAGCAGGATAGGTAGTTCGGAAGAGGCGTACTTTAGCGCCTCGGTGACCATCGCCTTCAGCGCGGGATCGCCGGTGATGAAGGCCGACCCAAAAATATCCGCCGCGCCGGCCGCTTTGCGGGACTGCTCGAACTTGCGCAGGATCTCGGAAACGTTGGATTCCTCGTTGCCCTTGGCGTAAAAATCCCTGGCGCCCAGCTCGTAGGCGCGGTCTATGATCTCGTCGGAATCGGAACTGGAGACCACCACGCAATAGACCCCGCGGGCGGCCGCGGCGGCTATGGCCTTGAGGCCGGAATAGTCGTCGGAGGGGCCCAGCATCAGGTCGAAGAAGCCGAGGTCGTAGCGGCCCGTCTCCAACTTCTTCAGGGCGGTGCCGAGGTCGCCTGCCGTTTCCACACCGTGGCCGGCCAGCTGGGAGGCCATGACTTTCTGGGCGAGCTTGTCGTCCTCGAGCACGAAAATATTGAGCTTTTCCATTTATTTTCCCCTGAAAATTCAGATTTTCAACTGAAAATGCCGGCGAAAGATATTATACAGAAAAGAGGCCGCTTTCGGCAGGGAGAAAAGGCGTAGCTGGCATAAAAATTGTAGCGACCGGTTTTAAACGCTATAATTGCCTTAAAGGGCGGTTTTATGAAATTTAAACTTAACGCTTCGGCCAAGGCGAAAGCCAAAGGCAAGACCTCAACGGCGCTGCTGGGCGCCCTGAAACTGGCGCATCTGGCGGAGATGCCTGAGGAAGAATTCGCCAAGACCCTCAAGGAGCTGGAGGGCAGCCGGTTCTTCGACCTGCTCAAGACCAGCGGCGCGGTGAACCTGGCTGAATTCCCGTCGGCCCGCTACGCCGCGCGGCGCTACGCCGGCTACGGCCTTAAGCTTTCCGGCGGCGGCATTCCGGAGCTGGCCGACGGCACCGGCGACCTGGTGGCGCTCATGCAGGGCATAGGCCAGGAAAAATTCGAGGCCTGTTTCCTGCGGGACGCCGTGATGAGCGACGTGGAGCGCGCCGAGGAATGCGATATCACCATTAAGGACGCCGAGCGCCTCAGGGACTTCGTGAACAGGGCTTTCATACAGGCGGAGTTCGAGAGCGCCCCGGAAGCGCCCGCGGCGCAGGTTTACAGCGCCGTGGCAGGCGTGGAAATTGAGAGCGGCGCGCCGGTGCTGGCCTTTTTCAACCGCGAGATCTGGAAGGGGCGCTACAAGGTGAACCAGGAAAAGCTGGACGCGCTTACCGCCGGGCTGCCTCAGCAGGAGCGCCAGGGCGTGGAAAAGTTGGTGAAGCGCCTGGAATTCGCCGACAAGCGCAAGACCACCCTGTACCGGGCCCTCGAAACCCTGCTCAATGTCCAGGCCGACTACCTGACCACCGGGGATCCCGGCCGCAGGCGGCCTGTTTCCCAGAAGACCCTGGCCGGGAACCTGGAAGTGCACCCTAGCGTGATGAACCGCCTGGTCTCTAATAAATCCATACAGCTGCCCTGGGGAACCGAAGCGCCCATGGACGTGCTGCTGCCCAGCGCCAAGGCGGTGAACCTGGAGCGGCTTTACGCGCTGGCCGCGGAGAACCCCGCCTTGAGCGACGAGGGGCTGAGGAAGGCGCTGAAGAACCGCTACGGGGTGGAACTTTCGCGGCGGTCCGTGGCCCAGTACCGCAAGGACCTGGCGCTGGCGGCCGGAGGGCGCCGCCCTCCCGAAGCGCGTTGAAAGGGACTCCCGGAATTGCTAGAATAGTGTTTCAGGCGCGGTTATAGATTTACGGGCCCATAGCTCAGTTGGTTAGAGCAAGCGACTCATAATCGCTGGGTCGTAGGTTCAAGTCCTACTGGGCCCAGTTTTTAGACAGCAAAAAGGCCGTCCGGAATATCCGGGCGGCCTTTTTTGCGCTTCGGGTACTTTATTTCTTTATGGCCTTGTCGTCCTTGAAGGAATATTCTCCCTTCAAGGGGCCGCCATCCTCGTAGACGCGCAGCGTCTTTATGGCGGACTTTTCGAAAACGAATTCCTTCTGCAGTTTGCCCTCGGCGGAGTAGACCTTCACTGCCCCGTCCGGGATCTTTCCTTCGCGACTGATGATATTGAAATCCTTGTCCAGGTGGGCCTTGCCGATGTACTTGCCGTTAAGTTGGAAAGAGAAGCGCTCTCCCCGCGCCAGCCTCATGGTCTTGGCGGTCACCATGGATTCCGTTTCTTTGGCCGGTTCTTCCGGTGCCGCGGCCTTTGGCGCTTGGGCGAGTTTGTCGTCCTGGTAATAAGCCTCCGATTTCAGGACACCGGCGGCGTCGAACTCTTTTTTCCAGCCGTTCAGTCTGTCGCCGCGGTAGGAAGCTTCCAGCATCGGCTTGCCGTCCTCGGAGAAGAATTTAAAAAGGCCTTCCCGCTGGCCGCTCAGATAATAGGCTTCCACCTGCACCGCGCCCGAGGGATAATAGGTTTTCAGCGTGCCGTCAGACTTGTTCGCCCGCACGGTCTTCACGGTTTTCAGGGCGCCCTGATCGTAATATTCCGTGTAGGTGCCGTCCTTTATGGAACCCTCAATGGACAAGAGCGTCCCGTCGGCCGTGAAAGTCTCGGTGGCTATGGCAATGCCGTTCTCCGAATAGACCAGGAGGCGTGACGAGGTGCTTGGCATTATCGTGGCAAAAGTGAGCTTTACCTGGGGCTGCTCGGCCGGCGGCAGCGCGGCGGCGGTGGAAACAGCTACGGCCGAGGTGGAGGCCTGCGGCGGTATGGCTGGCGCCGGCTGTGACGGCACCCGCTCCTGCACGTCCGACTTGTTGATGGTCAGGGAACCATACTTGGTCTGCACCAGCAGGGTGTTCTCCATTTCGCCGGTAACCTCTCCCTCCAGCCTGGCGCCGTCCTTGAGAATGAACATTTCCGCCTGTACGCAGGCCGGCAGCAGCAGGAACGTTGAAAAAATAATGGTCTTCATAGGAATTCTCCTCCCGATAGCCCTATTCTACAAAAGAAATGCCGATTGCGCTAAAGGTGTCACCTGTAAACAGACCTTGACGGAATGATACTAATATGGTATCATTAAAAATCATGAACCTTATAAACAGAGACGTGGATTACGCGGCCAGGGCGCTGGTTTTTATGGCCAAAGCCAACAAGCCTATGGTTTCGGTGACGCAGATGCACGCGGCCGTCGGTGTCACGCGGCCCTTTTTGCGCAAAATACTCCAAAAACTGCACAAGGCCGGCGTCCTTCACGCGGTGAAAGGCAAAGGCGGAGGCTTCGCCATGGCCCGCAGGCCGGAGGCCATAACCCTGAACCAGTTGGTAGGGGTACTGCAGGGGCCGCTGAAACTCAACGACTGCGTCTTCCGTAAAAAACTCTGCCAGAACCACGGGGCCTGTATTCTGCGCCACAAGATAGCCGCGCTGGAGCACCGCCTGGTGGCCGATATCGCCGGCATAACTATAAAGGACCTCGTATGAAGACCAAGCGGCAGATAATAAGGATAGACGAGAAAAAATGCGACGGCTGCGGCCTTTGCGTGACGGGTTGCCACGAGGGCGCGCTGCAGGTTATAGACGGCAAGGCCAGGCTGATCAGCGATCTGCTCTGCGACGGGCTCGGCGCCTGCATAGGCGAATGCCCGCGGGGGGCCATAAAAATTGAGGAGCGCCAGGCCGAACCTTACGACGAGGTAAAGGTGATGGAGGGCATGATAAAGCACGGCCCCAACACAATAAAGGCGCATTTGAAGCACCTCGCCGACCACGGCCAGAAGAATTTTTTAAAGCAGGCCTTAGACTACTTGAAAAAGCACGATATCCCGAATCCCCTGGAGGAAGAGATGAAAAAAGAGCATAAACACGGCGGGCATGAACCCTGCGGTTGTCCCGGAGGCCGCACAATGGACCTGCGCGAGTCCTGCGGTTGCTCCGACGAGGGCGCTGACCCCGCGGCCAAGTCCCAGTTGCGGCAGTGGCCGGTGCAGCTGCACCTGGCCTCGCCCATGGCCCCGTATTTCCAGAAGGCCGACGTGGTGATAGCTGCCGACTGTACGGCCTTCGCCTACGGCAACTTCCACAACGACTTCATGAAGGGCAAGGCTATAGTGATAGCCTGCCCCAAACTCGACGATGGACAGGAACTTTATCTGGAAAAACTGCAGGGGCTCATTGAGGACGCAAAGGTTAATACCCTTACCGTGGTGACCATGGAAGTGCCCTGCTGCGGCGGGTTGCTGGCCATGGTAAAACAGGCGGCGGCCGCCTCCAAGCGCAAGGTCCCAATCAAAAGCGTGGTGATAGGGATACAGGGCGCAATCAAGAGCGAAGACTGGGCGTAAACCAGGTCGGCAAAAAAGAAAGGCCGGAGAAGTCTCCGGCCTTTCTTTCGTTCAGGGTGCGTCAGCGGGCCGCGGCGGCCGATAACTTGACCAGTCTGGCGTAGCGGGAATTGAAATCGTTCATTATTTCGGTTTCCCGCAGCTGGTGGGACTGGGTCCAGGCCAGGTATGCCGCGTCCTTTTCCTTGTCCACGCAGCTCGGGCAGGGCAGTTTGAGGGCGTTGATGGCGACGGAGTAGGAGTCCTGCAGTTTGAAAAGTTTTTTGGTATAGCCGCCCTCTGCCCCGAAGCCCTCCGGATCCGGTCCGTCGGCCTCTATTTCCGCCAGTAGCGCCGTTTGTTCGGTCCGGTGGGCCTCCAGCAGGCGGTCCGCCTCGGAGGTCTGTACGGCGAAGCGGTTCCCGGTGCCGGCGCCGCCGGCCCCGGGGCCGGTACCGCGGGCATTGAATTCCCACAAAGTCGCCGCTATCCCCAGCAGGGCGACCGCGGCGAGCAGCAGCGGCTTGGCCGCGCTCACAACATCGGGCCGAGTCGGCGGCGGTGGCGCCGGCCGCGCGGCGGACGCAAGGCCGTCCGGTTTTCCGGCTTTGTTGAAAGGCTCGTAACATAGCCCGCACCAGTCGGCCTCGGCGGCGTTCTTTTCATAGCCGCATTTGTGACATTTCCTGCCTTTCCTCATGGATTTTATGATACAAAATTCCGGCCGCGGCGCACCCCTTAACTAAGGCCCCGTCTTTTTGATAAGATATTTTTATACGGCGCGGTGGCCAAGTGGTAAGGCGGCAGTCTGCAAAACTGCTATTCGCGGGTTCGATTCCCGCCCGCGCCTTTCTTCTTTTTCCTATAGATTAATCTGGAGGAGGGGGGAACCCCCTAAAGACCATGAACCTCAGCAGATTAGCCCTGTCCCTCGGCCAATCGGCCACCCTTAAACTCAACGAATTAGCGAACAACCTCAAAGCGGAGGGCAAGCCCGTCATACATTTGGGCGGCGGCGAACCCGAAGAAAAAATACCGCGCGGCGCGCTCGAAGAGAGCGGTAAAATGCTCGACGCGGGTTTTGTGCGCTATACTCCCACTTCCGGCACGGCGGCCCTGAAAAAAGAGATCGCCGCCTATACCGAGCAGCATTACGGCGTTAAGCCCGGGCCAAAGAACATCGTGGTGGCGTCCGGAGCCAAGCAGGCTATCTATAATTTCTTGGTATCGGTGGTGGACCCCGGCGACGAAGTGGTCTTCCCTGCCCCTTACTGGGTGAGCTACCCCGAGATGGTAAGGCTGGCCTACGGCAACCCGGTGGTGGTAAAACCGCGCGAAGGAGAATTGCTGGCCAAGGCCTCGGACATAGAGGCCCATATCACCAGCCGCACCAAGGCCATCCTGCTCAACAGCCCCAACAACCCGTCAGGCCAGGTCTACCCGGAGGACTTCGTCCGCCGGATGGTGGAGATCTGCGAGGAGCGCGGCATCTACCTGCTGATGGACGATATCTACAACCGGCTGGTTTTCGACGGCCTGAAAGCGCCCTCGGCCTTCACCTTCTCGAAAAAACCTCTTTCCGAGTCCGTGATAGTGTCCATAAACGGCGTATCCAAGACGTTCTCCATGACCGGCTACCGCATAGGCTGGAGCGTGGGCAATGAGGCCATAACCCAGGCCATGGTAAAGGTGCAGGCGCAGGTGTCGTCCTGCCCGTCGGCGCTCAGCCAGACCGCCGCGGCCGGCGCCTTGCGCGAGGGGAACGGCTTCGTGGAAAAGCTGCGCGACGGCCTGCAGAAGAAGCGCGACGTAATGGTAGAGGAGCTCTCCAAACTGAAGAAAGTAAAACTGCATAAACCGCAGGGTACGTTCTATAGTTTCGCGGATTTCAGCGCCTACGAGAAAGATTCCACGAAACTCTCCAACCTGCTGCTGGATAAGGCCATGGTGGTGGCGGTCCCCGGAGTGGAGTTCGGCCTGGAGGGCCATCTGCGCCTGAGTTACTGCGGCGCCGAGAAGGATATAGTGGAAGGCGTGACCCGCATCCGCAAGATTTTAGACTAAGGAGACCAGACCATGTTGGAAACCAAAGAGAGACCCGCAATGAATGACATAAAGACGTCCAAGACCATCTACAAGAACCTCTCCGCCCCCGCGCTCTACGAGCACGCCGCTGCCAGGAAAGAGGCCGAGATCACCGCCGGCGGCGCCTTGTGCGCCCGCACCGGCAAGCACACCGCCCGCTCCGCGCAGGACAAGTTCATAGTGAAGGAATCCTCCAGTGAAAAGAACGTATGGTGGGACAATAACGCCGCCATAGACGAGGCCACCTTCGATAAACTGCACAACAAGGTGCTCAGCTACCTGGCCGACAAGGAGATCTACCAGCGCGACTGTTACGCCGGGAGCGATCCCAAGAACCGCCTGAACGTGCGGGTGTACACCGAACTCGCCTGGCACAGCCTCTTCGCCGGCCACATGTTCATAGAGCCGCCGGCCAAGGACCTGCAGAACTTCGCTCCGCAGTTCACCGTTATAGACGTGCCCGGTTTTCACGCCCTGCCGCAGATAGACGGCACCCGCGGCGCGGCTTTTATCCTGCTCAACTTCAAGAAGCGCATAGTGCTCATAGGAGGCACCGCCTATGCCGGCGAGATCAAGAAGTCCATCTTCTCCGTGATGAACTACCTGCTGCCGCTCAAGGGCGTGATGCCCATGCACTGCTCGGCCAACGTCGGCAAAGCCGAGGACACGGCCATCTTCTTCGGCCTGTCCGGCACCGGCAAGACCACCCTGAGTTCCGACCCGCTGCGCCGCCTTATCGGCGACGACGAACACGGCTGGAGCGGCAACGGCGTCTTTAACTTCGAGGGCGGCTGTTACGCCAAGGTCATCAATCTCAACGCCGAGGCCGAGCCGCAGATCTACGCCGCCACGGGGCGTTTCGGCACCATCCTCGAGAACGTGGTGTACGACAAGCAGACCCGCGTGCTGGACCTCAACGATGGCTCTTTGACCGAGAATACCCGCGCGGCCTACCCGCTGGAATTCATAGACAACGCCATAAAGGGCGCGGCCTTCCCGCACCCGAAGAACATAGTGATGCTCACCTACGACGCCTTCGGCGTGCTGCCGCCCATAGCCAAACTGTCCCCGGAACAGGCCATGTACCACTTCATCTCCGGCTACACCGCCAAGGTGGCCAATACCGAGATGGGCATCAAGGAGCCCAAGGCCACGTTCAGCACCTGCTTCGGCGCGCCTTTCATGAGTCACCATCCCTCGGTCTACGCCGAGCTGCTGGAGGGTAAGATGAGGGCCTCCAAGGCGGACTGCTGGCTCATCAACACCGGCCTGTGCGGCGGCCCTTACGGAGTGGGCAAGCGCATGAGCATACAGCATACCCGCGCCCTGCTCAATTCCGCCCTGGACGGCAAGCTCGCCAAGGTTAAGTTCACCAAGGACCCGGTGTTCGGCTTCCAGATCCCCACCAAGTGTCCCGGAGTGCCGGCGGAAGTGCTGAACCCGCGCGAGGCCTGGGCGGACAAGAAGCTCTACGACGCCAAGTGCAAGGAACTGGCCGGGCTGTTCGCGGCGAACTTCAAGAAGTTCAACGTCACCAGCAAGGCCATCAACGGCGCCGGCCCTAAAATATAGGGCCACCTTATTCCTTGGCCGCTCGATGCGCATAGCGCTTGATGCGGCACTGGCACTGCCTTGACAGCTCCAAGGGAAAATAGGTTATATGTATTCAGTAATTTGGAAGTAAACACCATAGGAGGAAGTACAATGCCCGCTGCTAAAGCAAACTCGAAGTTCATGGCTCCCATAACCCCTAACGACACCCTCGCCGCTGTGATCGGTCCCAAGCCGGTTCCCCGCACCGAGATCGTGAAGAAACTGTGGGCCTACATAAAGAAGAACAACCTGCAGGACAAGAAGAACAAGCGCAACATCAACGCTGACGACAAGCTGCTGAAGCTGTTCGCCGGCAAGAAGCAGGTCACGATGTTCGACCTGGCCAAGATCATCGGCAAGAACGCGAAATAAGCCGGTTGCACTTAGTTAGCGCCGTCCGCTTTAAAACCGGGCGGCGTTTTTATTTGCATTCTGTAGTGAAACCTCTCCTGAATAGGCCTTAGGACCCATACGCGGCTGGGCCCCGGGGATATTGACATTCGTCAAGTCATACCCCATACTATAGATAGGTAACCTTATGAAGCCCGCGACCACCATACTTGTGCTGCTGAGCCTGCTCCTGGCCGGCGGCATCCCTTTGAGCGCCGGTAGTCCCCGCAACGCCAACGCCATGGACGTTTCTTATTATGGCGACAACGATCAGGTGGACCTGTATCAGGCGGGTGTCCTGAAGGGATTTGCGGAATCCTCCGTGGCCCTGTTCTCCGACCGGGCCGTGGTCAAGGACGAAGCCTCCGGCAATTTCAATCTCAAGAGCCTTTCCCTGAAGGACAAGCTCAACCTCAAGCCCGGCCAGCCTTTCGAGGGGCAGCCTTCCGGCGCCTATTGCTCGGGCGTGCTGGTGGGGCCGGACCTGGTGCTGACCGCCGGCCACTGCTTCCAGCCTGACGAGCGAGGCGGTCCCTGCGACCGCGTCCGCCTGGTCTTCGGCTACGCGGTGACCAGGGCCGGGCAGACCCCCGCGTCCTTCCCTGCCAGGGACGTCTATACCTGCAAAAAAGTGATAGTGCAGAAGGTGCAGGACGACAACCACAATTTCACCTGCCGCAACGGCAACTGCAGCAATTCCGGCATAGTCGGGGACGGCCCAGATTACGCTCTGGTAAAGCTGGACCGGTCAGTGGCCGGCCGCCACCCGCTGGCAGTCAGCCGCGAGCGCCCGGCAGTGGGTACCGAGGTGGGCGTTATAGGCTATCCCAGCGGGCTGCCGGTCAAAGTGCAGGAAAAAGGCGCCGCCGTGAGGGAGCTTAAGGCGCGCGGTTACTTCGTGACCAACCTGGACACTTTCCGCGGCAATTCCGGCAGTCCCGTTTTCGACATGCGCACCCTTAAGATCATAGGGATAATTTCCCGCGGCGGTTCTGACTACGCCTATGAGTCCGAAGAGGGAGCGACCACCGACCCTCGCCGGCCCTACCTCTATACACCCGGCAGCGCCGTCTATCACCCACAGGACGGCGGCCGCGGCGAGGATGTAACAATGATCTCCGAGATAGAGGGGTTGATCCCGGCTACCGAGGCCGAGCGCACCCTGGATATGATGCTGAAGGCCGGCAAGAAGGGTGTCGCGCCCGTTATGCCCGTGCCCGCCGTCTACACGCCGGGGCAGGAAGGCGGGCGGCTGCAGCCGGCCATCTACACCGTGCCCGACGCCGGGGACCCGGTGCCGGTAAGGATCTGACGCCGCGCCAATAAGCGGCCAGTAAGAATGGAGCGCCCCCCGCGGGGCGCTCCCTTTTTTAGCTAGCGGAGGTCTTTGGCCGGCCGGGCTATGAACCAGACGTAGTCGGCCAGCGGAAGGGGGGTCTTCAGGAAATCATCCAGGCCTTCGGCGTCCCTGGTGCAGACGGAGAGTTGCACCGTGCCGGCGCTCCGCGACCTTACCGCGGCAGGGATGCCGGCATTGTAGAGAATGCGTCCGTTGCCGGTCAGGGCCAGAAAGCCGTGCTTCGGGTGCTTTTTCAGGAAGTCGGCTATGCGCGCCCCGGCTGCTTCGTTCCCGGCGGAGACCGAATACAGGTAATCGTCCCATTTGACGTGTCCGGACGAGCCGCTCGCCTGGTATACGCCCTTCAGATATTCCAGGTATGCCTTATCCGATATCAACGGGACCTTGGCTGGCAGCAGGGCTTTTTCCCCGCTTTCCAGCTCCGCCGCTTTTCCGCGGGCCAGCTTCGCCGTCAGGGGGCGCGGCAGCCCCAGCGCCACGCCTTTAAGGCGGTTCTCGCGCATGAAATTCAGGACCGGGCGGTAAAAGGAGAAGTCATAGCCCCACGACCTGTTCCAGTCCGTGCCGGAGAGGAACGCTTCTTCCGTGAGCGTGCCGGACAGGTAGGCGTCCAGCGCCGGCTGTCTCGCCGGGTCCAGCATTTCAAGCCCGACGGCCACCCGACCCTTGCGTGCCCTCGCCATCATTTTAAGCAGCTCCAGCTGGGCCAGGTGGTCCTTGAGCTGGCCGGCCGCTCCTCCGGCGTAGACGACCCGCGCCGCGGAGATGGCCTGCTCGAAAGCTTCCTGTCTGAGTTTGGTGCCGACCCGCGGATTGACTATCAGGAAGCCGGGACCTTCGTACATGGAGAAGGAGGAAGTTTCGGCCGCGGCGCGGACCGGGACCGCCGCCGGGAAAAAGAAAAGAAGGAGCAGGAGGCCGGCCGCTGGAGCCCCGGACCTGGATGAATAGTGTGAATTTCGCCGAGCCGACACGGGGTCAGTCCTTGCGGCGGTCTACGATGTAGTGGCTCTTGTCGGCCGCTTTCGCGCCTTTCTTCAGCTCGGTCCCTATATTGCTCACCTGGGCGAAGGAGTGGAGCGGCCGGGTCTTGTTCTGGACTATGCCGATGGAGATGGAAAGGAAGGGGAATTTCTTGATGTTGCCCTGGCGGTCCGTGGACACGATGTGGCCGCGGTCGCGGTCTTCCTTGCTGTAGAAGGAGGGGGCGATCTCGTCGAAAGCGGAGGCTATGCGGCGGGCCAGGTCCTCGGCGCGCTCGTAGTCGGTGACCACTATGAAGTCGTCGCCGCCGATATGGCCGATGAAATCCTCGGAATTCTCGTTCTGGATGGTCAGCTTCACCAGGAGGTTGGCCGTGGCCTTGAGCACCCGGTCGCCGGCCTCGAAGCCGTAGGTGTCGTTGTAGGCTTTGAAGTTGTTCAGGTCCAGGTATAACACCGCGAATTCCTTGCCGCGCTGGATCTCGCGCTCCACCCGCGCCTGGATGGAGGGGTTGCCGGGGAGCTTGGACAGCGGGTTGGTGTCGAGCACCTGGCGGTTGCGCTTGAGGATCATGCGGATGCGGGCTATGAGCTCGTCGGCGTCCACGGGCTTGATAAGGTAATCGTCTATGCCCATGCCCAGGCCCTTGAGCTTGGCGTTCTTCTCGCCGAAAGCGGTCACTATCATGATGGGGATATGGGCGAACAGGGGATTGTTCTTGAGGTCCTGGGCCACTTCCAGGCCGTTCTTGCGCGGCATGTTGTAGTCCAGCACTATGATGTCTGGGTTGGTCTCGAAGACGGCCTTCAGGGCTTCAGCGCCGTCGTTGGCGGTGAACACCTCGAAGCCGGCGTCCTGCACCATTTCCTTCATCAGCATCAGCAATTCGGTCTGGTCGTCGGCCATCAGTACGCGCGGCCGGGCGGTTTTCTGCGGCTCCAGTGCCGCCGGGGCGCGGACTTCCGGGGCGGTCTGCTCGGCTATCAGCTTGAGGAGCAGGTCGCCGGGGATGTCGCGCGAAATGATCTCCGGCAGGCCGGTGATGATGCCGCGTTCCTGGTAATTCTCCAGGCGCAGGCCGCTGACCACTATAATGGGCACGCCGGCGGTATCCGCCGACTCCTGCAGTTCTTCCATTATGGCGAAGCCGTCCTTGCGCGGCATCATGATGTCGAGCAGGAGGGCGTCCGGCTTTTCGGACCTTACGCGGTCCACCACGGCCAGAGGGTCGTTCACCACGATGGCCTTGTAATTATTGGCTTCCAGGAACATTTTCACCAGGTCGGAAAATTCTGTGTCGTCGTCGGCCACCATCACGCCGGCCTGGCCGTCCTTCGCCGGCAGCGCCTGGTGCAGGGCGGCCTTCAGGGCCTCGAAATCCACGGGTTTGGTGATATAGGCGCGGACCTTGGGCGCCGGGCCGGTCACAATGCCGGCCTTGCTGGTCTGGGAGAAGATCACTATCCGCTGGGATTCGGTAAAAGGGTTCTTCTTGAGGTCGGTGAGGAAATCCAGCGGGTTGAAGGACCGGATGAGGATGTTGAGGATGACCAGGTCCGGCTTCCAGTTCTGCACGGCGGTGAAAGACTGCTGGTAATTGCTGACCAGTTGTGCGTGATAGCCGTTCTTCTCTAAAAAAGAGAGCAGCCCGCGCGCTTCGGGGGTGTCCGTGTCGATGATGAGTATCTTCTTGCCGCCGGGAGCGTCCATAATCCCGATTCTAACATTTTTAGCCGCGAAAATCAGAGGCGCCAATAATTGTAGAATTTAAGCGATGAGAGACGATTACCTAAAGCACGCGCAGATAGGGCTGGAACTGGCGGCGGCTGTGCTGCTCGGGTTCTGGGGCGGCTACAAACTCGACGTTCGCCTGGGCACCGCGCCGTGGCTGATGCTCGCCGGGGCCGCGGCCGGGCTCGCGGCCGGGTTCTACCTGGTGCTGCGTGAACTTTTCGCCAAGGAAAAGGACGAGGAGGGGAAGAAATGATAGGGTCCCCGTGGGCCGCTCTCCTTTGGGGCGTCCTGGCCGGCGTCTGCACGGGGCTGGCCTCCCGGCTGGCGCTCAAAAAAGCGCTGGGAGCCGCGGACCCGGTCTTCTACTCCGTTTTTGTCGGGGGGATCTTCGTCCGCCTGGCGCTGGTGGCCGCCGCGGTTTGTCTGCTACGCCATGAAAAATATATAATTATCATTCTGTTCGCGGCCGCGATGATACTCGTGCAGATGCTTTTTGAGGCTTTTCCGCTGAAAAAAAATGGGTCTGAAAGAGATACTTGAACATCACGTAGTAGATCATGTCTGGACCTGGGCGGTCCTGGGCCCGCTGCGGCTTCCTTTTTCCAAACACCTCCTGATGATGGGCATAGCTTCGCTCATCCTGCTGGTGGTCTTTCCTCTTATAATCCGGAGCCGTTCCGCCGCCCTGGCCCCTTTCCGCGCCATGATAGAGATCGTCGTGCTCTTCCTGCGCGACGAGGTGGTGGTGCCGAACATGGGCCACAAAGGCGCCGCGTACCTCGGCTATTTCTCCACCCTGTTCTTCTTCATCCTCATCATGAACCTTATAGGCCTGGTGCCTTTCGGCGCCACGGCCACCGGCAACCTGGCCGTCACCGGCGGGCTGGCGCTCACCACTTTCGCTCTCATCAATTTCTCCGGCATCAAGGAACAGGGGCTGTTCGCGTACTTCAGCCACATGGTGCCCAAAGGCATCCCCGGCTGGCTGTACCTGCCCATGTTCGTCATAGAGCTGCTGGGCCTGTTCATCAAGACCGCGGCGCTCTGCATCCGTCTTTTCGCCAACATGATAGCCGGGCATATCGTCATTCTGGTGTTCATCAGCTTCATTTTCATCTTCGGCTCCTTCGGCGTGGCCGTGGGCCTGGGCGTGGCGCCCGTGTCCGTGGGGCTGGTGCTGTTCACCCTGCTCTTGGAGCTGCTGGTGGCTTTCCTGCAGGCTTACGTTTTCGCCATGCTGACGGCCATCTTTACCGGCGCGGCCATGCACCCGCACTAGCCTATGGCTGTGCCGCAGCAGGCGCTATGCGCATCAGGCGGCCTGATTTTTTAGCGGTTTTAACATTACACGGAGGTAGTACAAAATGAACGACATGACATTCATC
>Ga0209749_1002157_pt1 | contig 14087 bp, 11 predicted proteins | sample EPASupsiteSAE347_FD_187267 | JGI IMG/M metagenome (GOLD analysis project Ga0209749, IMG submission 187267) | Bioremediated contaminated groundwater from EPA Superfund site, New Mexico - Sample SAE3-47 (SPAdes) (version 2) | ecosystem: Environmental > Aquatic > Deep subsurface > Groundwater >... | reverse complement strand
CGTGGTGAAAATCTTGACACTGCGGTCCAGATTGCTCTCATAACGCCGGGCAATGTGCGCCAAGGCCCCGCTCATGTCGCCGGTCTCTTCGCCGATGGCCAGCATATCGGTCAGCATGGGCGGGAACACCTTGCCGGCCGCCAGCGGACCCGAGATGGTCGTGCCATCGGTCACGCGATCCCGGGCATTGCGTATTTCGGCGGCCAGCACCGAATTCTGCACCGTGCGCTCGCCGATGGACAGCGCATCCAGCACGGGCACGCCGTTGGCGATCAGCATGCCCAGCGTGCGGGCAAACTGAGAAAACGCACTGGAAGTGATGATGTCACGGATCAAGGGAACGCGGAGTTGGAGCCCGTGCCACCAAATCCTCCCGGTTTCCGTGCGCAAATAGCGGCGGAACATGACGATCCCCACAACCAATAAGATCGCTATCAACCAGCCGTAATGAAGCGTGACCGAGCTGATTACCATCAGGATGCGCGTCGGCAGGGGCAGGGTGCTGCCCAATTCGTTGAAAATCGATATGAAACTCGGGATCACGAACACCATGGCAAAGATCAGGGTGCCAATGCCGACCACCATCACAATGCACGGATACACCAGCGCCATAAGGACCTTTTCCTTGACCTCCTGGATACGCTCATAATGCTTGATAATCCGCGCCATGACTTCCGACACGTTGCCGCTGGCCTCCCCCGCGCGGATCAGGCTGACGTAAAGGGTCGGAAACGTCTCCTTGAACTGGGCCATGGCATCCGAGAGACTGGTGCCGCGGATGATATCATCCCGCAGGGCGCGTACGATTAAATCGCCGGCCGTGTTGGTCCGCCGGTGGGAGAGCGTGTTGAGCGCGTTGCCTAACTTCATGCCGGAGGCCAGCAGATCGCTCAACTCGCTCGTGAAATTGAGCAGGTCGTGGGCGCCCATCCGCGGGCGCTGTTCGCGGCGCGCCAGGAGCGCCCGCCAGCCGGAGGCCTTGAGCCGAGGCGGCTCGGCAAGTTTTTCTTCAACCTTCACCGGCATCTGGCCCAGCCGCTCAATGTGCAGGAGCGCCGCCCGGCGGTCGGCGGCTTCCAGCGTGCCTGTCACCTTTTCCCCTGCCCGCCCACGGGCCGTATAAATAAACATGGGCATCAGCGATCTCCCATTCTATTGAATCAATTGCAAAACTCATGTTTTGCAGGAATTCAGGATTCAGGAGACAGAATCCAGAATAAATGCAAATCATTTACAACAACTGTATTATCAAACATGAAAATTCTGAATTCTGACTACTGACTTCTACATTCTTTCACTCAGCCTTCTTCTTCCTCGGTCACGCGCAGAACTTCCTCGATCGTGGTCGTGCCGTTACGGACCTTCAGCCAGCCGTCATCCCGCAGGGTTTGCATGCCCTGCTGGAGCGCTTTCTGCTTGATCACATTGGCCGCTTCCCGGGACATAATCAGGGACCGGATGGCATCGGTCACGAGCAGATTCTCGAAGATGCCCAGCCGCCCCAGATAGCCGCCCCGCCGGCATTTCTCACAACCCACTGCCTCGTAAATTGTCGCGCCAATCAACGCTTTGACCGACTCAACGGATTTCAGCGCGGGATTGTCGGGCTTGAGCGCGCGCTTGCATTGGTCGCACAAGATGCGCACCAAGCGCTGGGCAATGATGGCTTCCACGGAGGAAGCCACCAGGAAGGGTTCCACGCCCATGTCAATCAACCGCGTAATGGCGCCGGCCGAATCGTTCGTGTGCAGGGTGCTGAACACCAAGTGGCCGGTCAACGAGGCGCGGATGGCGATTTCCGCCGTTTCAAAATCGCGGATTTCCCCCACCATGATCACATTGGGGTCCTGGCGCAGGATATGGCGCAGTCCCATGGCAAAGGTCAGTCCGATCTCCGGGCGGACCTGGATCTGGTTAATGCCCTTCATCTCATATTCGATCGGCTCCTCGACGGTGATAATGCGCTGTTCGATGGAATTGATCGTATGCAGGCAGGCATACAACGTGGTGGATTTGCCCGAACCGGTCGGGCCGGTCACCAGCAGAATGCCGTTGGGCTTGTGAATCAGCTTGCGGATGATGGCTTCATCCTTGGGGTTCATGCCGATGCTTTCCAACCCGATCAAGCCGCTTTTACGGGTCAGGAGCCGCAAGCTGATGCTCTCGCCGTACACCGTCGGGATGGTGGATACGCGGATATCGAGGTCCTCGCCGTGGATGCTGAGCCCAATGCGGCCATCCTGGGGCAGACGCTTTTCGGCAATATCCATGTTAGCCATGACCTTGATGCGCGAAACAATGGCCGCCTGGAACTGCTTGAGTTGGGGCGGCATGGAAGTCTGATGCAGGACGCTGTCCACACGGTAACGAATGCGCAATTCGTCCTCCATGGGTTCGAAATGGATGTCCGTGGCGCGGTCCTTGTAAGCCTCCCAAATGACTTGGTTGACGAACTTGACGATGGATGCTTCCTGATCCAAGTCGCTCAAATCCACCTTGGTCATGATTTCTTCCTGCGGCACCTCGATGCGGTTGTCCTCGATCAGCCGCTCCATGGTGTCCGCGCCGACGCCATAAAATTTATTGATGGCCTTGGCAATATCGGCCGTCAAACTCAGGCTCAAGCGGATGCGCAGCCCCGAAACCATCCGCAGGGCATCCGCCAGGTTGGAGTTGAAGGGATCGTTGGTAGCCACACGCAGGACGGAATTTTCGATCTGCAGGGGAATGACGTTATACTGAAAGACAACTTTGGCCGGCAGGCGGGTGATCACGGTGGATTCGATTTTGACTTCATTCAAGCGGACAAAGGGATAGCTCATGGCCTTGCCGACAGCGGTAAGGAATTCCTCCTCCGGCACGTAGCCAGCCTCGACCACCCGCCGCGTGATGGAGGCGTTGCCTTCGATTTTCTGCTCCAGCAGGGCCTTGATTTGCTCGTCTTTAAACAGTCCCGTGCGCTTGAGCAGGTCCGCCAACCGCGTTGTGGAAGGTATAGCCATAGTTGGAATCCAGAAATTAAAAGACCAGCGGTCAGATGTCAGATCATGGTTTACTGGTTACACGGCGGGCAGTTCATGCATTAGCCATGTCAGAACGGCATCTGCGCCCCGGCGGGCCTCGCGCGCATCATCCAACGTTGGCAGATCGCCGTTTTCGTCGGGATAACGTGCCGCCACAGCATATGGATTCAAAATTATCAACGTCTCACGCAGATTTTCGACGGATGTGGTGTGCTTAAGAATTTCTTGCATGAGGAGCAACAAATCATGTATGCGTGGTGGCGGGATGCCTTTGGCGGATAGAAAAGCCTTAAGCATTTTTTCGGCCGCTTGCTGGCAGTGAAAACAGACTGTGTCGCATGGAACGCATGTGGCGGCAAGATTGTTGTCGGCATTAAGCAGATCACTGCGCGCTTTGATTAGCCATTGCCTGGCAATATCATGTTCCGCGGACATATACGGTTTTTCCTTCCAGTAAAACTTGCGAAATAAAGGATACCGGTGTCATGCTTCCACTTTGCACTTCTTGCGGTGTGTATACAAGTATGTCCATTGGAAAATGATATGGCCGGATACGCCTGTAAAGCTCACGGCTGCGTTTGTGCCGGGGTTGATTGGTTTCCGCAACCACCAGCAAGTCAACGTCGCTGCTATCCGTGGGTGTTCCGCGCGCATGAGAGCCGAAAAGAATGACCCGTTCGGCTTGGGCGGCTTGGCCGATGTCGCGCGCGATTTTTTCGATTTCACCTTGTGCGATCATATGATCAAACTGCGAATGGATGGTGTGATGCAATAAATTTAGACTTTTGCGCCGCGAGCGGCAAGCGGCAACTTGGCCACAGAATCCGACGTGGCGCTATACGCTCGACTCGCCTGGGCGGAGCACTTTGGACTTCAACGGGCTCAGTCGAGCCGCGAAGCCTGACGCTCAACGCTCAACGTGTATTTCTGACCTCTGAAATCTGATCTTTGACCTCTTGCTTGTACTCTACCCCGTGTCAGGATGCCTGTCAATGGCAGGGCCGAGACGCCAACAATTCCGAATTACAGGCATCGAGCGATCAGCGATTCGGCCCCCTTCAGAAGGACCGATTCGACGGCGGGACCGAAGATGGCGGCATTTGACCCGTATCCTCCCAGCGGATATTCGTCGGCCGACGGGATAAACACCTCGCACAAATACAGCGGATTTTTCCGAATGCACCGGCCGATCAGCTCGGCCATCGGTTGGGCTTGGATCAGCCGCGCCTCGGCGTTGCCAACCCGTCCGTTGACCTGAATTCCCGCCGCCAGCAATTCCGGTTCGACCCGGATATAGCAGCGGGCCAGACCGGGCATATGAGGATAGGTGGGAACCGTCCAGGATCGTCCCTCGGTGTCGATGACAACCGGCTGGAACAGTTCCCGGCAAATCGTCGGCGCACCGTTGATGTTTTCAACCAGATGCAGGGTCGTGTTGTTGGCATGAGTCACACCCAGAAGCAGGATACGGCCGTCAGCCCCAACAAGGTTGTCATAAGGGGATTTTTTTCCGACGGAGACATCGCAGAATTGATGGTCTCTCAGCAGGTCCTCGGCGCGAGGGCCGACGCCGGCCGTGCAGTGCGTGGGGCTTAACGAGCGCCGCACGGCGGGCCGGCAGCGGAAGGTTTCGGTAATCAGGCCCATTTTCGAGGGCGAGGTCCGCAGATCGAATGTACAACCCTGGCGTAGTCGGGGTCGCTGACCCCGGATGTTCCGGATTCGCTTTTCGCCGATCGCGGCTACAAATAAGAATTTCTTAACATAAATTTAGAACAAAAAAGTAGATCCTTTCGAGGTTCGGTAAAGTTCAACAAACACGGGCGCCAATTTCTTCCTTTGCGTCTTTGTAACTTTGCGTTAGATTCTGCGCATGCAAACAATGCGTTACTGGATATTGCCGGGATTAGCGTGGGTGGCGATCATGACGGGGCTCGAGGCACAGGCGGCGTGGTTGGGTGAGCACGGGTTCCGGGAGTCGGTGGTCAAGGTCTATGCCACCATCCAGCGCGAGGACTACGCCTGGCCCTGGCAGCCGGCGGCGCCATCATCCGGCAGCGGCTCCGGTTTCATTATCGGTAAAAAACGGATCCTGACCAACGCCCATGTCGTCTCCGATGCCCGGTTCATCGAAATCCAGCGGGAAGGCCAGTCCCGCCGTTATCCGGCCGAAGTGGAATTTATCGGCCATGACTGCGACTTGGCGGTCCTGACGGTCCGCGATCCTGAATTCTACGCCCAGGCCGCGCCCATGGAGCTGGGCGACGGCCTGCCGGATCTGAACGAGGAAGTGATCGTGCTGGGTTACCCGATGGGCGGAGAACGGCTGTCTTTGACCAAGGGCGTGGTTTCGCGGATAGATTATCAGCTTTACACTCACAGCCAGGTGGATAGTCATCTTGCGATCCAGGTGGATGCCGCCATTAATCCTGGTAACAGCGGCGGCCCCGTGTTGTTCAAGGGGCGCGTGGTGGGCGTCGCGTTCCAAGGTATTCCCAACGCCCAGAACCTGGGCTATGCCATCCCCCTGCCGGTTATCCGGCATTTTCTTACGGACATTGAGGACGGCACGTATGACGGCTACCCTGAGCTGGGCATCTCCCACCTGGAAACTCCGAACCCGGCCATGCGACGGCAACTCGGTTTGCCGGGAAACGACACGGGCGTGGTTGTTTCCTTCATTGATCCGTTCGGTTGTGCCACCGGTATCCTGCAGACCAATGACACGTTATTGGCCATTGACGGCCACGCTATCGCCAGCGATGGTACGGTCCGCCTGGAAGGCCAGACGATCGAATATGTGGAACTAATGGAGCGCAAGCAGTGCGGCGAAACCGTGGCATTCAAGGTCTGGCGCAATGGGCAAGCCCTGGATATCTCCGTGCCCCTGGCCAACCGGACCGATCCTTTTGCATTCCGGTATGCCTACGACCGCCGCCCGGAATATTTCATCCTGGGCGGGCTGGTCTTTGCGCCGTTGAGCCGCGGCCTGCTGATGGCCGCCGGCGGGGAACTGAACCAGTGGTATGCCCATCACCTGTTGTATTACGCCACCTTCGCCAAGGCGGATGGATTGATTGCCGGGCGCGACCAATTCGTCGTCTTGCGCAGCCGGCTGGCCCATCCGGTGAATGCGTACGATGAACCTTACTTGAATAAAATCGTGCGCGAAATCAACGGCCTTCCCATCCGCAACATGAAGGACCTGCCCGCCGCGTTTTCTCACCCGACCAACAGTTTCCACGTTATCCATTTTTCAGACGATCCGGACCCCTTGATCCTTGACTTCGCCGAAACAACGCGGGCGGAACCCGTTATTCAGCGCCGCTACAATATCCCGGAGATATCCCACATTTATCCGGCGGGAGCGCGCAAATGAAAACAAACCTTACCACGGAGACACGGAGGCACGGAGTGTCCGTCTCCTTGATCTCTTCCTGCTCCACACAGAGTGTTGCGTGTATCCCGAGCGCGCGCAAGCGCGCCTCGGGATGCACGCAACGATTGATCGGAAGAGAACATGTGAGGAGAAGTCCTGTTTCCGTGCCTCCGTGTCTCCGTGGTGAATCCCCTCTCGTTTCAGCAACTTCCTTTTTCCTATCGCGGTTTCGAGCGGATAAGGTATTAACAACAAATTGCACACGCATGATCGCTGTTCTCATGACCGGCTTTCTGTTCGCTCTACCCAAGCCGGCGGTTGCGGCGCCGGGTCCGGACTACGATGCCAGCATGGTGGAGATCACAGTCACCTACCAGGACCATGATCCCCAGATTCCCTGGCGTAAAAAAGCCGCCGCGATCCGCCACGGTTATGGCGTAGTCATCGGCCCCGCGCAGGTCCTGACCACCGAGGATTTGGTGCGTAACCAGACCCAGGTGGAACTATGCCGGGCCAAGAGCGGTGTTAAGCTGGCGGCCACCGTGCTGGAAGCCGATGAACAGCTCAACACCGCACTCCTGACATTCAGTAATAGTGCAGCCGCCAATGCGGTTGCGGCCGCCAATGCGCTCCTTCCCATGGCACTGGCCGATATTATCCGGCGCGACGACCGGCTGACCATTGTTAAGCTTGAAAAGACCGGCGAATTCCAGACCAGCGTTGGCCAGGTGGTGGAGCTATCCTCCTCCGCATCGCCCCGCCCGCTGGCGCTCAAGGTACTGACGCAATCGAGCATTGACGGCAACGGGACACCGGCGTTGCTTAACGGGCAGTTGGCGGGCCTCAGCGTGGCGTACGACAAAAAAACGCAAACCGGTTTGTTCATTCCCTGCACCACCCTGCGGCGGTTTATTGCCGATGCCAACGCGCCGCCATATAAAGGACTGGCCTGGGCCGGCTTCCAGTTCGAGCCGCTGCTGGATCCCGTCAAGCGCCGCTACCTGGGCGTGCCCGAACCCGAGGGCGGCATCGTGGTTACGAAAACAACGCCCGGCTCCGGCGCCGCCGAGGTTCTCCAAGCGGGTGACGTTATCACGGCCTGGGATGGGATTCCGATTGACGCCCAGGGTTATTACACCGATGCGGATTTCGGCCGCCTGCGGTTGGCGTATCTCATTGGCGGGCGACGCGCGGCGGGGAACAGCGTTCCGGTGGCGCTCGTGCGGGACCGCAAACCATGCGCCTTGCAGGTTTTGCTGTCGCGTCAGCGCGATCGCGATGAGTATATTCCTGAAGCCATCGGCGGCGAGAGCGTGGAATACCTGGTGGAAGGCGGGCTGGTCCTGCGGGAATTGACGGGGAACTACCTGCGCGCCGCCGGAGAAAATTGGAAACTCCAGATGAACCCGCGCCTGGTGTATTACTATTTGCACCAGGACAAATTCGCGCGCCAGCCCGGGGACCACGTGGTTCTGCTTTCAATGGTTCTGCCGGATTCCATCAATATCGGCTACCAGGAATTTCGCGACCAGGTGGTCACCGCGGTCAACGGCCAGCCGATCCGTAACATGGCTGATGTCTTCCGGGCAGTGGACAATGCGGGCGGCTTGCGGCGCGTGACACTCCTGGGATGCGGCGTGGACCTGGCGCTGGATGAAACCACCCTCGCCGAAGCCAATCGGCGGATCGCCGCCCAATATCGCATCCCGCATTTGCGCTATCAGAAAGAGCGTTGATATTCTTGTTCAGGCCCGTTATTCTGATTGTCAGGAAGGAATTATGAAACAGCCATTACCGATGAAAACAGTTGGCCGCCGCCAACAACAGCCCTTGTCGGCGGTTGAATATCATCAGCGCGCATTGACTCTGCAGAAACGGGTCAGCCTTCTGAATCCATATCCCAAGCCGCGCGGCTTCGTTTTTAAAGCCAAATCTTGGACGGCTTACGAAACCTGGAAACAACAGCAACCCAATCCCCGCTTATGGTAGGACCATGTCCTCATCTTCCGTCCATTTAACCCATCCGGATCCTCTGGCGCGCGTTTGTTCCTTGCTCAACAAGCACGGCGCTCAGTACATGATCGTGGGCGGTCACGCCTGTATTTTACATGGACTTGTCCGCACCACCGAAGATGTGGATATTCTGATAGAAGAATCAGAGGACAACTATCGCCAGGTTATTGCGGCCTTGTCCGAAATGGAAGATGGCGCGGCCCGCGAGTTGACGCCTCAGGATTTCCAGGACAATGTGGTCGTCAAGGTGGCGGACGAAGTGGAAGTGGACATCAGCCGCCGTGCCTGGAAGGTTGCCTACGTTGACGCCAAGGATTCCATTTGTTACGCGGAAATTGATGGTGTCCGCATTCCGTACGCGGGTTTGAAATCCCTGATCGCCAGCAAAGAGACGTATCGCGAACAGGACCGCGCCGATTTGCTGCGCCTGTGCGCGCTGGCCAAAATCGCCAAAACCCATCCGCAAACTTAAACCATCTACACCACGCCCCGGGCGAGCATGGGACTCAGTTTGTCAAGACTGAGATCGCGCAATGGGCTTGCCGGCAACATCCACTTGTGAATTCACAAACCTTTCCGACAAAGAGCATCCAAACCTGTCCGCCTCACATCAGCGGCGCGGTTTACCGCGCACGCTGGATGCCTTGGTTCGGGCTTGTCTGTACTCAACACCGGGCAGGCCTAAGAAATGTTTGTCCTGAGTCCATAGCGTTGCCTGCCTTGTCCATGCCGTTGAAATAATAAGGCTGTCGGCCATCGGCAAACGACGCTTCAGACTTATGAGGGCGGCGCGAAGGGCGATGTCTTCCGTGATATCAACCACACAACCTTGCTTCATTTGCGCCACAGCTTGGAGAGCTTTGGCCTCATCGGCAACGGCATTGACCTTCTTGAACACTTCATATAGACAGATGACGGGAACGAGCAATCCGGCGGTGTCCTCAATAACGGGGGCGAAGACAGCGGCGTTATCGCCGCCGAACAGAAATTCAATCCATCCCGAAGTGTCCACGAGGTTCATGTGCGGTCTTCCTCATCCCGGACAAATCGCGCGTTGAACCCCTTCAGGAATCCTCGCATGCTCCGCATCGGGCGGACGGGAATCAGTTCGATCCGATCATCAAAACTGATCACCTGCAATCGCTCTCCGACACGAATATTCGTGCGCTCCCGAACGGCGCGCGGAATCACAACCTGGTATTTTGGCGAGACAGTCACGGCATCCATATCGTTCTCCTTTTGGTAATACAAATAGCAGATCGATAGGTTGGTGTCAACATCGTTGAAGGCCCGAACGGGCCGCGAATCAGGGCTGCGTCATTCTCGCGGCTCACCAGAAACGGTTCGCCCTACCTGCCCGGAATTCATCGCTAATGGGTAGGGCGAAGCCTTCCAGCCTTCGTAGCCGTGGCTACTACGGCGGAGTAGGCCCGGCTGAGCCGCAATACACGGTGCAAATTTGAGAATGACACCGCCGTGGGCCGCGAATCAGGCGCGCGATGGACACGCTGCGGCATCCTGGATGCACGGCCTGGTGCACCTGATAGATATGGATATGTGGAGATTTCGCTTTTTACCATAGCTTCTTCACACCACGCCCTGGGCAAGCATGGCGTTGGCGATCTTGCGGAAGCCGGCGATGTTGGCGCCCTTGACGTAGTTGATAAAATCCTTCTCCCGCCCGTAATGCACGCACGACTCGTGGATGGCGCGCATGATTTCACACAGGCGTTTATCCACTTCCTCCTTGGGCCAGCTCAGGTGCATGGCGTTTTGCGACATTTCCAGTCCGGAAGTGGCCACGCCGCCGGCATTGGCCGCTTTGCCGGGACCATACAGGATTTTGGCCTGTAAAAACACTTCCACGCCTTCGGGCTCGGTCGGCATATTGGCTCCTTCGCAGACGCAGATACAGCCGTTCTTCACCAATGCGCGGGCATCCGCCGCCGTGATTTCGTTCTGCGTGGCGGAAGGAAACGCCAGGTCGCACTTTACCGACCAGGGCCGCTGATCGGGCAGGAACTTGGCGCCCGGAAATTTTTCGGCATATTCCTGAATCCGCCCGCGGCGTTCATTTTTTAATCCCATCACCCAGGCCAGCTTTTCCTCGCCGATCCCGGCCTCATCCACAATGGTGCCGGCGGAATCGGAAAGCGTTATCACCTTGGCGCCCAGCTGCAGCAGTTTTTCAACGGTGTATTGCGCCACGTTGCCCGAGCCGGAGACCGCCGCCGTCTTGCCCTTGAAAGTTTGTTTGCGCGTTGCCAGCATATCCTGGGCAAAATAAACGGCGCCATAACCGGTGGCCTCCGGCCGCATCAGCGAGCCGCCCCAATTGACGCCCTTGCCGGTAAGCACCCCCGTGAATTCGTTGCGGAGCTTCTTGTACTGGCCAAAAAGATAGCCGATCTCGCGTCCCCCCACCCCGATGTCGCCGGCCGGCACATCGGTGTCGGCCCCGATATGGCGGAAGAGTTCGCTCATGAACGCCTGGCAGAACCGCATGACTTCCATGTCGCTCTTGCCCTTGGGATCGAAATCGGAGCCGCCCTTGCCCCCGCCCATGGGCAGCGTGGTCAGCGCATTCTTGAAACACTGTTCGAACGCCAGGAATTTCAGGATGCTGAGCGTCACGGAGGCATGAAAACGCAGGCCGCCCTTGTAAGGACCCAGGGCCGAATTCATCTCGATCCGGAAACCGCGATTGACGTGAATTTCCCCGCGATCGTCCACCCACGGCACCCGGAAAATGATGATCCGCTCCGGCTCCACCAGCCGCTCTAAGATTTTATCGCGGCGATAGGCCGGCGTGCTTTCCACCAGCGGCATCAGGCTTTCGGCAACTTCCCGCACGGCCTGGTGAAATTCCGGCTCACCCGGATTGCGCGCCACAACCCGGTCCATAAATGCTTCCACGGATTGGCTCATTGGACTTGTGCTCCTGATTGGACGCTTTCCCGTAAAGATACACGTTTTTGCGTGTATCTTTTGGAGCCGGGGTGCCATCACCCCGGTCTGACCGGCCTGAGGGCAGGCCGGCTCCAATTGGGTTGCGGGCATTAGCCCGCCTTAATATTTTTGCCACGGATTAAACACGGAAAGGCAGTCTGTGGCAATTGTCTTTTGTAAATTAGGCCCCGAAGAACGGGGCGACTTATTCTGTAGCCGGGGTCGCTGACCCCGGATGTTCCGAATCCGCGATCACCGATCGCGGCTACAAATAAGATTGTAGGCCGGGTCCCCTGACCCGGCGGGATTGGAATTCCTATACATTTAATTAGGCCTTCGGCAACTATTTCATGTAGCCGCGGCGGTGACGCCGTGGCCGCCGGAAGAATCCACGCCCTCACGGGCGCGGCTACAAACCCAATCACCCACCAGTTTATGCCTTCTGTTCCGGAACCGCCGGTGCGGCCGAAGCCGCAGGAGGGACTTCACCGGTGCAGGGCGGCAGACCCGCCAGTTTCTGGTATAGGTCCGCCCGGGCCGCCACAAGCTTATCGGCCATTTCCATGAGCCGCTTGGCGTTCTCCGGGTGACTCTGCTTCAGTACGCGGAACCGGTTTTCCTTCATCACGGATTCGCTGTATTTCTCAACCGGCATTTTGCTGTCCAGTGTCAGGGGGTTCTTACCCTGCTTGGTCAGTTCCGGATTGTAGCGATAGAGCGGGAAACGCCCCGATTGCACGGCTTCCTTCTGGGCCGTCAAACCGTTGGTCATGTTGATGCCGTGCGCAATGCAGTGCGAATAGGCAATGATGATGGACGGCCCCTCGTAGGCATCGGCCTCGGCAAAGGCCCGCACAGTCTGGTTCGGATTGGCGCCCAACGCAACGGTCGCAACGTAGATATTGCCGTAGGTCATGCAGATCATGCCGAGGTCCTTCTTCATCAGCGGCTTGCCCGCCATGGCAAACTTGGCTACCGCACCCATGGGGGTGGACTTGGAAGCTTGGCCGCCGGTATTGGAATAGACTTCGGTATCCAGCACGAGGACATTCACCTTGCGACCGCTGGCCAGCACATGGTCAAGGCCGCCGTAGCCAATGTCATACGCCCAGCCATCACCGCCGAGGATCCAGACCGATTTTTTCACTAAGTAATCGGATACGGAAAGCATCTGCTTGGCCCATTCGTTGTTTGTGCATTTGGCCAACACGGCTTTCAACTTCGCCACCCTCGCGCGCTGTTCCTCGACGCTGGCGGGCGTGGACTGGTCGGCATTGCGCAGTTCATCGAATAGCGGCTTCAGGTCGCCGCAGGCGGCGCAGTCACAGCCTTTATCCATCAGCTCCAAGGCAACCTGGCGGAACTTGTCCACTCCCAACCGCATGCCATAGCCGAATTCGGCGTTATCTTCGAACAACGAGTTGGACCAGGCCGGCCCGCGCCCATCCTCGCGCACCGTGTAAGGCGTCGTCGGCAGGTTGCCGCCGTAGATGGAAGTGCATCCCGTGGCATTGGCGATGAGGGCGCGGTCGCCGAAGAGCTGGGTAAGCAGTTTGATGTAGGGCGTCTCGCCGCAGCCCGCGCAAGCACCGGAGAACTCGAACATGGCGCGCACAAACTGGCTTCCCTTGACCGTGGCGCGGTTGTAAAGCTTCGGATCCATGTCCGGAATGCCCATGAAAAATGCGAAATTCTCCGACTCCGGCACACGCAAAGGCAGTTGGGGCGCCATCATGATCGCACGGCGGCCGGTTTCCTGCTTCGTGGCCGCGTCCCGCTCCCGGCCCGGACAATTTTGCACGCACACGCCGCACCCGGTGCAGTCTTCCGGCGCAACCTGGACAGTGTACTTCATTCCGGCATATTCCTTGCCCTTGGCTTCCGCCGATTTGAACGTGGCGGGCGCCTTGGCCAGGCGCTCTTGCCCATACACCTTGACGCGGATGGCGGCATGCGGGCAGACGAGCGAGCACTGGCCGCACTGAATGCAAAGCGCCGTATCCCATTGCGGAATGTCCGTGGCGATGTTGCGCTTCTCGAATTTGGTCGTGCCTGTCGGCCAGGTGCCGTCGGCGGGCATGGCGCTGACCGGCAGGGTGTTGCCCTTCTGGCTCATGATCTTGGCGGTTACGTCCCGCACAAAGTCGGGCGCTTCCGGTGAAACCACCGGCGGCATCTTGATCTTGCCGGCCGGGCGGGCGGGCACCTTGACTTCCTGCAAAGCGGCCACGGCGGAGTCCACGGCCTTGAAGTTCATCGCCACGACGTCGGCGCCCTTGCGGCCATAGGTCTTCTCGATCGCCTTCTTGAGCGCGGCAATGGCCTTGTCGCTGGGCAGAACGCCGGAGATGCTGAAGAAGCAAGTCTGCATAATCGTGTTGATGCGCGCGCCTAATTTGAGTTCCTTGGCCAGCTTGATGGCGTCAATCACGTAAAACTTGATTTTCTTCTTGATGATCTGGCGCTCGATCTCGTCGGGCATGTAGGCCCAGACTTCCTCGGCGACGTAGGGACTGTTCAACAGGAACACGGCGCCATCCTTGGCGTCCGCTAACAGGTCGTATTTTTCGAGGAACGAAAAATTATGACAGGCCACGAAATCGGCCCGCGTGCAAAGATACGGACTCTGGATGGGCGTCGGCCCGAAACGCAGGTGCGAAATGGTGATCGCGCCGGCCTTCTTGGAGTCGTATTCGAAATAGCCCTGGGCATAGTTTTCGGTC
>Ga0209749_1002154_pt1 | contig 14105 bp, 12 predicted proteins | sample EPASupsiteSAE347_FD_187267 | JGI IMG/M metagenome (GOLD analysis project Ga0209749, IMG submission 187267) | Bioremediated contaminated groundwater from EPA Superfund site, New Mexico - Sample SAE3-47 (SPAdes) (version 2) | ecosystem: Environmental > Aquatic > Deep subsurface > Groundwater >... | reverse complement strand
CATCAGAGGCTCTCCGCCTGAGAGAAGTAGAAAGTCCGTGTGTTTATGCAAGGTCGTGAATATCGAGCGCCATTGCTCGATCGACAATTCGGATCTTTTCATCAAGGGAAACTTTTCCCCGCTGCCTCCATCGCAATAGGAACATCGCAGATTACAGCGAAAGGTAAGATAAATGTAGACGCCCATGGGAAAGCGATACGATTTTTTCCCGATTGCGCCCATTGCTATGTGATAAAGAACTTTCAGAATCGGATGCATTTTTTCTAGTCCACTTTTTCAGAGTTTTGTATTCGAGAAATAATTCTCGCCGGATTTCCTATTACTTTGGCGCGGGCCGGAACATCACGCATAACAACGGCGCCTCCGCCGACTTCGGCGAACTCTCCGATCTCGACTCCGCAACCGATTCGAGCGCCGGCGCCGATCGTCGCGCCCCGTCGTATAATTATGCGGCCGGCGCGAAAAATATTTCCGGCGTGTTCGTGAAGACCGATTCCGACTTCCACGCCCAGCAACACTCCTTCTTCAATAACCAAAAGCGTTGGATATAGCGTGTCGATGAAGCAGCGGGGAGAAATATACGCCGATTTATGCACTTTAGCGCCGAATAATTTCAACGCCATGATTTTCAAGCAGGAAAACGGCTGGAAAAAAGCAGCTTCCAAAAGGGTAAAACGGACCGAAGCTCTTAATCCGCCCGACAAACTATCGAATTCATGCCAGCACAGGCAATTCTCCACAGGATTCGGGTCTGGGCTTTGGTAGACAAAAAACTTATCCGTACAAGTGGATTGCAAAAACTTTTTTAATGCCGTTTTGGCTTGTACGAGATCCGTATATGTAAGATCGGCCAATCGGTCAACAGTCATTTTTCGTTTGGTTGATAAATCTCGGAATACAGCGTTTTAAGATCCGCGGGATCGAAAAATGCTTCAACCGGATATATTTCGGCGAAAACATCACGGCATTTGGCGATTTCTTGCCCGTCTCGAATTCCGACCGCGTCAAAAACAATTCTTTCGCCTGTGAACTCTTTCGCGGTTACCGACACCATCATCTTTTGGCCGGGTTTCAACTGTAAATTGAATACCATGTTCTCCCAGCCTTGTACAAGGCATGTTTTCGAATATCCGGTCGATAAGATCGTCAACCAACCGGCGAACTGAAAAAAACTTTCCATGATCAGCGATTCCGGAAGACATTCGACATCGCCCATCGGTGTTTTCAGGCAATATTCTTCAAAGGAAACCGCTTTCACTCCGCGAATTTGGGCGCATTTCTCCCAACCCGTGATTTTATCCGCCAAGCGAAACTTCATGCAATTGCGCCTTAGATTATTTTATTCGTTACGATACGATAATTCCTATTTTAACTCGGCTTTTGCGCGAGCTTTCGCGCCACCAATTTGACGAAAACGGAAACCGTCAGCAGCGAGGGGACTTCGGCTTTTCTGAATCCGGGAATCAATCGCGAATGATCGACTTCCGGAAGTGATTTCTTCAGTTCTTCGAGTGCTTCGGTTGTCAGATAGCCGTCTTTTTCATAGACTCCACCCGGAATCCTCGATTTTACTTCCTTTTCGAATTCGTTGGGTTCGATCGTTATTTTGAAATTATCCTCAATGAGGAAACTCAAATCCAAAAGATCGATGGATTCCGCGCCCAAATCTTTAACCAACACGCTTTCCATTTGAATTTTGTCGATCTTGGCACCTAAAACTTCCTTCAACATTCCCTTCAATTTTTCGAAAATTTCTTGATCGGTCAAGGCTGTTCGCCTCCTTCCGTGTATTTACCAAAAATGATGGCGGCGTTCTGCCCACCGAATGCAAACGAATTGGACATAACCGTTTTGCCGTTGAAAACGCGGCCGATATCGGAAACATAGTCCAAGTCACATTCCGGATCGGGATACCGTAAATTTATCGTCGGGGGAACGATTCCACGAAAGATGGTTAGCACCGCCGTTACCGCTTCCACCGACCCGCTGGCGGCGATAAGGTGCCCCGTCATGGATTTTACGGAATGAACCGGAATTCTCTTGGCTTGATCTCCGAGCACTTCCTTAATTGCCGCCGTCTCAACCACGTCGTTTTTCGGCGTGCCTGTTCCATGGGCGTTTACGCAGTCAATCTGCTTGGCTTCCAAGCCAGCATCCGCGATCGCCTTTGTCATGCAGGCGACGGCCCCGCGGCCCGTAGGCTCCGGATCGGATACGCGGTAAGCATCCATTGATGAACCGTATCCGAGTATTTCAGCGTATATTTTCGCGCCCCGTTTCTTTGCATGTTCCAGGGATTCAAGAACCAGGAAACCTCCGCCCTCGCCCAAAACCGCGCCGTCCCGAGAAACATCGAAAGGTCGACAAGCCGATTCCGCTTCATCATTACGGGCCGAAAGTGCGTGCAGCAAACTGAACCCGCCTAATCCGAGGGGGTTGAGCATGCTGTCGGCCGCACCGGCAAGCGCCACGTCGGCCATTCCGTCCCGGATTCTCCCGAGAGCGTCGCCGATAACCTGGGCTCCGGCCGCGCATGCGGAACAATTAACGAAACGACCGCCGTTGATTCCGAATTTGTCGCCTACGATTTGAGTCATTCGATCCAATGGTGTTTGAAGAGGTTTTTCAGCCGCTCCGGATTTGGAATCCGTCAATAAACTTCGAGCCAAGGCCAGGCCGATGCGCTCATTTTTTGCGACCGGGGTGACATCCTGCAGGAAAAATACTTCGAGACTCACGCCGACATGAATTGATGCTCTATCAAGATAGGGATTTGGTGCGTTAGGCAGGATCAGGCCTGCATTTTCCAGTGCTTCCCGGGCGGCCGACAAACCCAACCAGACCTTGCGGTCTCTTTCTTCGCCGGCTTGTGGAAAATATTTACGTAAACCATCCATGTCTAAATTTTTAACTTCACCGCCGATGCGCACTCTAAGGGTTGAGGCATCGAACAAAGTAATCGAACCGGTTCCGGATATGCCTTTCGTCAGATTTTGCCAAAAGGTTTCCACGTTGTTTCCCACCGGACCGACGACTCCAAGCCCGGTTACGACAACTCGCCGTCTTGGCCGAGACTCGACGGACGAAGGAACACCGGAGTCGTTCACGGCTTGCGGTGGGCTTGACGGCGGTTCCAAAAGAAAAGCCGTTTGCTCGCTGCCAAAGCCGAAGCAATTAACCATGACTTTCCCGCCGTCGTGAGCATCGCGGGCAAGTAAAGCTCCAATGGACATTTGCAGACCGGCGGCCGCGGCGAACATGTTTCCGACCGATGGTTTCGGCGATATTTTACGGCTGAAGGCGATACCCGATTTTTTCAGAGCACCGGCTTCTGCTTTTTCCCATTCAGGATTCCCGTCCTCGGCACCGATGATTTCCAAATCAAAAGGTTTACGCGAAGTTTTGCATAATTCGGCGGGAAGTTCATTGAAAAAAGACAATCTATTTGTGCCGGAATAAGTTCCCGAAACAGCGCGTGAGATTCGCGCATAGATTCTTGCATTGCGGGATCGCGCTCGGTCTTCCCTTTCAAGCACAAGGAAAGCCGCTCCCTCGGCGGGGGTACATCCTTTTCCATGTTTTGCCCACGATTCAAAAACTCCCTGTTGTTGCAAGCTTATGAATGAAAGTTCGTGAGCCTTGACATCGCATCCCCCAACCAAAGCGCAAGCCGCATTTCCTGCAACGATGGCCCTGATTCCCGCGATGACGGCGTAAGCGCCTTGGCCTTCCCATGGGTTGAAAACGGCGTTGGGGCCGGTGATTCCTTCAAAAATGGAAACGAAACATATGGGCATATTACTCAAAATCTTGAAACTGAGGGTCGGACGAACTCTATTCAAAGCCGTTTCGCCGAATCTTCTGGGGTCAAAAATACCCTCGGCGTCGGCGGAAAACTTCACCAGCGGCGCTACTTCCTCCAAGGCGATTCCCGCAAGGCCGGTCGCTCCGTATAATGCGACTTCGCCGGATTTGTACTGATCACCAATCTTTATACCCGAATCTTGAACGGCCAAACGAGCGGCTGAAACCGCGAAGACGGCGTCCCGGTTCATAAGTCGGAGAGTTTTTGAATCTCCCACGAATTTTTCCGGATCGAAATTTTCTATTTCCGCGCTCAACTTACAGAAAAAAGGAGCGGTCTCAAAACGGGACGGCTTGCGAACGGCGCTTTCACCATCCAGGATTTTCTTTAAAATCGCCTGGGGGTTATCGCCAAGCGGAGTAACCATTCCGATTCCAGTAATAACGACATTGCCGCATTTTTGTTCGGATATCATCAGGCACTCATCCAGATCTTCATCAAGCCGCGGCGCTTTTCATCGAGTTTCGGGTCATCCACGTATTTAAACGAAAAGACCATTTCCGTTTCCGTAATCAGCCGATCTTCCCTCATCGCTTTGACTTTCACCTTTCCGCTGAGTTCGTTCAACGAAATCATTTCGGTTTGATATTTTAAAGTTTCACCGGGTTTGACCATGTCCCTGAATTTAACTTTTTCCAGAATAGTAAGAATTGCTTTCGCATCTTTTTCGTATTTTTCTTTTAAACTTGCTTCGAGCAGCAAGCCGGATAATTGAGCCATTCCCTCTATCATTAAGACCCCCGGCATTACCGGTCGGCGCGGGAAATGATCATCGAAAAAGTCTTCGCTCAAAGCCACATTTTTCAGGGCTTCGGCAGCGACGCCGACTTCCCAGCGTGTAATTTTATCGATCAAAAAAAAGCGCATATTTCAAACCCGAATAATCAAATGAAATTCAAATGTCGGAAATTGTAAATCCGATTTTGAGAATCATGTTACTCAATATTTCCCCTTGTTTCAAGGAGTTTTTCCTGAAAGCGGGGCAATCGCACGAAAAACCGACAAATTCCATTCGGTTCACGGTGGATTACGCTATCGGCGATAGCTTGCTATCCCACCTACGACAGGTAATGAACCGGATCTCCAAATTTTAATGCGATTGTCTTGCAATTTAATGCGGTTGTCCTGTTTTGGAAAGCCGCTCGATCATGTCGGGATATAATCCACGCCATGCCGCATATCCGCCGAATACTACGCGTACATGACCATGACCCGCATTTGCCAAGCGGTAACCAGCACCGGTCGACAGTATTCCGGTTCCGCACATGATTATAACCTTTTTGTCGGACGGAATTTGAGAAATATATCTTTCAAATCCGACGTACGACCATATTTTTGCCTGCGGGATACTTGGGGATGTCATTCGCTCATGGGGCAAGCGCAAATCGATGAGAAAATTATCGGTTGAAAGAATAACTTCTTCCGTCAAATGCTGCGGATCAAGATATCCGAATCCCGCGGGATCGGCCTGCAAAACTCTTTTCAGCACCCACAAGAGATACATGATCGATGCCGTGGATGTACTCGTTCCCATGCTGATTCTTATCGATGAAAGAGCCGGTTCTTCGCCGATTCCCATGCCAAGAAGAACATGGGACGGCTCGATTCGATCGGCTGTACAAGCGGACCCGATGGAGACTCCGATTTCATAGCAGTCAAACCCCGCAAGGATTCGAATACCGCTTTTTCCGGGAAAAGTAACGTTGACGGTTCCCGGCATCTGATGAGCACTCGGGGCTTCATTGAAGATCGCGTTCTCACAAATATGTTTAATACCGCTCGTCAACCTTCGGCGAAGTTTCTTCATTCTTTCATACTCGCGATTCATGCGGCCGGCGGCCAATTGAGCGGCGGCGCCGATCCCGACTATTTGGTGCACTCCTTCGGTTCCCGCGCGTCTCGATCTCTCTTGATCGCCGCCGAATATAAGAGGTTCGAAGGGCGTATGCCCTCTGGAATAAAGAACGCCGATGCCTTTGGGACCGTTTATTTTGTGGGCGGTCAGCGTTAAAAATTCGCAGCCGATTTCTTCAACATGCGTGGGAATTTTACCGAAACTTTGAACCGCATCGGTATGGAAAGGAACCTTGGCTTGTCTGGCGATCTTGCCGATCTGTTCCACCGGCTGAATCGCGCCCGTCTCATTGTTCGCATGCATTATGGAAATCAATATAGTGTCGGGCCTAATCGATTTTTTCACATCATCAGGATCGATTCTTCCGTCCGGTCCGGCTCTTAAGCGCGTAATTGACGCGCCTCGTTTCTCGATCTGCGAGCATGCTCCAAGGATCGATTCATGCTCGATAAGAGAGGTGATGATATGTCCCTTTCCGGCCGACTGAAATACTCCCTTGATGACTGTGTTGTTCGCCTCGGTTCCGCCCGAGGTAAAGATTATTTGATCGGTATCGCAGCCGAGAAGAGTCGCGACTGATTTGCGGGCGCCGTCGATAATTCCGCGCGATGTCCGACCGTGTGTGTGAAGGGAAGAAGCATTGCCGAAGTTGTTAGCCATGCATGTTTCCATAGCCTTGCGGACTTCATCTGCCAACGGAGTGGTGGCATTGTGATCGAAATACAAGCCTTTGGTAAAAAACGGCATGGAAAAAAAGCCAGGCATCGTTGCCTCCTCAAAAAATACCCGGAATAAATCGGTATTTAACTTCATTCATATATTCTTGATATTCCTGAAATTGCGCCAGAAATCTTTCTTCCAAAATCGCCCTGTATACATAGCAGGTTGTCGATACAAAAAGAATTACAAGATTCACGGTACAACCGTTTTTCAAAACGTAACCTATACGCATGATGATGTCGGTAAAATACATCGGATGTCGGATGATACCGTAGAATCCCTTTTTTTTCACGGTTCGCAAAGAGATAAGAATTCCAAAACTTTTCCCCAAATTCAACATCGTTGCGGCACCAAGAAAAATTCCCACGAAAAGAACGCCTTTCGCCGCCAAAGGGAAACTTGCGTCAACGGCGGGAGTACGAACCAAGGCAATACCTGAACAGAAGGCTACTAACGCCACTATTTGCGGAAATATCTTGGTTTCGATCGCTTTTTGATCCTGTCGAAAAAGCACTACCGAAAGCAAAATGATATTATGAATCGCAAACGCCGCTTCAACGAAATCAAGCCCCTCGGCTTGCCAATTTTTTAGACGCTCTTGAACTGCGCCGATGCCCAAGAATATTGCAACGGCCAAATTGATCAATAAAAATTGATTTCTTTTTAAGAATTCCTTCATGAAAACATCGCCTCTTTCATTAAGCTTGCCTATTGAGTCCTGCCTTTCGAAAACTCCTCAAGCTTGGCGGATTACGGCGCCAGCGCCTAATCCGCCCTACCCGAAAACCGGCTTTCATTTTGCAGCTATCAATAATGAAGGCAAACAGCAATCAACCTCGACTTTTAACGGAATTATAAAATTCTTTGAATTGTCTCGATCTGGGCGTCGAATACATGCATTCCGCAAAACCGCGACATGAGGTCCAACATTGGGAGCATTTCGAATTTCGTTGAACTCGATGCAATCGCTTTCTAATTTCCATTACATCGTCTCTAAGCATATTTCCGACCGGATCGGTGAGTGTTTCCGTACATCTGGCGACATTACCCTTGTTGTCTATATTCAACAACAGCTTACCGGTTTGGCAATCTCCTATTCCGCCTTCGGAGACGGCTTGATCGATTTTTTCAATGTAACTTGTCAGGGTAATGAACTCCGGATACTTTTTTTTGAGATCCATTAAGTGTTTCGTAACCTGGTTTCGCGGCAATCGGGATTTCTTTGTTCCTCGATTCCAGGAATAAAGATTTACCATGTAAGTTACCCCGATTTTCTTTGCAAGTCCAATCATTTTCTCGATTTCATTAAGGTTGTCGTCCATGAGAACGGATATCATATGTATTCTGTTTCGCCGATCGGGGCGATATTTGAGTAATAATTCCAGGGCGTTCATGCCTCTTTGCCAGGCTCCCGCACGTCCTCTTTGGGAATCATGCTTGGCGGGATCGGCGTAATCTATGGATACCGATATTTCCTGTAAACCCGCCCGGAGAATTTCTTTGGCCACTGTTTCATCAACATACCACCCGTTCGTGATCAGAATTGGAAAATGATTTTCCTCGTTTAAAATCGAGATGATGTCAAAAAGATCCTTTCTCATGACGGGTTCGCCGCCGGCAAGCGAAACGATAAGGGTTCCAAGCCGATTTAATTTCCTTCCGATAATGCGTATTTCTTCAAGCGAAAGTTCCTCGGAAGGATCGTGTGGCGTCTTCCAGAAATCGCAAATTTGGCAACTGAAATTGCACCGGTAAGTAATTTGAAGATTACAATGAATAAACCTTTTGGCCAGGAAGCCCCATCCCAGCCTAATGCATCGATATTGATAATGGGCTTCGCGCTTAAGAGCATCGAGCATGAGGTTTCCTCCATTGCAGCAGTTCTTTCATGGCTGATAAAGGATGGCATTGTAGCAGGGAAAGTGCCATATGACAAAAAATATGACAGCAATCATTGCAAAAGATTGGTTTGGAAAATTTTTCACGGGCAGCTTCGAGCGTTTTTTCGTAACTGCCGAAGTCTAAAATGCCGACCTGGGCGTCTTTGTTTTCCAGGCAAGGATAATACATTTTGCCGTCGGGTCTTATAACCGGCATCAATTGAGGATGACATTTGAATTGGGTAAACTGCTGAATTCCCCTTAAATATTCGATTACACCCAAAACACCGCCGTCTCTTTTCTTTGCTTGAATGAATTTTGTCACCAGCTCTTGATAACCTTGGTGTTTACGTAAAATGGGATTGGGTGATTTTCCGATGATTTCCGGAGAAATTTGAATTTCAAGATGGTTGTTTCGGGCAAAGTTGAAAACTTCCTCGACTTCGTTCAAATTGCACGGAGTCGCTACTACGCTTAAAACAATTCGTGTTTTCCGAGGGTTGCGTTTCTTGAGAAGGAATTCCAGAGATTCAAGTATCTTTTTCGCGGTTGTTTCGTCACGACCGATCATTTTTGCAAGCTCTCGCGAATTTAATGAGTCAATGCTTAAAACGATGATGTCGGAGTCGATAAGAATTTCCGGACGATTCTGAAGCCCGATTCCTTTCGTGTTGAGAATAGTTCTTAAACCCTTTTTCACGGCATGCGCGAGTATTTCTTCGAGATCATTCCGCAGCAGGGGTTCTCCGCCGGTGACATCCAAAGTGTCGCCTGAATATTTCAGTATGGAAACAAGTGCCTTCGCATCTTTCGTTGAGAGCTCCGGAATAAGTTCCTCGGCAAATCTTTTGCCGTTTCCATCACAACAATAGGCACAGTTAAGATTGCACCGATGAGTGATGTAATATGAAAACATCAACGGGCGAAGCGGCTGCCGGCCGCGAAAAATATCGACAAGATTCATGCAATAATTGGTTATGAATCCACTCATAATTTTGTTGAACTTATTTGTTCATCCTTCGCGATGTCGGGACAATCCGCGAGAAATCATATTCCGAATACCTAGCGGTAGTCTCGAAAAATCCGACAGTGTGTTATTGAGTCCTGCCTTTCGAAAACTCCTCAAGTTCGGCGGATTACGGCGCCGGCGCCTAATCCGCCCTATATCGCCCAGGGATGGCGTAGATACCCGAAATGCGCCCGGATGGCGCGCTTTTTCGGGTACTCGAAAACCGGCTTACTTCTAACTTTGCCTTTTCATGCATCGCATTATAATTGAAGCGGGTCTTTTTTTCCATCAAGGCGATGATTAAATTACGACAAAGGTCAATCGAATTTCTTATGTTATTACGATATTTAACCTGACAAATTTGCCGTACTAAGATAAAATAATATTAGAGATGATCGCGTAAGGAGGGAGATTTTGACGGTTAATATTGATTCAATTAATCGTATTTCGCGAAAATCACGCGTTCGCGGAACGACGTTGTTGGAGATCATGATAGCCATGATAATTCTCGCATCCTTAGGTTTGACTTTTTTCCAACTTATTCGAAGCAGCGGCCAGATGATGGCTCTAACGAGCAACTCCTTCGCGGCGATTCATATCGGTTCGAAAGTCATGTCGGATTTGTACGAAGAATCGCGAGTCAATACGACGCTTCTTGAAATCATGGACGAATTCCCCGACATGAAGGGTACGGATAAGGTTGTTGAAGGGCAATCGGTATTTTTTCGCTTCATGAAAGATCGAAAACCCCCCTGGGGAATCATCAATACGGCGGTAGATGGTGGAATCGAAAAAAGCGACGGTGTGCTTTACGATCAATTGACTCCTTTTAAAGTTACGGTTTTCTCGGCAAGAATAGGCGACAAGGACGGCACCGATTTTAAAAAGCATCTCGCGGAAGCGGTAATTCGAGTCGACTGGAAGGAAAAAGACGGCCAAGGACGTGCCTATTCCGTTGTCGCTCAAATTCCCAGTCCGCTCGGCGCTAAAGCAACTGAAACTTCCGCATTGGTCAAGGAAAACGAGCTTGCCGATAAAATCAGGGAAACGCTTTTTCCCGATCTTACTGGAAAATCTCTCGATCAAGCCGTTTCTTCAACCGGATGCGATAAAGATCTTGTTTATCATATAGGGAAAATTGCGGTCGTAACCAATGCGCTTTCCGATGCGATGTCGGAAATCGGCACGGATTTGAAAAATTTGGAAAAAAAGCGGAAACCGCTGATAAAGACTCCCGGTGATGAATTGGTCGAGATCCAAATTCAGATCGCCAGAAAAACCGAATCGGGTGCCAGCCTTTTATACAACGTCTTGGTGGAATTAGCAGAATCGGTTAAGGAAATACGCGAATCGGCCACACCCGACAAACTTCAAGACATACCCCCGATGCCTTTTTCCAAAGGATTGAAATGCTTCAAGACGCTTTCGACAAATATTCCAAAGTGGGTACAAGATGCGGGGAAAGCTTATGAATGGTTGTTGGAGCCGGGATTCGATCTTTCGGTATCGATGCGTGAAAAGGAATTCATACGCAATAAGGTTCTCGAATGTCATCGCCTATTAACCGCCCTGGAAGCGATACCCGACAACAATTACCTCAAATTGATACAGGCAACCCCGTCCTCCACCCAACCAAAGCCCATTATCGAACTTAAAAAATTCCAGCAATTCGTTCTCAGCGAAAAAGCCGCCATGACCGGTAAAAATCCTTTCCTGGAAAAGTTTTTTATCCGCGAAGAGCGGCTGTCTCAAAGCCCCAAAGTGCTTACGACAGCCTATCCGAATCTTGCGACGATAATCGAGCGACTAAACGGTGTGCTTTGGAGCAATGCCGGAACCGTAACATCGTTAATTGCGTTACATCCGAAAGCAAGCAAAGCCCAAAAATAGAACCGAATTACCCGCGTCATTCGGTTATTATTTCGTAACTAAGGCCTTGTCAGTAAATAACTGTAACGAATTTCTGGGATTTCCGGCCATAAGAGCCTGTAAGAAAACAACCAGATGATCCGGTTATTTTCTAACAGGCTCTAAGAATAATGCGTGTAATATCCCGCTCATGTTGAGCTTGTCGAAACATGAAGGTTTACCCATGGAATTGATGGGAATCGTATGAATCTTCCGAAAATGCGACGCCAAAAGAAAAAGAATGCATTGAACGTTTGAATCGTGGTATAATTTGCGCTCCGGTGCTTCGTGCGCCGGCGCGTGCCGTCATGAATCCGTAATCCCCTTGAACGTTTGGGATCATAATTCGGAACCCGATTATGCGTTTCATTCCTGCCTCCTGAGGACTCGGTTTGTTCGGCTTTTCAGATAAGGAAGGAAAACTTCATAATGAGTTCCAATAAAAAAATTTCCATCAGCTTTAAAGATCTTAATCTCATTGAGCCATTGCAAATGGCGCTCAACGATGTGGGGTATGAAATCCCAACCCCCATACAAGCCCTCATGATTCCGGTGATCCTCAATGGAAAAGATGTTCTGGGGCAAGCTCAGACAGGAACGGGAAAAACGGCTGCTTTCGCTTTACCCCTGCTTTCTAAGCTTGATCTGGAAAAGATAGAACCACAGATTCTCGTGTTGACGCCCACACGCGAACTGGCGATTCAGGTTTCCAAAGCTTTTCAGAAATATGGAGCACATCTCTCCGGATTAAAAGTTTTGGCGATTTATGGCGGTCAGGAATATGGCGGCCAAATTCGCGGATTGCGGCGCGGTGTTCACGTGGTCGTGGGTACTCCCGGTCGGGTGATTGACCACATAAAGCGGGAAACTCTCAAACTTGATGCTCTTACCTGTCTAATTCTTGACGAAGGCGATGAAATGCTGAAAATGGGCTTCAAGGAAGATGTCGAATGGGTGCTGGAGCATACTCCGGCAAGCCGGCAAATCGCCCTTTTTTCGGCCACTCTTTCGTCAGCCATTCGGGAAATTGCGAAAAAATATTTGAAAGACCCTGAGGAAATCATTATTCGCACCAAAACAACGACGGTCGAGTTGACCCGCCAGCGTTACTGGATGATTAGTAATCTCAACAAAATGGATGCGCTTTCCAGAATTCTGGAGGTTGAACCCTTCGATGGCGTAATTATTTTTGTGCGAACGAAATCGGCAACACTAGAAGTCGCCGAACAACTCGAAGGGCGTGGCTTTGCCGTTGCCCCTCTAAACGGTGATATCCCGCAGAATCAACGTGAACGAACGATCGACCAGCTCAGAGCCGGGCGCTTGAATATCTTGATTGCGACCGATGTTGCCGCACGTGGACTTGATGTTGACCGCATCAGCCTCGTTATCAACTATGATATTCCGCATGACGTAGAAGCCTATATTCATCGCATCGGAAGAACCGGAAGGGCGGGGCGAAGCGGCGAGGCGATTCTGTTTGTCTCTCAGCGAGAACGTCGAATGTTGCAGACAATCGAACGGGCCACCCACCAAAAAATTGAACCCATGGATGTTCCATCGATCAACGCGGTTAATACCGTAAGGATCACACGCTTCAAACAGAAGATTTCTGACGCCCTTTCCCGGGAATCGTGGAAAGGCTTTCGAGAGGTTATGGAAACCTTCGTCAAGGAGCACGGCACCGAGCCCCTCGACGTTGCCGCTGCGTTAGCGGACATGTTTCATGGAAACCGACCCCTCCTGCTTCCCAAAGGGCCTGATAAGTCGGCGTTTTCAGGACGCGCCAACGAAGTCGGTGGCGGTCGTCGAAAATCAAAGCTCCGCCATAATGAGGAGGCAAACGGCGAACGCAATCATCCGGAAAGATATATGATTCGATCCGGGTCCGAAACATCTGATACCCACGACGCCAAAGCTTTTAAGGAAATCCGCCGGCCGAGGCGCAACCGGGAAATTAGCGAACAAGAAGAAGGAATGATCAGGTATCGAATCGAAGTTGGCCGATTTCACGGAGTCGGCCCCGCCCAGATAATGGGAGCCATTGCCGGGGAAACAGGCATCGTCGGCGCGACAATCGGTAGAATCACGCTTTTTCAGGAGTTCAGCACTGTGGATCTTCCCGATACCATGACTGAAAAAATGTTAATAAAACTCAAACGAGTCCGAGTCTCGGGCCGAAGGCTTATGATTGCAAGATTTGAACCGGAGGGTGTTGAGAAAGAAGATCAAATTCGCCGAAAGCACGGGAAATCAACCGTCGATCGAACCGAAATTTACTAAAGGAATTTCGACTACGGCGGCTAATTCTTTGCCGGCCGAACTTAAAAGGGTGAAGTTTACGACGACCAATCCCGGTGATACCGTCGTAAAATTGATGTCTTTAACGTTCTTAAAAAGAACTTTTTTTCGTGAATCGTCGGGGCGCCCCGAGAAGTTATCCGTGTAGGAAACGAGAATAAACGGTTCATCGGCCTTATTCTTCGCTTTTTCGAGGTAAAGAACCTGAATATTATTAACAAGATCTTTCAGCACCATAAACTGAAGGCTGCTTCCTTCAAGCGGTTTTATGATTTCAGTTCCGTTTAATAAGGTTTCCGTGAGTTTATCGGTAGCTTTTCTGACATCCATGTGAAAAGCCAGATTTGAAGCCATATTCAGAGCCTGAGGGCGCGAGTTGCGATACTGAACCAAACCGGCAGCCAATGCCGTCAATATAATCGACGCGACCACGATTATCTCGATTAGAGTGAATCCATTCCCTCTATATTTAATCATATATATCCTATAATCATTATATCCTATTCCGATATGAAAAATAAAATATATGATGGCAATCGCATGAAATTGATGAAATCATTGCCGAGA
>Ga0209749_1002153_pt1 | contig 14110 bp, 14 predicted proteins | sample EPASupsiteSAE347_FD_187267 | JGI IMG/M metagenome (GOLD analysis project Ga0209749, IMG submission 187267) | Bioremediated contaminated groundwater from EPA Superfund site, New Mexico - Sample SAE3-47 (SPAdes) (version 2) | ecosystem: Environmental > Aquatic > Deep subsurface > Groundwater >... | reverse complement strand
ATATAAAAGAACTAAAAAATATAGGCTTTAGCTACTATCAAATTAATAAAGCTGTTGAAGCAGGAAAGCTTACAAAGCTGAATAAAAGCAATTATGAAAACTGCGATTTCAATGGCGAGGTATCAGATTTTATCTATGTCTATGCTTATGCACCAACCGGTGTCATTTGCTTGATGAGTGCTGCAGTATATTACGGTTTGTCAAATTATTGGCCGGATTCAATTGATGTTGCAGTACCAAAGAAAAAAAACATCACTACGTTACCGGACTGGCCAACATTCAATTTATATTATTTCGAGAGCGATCGTTATGAAACCGGAATTTTAGAGCGATGGACGGGGGAGAATCGATTTAAAATTTATGACATTGAAAAAACGGTGGTTGATATAATTTATTATCGTAACAAGATCGGGATTGAGGAAACAAAAGAGATATTGACTAAATATTTAAAAAGAGAAGATCGTAACATAAACAAATTATATCGTTACGCTGAGCTTCTAAAGTGTAGCGATGTTTTAAAAACTTATTTGGAGGTGCTGATTTGATAAGTGCGGATTCCATTAAGGCTAAACTAAAAAACCAGGCATCGAGTCGTGGTCAGTTGTATCAGGAAGTTATGACAGCATATGGTTTGGAAAGAACAATTTATCGGATTTCGGTATCTGATACAATCAATTACGGAATTTAAGGAGTATCACGGAATAAACGTATCGGTTTTAGCCTATTTGGATAAAACTAAAATTCCGATTTCCATTGATATTGGCTTTGGTGATGTGGTTCACCCTGACCGGGTTTTGATGGATTTCCCTGTACTGCTTGATATGGAAATCCCGACAATTTATGCTTATTCATTAGCTTCGGCAGTATCTGAAAAATTTGAAGCCATCGTGTCGCTGGGTTATGCCAATAGTAGACTTAAGGACTTTTACGACGTCTATATTTTACTCTGTAACTTTGACTTTGATGGAAATGAACTATGTGAAGCAATCATAGAGACATTTTCTCACAGAGGAACACGAATGGATGATATTGTTGCTTTTGAAGATGACTTTGCGGACGATACGACTCGTCGAAACCGATGGAATGCTTTTGTTAAAAAGAAAAGAGCGATGGTTATTATTGAATTTAGTGATTTGTTAATAAGTATGAAACTATTCTTAGAACCTGTAATTAACGCAATTAACAAACAAGAAACATATGAAGGAAAATGGATTTCGGGAAAGAAAATATGGCAGCTATTTTAAAGGTAACTTGTTAGCCAATCTAATTACTTCAGTGTTTGACAGTGCGCCAAGAGTAGACAAGAATTAGAAAAAGCCTGTAAAGCGACAGTAAGAAAATAGCGTCAACTCGATATGGGCAGCGCTATTCCGACGCTTGCCTATAACCTTGAGGCTAAATTTATTATTCATTCAATCGTTCTAAAATGGATTGACGGTAAGCATCACGAGTATGATCTGCTTAGTTCGGCATAATTACCAACTTTAGGACTAGTCGATGTAAGATATTGTTTTTAACGATTGCCTTTAACTGCATGGCATTATTGGTGATCATAGCAGTACCTCCATATAGTTTAAAATCTTAGGTTTTACTCTGAGTTTTTCGGCAACGTCCATGAGCTTGTTGATATTTTTAGTTTTAGAGCCTGCGTAGGTCTTCATTGCCTGATTCACAATTTGAATATCAGTCGTGTTATTACCTTTGACAATATCACACAGGGTTCGCTCGATGTCATAGACCCGCAGTGTATTGCCCCAGGGCGATTTCAGGGATGTGATGCCCAGTTCATAAATATCGGGAATCACTCTTTTGATAATGACGTTTTCTGTGCTGAGCGAAGAAGCATGATATCCGTGTGGAAAGGTCATATTAAATTTGCTGGGAGTACGATCACTCATTCTGTGAAGATACAGAGCTGTTTCATGCGAGAAAATTCCTTTGTTATAGCGGTATTGAAGTATATACAGCTCATCTTCCCAGACGTCCGGTCGCGCGTAGATACCCCGGCTGATTTTGTATAATTCATTTTTATTAACCAGTTCCGTCAGACAACGGCGCGGAATATTAGCCGCTGTCACCTGACTGGCAGTAATAAAACCATTATGTTTGTTTATTATTTCTTGAATGTTTTCATTGCAGAGCATCGGTATCATCTCCTTAAATTGTACATTTACACATTATATTCTAACACAATGATGTGCAGTTGTACAGGTGGAATTATACGCTGCGATGGCGGTGCCTGCCATTAATTTATTAATGATCTGACGGTGCCTATTTATAAACTTATGATACCACCATTGCGGGAGATCACGGCTGTCATCAGCCCGCGAGAGCCAATAAAAAAACACTAGCGAGGTAAGGATGAGAGGTATTGACGAAAATCGATCGCAAAAGATAAAATGGCATGGAAAAATCATAGCCATCCAACCACGTACCCGGGTATGGCGTTATGTTACCGATAACCGAACCCATTATCACCTTGGCTATAACCTGCTGATCAAAGGTGGAAGTGATGAGGGAAAAACGGAGTTTTGGGTGGCCATTTCGGAAAAACAGCAACAAAAATCCGGCTTTCAAATTGGCGATACCATCGCAGGCAGCGGCTGGACGAAAAAGTACCCGGAACGGGAATTTGCCGATTATTACCGAGCCGGTTCCCTGAAAATTATGAATTGTGAGCGTGATTTAAAAGAGACTGTCTCACCCTGGACGGGACCTCTGCCGGACTTGCAAATCTACGAAGAACGGGGGGCTCGGATGCTCAGTAAAAGCATCTGGCAGGGAAAGTGTCTGACCTGTTTCTGGGCGGCTATGGCCAATGTTGAAATCCAATGGGACTTTGATCGTGATATTAAGAAATATCGCTTTGAAACATATTGCTACGGACCCAAATCCTGTCGGTACTATAAAATGGGCCGGGGCCGATCGGTCCCTTATAAAAACCGGGGTTCCGCCATCGATGATGGCTACCTGGATGAGCTCTGCACCGAAGGACGGGATTGGGATGATTAGAAATCAGAAACCCGTGGTACCTGACATCAATTTATAAGTTAAAAAAGTCGATAGTTATGTCGACAGTATAGAACCACCGCAATTACGCCATCTTAACATACCGAACAATTGTAAGAAATCTTTTCTTATCATATTGAGGACGTGCTTAACATTAATCGATTAACGCTGCTTATCGCAGTGACGAACAAAGGAGAACACGATGGAAACGATGACCTGGTCATTACCAACCAGTCCGGCGGGCGAGCTACCCGTGATTGTCTCGGAATATCTGCTCAATCCGCTGGGCATTTTTGTCAAGCGGGAAAAACGGATGCCTAAGAAAGCCGGGTTGACCGCCTTAACCGGCTTTCGGATCGGCTATGCGGCGGTTCCGGGCACTGATTATCGGACGGCACCGATGGATCGCAATGCTATTCTCTGGCACAAAATAACCCGCATCAAGGAAGCCGGGGAAGGCTGCCTGATCGTCTCGGGAAACCGGCAGGATACCATCAATCTCTGCTTTGACCCGGTTAATCGAACGGCAGTGCAGGCATTCATTAAAACCATGCGCCAACAGCACCCGACCATCGGGGCGCCGGATGATGTGGCGGCATCCTGGCTGTGCTGGCGGGACGATGATGACTGGGGCGATGCCCAACTGTCCCTGGCCGAGATGGTCGCCCAGGAAAATGATACCGAGCGCTTTATTGAGCTGGAAATTTTTGAAGAAACCCGTCTGCCGGGTGTCCGGGATCATGCCGTTCCGGAAATGCCGGTGACGGCGGAGCGACTGGCATTCTGTTCCCAATGCGGCACAGCTCTCGGGTTGGATGATAACTTCTGCCCGGAATGTGGCCTGCGCCAGCGGGATTGAAATCGAATTAAAAAACTTCCATCAAGCCCATCAGCCTGGCTAAAACCTGCTGATCAATTGGCGGTAGTGATTGCCGATGTCTCGGGGAAAGGTGTTCCAGCGGCGTTATTTATGGTAGTTGCTAAAACGTTGATTAGAAATCAAGCCCAGGTTGGGCGGACGCCGGTTGAAATTTTTACATTAGCGAATGCCCAGCTTTGTGAAAATAACGAAGTGGGGATGTTTGTCACTGCTTTTATGGGGGTATATGAAATTTCGACACATCATTTTGTTTGTGTGAATGCCGGACATAATCCGCCATTGTTAAAAAGAGCAGATGGCAGCTTTGAATATTTAAAATTGCATACCGGCTTTGTGCTTGGCGGAATGGAAGAGATTAAGTATAAACAACAAGAAATGCAGCTGACAAGTGGCGATGAATTATATCTCTATACCGATGGCGTCACCGAAGCAACGAATATCAATGATGAATTGTATGGTGAGGATAGATTGCTTGCTGCACTCAATAATAATAGGGACTTAAATACAGATGAGTTGCTTTCAAGTATAAAAAATGACATTGACAGCTTTGTAAATGGAGCCCCCCAATTTGATGATATTACAATGGTCGCCTTTAAAATTGGAATTTAGTGATGACGTCAATTTCAGAGAGAGTATTTTAAGAACCATAAGTCAGACTAGTAGAATAAAGCGAACGGGTTAATCGTGATTATCAAATATGGGCAAGCAATTGGAGGCTATCAAGGATGAATATAAATTTAAATGAATACTTTAAAAAACAAAAGAAATTTAGCGGCAGTGTATTATTATCAAAAAATAATGAAATTATCTTTAATGAATCATATGGCTATTCAAATAAGGAAAAAGGAATAAAAAATACACCGCAAACAAAATTCATGATTGGCTCGATGACAAAGGCGATAACGGCATTAGGCATTATGCAGTTATCGGAAAAAGGGATGCTCTCAACACAACAGCATCTTGACGATTATCTTCCCGACTTTTACAAGGGTCATGGAATCACCATTCATCATCTGCTAACGCATACGTCTGGGATCCCTAACTACTTAATGCTAAAAAAACAAATAAAATGGGGCGAACGTCATACCCCCCAAGAAATACTACAAATTGTAAAAGGTTATCAATTGAAATTCCCGGCTGGTGAAAAATGGTCGTACAGCAATACGAATTATCTTATTCTGGGCTTGATCATCGAAATGGCTTCGGGAATGAATTATCACCAGTATGTAAAAAATAATATATTTATTCCGGCTAAAATGAATCATTCAGGTTTTATTGATGAAGAACAAAAAAATGTCGCCACTAATTATATTAGCGGTAAAAAAGGGTTCGATATGGACCCATCAATGACCTTTGCCTGTGGTGATCTTGTCACAACGGTTGGTGATTTTTATTTGCTTGATCGGGCAATCCAGGATGGCATACTATTGAAAACCCAAATAGCAAAGGAAATGCAAAAGCCTCACCATGACGGCAAATATGTGAAATGCGGATATGGATTGTTTGTAAAAAAACACTTTGATGGTAAAAGTATCTGCCATGGCGGGTCAATGCCAAATGGTTACACGTCTCATTTTGAAAAATATATTGATGACGATATTAGCATTGTTGTATTAAGCAATGATTTAGTAAAATACCAATTCTTATCAATGAGCGGGGCGGGTGGTACCTATATAAGTAGAGAGATTGCTTCATTAATTTATGGTAAAAAGTTAGGTGCTTTAAAGAAGATATTCTAAAAGATATTATAAAGCGATTATTAAACAAAGGAGATCTGATTATGCGACGAACAATTATTGTGGTGGTGGCCGTTATCGCAATTGGGATAACGGTTTACCTGGTCAGTACGATGAACTTGTTTTCAGACAATAACAATGGCGCGCCAGATGGGGTTTCCCAGGCGACAGCCGACCGCTATCAGGAACTGGAAATTCGCGAATATCAGGGGGTCCGGCTCGACCCGGCCATCGGTCCCCGGGATAATTCAATCTCCGGGATTCAAACGGTCGATCTTGACAGCTATCAGCTCCAGCTAACCGGTCTGGTTGCGAAACCCAGCAGCTACAGCTATCAACAGGTATTGGAAAAAGAACCGTCGCAACGCCTGATTACCCTCTATTGTGTCGAAGGCTGGCAGGCTACGGTGCTCTGGGAAGGGGTGCGGATCACCGATTTGCTGGCTGATGCCGGGATTAAAGACGAGGCCACAACCGTGATTTTTCACTGTGTCGATGGCTATACCACTTCGCTGCCCCTGGCGACCATTAAGGACAAAGATATGTTATTGGCCTATTCGGCTAATGGCGTGGCCCTGCCAGCGTCAATGGGTTCTCCGTTTATTGTTGTGGCCGAAGATAAACTGGGTTATAAGTGGGCCCGCTGGGTCAATGAAATCGAACTGTCCAGTGATGAAAACTATAAAGGATACTGGGAAAAGCGCGGCTATGAAAACGACGCAAATGTGAATTAAAAGACTACCGCCCTGGCCCAAAGTGTGATTATTGACGAGGAGATGCAATGAAATTTTCAACCTTTTATTTTAGTGGCACCGGCAACACCCGCTGGGCCGCTTCGGAATTCACTAAAATGATTCAGGACCAGGGCCATCAGGCCGAGCTGTATGCCATTGATATCGGAGCTCAGCTCAGCGATGAGCAGATCCGGACGATTGTGGCTGATGCCGATGCCATCGGCTTTGCCAATCCCATTTATGGTGGCGATATTCCCCCGATTATGCGAACCTTTATCGGCCGCGTGGTGGGCCTGGTCGGGCCGCTGGCGACGGCCAAAAGCGTTTATGTGATCAATACCTATGGCTATGTCAACGCCTTTGGACCCAACGAGACGCAAAAGCTGCTCGCTGGTTCCGGCCTTACGTTAAGCGCCTATGTTAATATTCAGCTCTGTAATAATGTCACTAGCAGCAAACCGCTGGACCGGGCCAAACTGGCTAAACGGATGGTCCGGGGCCGCCAGGAACTGAACCGCCTGGCGGATCGTCTGATCGCCGGTCGCAAACGGATCAGGGGCCACGGTCCGCAACTGCTGATTGGCACGATGATCCGCAAAAAAATACCGGAGGCGATTGCCAAATTTTATCAGACCCTCGGTGTCGACCGCGCCATCTGCACCCGCTGCATGGTCTGCGTCAAAAACTGCCCCACCGGCAGTATCCGGCTGAAGGGCGATAAGTTTGTCTTCTCAGCTGGCTGCACCGCCTGCATGCGCTGTTATAATTTTTGTCCCACCGGTGCCATCACCATCGACGGCGTCGTTGCCGATCCCCACACGTTTCCTCGTTATCAGGGGCCGGAGGCATCAGCGTCAGATGACCTGGCTACTAGGTAAGGTGAGGGATGCTAGTTGGTCGTCAGGGCGATCATCCGGTGCGGCCCCGAAACGATAGAAACCGGCAAACCGGGGTATAAAGTGTCATATCAGAATCATCGGAATCCAAAAGCTGTTGGAGAAAGAGGAAAAAATATGAAACAGAATGACCGGAACTTTTTGTGGAAACGCATGGCCAAAAAGAAAAACACCGGGAGCCAGGAAGTGACCATGGCCCCGAAAGTCAGAAAAGCCTGGCGGAGACGGCTGGGCGAAGCGGATTATCAGGAGATGATGGTGGAGTGTAATTCCGAGGCGATGGCGCTGCTGGTTAAAACTGCGGGCGGCTGGGTCTATTGTTATAACAACTGGGAGCACGAAAAAATGACTGGCTTCGGCCAGAAAGCGATTCGCAATCAGAGTTTAAAAACGGTGCTCGGGGAAGCCTATTATCAGGTCTACGAAAAAAACGCCGACCGGTGCCGGGAAAGCGGGGAAACCATTCTTTTTAAGGGCACGGCCTGCTGGAATGGCGAAATCAGGGAGCGGATGTGTCGCATGACTCCGGTTGAAAACGATGGGCAGGACTTTATCGTGGTGACCGAGTTGAACACCAAAGTGCTCAAGGACTGGATGACTAAAAACCACCTGGCCACGACCCGCTTTGACCAGATGTTTCAGACCCACACCGCCACCATGCTGCTGATCGAACCGGAGTCGGGGCGCATTGTCGATGCCAACCCGGCGGCCCTGGCCTTTTACGGCTATTCCCTGGAGGAGCTCAAGACCATGACAATTGATCAGATCAACACCCTGTCCCAGGCGGCGGTTCATGATCTACGGCAGCAAGCGTTAGCCGGTCAGCAGCAGTACTTTCTGTTTCCCCACCGGCTGAAAAGCGGCGCGATCCGGATGGTCGATGTCCACGCCAGCCCGCTGGAGCTTGACGGCCAGCAGTATCTTTTTTCGGTCATCACCGATGCCACCGAACGGGAACAGAATGCCGCTGCCCTCTATCGGGAAAAGGAGCTCCATAAAACCACCATGGATGCCATCCATGATGGGGTAATTACCACCGATGCCGAGGGTAACATCAGCTACCTCAATCCGGCGGCCGAGCAGGCCAGCGGCTGGCAGCTTGCGGACGTGCTGGACAAACCCTTTGATGCGATTTTCCCGATCTGCCATGAATATACCCGGGAGCCCCTGACCGGGCTGCTGGCCCAGGTTCTTGAGGACGGCCAGGGCCAGGAAATCACGGTGCCCACTGTGCTGTTTAACAAGGAGGGGATGATGATTCCGATCGAAACCAGCCTCGCCCCGATCCGCGCCCAAAACGGCACCATCATCGGCGTGGTGATGGTCTTTCGGGATATTACCTTGTCCCGGGAAAAGAAACGCCGCATTGAGTACTTAAGCTACCACGATGCCCTGACCGGCCTTTACAATCGGCGCTTTTATGAGCAGTATTTCAGTCAGAAGGAGATCAAGCTGGTCCATCCGATGGCGTTTGTGATGGGTGACGTCAATGGCCTGAAGATGACCAACGACGTTTTTGGTCATACCATCGGGGATATGCTGCTTGAGTCGATTGCCAAAACCATCAAGGTCGGGGCCGGTTCCCGCAATCAGGTGATCCGCTGGGGCGGCGATGAATTCATGATTGTGATGCCCGGATCGGATCTGAAGGATGCCGAAAGGCTGGTGAAACGGATCAAGGAGCAGTTGCAGGACATTTGCATTAACGGCACCATTGAAGCCAGTGTCTCCTTTGGGATGGCGCTGAAAAAGAGCCGGGATGATGAACCCGGGGCGGTCCTTAAAAAAGCCGAGGAAATGATGTATCAGATCAAGTTGTTAGAAAGTAAAAGCATGCGGGGAACAACCATTAACGCTCTGCTGGCGGCCCTGGATGAAAAAAAGGCCGAAACCAAGGCTCATACCATGCGGTTGTCCGATCATGTCATGAAGTTGGCGGATCTGTTGGCCCTGAACGTTGAAGCAAAGAACCGCCTGATCCTGCTGACGATGCTACATGATATCGGCAAAGTGGGGATTCCCGATCATATTCTCGGCAAGCCCGGGAGCCTCACCGACGAGGAATGGCAGATCATGCAAACCCATTCGGAAATCGGCTATCGGATCGCCACCAATGTGCCGGAACTCCATGTGGTGACGGAGGAAATCCTCCATCATCATGAAAAATGGGACGGCAGCGGCTATCCCTCGGGGCTCAGCGGCGAAAAGATCCCGCTTAACAGCCGGATTCTGGCCGTCGTCGATGCCTATGACGTAATGACCCATGATCAGGTTTACCAGCCAGCCCGTTCCCATGAAGACGCCATCCGGGAGTTACGGGAGCAGGCCGGCAGCCAGTTTGACCCGCGGTTGGTGGAGCGCTTCATTAACCAGCTGTCCCATTGGTGAGCGACCATAATTATTTCAATTGCTAGGTCATTCGCTACCTCGGTCAGGGTTCTGCGGTGTTGCTGTCAACCCTGGTCGGTTTGACCGTTGCGGTCGTCGTGCTGAACTATCCAGCTTGCGGCGCTTGACTTTTGCAATCACCCTTTATACAATGTATTTATTTAAACCATTATTAAAAACGATGATAAAGAGGTGTCAGCCGGAGATGAAATCAATTAACAAAGTTATCGTTATGATCGTCATTGCCCTGTTTTTTCTGCCGGCAATGCTGGCCTCGGCTCAGGGGACACCGACGCCCGAAAAACCAGTGATAATAATCGGCGATGATATTAACTATCCACCCTACAGCTTTCTCGATGCGAGTGGCAGGCCGGCTGGTTTTAACATCGATTTGGCCAGGGCAGTGGCTACAGCGATGGGCTATAATATCGAGTTCCGCCTTGATGAATGGGACAAAACCCGGGCCGCACTGGAAGCCGGTGAGATTGATGCCATTGCCGGGATGTTCTATTCGCCCCAGCGTCAGGAAACCTATGCGTTTACCGCCAGACACAGTGTTACCAATGGCGATATCTTTACCCGTAAAGATATCGCGATCGATCAGATTGAAGCGTTGAGAGATCAAACCGTGGTGGTTCAACGCGGGGACATTGTTGCGGAATATCTGGCCCAACTGGATTTAAATATTACCCTGGTCGAGGTAGCAACTGTTGATGAAGCCTTGAAGTTAGTTGCCGATGGCCGCTATGACTACGCCGGGGTGTTAAAACTGCCAGGGCTATATAGCATCAAACAGCAGGGCTTGAAGGATCTCCGGGCCCAAAATCTGGTTTTAACGTCAAATGATTATTGTATGGCGGTTGCCAAAGACAACGAGACGATGCTGGTCACCTTAAACAGTGGCTTGCAAATCATCAACGCCACCGGCGAGTATGATCAGATCTACGAGCGCTGGCTCGGTGTTTATGAAGAAAAAACGCTGTTCAGCCTGATTGAAGAATACCGCTGGCCGATCGCAATCGTCCTGCTGGTCATCATGATGTTGGGAGCCATTAATCTGCTGCTCAACCGGATGGTCGCCATCCGGACCAAGTCACTCAACGAAATGAATACCCGACTGCAGGCCAATCAGGACCAGCTTGAAGAGGCCAACATTCAGTTGGAAGCCAAGATGAATGAACTGATCACGATGGAGGCTTCGGCGCGGGAGCAGTACAATTTGCTCAGGGCCAGTCAGGCGCAGCTGCAGCACAGTGAAGAAAAGAATCGTTCAATTGTTCAGGCCTTGCCGGATGCCGTCTTTACTTTCAATGATGACGGCAAATATATCGATTGTCAGGCCAGTGATGAAAAGCTCCAGGCGGACTTAAAATCCCGCTATTTGGGTAAATATCTCAGTGAGGTGTTTCCAGCTGACATTGCCACCGAAGCGCTGTCTAAAATTAGCACCGCGATTGCTACAAAGCAGCTGCAAACCTTTGAATATGAACGGCTGATCAATGGGCAACGGCAGATTTTTGAAATGCGCCTGGTCAGAAATAATCGGTATGAAGTAATTGGCATTACCCGAAATATTACCGCGGCGAAGTTATCTCGGGAGCGGATCGAGTATTTGAGCTACCACGATCAGTTAACGGGACTCTATAACCGCCATTTTTTTGAAGATGAGTTGCTTCGTCTGGATCAGCCATCGAATCTGCCACTTTGCCTGATGATGGCCGATGTGAATGGTCTCAAACTGATTAATGACACCTTTGGTCACCTTATCGGCGATCAACTGCTGAGCCGGGTGGCAGTGGTTTTGCAGGAAGCCTGTGGCCAGCAGGGCACAATCGCCAGAATGGGCGGCGATGAATTTGTGATCATGGTGCCCCATTTCAACGTGACGCAGACGCTCCTGCTGGTCGAACGGATCCAAAATCTAAGTGGCCGGGAAAAAGTTGGTTCCATCGATTTATCAATTTCATTAGGATGGGGCATCAAAACGGCTGCCCATGAAGATGTCCAGGAGGTCCTGAAGCGAGCTGAAACTAAAATGTATAAGCAGAAGCTCTTTGAAGGTCCCAGTATCAGAGGCCATACTATCCAGGCCATTATTACGACGTTGAACGAAAAAAATAAACGGGAGGAGTTGCATTCTCACCGGGTCTCTTCACTATGCCGTCAATTTGCAATGGCTTTGAATTTCTCGGATCAGGAAATTCAGGAAATTGAATCGGTGGGATTACTCCATGATATTGGAAAGATTGCCATCGACGAAGCGATTCTCAATAAACCAGGCAAGCTGACTGACGCTGAGTATGAAGAAATGAAGCGTCATCCGGAGATTGGCTACCGTATTTTAAGTACCGTCAATGACATGGCGGAAATGGCTGAAGTGGTTCTTAATCACCATGAACGCTGGGATGGCAAAGGCTACCCCCGCGGTTTAAAAGGTGACCGCATTCCGCTTCAATCACGAATGATTGCCATTGCCGATACCTATGATGCCATCACCAGCGATCGCAGCTACCGCAACAAACGGACTGATCTGCAAGCCTGTGAAGAATTAAGAAAAAATGCCGGCAGCCAATTTGATCCCCAGCTGGTTGAGCCCTTTATCAAGGCAGTCAGCGCGGCGGGGTTAACTGGACAATGATTTTCCTTGTTGATTGGGAGCATCCAAAATAATTTGGGGGTCCGGGAAATCGGTATTTCAGCGCTGTTGATGATCACAAATGCTTTAACCGAGGAAAATGAGGTGAATCAGGTCGAAATGCAATTTCAAGCAAAGGATGGCCGTTTTTCGGTATGAAACCTTTGAGTTATTTGTTAAAGAGTTGCTGGAATAAATCATATCGCTTAAGATATGATTTTATTTTTAATCGCAAATCAACACCGTTCAAATGTTGGCTTGAGCTACGTTTTGTAGCGGTGCTAATAAAATTAAGTTGGGGGGATTTATTATGTTAATTTACGCCATTATATCCATTACTCTGGCGCTGGTATTCTATACGATTGGGGTCTGGAGTGAAAAAATTCAGGGCCAGCTTAAACCATGGCATTTAGTTGTATTTTATATTGGCCTGGTGTGTGACACAACCGGAACAATCTTGATGAGCAAAATCGCCTCCAGTGGATCGTTCCTCAATTTCCATGGCATTACGGGGATGCTGGCGATTGTCCTGATGCTGTTCCATGCCGTTTGGGCAACGGTGGTTTTATTTAAGGGCGACGAACAGGCCAAGGCAAACTTTCACAAACTCAGTTTGGTGGTTTGGCTGATCTGGTTGATCCCGTTTGTCTCCGGTGCCATCTTTGGCGTTACCATTTAATCGGACGATGCTGGCTGATGCGCAAACAGTTAATGTATTGGGGGTTCTCACGGGAAGGGTTGGTGTCGAACTAAAGGCTTGTTCATCAACCTGTTGCTGTGGTAAAATGAAATCAGATACACCCGAAAGTGGTAAAAGGAGAAACCGGAAATAAAAAGAAAAAACATCGTTTTGTTGGTGGTGGTTGTCGGTCTGGGTCTGGTCTTGTCGGGATGTGGTGCCAAGAAAGATATAACCGATTACGCAAAAGCTGAACATTGGCTCAATATCCCCAGTAGCACCGTCAATGTCGATGTCTATTCGCCCGGCAGTGCCACCTTTGGCAAGGGCGTATACCATACCTTTGACTATCCCTTTTATTATTTCAACCTGCGCCAGAACGCCGAGAACCGCAGCGACAAATACTTAGAGAAAAAGTAATACACCCGGGTAACGACCCGGGTGTAGAGATGTTGCGCTATTTTTAGGTGTTTATTAAAAAACTTAAACCGGCATCAGTAACGAAATGAGGATTAATTTATGGAAAGATATCAGGTAACAGGCAATCATCAGATCCGCATCACCATTGTCGGCCTCTGTCTGTTGGGGACGATTTTTGTAGCGGTCTATTTTAATTACTTCAAGGGCATTGACGTGGTCTACACCCATCTGTTTTATGTCGTCATTGTGATGGTGGGGTTGTGGTACAAACGTTATGTGATCCAGCTGGCGATGTTTCTGGGTGGCTTTCATATCATCATGGACTATCTCGGCCATGGGGCCTTTTTAATGGCGCCACTGCTCCGGGCCAGCATCCTGCTGTTTGTCGCTTCGGGGATCTATTTTCTGATCAATCAGCTGGAGTGCAGCCATAAAAATCTCGACCGGGTGCTGAAAAGCGTCGGCGATGGCATCATCGTTGTGGATCTGGAACAGCGGGTGACGATGCTCAATCGGATTGCCGAAGAGCTGACTGGCTGGACTAATGATGAGGCCCGGGGCAAAAGCTTTAATCAGGTCTTTATGCTGTCCCATGAAAACCCCGAATGTTAAAGATTTGCTCGGCTGTCACTAAACTGATCTCATAAGTTGTCGTCGTTCTGCTCATAAAGCTGTCCGTGAAAGTGATAATAATTCGGGGCATCAGCCCCGAATCGTGAGGTTTAGTTCAGGT
>Ga0209749_1002152_pt1 | contig 14118 bp, 11 predicted proteins | sample EPASupsiteSAE347_FD_187267 | JGI IMG/M metagenome (GOLD analysis project Ga0209749, IMG submission 187267) | Bioremediated contaminated groundwater from EPA Superfund site, New Mexico - Sample SAE3-47 (SPAdes) (version 2) | ecosystem: Environmental > Aquatic > Deep subsurface > Groundwater >... | reverse complement strand
GGCGACATCGTTCAAGGTCATGACTCGGGCCAAAGCATTGTTGAAATAGGTGCTGCTGGCCGTGTCAATGAGATCTCGAGTGACGTTAACCGTGAAACCCCGAGAAGAACAAATCGAAGTTCCATAACTGTTGAGGTATCCAAGGGCATTCTGTACTTTGAGAGTGACATAATAGGTCGTGCCGGGGATGAGATCCAAACCGGTAAATGTGTGTTCGGTCGCATGTCCTATGTCAACGAAAGGCTGAACGTCGTCAACACCGGGAGTTGTTCCGAGAGCGACAAAAGACTTAACGATCTCGTTTTCATAGAGCGTCCATCGGGCCCGGACAACGTTTTCACTTTTGTAAATCTGAGCATCGGTGGTGGCAGCTTGCCAGGGATAGAACCTAATGACTTCCTCCGACCAGACGGTGGTTCCTAGGGTGTGGACTTCCTGGATAGCGTAGTAGTAAGTCGTCCCTGGCGTACCGGTATTGTCGATCGCCGACAACCCCGTCGAAGTGGTAACTACGGCATATCCCGCACCTCGAGTTGTAGAGCGCCCAACTTCATAGCGGATAGTTGTCGAAGTACCGTTGTTGCCGCCATCGGCCCATTCAAGGAGATTACCCGCAGCGGTTGTGGTCAACCGAATCTGAATGGGCGGCGACTGGGCAAAAACGGCATTTCCCATGGATAGAAAAAGGATCAAAGCACCCAAAACATGAAACAGGCATTCTCGAAATATTGAAATGCTTTTCATCAAAATCGCTTTACGGCGGTTGGCCGTCGAAAAAAATAGGTTTTTGCTGACCATCCCTTGCCTCCTGGTAATACACCTCTAATTTAGAATATACTCTAATTCTTTCTTAATTCTAGCAAAAAAAAACACACCCTCCAAAAGCAGAAGGGAGTCGGATTTTGAATTCATGGAAATTATTCGCCTTCGATAGTGTCTTCAATGGGCAGCGTTTTCAATGGATGGCGTTTTCAATGAATTGTTAGAGCCTGTAAGAAAATAACCGGATCGTCTGGTTGTTTTCTTACAGGCTCTTATGGCCGGAAATCCCAGAAATTCGTTACACTTATTTGCTGACAAGGCCTTGGGTTCGATTGACGGTTATTTATCGGTTTGAGTTTTTTTAACTAATTTCGCCGGTTCGGTGTTGTAGCCGCTTTCGCCAAAGGGCTTTCTTTCTCCGATTATTCTCGCTTCAGCCTCTTCCAATTCGTCGCTGGTTGTTGCGCTTCGGTCTTCCTGAGGCTTCAAGGTTTCAATGACGGAAAATGTAAAAGAGTCGGCACCGTATTTATGCCAGTCTTTTTGCAACTCTTCACTCTTATGTACACCAAATTCAAGCTGGAATTTATGCCGATTAAGCATTCCCTGCAAATTCATACCGCTGCCGATAAAAACTTTTCCGTTTACATTATTCCGAATTTCAAAAATTCCCGCAGGCGGGGGAGAATTTTTATAGGACCGTTTGGCTTCCGAGCGCATAGCTTTTGCTTCGAATTTCCCCGATGTGTTTTTGTCGGAGCGGTTGTCTTCCGATTGCATAATTTTCTTCTCAACTTTCCCGCATGCGGATTTCATTTCAGAACCATCGATTACAGAAGCCGTGAAACAACTTTTGCGGCAAGCCTTTGTCGTTGACAGCGAAGAATCATTGCCGTGTGCTTTCGACACCTTTCGATAGATACCGTTGGCGCGATCGAGAAGTTCTGTTTCAACAAGGCAGCGTCTTAGGGAACAATAATCTTCGAAAAAAGCCGTAAGTATGCGATTAACTTCCTTTTCCGAATATTCAATTCCTTCATGAAAACTCTCGGCAACATGCTCCAACAAAATATTTCTTTTTTTCCGCTGTACCGGCAATTTAATGATTTTTCCATGAGACATGAACGATCTAAAAACCTTGCATCGATACTGCTCAAATCTTTTATCACGAATCTTCTTTTGATGATTCGAGCATGAGCCCAAGTAATGGAGAAGCGGCAATTTCAGAGGTTCGCATTCGATTCGGTAAATCATGTAATATTGCAGCTTTTCTTTGGAAACCAATGCGGCGTTCTCCAATTTTTTCAAGTGAAAGGAGATCGTCGCATCAGATAAATTAAGCCTTTTAGCCAATTCTTCGACGCATTGAGGCCCTTCGAGTAAGGAATTCAACAACTGCATTCTTGTTTCATCAGCAACGGCCTTGAGTATCTTAAGAGGCGATTTCATAAAAATTATCCTATTATGATTAGATATGCATCTAATCAATTATACATTATATTTAGATGCATATCAAATTATAATTTGCCAGACACATTTCAATTCCATCGATATATCCAAAAAATATTTGAATAATCGTCACACCACACGCCAACGTAATCGGAACAACGCACCGGCAACCAATTTCCCTCGTTCGCCAATCGGCCAAAATTTTCTTTTTTCCCGGCAAGCAGAACCCATCGCGATTTGAGAACATATCTAAAAACCTCATCATATTTGAGTCTGGCCTTATCTGGATCGTAATTCTGCGTGATCGCCGCCAAATTAAGATCTTTTGCCAGATTTCCCAAAACCGGCTCCAGATCGAGATATCGATTGGAAATATGAAAAACGAGAATTCCGTTGTCGGCGAGTTTTGAAAGATAGATTTGTAAAGCTTCACGCGTTAAAAGATGTATAGGGATTGAATCGGATGAATAGGCGTCAATCGCAATTAAATCATAAGATTTATCTCTAGCCTTCATCATGGAAATTCTTCCGTCGCCGAGAATAATTCGATATTGTGCCGAACATTCCGTGAGAAATGTGAAATAATTGTGGTCCATGGCGACATTGGCAACCAAAGGATCGATTTCAAAAAAGTCAAATTTCTGCCATGGTCGTCCATATTCCGCCATGACACCGGTTCCCAAGCCGATTATCGCGATATTTTTTCCCTTGCGGTCGATCTTCAACTCACGAAAAACCTGTCCGATCGGACCATCGGTGGTGTAATAGAAAAGCGGCATATGCTTGTATTTCGAAGTCATATATTGTCCGCCGTGGCTGATGTTTCCATGCGTAAGAAGATGGACATCCCCGGAGGCATCGGTTACGACTTTTACGACACCGAAAAAGCTTCTTTCAATTTTCAAGGGGTTTTGCAAGCTAAGGCTATACCAGTATCCGATTCCCATGAATACGGCAAAAACCAATCCGAAAAAGCGGGGAAAATAAAATGCGGTGGTATGGGCCGCCAATACCAGGCAAAGAAAGAAAATTTTCAGCCCCAATTTATCATTCAGATCGAAAGCGTCAAAGGCGCCAAATAGAAAAACGAGAGCAATACCGGGTAACAGAAATCTAATAAATCGTTTCCACTCCTTCGATAACCCATTTTTGGGAAATGCGCTCTCGGTCGCGGGGAGTACATCGTGGGCGTGTGCATCTAAAGCACCAAACGGAAAAAAAACGGTTGTAAGAACTATTACTAAGGGGTATTCCGCCAGAGTCCGAAAAATAAAAGGAGCGCAAATGCCGTTGAAAATGCCTCCAAGCATACCGCCGGTTGACATCCAGACGTAAAATTCAGTCAAATTATTCGCCGACGGCCGCTCTTGTGCCAAAGTTCCATGGAAAACCATCGAAATCAGAAAGAGGCCGGCCAAATGGAAAGATATCGTCAACCAGAGAGGTTCCATCACACGGAAAACAACAAGCGGCAGATATGCGCTGACGCTTGCCAACAAAAGCCAGGGAAAGAATCGCCCCGTCCAGAATGATGATCGGGAAAATACGAGAATGAAGGACAACAGATACAAAGCCAGCGGCAACACCCAAAACAGCGGAATGGGAGCTATGTCCGTGGTTATATATGTCGTTACCCCAAGCATGATGCTGGAAGGAATAAAGGAAAAAAGAAGCCATTTTATTCTTCGGCGCCAAGTTATCTCAACGGCACCAGGCACTCGACCGATCGCGTTTATTTTTTCACGAATCGGTTGATTCCAAAGTACAAGCGCACAAAGCGTGGTCAAAACCACCAAAATGATAAAGCCGATGCTCCAAAGCCAAGCTTGTTGTCTTAAAGTCAGGTACGGCTCGAAAAGCGTCGGATAACCCAAAAGCGCAATTAGGCTTCCCAGATTGCTTGCCGTGTATAAAAAATAGGGATCTTTCGCATCCGCATGCGCCGTTGCGGCGAACCAACCTTGAATCATGGGAGCACTCGCCGAAATAACGAAGAACAGAAACCCGGCGCAACCCATTAAAGTTTTCAACATCCAGGTAATCGGCATTTGAGCGGCTGTACCGGCATCGGCGGAGGCGGTCGTAAAAGGCAGTAAAGGCAAGCACCCGTATAAAAGGAACATATGAAAAAAGGATTGTTTGCGGGCGCCTAGGAATTGAATACTTTTGTGGGCATAGATATAGCCGGCCAACAGCATGATTTGGAAAAAAACCATCGCCGTGTTCCAGACCGACGGTGAGCCTCCCAGAATCGGCAACAGCATCTTCGCGGCCATGGGTTGCACGAAAAAAAGCAAAAAAGCGCTGACAAAAAGAGTCGCGGAAAAAAGCAGCCGCATTTAAATTAAAATACCGAAATCGAACAACATCCCAACAAAGGCACCGACAACGGCCCTAAGAGACATTGAAAACGGATCTCTTTAAGCTTATTTGCCGAAGACCGCCTGGTCGAAAGGTGGCGTGTTCTTGTATTTGCTCTGAACTTGTTTCGCATCAGCCGTAACAAAGGAAACGACGATTTTTCCGCGCTTGAATCTGAATTTATCAAGCGCCCATTGTCCGGCGGCATTTTTTTCCAGAAAAAATTTCCCCTCCAGTTGCGGTTTTCCCGGGCGAATCACCAGGAATTCACATCTTTTACCTCCGCCGACGATTTCGGAACTTACTTTCACGACGTTTTTATTGATCCGAAGCGTGCCGTTTCCCATTTTTATCAGTGAGCCGTCCCTGATGACCGAAAGAAGAGCCAACATGTCTTTGATTTGATCTTGCTGTTCGTTCTCAAATCCTTCGAATTTCGAGTAAATTTCCTGGTCGGTTTTTATTAATCCTGGGGTGAAAAGAAAAGCCGCATTTACGCGAAAAGTATAAAATTCCTTCTTTTTTTGAGGATTTCTGACACAGGAATGAAAAATCACTTGCTTTTTTCCGTCGGCCAAATCAACGAAATACCCGATGGCGCACCCCAGCTCCTCAAAACCTTTCTTGACTCCCCCGCGATATTGCGCGTTGATTTCAAAACTTTCCCAGGCTCCATCAGCAGCAAGGGAAATTTGAGGGATCACCAGGGCGATCAACACCAGAAAAAGCAAAGTTTTTCGTGAATAAAAGCAGCTCATTTTGTTCTCCTCGAAGGAATATGAAACGAAATTACATTACCGTGCAGGGAAAGTCAAATCAGGATGTACTGAAAAACGGTTTGATGTCACCGGTTTCTTGATTACTCGGTGATAAAATTCTTTACTATCGATAGAAATCTTTTCGGCAACTCGACTTTCATATTCACCTCATCGTTGCCCCATTCCTGAAATTTGATGTGCCCGATCGCAAGCACTTCCTTAAGAATTTCCGAGCCGGCGGGAATTTTCAAGTTCACGGATTCATAGTTTCGCGCGATTATTTCATCCATGCATTGTTTCAATTCGGGAAAGCCCTCACCTGTCAGGGCGGAAATAAAGATGCAGCCGGGGAAAGCTTCGGCGAGGGTCTCGCGGTTATAAGGCACATGTCGGTCGATTTTGTTGAAAACGATGATTTTGTCGCGATCCACCAATTTCATCTCCCTCAAAACATCCTCTACGGCTACAATCTGATCGCGAGCTCGCGGCGACGAAATATCGCAAACCAATATCATATTCTGCGAATTAACTACGCATTCCAATGTGGCTCGAAATGCTTTTATCAAGCTGTGCGGAATCTTGTGGATAAAACCTACCGTGTCCGATAGAACGGCCCAACGTCCGCTGGGCAAATCAACTCTCCTCGATGTCGGATCCAAAGTCGTGAACAGACCGTCGAAAACACGGATTCGGCTTCCGCTTAACGCATTAAGAAGGGTTGATTTTCCTGCGTTCGTATATCCCACCAAGGCAAAGAGCGGCACGAAACGGTCGGTACGCTTCTTCCTCTGGTTATCACGGTCTTGAACAACCTTGTCGAGTTCCTCATCGAGACGTTGAATACGATCTCTCATCGTTCGACGATCGCTTTCTATCTGCATTTCTCCAGGACCCTTAGCCCCGATTCCGCCGCGTTGCCTCGAAAGCGCCGTATATCCGCCGGTCAATCGTACAAGTCGATAATTCATGCTTGCAATCTCGACTTGCAGTTTTCCTTCGCGGGTTGATGCATGAGTGGAAAATATCTCCAAAATCAAGGAAGTACGATCGCTGACCGTAATTCCTAATCCTTCTTCCATGTTTCGGCACTGAGCGCCCGACAATTCGTCGTCCGCAACGACCATGGTCGCGCCGACCTTTTCGGCGATTTCCTTGACTTCCGCCATTTTTCCTTTGCCTAAATAGAATGAGCGGTCAATTTTTTCACGTTTCTGAATAACGGATTGCGTTACTTCCTTTCCCATGGTTTTAGCGAGTTCGGTCAGCTCATCGAGAGAACCCAGAGTTTCCTCATCGGAGACGTGTGGCAACTGAACCGCGACCAGAATAAGTTTTTCGGGAGGTTTGCTCGTCGTAGAAGTTTTCATGAATTCTCACCAATTCCATCGAATTTCATTGTGTTTGGACCCGCGATCCGCAGGTCGGACAGAAGCGCTCGATTCCGAAATTCTTCAAACCGCAATTGGAGCACAACCACCCGGATGCTTGACGTTTTTCGTCGAGAAGAAGCATTCTTGTCCATGCTTCGTACATGACATTAACCATGAATACCAAAAGAAGAAATAGTATCGGGATCGAAGTCCAAGAAGGGGCGGTCAAGGCTATAAAATTGAAAAGCCCGTGAAATATCGCGGCAAAAAAAAGTCCGGTAACCAAAATACCGTAACCTTTCCAAAATCCTCTTCTTTGTCCCGGCGCGGGCGTAAAGAGCGAGTAAGCGGCGGCCAGCCCGACTATTCCCGAAAAAACAACATGCCCGGTCGTGCTGATGACTTCCCTCGCGAACAAAACTTCCAGCCCATAAATGTTGAAATAGGCGATATTTTCGACTACGGAAAACCCCAAACCGGCGCCCAATGCGGCTAAAAATATTGCCGGAGCACGGCCGAGAAAATTGAAAATCGCGAGCAATGCCAATGAAATAGAAAGTTTGGCGCCTTCTTCAATGCTTCCGATAAGGAAGACGCAAACAAGCGCTTTGGCCAACGGGTCTTCCATCGACACCACAAAGGTTCGCAGATCGATTCCCAAAAGGACATTAACGAAAGGGTAAGCCATATACTTTACGATGCCCGCAGCGCCGGCACCGCTTATAATTCCGACCAACGTCGCCTCAATCAAAGCCTTATCTTGCCAGGATCTATGAAAAGCGGCAAAGAAAATGACCAAAGGCAGGAAGGGAACGGCAAGATAAAATATTTCAAGGGAGCTCAATCAATCGGTGTCCTTACAAACCGGCCTAAAAAAAGATTTTTCTTGTTTTGACGATCAGCATGATAAACGATGGCATCGCCGTCCTGCGTCCAAATCGGGCGGTAGTATTCCCCGCCTTTAAGCGGATTGATCGAGAATTCTTTTCCTGAATCGAGGCGACGTATGCGAATGGAATTTCCGCTGCCGTCGGGCCCGTCGGATTTTACATAAGCCAGCCATCTGCCGTCGGGACACGGGTCGGCAAGCCAATTGCGTGATTTCGTATCGACCAGAGGTTTCGGCGGTCCCTCGGGATCAAGAGGCACCTTCATGATATTGGAGATTTTGAGTTTTTCAATTATTCGGGTAAAAATGACGGATTTTCCGTCAGGCCACCAACGCGGCTCTCTATCATCGTTTGCACCGGTAGTTATTTGAATCAATCCGGAACCGTCGGTTCCGATAAGCCAGATATTGTTGTGCCCCTTGCGATCCGATGTGAATGCAATATACTTTCCGTCGGGAGAGAAAGTCGGCATCATATTTTTGGAATCACCGTCGGTCAGCTTTTTTATTTGCTGAGAAAGGAAGTCATAAATAAAAACATGCTCTTTTTTATCGCTATCGCTTGAAAATACGACCATTTTGCCGTCAGGCGAAAATTCGGGTGTCCAAACATTTCCTTTCCATGGAAATAAGCGGGCTGATCCGGAAGTTTTTCCAAGCTCCTTGATGTAGCATTGATAACGATTGTCTACGCCTCCGGCCGGCCGGTTGGAAGAGAAGATGAGAACCTTTCCGTCGGACGAAAGGCTTCCGTGGTAATTGCTGCCGGGACCTTCCTCGACTCCTTCATTCTTCTCGAACGTGAGATTTCCGTCGGGAATTGCCCGCTTCTGATCGGTTTCAATCGCCTCAAGCGAGGTTGCATCAGATACCGATAGAGTCGTGGAAGCCGCCGCCGTTGAAGAAGCCGAAAGTGCCGTGGGCGGAACAAGCGATGCTGTCGCAGCTTCAGCGAGAAAACCATCACCGGACTGTGGATGTTTAATTGTTCGGGGATCTCCCGCCGGAAGATCTATACTAGGCATATCAACCGGCGGTTTGGAAAGATATTTTGCCGATTGATTAAGAGCCGGTTGGGGCCCGGATGATGATTGCGGCGGTAATTCCTGAACCGGTGAGAAATCGACTTGTCGCGGTTGTGAAGCTGATTCTACGGATGTGTCGGATTTTCTGTTTCCGTAAAAATCAAAAATCGAATGCTCCCATGTGCGACCCTTGAAAATCAAACTATCAAAGAGGCTGCCCACGAATGCTCCGGTGAGGAAAATGAAAAGTCCGAGAATCAGGCGATGTCTACGTCTTTGTCGGCGTTTCTGAGGAGTATCGCAAGCCGGACAGTTGATTACTTTGGTGGGAAGCTGTTGACCGCATCGAAAGCAATACATAACAAGTCTCCTTTGTATTAGGAACGGCGCAATTATACCTTAACCTTCTCCCGGATGGAAGAACCGCAAAGATTTTTGAAATAAATTCATCCATGGAAGGGGAATATGCCGTCATGACAGTCTTCTTGAAAAAGCAATAATTTCCGGCTCTTCAAATTTTATTTACTTCGTGAGATAATCCGGTTGTTATAAGGTAATGAAATATTTTCCGATAGATTCTTTGCGCATTGTTGCATGGAAATTAAGAAATTCGAGGTAAGAAATGGATATGGATAATAATAATTGCTGCCCGAAGTTTGATCCGACTCCTTGGGATGAAAAGATTTTTGAATACAAAAATAAGAGATTTATTAAAGACAGTGTGTTCACTGTTTTCTACATGCCGATAAATTTCGGCGGAGTTATGAAAAGATTGGATGAAAAAGTCAGAGGAGCAGGTGGGACGATACCTGACTGGCTTTGTTTATCAGATCACACTTCAATGTGGAATATGGATGTGTATCTTGCCGTCGACAAGGAAATTCCCGGTGCTGAAAATGTCGTGTTAAGCGGGGAATTCCTGAGCAAAGTTTATGAAGGCCCATATAAAGATACCGGCAAATGGTGCAAAGATTTCGAGACTATCGCACGAAACAAAAATTTAAACATAAAGAAAATGTATATGTGGTACACAATGTGCCCGAAATGTATAAAAAAATACGGCAAAAATTATGTAGTTATCATGGCAAAAACCAATTAAGTTAATAGAAAAGCGACGATGCATTGAATTATTTTCAGATTACTTATGGATTGGGCTTTTCTCCTTGGGCAAAATTCCATTTCCAACACAGGAAATATATAACAAACATCTTGCTGACATACGAGGAAAATGCATGTGTGAAAGAACAGGTAAGGTGATCTTTCTGAACGGGACATCCAGTTCCGGCAAGACCACGATCGCAAAGGAACTTCAGAAGGTCTTTCAGGAACCATATCTACACGTTTCCCTTGACGCTTTTCTTCTTCAGCTTCCCGAAACATTTCTGATGAATCGCGAACGCTTTATTCAGGAATTACCGTTATTGCTTGCCGGTTTCCATTCATCTTGTGCCGCAATCGCACGCACTGGAAACAATATTATTATCGACACGGTTTTACAGGAGCAGTGTTGGGTTACCCCATGCGTAAGGGCGTTTGAAGATTTGAAGGTTGTATTCGTGGCCGTGCGATGTTCCATCGAGACACTTGAAAGTCGCGAAAAAGCGCGTGGCGATCGTAGCGTGGGAATGGCCCGATATCAGTATGATCGGGTTCATTCGCATGGAGTATACGATCTGGAGGTTGACACTTCGATTATGTCTCTTGAAACATGCATATCAACGATTTTGAAATACGTACAATCAGAAGAACAGCCTCATGCTTTCAGAAAACTAAGGATGGCAAGCAAAATTCGCGAAGCGGATAATTCCTAAAAATGTTATTGTGAGCCATTTCGATCTGGGGGTGAAAAAATGAACTTGAAACAAAAGATTGGTCAATTGTTTGTAGTCGGTTTTCAGGGCACAACACCTTCGAGTGATTTTCTGGACTTCGTAAAAGAATGGGGAATCGGAGGCACGATTTTCTTTGCCCGCAACCTCGATAACCCTAACGACCTTCCTCAAGTCGTGGCGAAGTTGAACGATTCGGCCCGCGTAAAGCAATTTACCGCGATTGACCAGGAAGGCGGCCTAGTATTAAGGATACTGAAGCACGGTAGCCTTTTTCCCGGTGCCATGGCGCTTTCGGCGACCAACGATCTTGGATTGACGAGGAAGATTTCAAAAGCCATAGCCCGTGAAATGAGGGCATTGGGCATGAATTGGAATTTGGCGCCGGTATTGGATATCAATCATAAAGATAATCCGGGAATCGGTGCCCGATCATTCGGAGATGAACCAAAACGTGTTTCCGAATACGGCTGCGCGGTGATCGCCGGATTTCACGACGGAGGCATCCTGGCTTGCGCCAAGCATTTTCCCGGGAAGGGGCACGCGAAAATCGATTCGCATCTTTCCTTGCCGACGATTCCTTATTCGAAAGATCGGCTTTTCTCTTTCGAGCTGTTTCCTTTCCAGAAGGCTATTACCGCAGGCGTTGACGCCATAATGACCGCGCATGTCTTTTTTCCGGCTTTCGAAGCTTCCCCAAATCTTCCCGGTACTCTTTCGAAATCCGTATTAACCGGGCTTTTGCGGGAAAGCATGGGATTCGAGGGCTTGGTGGTCACCGACGATCTGGAAATGGGCGCAATCACGGAATCATTTGGCGTCGAGGAAGCCGCCAGACTATCTTTTACGGCCGGTGCGGATCTTCTTTTGATCTGCCATGACCTGGACAGGCAAAGACTTGCAGTACAGACCATCTTCGATTATGTGTCCCAATCACCAGATGCGACGGCACGCCTGGATCAGAGCTTATTGAGAATTCAAAAAGCCAGGTCAGGATTGCCCTCGATTGCTGCCCAAGATTCTCTGGACAAGCTTGCGGCGGCTCATGCTCCGATCGTCAATGAGGCTTACGAAAAATCGATTCTGGTTCATAGAATGAGAGAAAATGCTTTTCCTTTGAAGCCAGGCAACAGAAAAATCTTTGTTTGTCCTAAAATTTCTTCGTTGGTACAAGTCGAGGAAACTCAAAAGAATGAGGGTTTGAAACCTCTCGTGTTGGAAAGATTTCCTGATGCCGTTGTGATTGATTATCTCCCCAAAAGCTCCCGCGAGGAAATTACTAAATCGATCGAGGAATCACCTTCTCAAATCGACCGGCATTGTGATTTGATAATATTCAGTTACAACGCTCATCTCTTCGCGGGGCAACGGGAAGCTTTCGAAAAAGTCGCCGAGCATTTTCCGAATGTGATTTTGATCGCTTTGCGAAATCCGTATGATTTGGCTTCTATTCCACAGGCACAGACGGCAATTGCGACTTTCGGTTTTCGATCGCCGGCGATAGCGGCCGTTTTCCGATTATTGTCGGGTGGAGTTGCTCCCAAAACCGCGCCATGGCCGGTTTCGACTACATAATGCCCGAGCAATCAATAATTATTGATAATTTCAAATGTCACGCTATTTTAATTGTCCGGATATCATGTGTTGGTGTTTTTTCCGTAAATTATTATTTGGAAACCGCCGATAGTTATCGAAGAGAAAATTTGGAGGCAACACATGATAGAACTTGAAATAAAGATTTTGCTTCTTACAATGGTGTATTTCATCGGTTGGTTTATGTTTGAGAAAGTATTCTCGGTCGCGTGGGAAAAATATACGCAACCGGCACCGGTGGGTAAGAGGCTTTCGAAAATGAAAATCCCGGTTTTAGCCTCGGTGACGCCTCTCGATCAGACATGGAGATACATCAAGGGCCTGAAGAATCCCGATTGGCGGATAAGACGAATATCCTGCATTCAATTGGGAGATAAACGTGGAACGGCCGTGGTGCAAGCTTTGATTGAATCGTTGAATGACTCCAAAGACGAAGTGAGCATGGCGGCGGGTGAAGCTTTGGCGAAAATAGGCGATCCGGTAGCGATTGCGGCTTTGACCGATCATGTTAAAAATCTGGATCACAAGACCGATCAGAGTTACGAAAGTTATCGCGCGGCTTAATAAAATGGCTGAACTGCACGGCAGTATACCGGTAGAAAAAAACACGACCGGCCAAATTCTCAAGGGTGTTTTGTTGAGTATATTCGTTTGCCCCGGATTAGGACATCGCTACCTTGGACGACCAAAAGCATTCAAGATAGTATTGCTGCTGTTTCTACTGATTTTTGCTTTTCTGTGTATACAAGTTTTTTCTCTCGTTCAAGATCTTGTCGAGAAAATGCAGCGGCACGGGAAAACAAATATAATCGGTTTATTTAATCATATACAGAAAACTTTAAATGAAGACTCCTCAATTTCCTGGAGTCTTTACTGCCTGTTGATCGTATATTTCGGAGCTCCGATTGAATTGGTTTGGACTCATTTCTTCAGCAGTCGGGAAAAATAAAATGAATTCATTTCTTCGCGACATTAGTTCCTGAACGTAATTCCATTGGCATTCATTCAAGCAGAAAACAATCAGTGATTATCCATTTGAGTAAGGACCTATTGGTTTGGGGTCATTTAGTTTTAACGGTAATCATACTAGGTTTGAGGGGTGCCGCCTGGAAATGCATCCGATAAAACCAAGATTGTCTATTGTAAGGATGGAAGTCGAAAGAGAAGGTATCCTGTAACAAAGTTTGGGCGGTTTGAAGGAAAATAACCAACGCTTTATCGACATTTCCGTTCATTTGGCGAAAAACTTACCCCAGTGAAAACAGTCTGTGGGAACGAATTTGAAATACAATGAAAAAGAAATAACTCTGAACATTGGTCCACCGCTCAAATGGAGAATTACTGAGACAGGCTTAAGAATGTTGACAAACCGCTCGATGAATGGTAATATTTATTCTGCTTGGGTGAGGGCGGTTAGCTCAGTTGGCAGAGCGCCTGCTTTACACGCAGGTGGTCGGCGGTTCGAGTCCGTCATCGCCCATCGTGTGTTCCTGGGGTCGTAGTTCAGTCGGTTAGAACGCCTGCCTGTCACGCAGGAGGCCGCGAGTTCGAGTCTCGTCGACCCCGTTGTTGGCCAGATAGCTCAGTCGGTAGAGCAGCGGACTGAAAATCCGTGTGTCGTTGGTTCAATTCCGACTCTGGCCATTGTTTTTTTTGATTTCGCGGCGGCATAGCCAAGCGGTAAGGCGACGGTCTGCAAAACCGTTATTCATCGGTTCGATTCCGATTGCCGCCTTTGATACTTGAGTTGCCAGCAAACATCAGGGTTTCGGGAGTACCGCCCGGAACCCTTTTTTGAGTTTTGGTGGACAAAAAAGTGGACTGTTTGGTGGGCTGGTTCACTCGCACCTTACGGATGGCGTATTGAGAATCGACCCAGAATCTGGATGAGAGAATTTCCTGACGAAGCCGGGTATCTCTATCTTGACGGCCATATTTGCGTTCATCATGAAGAGAAAGCCAGCCTATCGAGGCAATACATGTCAAGAGAGCACCTGTGTTTGCGCGGAGCAACGGATTATTGGGTGAATGACGTCATAGATCGTCCTTACTACGACATTACTGACGAAAAAAATCTGAGTG
>Ga0209749_1002148_pt1 | contig 14140 bp, 9 predicted proteins | sample EPASupsiteSAE347_FD_187267 | JGI IMG/M metagenome (GOLD analysis project Ga0209749, IMG submission 187267) | Bioremediated contaminated groundwater from EPA Superfund site, New Mexico - Sample SAE3-47 (SPAdes) (version 2) | ecosystem: Environmental > Aquatic > Deep subsurface > Groundwater >... | reverse complement strand
TATATTTATTACTAAGGAGGAATATTTATATGAAAAAAAGAAATGTCTTAATCGGTTGTTTGGTTGTGCTTATGTTGTTTGTTACTTTTGCGGCCTTCGCAGCTTCATCTGACAAGGAAAGTGCAGGTGAATTCGTTGACGACTCGGTCATTACGACGAAGATAAAATCACTACTTGCAGGTGATGATTTTCTCAAGTCATTTAAGATCAGTGTTGAAACTCGCAAAGGCATCGTACAACTGAGCGGCTTTGTCAATTCTCAGGACGCTGCCAAAAAAGCAGACCAAATAGCAAGAAGCGTCAAAGGGGTCAAATCCGTGGATAATAGCCTGATTGTGAAGTGAACTACTACGCAGTATTGAAATACGTTATGGGGTGGACATGAAAAAGATTTTTTTTGCCCTGCTGTTTATCGTTCTGGCGTATCCTGCATGGGCACAGGAGATATTTGTCAACGGCGGGGCTACGCAGGATGCCAAAACCGGCACTACAGCATTGCAGTGGTCGGTCACTTACCGGCAGAATCTTGGAGAACATGCGGCATTCAGCTTTTCGTATATCAACGAGGGCCATCAACCGAACCACTATCGTGATGGTCTTGCTGCTCAGATCTGGGGGCGTACAACGTTACTCGATCCACGGTTATCGCTCGCTCTTGGCGTCGGGCCCTTTGCCTATGCCGACACCAAAGTAACAACTGTGAGAGATGTCTACGAGGATGCCCACGGCTTCGGGATTATCTCCAGTGGAACTGCAACATGGCACGGGCTGAGCCCTTTTCTGCTCCAGGCGCGTCTCAACTACATTGCGACCCAGCACAGCTTCGACACCTTCTCAGGCACCTTCGGAATCGGCTACCTGCTTGATGCCAAGCCCTCGCAGGGATCTCCACCCAAACCGGCACAGAGCGGTGAACAAACAATGGACAATGAAATCACGCTGTTTCTTGGTCAAACAGTCCTCAACAGTACCAGGGGGGAGAAGGACACTGCCATGAGCGTCGAATACCGGCGCGGTCTCCTGCGGTATGTCGATTGGACGATCTCATGGCTCAATGAAGGCGATACCCGTCCCATCGGCCGTTGGGGCGTTGCCACGCAACTCTGGGCTGTCCGGGGATTTTTCGACGATCATCTGGCCCTTGGCATTGGCGCCGGTCCTTATTTCGCTCGCGATAAATATAGCGGTGGTGATGGACAGAGAAACACGATTGCAGGTGACCTGAGTTTTATGGCTGCCTACCGGTTTCATCCACGCTTCGCGATACGCGCCGCCTTTAGCCGGATCATCACCGACTACAACCGCGACACAGATGTATTTCTGGGGGGGTTGGTCTATCGGTTTTGAAAGGAATTAGCCGGAGGGCAAGGCTTGGAATTCAGCAAACCCCGAAGAAGCCCTTTATCTTTTTAGATTCATTCCAATCTTTATAGGGTTGGTTCCTCGCGCCTTGGGGCGTATATAATTGCCGAGTTCGACGTTCTTGGTGCTCCGCCACCTGCAGGCAATGTCGCCGGATCGGGGGAACGGGACTATCACTACGGCATCGCCCCGCAGGGATTACTTGCACTCCGCCTCATTCTTAGCGACAAGGCCATGCTTGATGCGACGGCACGCGGGTACTACATCAGCGGCCTGGGTTCTACCGAGACAGGGGGTAATGAGACCATCGGCCGCCTGGCTTACTATTCGCATCTGGGGCCGCCATGCTCTCGGAATCCAGTACCTGGCTTCGGGCCGGGATGCGAGCTATCCCAGGAGTCTCCAGACGGGTCAACCATACATGGTCAGGACGAAAGAAGGGAAAGAATTACGTTGTGACGAGTGGATGAAGCAAGTCCTGGTGGAGTATAGAAAAATCAGGAAAGGCTAACAGGGTCTTTCCGGAATTTCCGGTGATTTTCATGCAGGATGAATAGGTTTCTGACCCCTGTAGTTAAAAAGATGACATGCTTCTTTATAAAAAGCACTACAAAATAATTGTCGGTTCTGCGACATACATGAAAAACTGCCTGTTGTATCGTAATAAGGATGACCCCTTTTGTGCAGATACACATATCGAATGCGATAGTATCCTTGTTTTCGTTTATCGGCGCAGTGACTTTGCGTCTGCTGGGCAATCTTGGTGCAATAGCTGTTTTCTTTTCCCTGGCTTTTGTTAATATCTTCCGCAGAAAACAATTCCGTGAGATAGTTAACCAGATATTCTATATCGGAGCAAGGTCGTCTCTGATCGTGATGCTGGTGGGCCTTTTTACCGGTATGGTGCTCGGATTGCAGCTTTTTTACACTTTGGTGAAGTTTGGCTCTGTAGGGGCTCTCGGGTCTGCCATCTCGCTCTCACTTGTCAGGGAAATGGGGCCGGTACTAACGGCCATAATGATCGCGGCGCGAGCCGGTTCCGGCATGGCTGCAGAAATTGGAATGCTTCGTATATCAGAGCAGGTCGATGCCTTATATACAATGGGGGTTGATCCTGTCAGGTATCTTATCAGTCCGAGAATCATTGCCTCAATCATCAGTTTTCCTTTGCTTACTGCCTTTTTTGATCTTATCGGCATTCTCGGGGGATACCTTACGGGTGTTTTGCTGCTTGGAACAAACGCGGGCACGTATTTTTACCGTGTAGAATCTTCCTTAAGTATGGTGGACATCCGGGGAGGTTTTATAAAGGCCCTTATTTTTGGCGCGATTGTCTCATGCATCTGCTGCTTCCAGGGCTATTTCTGCCATATGAGGACCGACGGTTATGGAGCCAGGGCTGTAGGCCTTGCGACTGTCTCCGCTGTTGTATTGTCGTGCGTGACGATTCTTATTGCGGATTACGTAATAACGTCATTTCTTATGTAAGGATGGTTATGGAGACACCTCTGATAGAATTCAAAAATGTGACAAAGCGATTCGGTGAAAAGACTGTGCTGGACAAGGTCAACCTCAGCATCTATGGAAACCGGATTACCACGATCATCGGAAAGAGCGGTACAGGCAAAAGCGTGCTGCTCAAACATATTATCGGGCTCCTCAAGCCGGACGAAGGCACTATTATCTTTCAGGGAAAGCCCGTTAACAAAATGAAAAAAAGCGAATGGAAGGTGTGCAGGAGCCAAATAGCCTACCTGTTTCAGAATAATGCGCTTCTTGATTCGATGACGGTTTTGGATAATGTGGCTTTTCCCCTGCGGCAGACAACCAACTTGAACAGGAAAGAGATTGAGAAACGGGCGCTGAAAAGGATTGAGGAGCTGGAGCTCATTGAAGCTATCCATAAATTCCCGTCCGAACTCTCCGGCGGAATGCAAAAACGGGTGGCACTGGCAAGGGCGTTGGTGACAGACCCGAAGATCGTACTCTTTGACGAGCCGACCACAGGTCAGGATCCCATCAGGAAGAACATGATTTTGAGTATGATCACCCATTACAGGAGAAAGCTCGGATTTACTGCTATCATGATCAGTCATGACATTCCCGATGTTTTCTTTATTTCAGATCGGATTATCATTCTTTGGGAAGGAACGGTCGGCTTCGAAGGGACTTACGAAGAAGCCGTCAAGCTGAAACTTCCCATGATTGACGAGTTTTTCCGCAGCCTTGAGGGGTTTCAGGACGAACTGACCGGCTTGCTTTCAAGGGAGGCTTTTAAAGTGCACTATGCAGCAATGTTGGGGGGTACAGCCACAGTAGCAGCCGTTTCGGCAGCCCTTTTCAGCGTTCGGCTGGATCTGATGCACGAGGCACTGGGACCGCAGGCTGCAGTGGAAGTCCTGAGAGCACTCGGCGAATATACTAACAGGCGTTTCAACCCCATTGGGGGGTTTTCCGCCCGTCACAGCAGGGATGAAATTCTGACAATATTCCCTCACACAAGCGTTGATAAGGCACGGCAATTAGTAGCGGACTTTGCGCAAGAGCTAAAGCATGAGGCCATTGACCGCATTCAGAGTATTGCAATAGCAAAGATAGGCGCGGCAACATCTTTTGACATATACATCCGTGCCGGGGTTGCAGGGGTCTCTTCCACAGATGCCGTTGATCAGATAATCGAGAAGGCCCGGGCAAAGCAAGAAATTGTTGCAACACACCGATGCGGTTCCGGAGGTAATGAGCAATGAAAAAATATTCCATAGAATCAGTGGTAGGTATATTCATAGTGATTGGTCTTATATGCGTGAGTTACATGACCGTAAAACTCGGTAAGGTTTCTCTCTTCGGACAAGATACATATCCGCTTTATGCGAGGTTTGCCTCGGTATCCGCACTAAGAGCCGGCAGCACAGTCGAAGTTTACGGGATTGAAGTGGGCAGTGTGACGAGACTTAGCATAGACAGCGGTAGGCAGATGGCAGTTGTCGAAATGGCAATCAATAAAGAGATAAAGGTATATGACGATGCGGCGGCTTCTGTAAAGAGTTCCGGACTCATCGGTGACAAGTATGTAAAAATCGATCCAGGTGGATCGGGCGAAGTCCTTAAACCACGCGGGATAATTACACAGACATCTGTACCTGCAGACATCGAAGATCTGATAGGCAGGTACGCCTTCGGGGATGCAAAAAAAGAACCTGACAAGGTTCCGGAAAAGTAAATTCCACGGGCTTATCCGGGAAATTTACTTTAGCGAGTTCACGAGCGAGAGGGGGAGGACTCCGACGGCTTGGCCGGTGGAGGGGGCGACCGGGTACCCGTTTACGGGTGTCCCGGTATAGAATAGTAAACATGGAGGATGTAATGAAAAGATGGTTTGGCAGATTAATGCTTGCGGTAATGTTAATAATTCCCATTTATGCCTTTGCAGGCGTTCCGCTCGATACTGTAAAAACAAATGTGAACGGCGTGCTTGATGTACTCCGCGACCCAAAGCTAAAAGGGGAAGCGGGTAAAAAGGTGAAAGAACAGAGGATCGAAGCTGCTGCAGACAAGCTCTTCGATTACGTGGAACTTTCCAAAAGGACCCTGGGTTTGAACTGGAATAAGTTTACCCCGGACCAGCGAAAAGAATTTGTCGGGCTTTTTAAAAACATCCTAAAGGATGCTTATGTCGATAAAATTACAGCTTACACCAATGAACAGGTAAACTTCACCAAGGAAGCGCCACTTTCCGAAACTACGGTGGAGGTTCGGAGTGTAATCGTTTCAAAGGGCGGCGAAACGCCCATTAATTACAGAGTTATGAAGAAGGGTTCTGATTGGAAAGTATATGATGTGGTCATCGAAGGAGTTAGCCTGATCAGCAACTACCGTACCCAGTTTCGCGAGATTCTCGGGAACAACCCGCCGGAAACACTTCTTGAGACCTTGCGAAAGAAGGTCGGAAAAAAATGAGATGTCAGGGCGTAACACTGTATTGGGAAAGGACAGACTTTCTTAGGCCAGCGGCAACCCTGGTTCTCCTCGTCTTTTTGCTCCTTGTCTGTCCGCACTTGTATGCAGCCTCCGATGGTTCCGATAGTAATACCGGCAGCAGCACGGAGAGTCCGTCGGCAGGGAAGCAGGCGGAAGAAACCGGATCTACTCCTGCGGCTACCGGAGAAAAGCCTTCTAATGAATATGGAGATGTGACAGAGGAAGATGCCAGGCCTGTTCGGGCTGCTACTCCAGGGAAGTCCTCCGATGAATATGGCAATGTGACTGAAGAGGAAGCCGGGTCTACTCCTGCGGCTATTGGACAAAAACCTTCTAATGAATATGGAGATGTAACGGAGAAGGACGCAGGCAGCGGCGAAGAGTTGCGTATTGCCGATCCTGTAGAGCCATGGAACAGGGCCATGTATCATGTGAATGACAAGCTTTACTTCTGGTTGTTTAAACCTGCTGCAAAGGGCTACAAATATGTTGTGCCCGAAGACATAAGGGGTCTCTTCAGCAGCTTTTACGAAAATCTTAAGGCGCCTATTCGCATCGTGAACAATCTCCTGCAAGGAAAGCCAAAATACGCGGCTATTGAAATGGCCAAGTTTCTCATCAACTCTACTGTGGGTGTCGGCGGTTTAAGAGACTGTGCAAAAGAATGTTTTGGAATCAATGGCCGCTATGCAGACTTCGGCCAGACACTCGGCAAATATGGAGTCGGTTTCGGCTTCTATGTCGTATGGCCTGTTCTTGGCCCTTCCAGCCCCCGAGACACAGTAGGGTGGATTGGAGACTGGCTTTTGAGGCCTCAGAGCTACATCAGTTCCGAATGGATCAGTCCGGAAAGCGTGGGGCTCTACACACACGAAAAAGTCAACGACACTTCTTTTCATCTGGGAGAATATGAAATGATCAAAAACGCAGCCATCGACCCTTACGTGGCCATGCGTGACATCTATATCCAGTACCGCACGAAATTGATCGAGCGATAGGAATCTGCCCGGCAAGGTTCGGGTATAACAGCAATTATAGCTCGCACAGCGAGCGAGAAGGGAAGGCCGGTTGCCACCCGTCTGTGGACGACAGATACCCGGCATTTTTGCATGCGGGTGCAGCTTTGTTGGTGGAGGGGGTGACCGGGTACCCGCTTGCGGGTGTACCAGTAATAGAATAAGGAGAACAGAAAAATGAGCCGCATACAAGTGATGTTTGATCCCAAAACAATAGCCCTGATAGGCGCAACAGAGAAGGAAGGTGCAGTCGGACGGACAGTTCTCGAGAACCTGCTCCGGTCAAAGGAGAGGAAAATATTTCCAATAAATCCCAATAAGAGCAGGGTTTTGGATATTGAAAGCTTTCTCGCCATCGCAAATGTTCCCGAGCATGTGGATCTGGCTGTTGTGGCAACTCCTGCCAGATCAGTACCTGGCGTGGTTGAGGAATGCGGCCGGGCAGGTGTAGAGGGGATAGTAATAATTTCCGCCGGGTTCAAGGAGATTGGCGAAGAAGGTACAAAGTTGGAAAGCGAAATCAATGGTCTCAGGAAAAAATACGGGATGCGTATTATGGGACCAAATTGCGTCGGTTTTGTTCGGCCTTCCCTGGATTTAAATGCGACGTTTCTCAGGGGCAAGCCTCCTTCGGGAAACATTGCTTTCATCTCTCAAAGCGGCGCGTTGGGCAGTGCGATAGTTGATTGGGCAGTGAGCGCCGGGATAGGCTTTAGTATGTTTGCATCACTGGGCTCTATGATCGATATCGACTTTGGCGACATGATCGACTTCCTGGGGGATGACCCGGCTACCAGGAGCATTCTGATCTACATGGAAGGTGTGGGTAACGCAAGAAAATTTATGAGTGCGGCGAGGGCCTTTGCCCATTCCAAACCTATTATTATTTTAAAGCCGGGACGGTTTGCTGAGAGTGCAAGGGCAGCCCATTCCCACACCGGAGCTATGGCAGGGGACGATGCGGTATATGAAGCAGCTTTCAGGAGGGCCGGTATTGTAAGGGTCGGAGAAATAGCGGAACTCTTTGATGCTGCTGAGGTTCTTGATTCAAAGAGGTTGCCGGCCGGTCCAAGACTCGCTATGGTGACGTCTGCCGGTGGACCCGGTGTAATGGCCACTGATGCTCTTATTCGCCTGGGTGGGGAACTGGCGGAACTCTCTGATGAGAGCATGAAGGAGCTTAACACATTTTTGCCTGCCTACTGGAGCAAGGCTAATCCTGTTGATCTGCTCGGAGATGCAACCATCGACAGGTTCAAGAAAGCTCTTACCATATGCCTTGGTGACCCCATGGTAAACGGAGTACTCGTTATTTACATACCCATGGACGCTGCTCCTTCAACCCAGCTTGCGCAAGCTGTTGCCGATATTGCTAAAAACGTTTGGAAGCCTGTCATCGCAACGTGGATGGGTGGTGAAGACGTCAAGGAAGGAAGAAACATTTTTGTTCAAAACAGCATCCCGAACTATGACACTCCGGAGGAGGCTGTCAGAACTTATGTAAATATGTGCAGGTACAAGAGACATCTCGACCAGTTATATGAGACCCCTGAAGAGTATCCGGCGCACAAAGCGCCCTCTAAAAATCACCTGAAAGAAATTCTCAAGATGGCCCATAAGGAAGAAAGAACGCTTCTCAACGAGGAAGAATCCAAGGATTTTCTCATGACCTACCGTATTCCGGTTACGATGGTGCAGGTCGCTCAAAATCCGGAAGCTGCAATACGCATAGCAGAAAAAATGGGCTACCCTGTAGTTATCAAAGTCGTTTCGCTTGGCATCTCCCACAAAAGCGATGTGGGTGGCGTCATCATGGGAATAGATTCAAGTGCAGCCCTCAAGGAAGCCTATGAGAAACTGGTAGAAAGGGTGAAGAAATGTGCCCCGGAAGCGGCCATAGAGGGTGTAGCTGTCGAGAAGATGATTATTGATGTTGATTACGAACTCATTCTTGGGGCCAAGAAGGATAAGGATTTCGGTTCTGTTATCCTCTTTGGTATGGGAGGGACAACAGCAGAGTTCATCAAAGATTTTTCGATAGGACTTCCGCCGCTCAATCAGACCCTGGCAAAAATGTTAATGCAGGACACCAGGGTATACAAAATGCTCCAGGGCTTTCGGGGCAGACCTGCAGCAGATTTTGAAGAGCTCGAGGAAATCCTTGTCAATTTTTCCAATCTTATCGTAGATTTTCCCGAAATAGCTGAAATCGACATAAATCCTCTTGCCATATCGAATGGCAAAGCCACTGCTCTTGACGCACGAATCATCATTGACAAGAATTATGACCCTACCGGCCGTTCGCCATATCCTCACCTGATTATAACTCCCTATCCGACCAAGTATACCACGCGCTGGCAACTGTCGGACGGGACTGAAGTAGTTTTGAGGGCCATACGCCCTGAAGATGAGCCTGCTGAGCACGAGATGCTTTCTTCGTTGTCTGAAGAAACATTGAGGACAAGGTTCTTTTCTGTTTTCAGGAATATATCTCATGAGTGGCTTATCCTTTTCTGCAATATCGATTACGACCGACACATGGCGATAGTTGCAGAGATGGAGGAAAATGGAAAGAAAAGCATGATAGGGGTTGCAAGACTTATTATGAACCAGGACATGACGTCTGGCGAAGTGGCTATTCTTGTACATGATAAGTTCCAGGGGAAACACCTTGGGTCCAAATTCGTAGAAATGCTCATCAGTATAGCCAGGGAAAGGGGTCTTGAGGAAGTCCGTGCAGATGTTCTCACAGAAAATGATAGAATGCTAAAGGTTTTCAAGCAGTTGGGGTTTTCAACCCATTGGGTTCCCGGCGGCACAAGCGAAGCAATATTGAAGCTGAAAGAATAAGGGGCTCCGGGAGAATGAACAGATTATCATGATTCCCTTCCAAATCCTTGTCGTAGAAAAGACGACAAACTTGCGCACATAAGTACTACAAAATAATTGTCGGTTCTGCGACAGACAAGAGCGATGGTCTATTGTATCGTAAATACAGAGGCAAAAAAATTATGTTCACTAACGAGATTATCGGAAAACAGCAATGGCGGCAGAGACATCTTTGCTATTTTTGTCCTGTCGCATATAAGTGGTTTTATTGACATCGGAGGTTACTATGATGTTTCTGAGCCTTTTAGTGCTATTGACAGGTTTCTCGATCGTTTTCTGCATCCGATGGCTTGAGCGTCCGGCGCGGGTTGAAGTCACGGCGAGCGATAACGCCGTCGTCAACTTCTTAAGGACTTTAAAAAATACAATTATACTTAATCCTGATCATTTTTTGTGATCAGAACAGAAAGGAGGAGAGAATGATTCTCGAAATTACTACCGTTATAATGTTTATGAGTCTTTTATTTCTATTGGCAGATTTCCCGATTGTCTTCTGCATCCGATGGTTTGAGCGTCTGGGGCGGCTGACATCAATAATCACAGCGAGGGGTAACCATGTTAAGTCATTGGGGTGGCAGATAGCTTTTACCGTTGCCCTATTGGCATTGAGCCAAAGCGCCTTCGCCGTTGGTCCGCCCACCGCCGGCGGTCAGTTACAGCAGATTCCGCCCTCGCCAACCATACAAAAAGAACCTCCAAAAATCCTGATCGAGCAAGATAAGCCGCCAACCATCCCGGATTCGTATCAGGCCAGGATTCTGGTCAAATCACTCCGTGTGACCGGACAAACCCTCTATTCGGAAGCCGAACTGCTCGCAATAACAGGATTCACTCCAGGTCGTGAACTTACACTATCCGATCTGCGCGGTATGGCAGCAAGGATTGCGGACTATTATCACAAAAATGGGTATTTTGCCGCGCAAGCCTACCTGCCTGTGCAAGACATCAAGGACGGGGTCGTGACGATTGCCGTGATTGAGGGCCGCTACGGCAATATCAAACTGAACAACCAGGCTAATCTCTCCGATTATGTGGTAAACAATCTTTTTAAGGGACTGAACAGAGGAGATATAATCGCTATCGCCCCGCTTGAGCGCCGCCTTCTGCTGCTCTCCGACCTTCCCGGCGTAGAGGTCAAATCAACCCTGGTTCCAGGCGCCACAGCAGGAGAATCCGATCTGATCGTCGATATCAAACCGGGTGCGCGCTATACTGGAAGTGTCGATGCTGATAACGCCGGCAACCGTTACACCGGCGAGTACCGTATAGGGACGACGCTTTATTTCAACGAGCCGATAGGCTACGGCGACGTCATCACGTTACGAGCGCTGACTTCGGGCTTCGGACTCTTCTATGTCCGCGCTGCCTACGAGGCACAGCTCGGTCAAACGAGGGGCGGGATAGCATACAGCTACTTGCAGTATGAGTTGATTAAGGAATTTAAACCCTTAGATGCGAACGGTACGGCCCATATTGTGAGCATTTATGACGTATATCCTCTGATACGGTCGCGCAACAACAATCTCTACACAGGAATTACTTTTGACTATAGGGTGTATCAGGACAGGGTGGACGCGACCTCGACAGTTACCGACAGGCAATCACAAGTGTTAATGCCCACCCTCTATGGTGACCACCGTGACAATTTTTTCGGCGGTGGACTGAGTAGTTTTTCGCTAACATGGTTTACCGGCAATCTCGATATAAGAACTCAAGCAGCGCGCAATTACGACTCGGCAACTGCGCGAACCAACGGCCTATACAACAAAGCCAGATTCAATGCCATGAGGCTGCAGAATGTGACTGAATCCTTCTCGCTTTATGCATCCTTCAGCGGGCAGTTAGCCTTCAATAACCTTGACATTTCGGAGAAGATGGAACTGGGAGGCATGTATGCCGTGCGGGCCTATCCGGAAGGCGAAGCCTATGCGGATGAGGGTTATGTAGCGACTTTGGAAGGCAGACTGAAATTACCTAAGTTCTTCGAACGACTGCCCGGGCAGATGCATTTGGTAGGATTTGGCGATATCGGAGGTGTTAGAGTGAACCATAGTCCCGGCGCCTGGGTAACCGAATCGAACAACAGAACCCTTTACGGCGCGGGGTTAGGACTCACCTGGATGGACTACAATAATTTTTCAATAAAAGCATATTACGCTTATAGGTTGGGTGGTGAAAGGGTGATGTCAGGCCCAAACTCGCCGGGGCAATTCTGGATACAACTTGTGAAATATTTTTGAGCATGGTGAACGGAAACGGACACTTGCTTTACAAGGATTTAAAAAAAGGAGTGACAAAATGAACCGCATTTATAAGTTAATCTGGAACAAAAGGACCGACGCTTTTGTAGCTGTTTCCGAAATAGCCAAAAGTGCCGGCAAAAAACCATTGTCCTGCACAACCGCTATAGGTGCTTATGCACGCCTCACACTAAAAGCCCTGGCAATTTTCCTTATTATGTCATTCGGAGCGGATGTCAACGCGCTGCCCTTAGGCGGTGTAGTAACGGCAGGCAACGCCAGAATTAGCAATGGTGCGGCCAGCACGACCATCACTCAATCGACGCCTAAGACAGCGATCAACTGGCAGAGCTTCAACATCGGACAGAGAGAATCTGTCCGATTCATACAGCCGAATAGCAGTTCAGTGGCGCTCAACCGGGTGCTGGGTTCAGATCCATCGAGCATTCTGGGCAGTCTTTCGGCTAACGGTCAAGTGTTCCTGATGAATCCGAATGGTGTCCTGTTCGGAAAGGGAGCGCAAGTGAACGTGGGTGGACTGGTTGCTTCTACCCTCAACATCACTGACGGCGATTTCATGGCAGGCCGATACAAATTTTCCGGTGAGGGCGCAGGCACGATCCTCAACCAGGGATCGATTAGTGCAGCCGCCGGCTACGTGGCCCTGCTGGGTGCGAACGTCAGTAATGAAGGTGTGATCATGGCCAAACTCGGCACAGTGGCGCTTGCTGCGGGCAATGCCATAACTCTGGATGTGGCCGGGGACGGACTGCTCAATGTAACCGTGGCCCAGGGTGCAGTGAACGCATTGATACAAAACGGCGGTATGATCCAGGCCGATGGCGGACAAGTGTTGCTGACCGCGCAGGCGGCGGGGAACCTCATAAAAAGCGCAGTGAACAATACCGGTGTGATCCAGGCACAGACCATCGAGAACCATAACGGTACGATCAAGCTGCTGGGCGACATGCAAAGCGGCACCGTGAATGTGGGCGGCACACTGGACGTTTCCGGCAAAGGTGCAGGGCAAACCGGCGGTAATGTCACGGTTACCGGCCACCATGTCGGCCTCTTTAACCAGGCTAAAATCAACGCCTCCGGCGACGCCGGCGGTGGGACAGTTCTCATCGGTGGCGACCTGCAAGGAGGCGGCGCGTCTGTCGTCCAGAATGCATCTGCGACATACATGAGCGCGGACTCCAAGATCAGCGCTGACGCCATCACAAATGGCAACGGCGGCAAGGTCGTGCTATGGGCTAATGACTCGACGCGCGCTTACGGCAGCATTTCGGCACGCGGCGGGGTTAAGAGCGGAGACGGCGGCTTGATAGAAACCTCCGGCCACTGGCTGGATGTGTCGGGTATCAAGGTAAATGCCGCCGCGCCGAACGGCAAGAGCGGTATATGGCTCCTCGACCCTGCCGATGTGACGATCACTGCAGCGGGAACGACAGGCGGGTCAATTGCAGCCGGCGTCTTCACGCCTGACCCCAGCGCGGATACGGCCAATGTGAATGTTGCCACCATTATTACCGCTCTGAATGCAGGCACTGACGTCACTATCAATACAGCAAACGCCTTCGGAAGCGGGAATGGCGATATCAAAGTTGACACGGCAATAACATGGACCAAAGCGCCTGGTGTTGCGCCTGCATCGATTCTGGAGCTGAACGCTGTTCGCGACGTGGCCGTGAACAACGCAATTACTGCTACATATGGAAGCTTTGTAGCGACCGCGGGACGTGATATAAAGGTTTATGAGGCCATAACGACGACCAGTGGACTTGTTGAATTAAACGCTTTACGAGATATAAACATCGTGAAGGATGGCACCCACACACTAACGGCCATTACAACAACCGGCGGAGCGACGGTCGATGGAGACTTTACAGCGATTGCCGGACGCAATGTAAACATTGTGAATGCTAAACTTACGACGACCGGAGGCGACGTGTTTTTGAGCGGCGGTTTTGATAATACCGCAAACACAGCGCTTGTCGGCGGCTCCGTGATATTTGCTGCCGGTACCCCCACCTATACCGTCACAGGGCCTACCATGTCAGGGGCTCGCTCACAGGTTAGCGTTAACTACACCCCGACCTCGTATGCAGCGCCGACAGATTATTCGGGCAACTTCACCTTGACTGCTGCCGATCTGAATCAACACATGTTGGTGTTCCCGAACTGGACCAAGGCTTACGACGGTACGACCACAGCAACTTCCTCAGGATTTTTGGGTACCCCTTTACCTACAAATGTCTCCCTGGATCCCCTTGTCGGTGCCAGCGCCACTTTCGATACCGCAGTCGTGGGAACGAACAAGACCGTCACCTTTACCAACTATGGTCTTGCCGGGGCAGATGTCGCTAAATATGCCCTATGGGTTTACTGTACCGGTGCCCAGCAAGGATTTGCCGATATTACTGCTGCAGCAGGGCCGACAGGCGCAACAGGTGCTACAGGCGCAACAGGTTCAATAGGCTTAACGGGTCCCGTAGGTCCAACAGGTCCGATAGGTTTAACAGGCGCAACAGGTTTAACTGGTGTTACAGGTGCAATAGGTGCAGTAGGTCAAACAGGCGCTGCAGGCGCAACAGGCGTAGCAGGTCTAATAGGCCTAACCGGTTTAACAGGTGCTACAGGCGCAACAGGTGC
>Ga0209749_1002146_pt1 | contig 14152 bp, 13 predicted proteins | sample EPASupsiteSAE347_FD_187267 | JGI IMG/M metagenome (GOLD analysis project Ga0209749, IMG submission 187267) | Bioremediated contaminated groundwater from EPA Superfund site, New Mexico - Sample SAE3-47 (SPAdes) (version 2) | ecosystem: Environmental > Aquatic > Deep subsurface > Groundwater >... | reverse complement strand
ATGCCCACGGACTCGGCGTAGAGCTTGAGGTTCGTGGTTTTAAGAAGGACAGCAAACAATGCGACAAAGACGACGGTCAGGATTATCGGCGTTTGTATGGGGACTCCCGGTATTACGCTGCCGATTTGACTTGTGAGGTTGTTCGCCAGTACGGGAGATAGTCTGCCATCGATCAGAAATGCTATGGATCTCCCCCCTGTAAACAGTATGAGTGTCGCGACCATTGGCTGAACTTTGAAAACCGCGACCAGGGTGCCGTTGAAGATTCCGATGACAATCCCGACCACGCAACTCGCCAGGAATGCCATCAATATGGTCATCCAGGTGATTTCGCCAGCGCTCAAAAGTATCCGTACAAATACGCTGGAGGTTATTGTGGCCGCCACACCGACACTGATGTCCTGACCGCCTGAAGAAGCGGTGACCAGAGTCATTCCGATCGACAGAATTACCAGCTCCGAAGCGCCGAACAGAATATTGGGGATATTCCCGTACAGCGCTCCGTTGATAATCGAAATGCTGAAGTAATCCGCGCCCTTGATCAGATTGATGACAATCAGGATTGCCAGGACCGATAGGGGGAGGAATACCTGAGATCTGTAGACTTTCGTTTTGGCCATGGTTACGCGCCCCCGCCGACAATTGCGTGCATGACATCGCTTTCTGTTAGATTCTCACCGGTGAGTTCTCCCACAATCGCTCGGTCTTTCATGACGATCAAGCGAGAGCACGTGCGAAGCATTTCCTCAATTTCCGAAGAGATGAACGTCACACTGACGCCATCTTCAGCGAGTTTGAGCACTAGTTTTTGAATCTCCACCTTGGTTCCGACGTCAATTCCCCGCGTGGGTTCATCGAGAATCAGATACTGAGGGTGCGTGAGCAGCCACCTGGCGAGAATGGCCTTCTGCTGGTTGCCGCCGGATAGCGACTTGATGGGCGTATTGGTAGACGGTGTCTTGATATCCAGGCGTTTTATATACTCGTCGGCAAAGCCTTCAGCCTGTTTCCGCGAAAAAGGCTTGAAAAACCCATTTAAAACCTGCAATGCCAAAACTATATTGTCGCGAACGGAGAGGTCGGCAATAATGCCATCGTCCTTGCGATCCTCAGGAAGATAGCCGATCCCCAGTTCCATTGCGTGTATTGGCTCACTGATTTTCACTTTCTTCCCATTCATTTTGATGTCGCCGCCGGTCACTTTGTCCGCGGCGTAAATTGCCCGTACGCTCTCGCTGCGCCCGGAGCCGAGCAGCCCGGCGAACCCGTTTACTTCACCTTTTCGTATCGTGAAGTCAAAGGGTCTTACCCCCGCAGCGCTCGAAAGCCCCTTTGCCGCGAAGACGGGCTCACCACTGTCGTGCGCGGATGGCTCACGTTTCTTCATCTTCTTCATCTGTGAAACATCGTCCAGTGCTTTTCCCATCATTTTGGAGACAAGCTCGAACTGGGGCAGCGAAGATGCATCGTATTCGCCGATGAACTCCCCATTGCGCAGCACTGTGATTCTGTCACTGATCTCATACACCTGGTCGAGAAAGTGGGTTATAAAAACGATCCCGACACCTCGCGATTTCAGTTCGCGCATGAGCGAGAAAAGCTTCTGTACCTCGTCTTCGCCCAGCGAGGATGTTGGCTCGTCCAGGATGAGAATTTTGCAGTCCATATCGATCGCGCGAGCGATCGCGATCATCTGTTGGACGGCAAGCGAACAGCTTGAGAGCGCTTGAGTCGGTCTCGCCGGAATGCCAAGTGAGTCCAGAAGTCGTGTTGTCTTTTCTTTCATCCGTTTCCAATTGACAAACGCGTACCGGCCTCGACCGATAAACATATTCTCCGCGACGGTCAGATTGGGACAGAGCGTTATTTCCTGATAGACAGTGCCGACGCCGAAATTTTGAGCGTCCTGAGGAGACCTGAAATGTATGTTCTTCCCCTCTACGATTATCTGACCGGCATCTTTTTCATAAACGCCGGTCATTATCTTTATCAACGTGGATTTCCCCGCTCCGTTCTCGCCCATTAGGGCGTGGACCTCGCCCTTTCTGAGCGTAAAGCTCACGTTGTGCAGGGCTCTGACCCCTGGAAACGATTTGCATATGCCCTGCATTTCCAGCACATTCTGCGTTTGCAATTGTTTTTCTCCCGACGCGTCGCCGGCAAACCACGTGCGGCGCGGCGTACCGGACGCTTTCCGAACGCCACGCCGCACATGTGCCTTAAGCGAATCCCTGATCAGAAACCGTTACTTGGTGATCACGCCCTTGCCGGGATCGGCATTGATTCCCTTATTGAGGATGATGTCGTTAGTGATTGAAGCGGTATCAGCATAGATCTCTTTCTGATAGACAATTCCACTCGGGGATTTGGAACCAGATTCGATGGCTTTGATCCAGCCTGATATTTCGGCCGCCTGGCGAGGGCTGCACTGGATATCGCAATCCCAATAGCCGGCCTGCACGTTGCGCAGCGCAAAGCGGTTGAAGTCGAAGCCGATAATTTTGACCTTGCCATTCTTCCCGTGTGAAATACCCGCCGCGTCGAGCGCCTGAACGGCGCCTTGCGCCATACCATCGTTTTCCGCATAGATGACGTTGAAATCCTTGCCCGCGGTTATCGCGGCCTCAACGACTTTGCGGGCTTCCTCGAGGCTCCAGCTGTCTCCGCCGGTTCCGTCCGCGACGATTTTGATCTTGCCGGCGTCGCGGGCTTTGAGCACCGCGCCTGAGCGACCCAGCTCAGCCGCGGAACCCAATTGGCCTCGAATGAGAATCACGTTGTATTTAGGCAGCTTTTGGGCCAAGAGCCAATTTATTGCCGTGGTTCCCTCGGCAGCCATATCGGAAACAAGCGCTGCCTGATAGTTCGAGGGGTCAGTTTGGATGAGACGGTCGAAGAGGAATACCTTTACGCCAGCGGCTTTCGCGGACTTCAGCACGTTGTCCCAACCGGAAGCGTTCGCCGCCGAGATCAACAGATAGTTCACGCCATCCCGTATGTACCCCTGTGCCGCCGCGATCTGCTCGCTGTTGTCGCCGGTGTTGGTCTGCTTTGCGTCATAGCCATTTGCTTTTGAGAAAACAGTGTTCATGTCCTCAACATTGGCCTGTCGGTAACCAGATTCTTCGGGCGGCAGGTTCACAATGCCTACCTTGATCAGCGAGCCCTGGGCTGTCGCAACGCCTGCCACCACCAAAAGCAGTACGAGAGCCAAGCAGACTGTCTTCGGCAAACGGATCCAGCCGGCTCCCCTGCTTCGCGTTGAGGAGCCTACATGATCGGACATTGATTGAAATGCCATCTCACACCTCCATTGTTCGAAACGACTACACTTTTGGGGCGGCAACGCCGCACTTTTACTGAACTGTTTCAGCAGTTTGACCGTGGCAACGCCTAAACCGGCGTCCCGAAAAGTAGTTCACTCCTTCTTGCTTGATCGCCCCCCAGAGCTAACCCCCTCACGGTTCAGGAGGCCCATCGGGTTCTATCGCGCAACCGATTATGTCGTTCAACCAAGTTGCGTGTACGTACACGTGATAAGGTAGTGTCACTCTGTCTTCCAATTTTGTCAACCATTTTTTGTTTTTTGTAGCAATTTGCTTTCCGGCACCCCCTGGAAGGGGAATTCGCCTCGCTCATTTGAGCTTCACCGACTTCATCCGCACCACACCCGGCGGAATACAAAACCCTGCCGGAACGGCGCACGATGGTTTCCGGCTATTCGAGGTCGGTAAATGCCGGGACGATGCTATGGTGAGATAAAATTCAAGCCGGTGTCCGTCCGGCGTCCGCGTAAATGTAGTTGGTTCATCCCATGCTGGATAGCATTTTGAGGAACGACAATGGAATTAAATTGGAACCGGGTTTTTAGGTCGCGCTGTAAGTTGTTATATTAAAAATACTTATTTGTGGAGGTGAGGGGAATCGAACCCCTGACCTCTTGCATGCCATGCAAGCGCTCTAGCCAACTGAGCTACACCCCCAAAAGGCAGAACGATACTAGCCTGAAGCGGAGAAGACTGTCAAGGCATTTTGCCGCCGTTATCGTTGTTTGCGCTGTCCCTTCGCGGGACACGCCGCCACCTCAGGCAGGCTCAGCCTCGCTTGTATATTCGCGCCGAATTCTCCATACTAAAAGCATGGAAACGACGATGAGAGGTATCGCCCTGTGCGCGATCGGTGTCGAGAAGATTGTGGCGCAGGAATTGGAGCACCTCGACCTCAAACCGCTTGAGCGGAGACCGGGTCAGGTGTTTTTTGCTCTGAATGAAGGCAATTTCGCCCGCGATTTGGCCAGGGCGAACATCGGACTTCGCACCGCCGAACGCATCCTGCTTGAGCTCGGCCGCTTTGAGGCACCCGATTTCGACGCGTTTTTCGAAGGAACAAAAGAATTGCCCTGGGAACTCTGCTGCTTCAAGGACTCGGCGCTGCGCATTGAGCGGGTTCGTTCCCACAACTCGGCGCTGGCCTCACAGACCAGTCTTCAGGCGATGGCGCAGAAGGCCGCCTACGATCACCTTATGCGGCATTACCGGCTTAGTACCATGCCCGAGTCCGGCAACGAAGTTTCTGTCAGGATTTACCTTGAGAATGACGAGTGTGTCCTGGGGGTGGACACGTCGGGCACCGCTCTGCACAAGCGCGGCTACCGGGCCCAGGCCGGGCAGGCGCCGCTGAAAGAGACGATCGCAGCCGCTCTGTTGTTCTTTTCGGGCTGGAATAGAAGATTTGCGTTGCTGGATCCTTTTTGCGGTTCGGGAACCATAGCCATAGAGGCGGCCATGTACGCGCTGGATTTCGCCCCAGGGCTAAACCGGCACTTCGGCTTCGAGAAAATGCCGGCGATACAGGCGCGGCCGGTTCAGGATGTGAGGGATTACTTCGAAAACAGGATCAGGAACGACATCGAGGCGGATATCCGCGCGAGCGACGTGGATCCATCCATCCTGGCCGTGGCCCGAAACAACGCCCGCGCGGCGGGCATCGAAGACTGGATCAGTTTTGAGCAAAAAAAGGCGGAGGAAGCCGAGCCTTTCCGCGAGGGTAGGGGCATGATTCTCACCAATCCCCCCTACGGGAAGCGGCTTGGCACCGAGGAAGACGCCAAAACACTTTACTCAGGGCTTTCCGGCATGGGCGGCCGCTTCGCCGGCGCAGGCTGGGGCATGGGCTTTATCACGGAACTGGAAGAATTTGGCGACTATTTCGGCCGCACGGCGGAAGTCCGTCACCACATAATCAATGGGGCGGAAGATCAGTGGTTCCACTGGTATCCGGGTGAGCAGCGCTGAGGGGAAAGCCGGGTGCGGAAGCTCATGGGCATTATGCTCCTTGCGGCGACGGCGGGCCTGACCGTAATGCCCGCGTTTTCGGCGCCGGGAGAGGACCCCGGCCAGACACATATGCCGGAGGAAGAGCGGTCCAGCCTGTCGGCCCAGATGGCGCCCGGCTTGCCGGCCGGCTCGGCGACACCATCCATGTCCCCGTCGCCGCAGATTGAGTTCGCTGGATACACCTGGCTCATAAGGAAAGAAGACATACCCGTCGGGCCCCAGAATAATGTGTTTAGCCTCAATGCCGTGACCCTCGGGCCGGACAAGTCGCTGCGCCTCCGTATGGTGCCCTCGGATGGGCGATGGTTCGCCGCCGAGCTGTACCTGCAAAAGAGCCTCGGCTATGGCACCTATACCTTCAGGGTACGAACGGCGCCCTCAGGCTTGGACAGCAACCTCGTCCTAGGACTTTTTACCTATTCTCCGCAGAAGGCCTATTATCACCGTGAAATGGACATCGAATTTTCCGCATGGGGCGTACCCGGAACCGCGCCGAAAGGGCAATATGTGCTTCAGCCTTACACGAGGAAAGGAAATTTGCATCTTTTCGACGTGCCGGAGGGTGGTGGCCGCGCTTCGTATTCTTTCCGCTGGCGCCCCGGACGGATCGAGTTTTTGTCCTGGGACGGCTATGGATCACGCCCGGTGGCGACTGGATACCCTGCTGCGCCCGGCGACGCTGTACAGGGACAAATGGCTGTCCTTGCGCACTGGGTTTACGAAGAAACACAGTATGTCCCGAAACCTGGCAGCGAGGTCGTTCACATGAATTTGTATCTGGCACACGGCGACGTGCCGCCCGCAGGCGATGGCGTGATCGAGGTAATAATCGATGGCTTCGAGTTCGAGCCCGAGCCTCGCGATTAGTTTTCGGCTATCAGAAGCGACTTCGTATCCAGTTTGAGACTCAAGTCGCGCGGATTCAAGCGTTCGTGATCCTTAACCACCTTGAAGTGTATGTAGTCGTTCATCGGTTCCAGAACTATGAGCACCGATACGAGATCCATGTAGTCCCTGAGACAGATCGGCACGTTGCGCTTGTCGAACAGGGGTTCCTCGCCGCTTGTCGTGCACGAGTACCATATCTCGAGCCCCATCTCTTGGACAAAAGCCTTTACCTTTTCGAAGCGCTCTACCGAAGATTTGGAGAAATCGAAGCCGTCGACAATGATGGTCTTAGCGCCAAAGCCTCCGTCTACTATCATGGCCCGTATGGAACGGAGTATCTGTTCTATCGATACGCCTTCCTGCGTGAAGTTCATGATAACGCGGTTCCGAACCAGCTGCTCCTTCAAATCGTCGGTGTTCTCCAGATTCTTGCGATGGGCAAGCTCATTGAACATGTTTTCGTACCAGGAAATAACATAACTGGTATGCGCGTTGAAAGAAATATGGATGACTTTTTCTCCCTGGATGAGCTTATCCAAGGCGAGCTGAACCAGGACGGAGGTTTTGCCGATGCCTTTCCGGCTGGCGACGACGCCGATGTCCCCCGGCCGCAGGCCGCCTTCGATAGACTTCTCCAGGACGCGCACAGGGCTCTTTGTAATAAACTCTTCTTTCAGCATTGAATCTCCTTTCGGCGGGGACGGTCTGCCGTTCTCCACCTAAACAGGGATGCACTGAAGTGCCTTTGTGCCCTTCAGTATACTGTCATTATGCCGTGCGGGCAAAAATTTTCGCTTCGTCCGCCCGCATTTCCCGGCCGCCGGCGCCGCGGATCAGGCCGGCCGCAGCCTCGCCAACCTGAGGGTCCCGGCGAAGCCGGAACATCGCCCGGCGGCCGCCAAGCTCCGGAACCTCACCGCTGCTCTTTTTTCCGCTTCTCGATGTAATCCTTCTGGAGCTGCTCTGAAATCGAATTTGGCACCTTGCCGTACTTCTCTATTTCCATGGTGAACTCCGCCTTCCCCTGGGTTAGGGACCGGAGCACCGTGGAGTACCCAAACATCTCGGACAGGGGAACCTCGGCCTCGACGCGGCAGAATGTGCCGTCCTCGGTGCTGGAGGTTATGATGCCCCGGCGCTGGTTCAGAGACGCGAAGACGTTGCCCTGGAACTCCGTGGGACCTTCGACATTGACTTTCATGATGGGTTCGAGAATGCAGGGTTTTGATTTTGCATACGCTTCGCGGAAGGCGCCGATTGCCGCCAGCTGGAAGGCGATATCGGACGAGTCCACCGGGTGGCTCTGCCCATCGTTGATGACACAGCGCACGTTGACGATGGGGAAGCCGATCATGCTCCCCTTCTGCATGGCCGCCTTGAAGCCTTTGTCGCACGAAGGAATGAACTCAGCCGGAATCGCACCCCCCTTGACCATGTTGACAAATTCATATGTCTGATCCTGGTAGGGCTCTATGTAGCCGGCGACGCGGCCATACTGACCGGAACCGCCAGTCTGTTTCTTGTGGGTGTAGTTGAAATCCGCCCGCTGGGTGATAGTCTCGCGGTAAGCCACCTGCGGCATGCCGGTTTCCACTTCGCACTTGTACTCGCGGCGCATGCGCTCGATATAAACCTCCAGGTGGAGTTCGCCCATTCCCTTTATTATTGTCTGATTGGATTCAGGATCCACGTAGGTCTGGAATGTCGGGTCTTCCTTCGTGAAGCGGTTGAGCGCCTTGCCCATCTGATCCGAAGACTTTTTGTCCTTCGGGGTTATCGCGAGCGAAATGACCGGCTCGGGCACGAACATGCTCGTCATGGCATAGTTGAGGTCGGGGTTGCAGAACGTGTCGCCGGAAGCGCAGTCGACGCCGAAGAGCGCGACGATGTCGCCGCAGGAGCCTTCCTGGATGTCTTCCATGGAGTTGGCGTGCATGCGGACCAGCCTGCCTACCTTGAATTTTTTTCTGGCTCTTGTGTTGATCAGTTCGTCGCCTTTTTTCAGCTCGCCCTGATAGACGCGCACATAGGTCAGCTGGCCGTACTGTCCGTCTTCGAGTTTGAATCCGAGCGCGACGGTTTTGGCGTTCGGATCGGCCTTGAGCTCGATTTCCTGTTCGCCGTTGTCCAGGTCGAGCGCGTAGTTGCGCACCTCGCTGGGGTCGGGCAAAAACTGCGTTACCCCATCCAGGAGGAGCTGGATGCCCTTGTTCTTGTAGGCTGAACCCACGAAGACTGGCACGAACTTTTCCGCTATGCAGCCGGCGCGAATGGCGGCGATGAGGACGCTGTTGTCCACTTCGCCATCGAGATACTGCTCGGCGAGTTCGTCGGAGAACATGGAAGCGGCGTCGAGCAATTCGTCGCGGTAGCGTTCCGCGTCGGCCACGAGGTGCGCCGGAATCTCCGCGTAACGGAGGTCTTCGCCGTTGGGGCCGTCAAAATAGACCGCCCGCATCTGTATGAGGTCGATGACGCCCTCGAGTTTGTCCTCGAGCCCGATGGGGATGGTGACGAAGGCCGGATTGAGCCCCAGCTTTTCCTGAAGCTGCGCCTTGACCTTGAAGGGATTGGCGCCGGTGCGGTCGCACTTGTTGACAAAGGCCAGCCGGGGGACGTGATAGCGCTTGAGCTGGCGGTCTACCGTGATGGACTGAGACTGAACGCCAGCGACGGCGCAGAGCACCAGAATGGCACCATCGAGTACCCGCAGGGATCGTTCCACTTCGATCGTGAAGTCCACGTGTCCCGGCGTGTCGATAAGGTTTATCGTGTAATCCTTCCACTGCACGCAGGTTGCCGCGGACTGGATGGTTATGCCGCGCTCCCGCTCAAGGTCCATCGAGTCCATGGTGGCGCCGGCTCCGTCCTTGCCCTTTACCTCATGGATGGCGTGGATTCTGCCGGAATAGAAGAGAATCCGTTCGGACAAGGTGGTCTTGCCTGAATCGATATGAGCCGAGATGCCGATATTTCGCATTTTATGAAGATCTGTTGACATCGTGGGTTTTCACCTCGTTCTGAAAAATATGGCGTTTGTCTGCGCCAAGGCACTGCAAAGCTGGGTTGGCAGCGGTGATGGAACCATTCGCGATGGAACCATAAGCAGGATGACGAATTTAATGCGGTTTGTTCCCATTTGTTAGAAAAATAAGCTACCAAACCAGAGTATAATGCCCTGGCGGCATTGTTTCAATACCCTGGCGCGCGCTCACAGGTACTCGATCCGCCAGTCGACCGGGGCGCTGTCTTTGAGCATGGCGCTGACGCCGCAGTATTTTTCCTGCGACAGCGTGCAGGCCTTGAGCACGTTGTCCGGATTGAGGCCGTCGCTTTTCCTGAACTGATAGACGAGCGTTATGGATGTATATTTCTTCGGGTTCTGCTCGCCGGATTCCGCCGAAACTTTCATCTCGAACCAGGTTACCGGCTCCCGCATCTTTTTCAATATTGAGACGACGTCCATGCCGGAACAGCCGGACAGGGCGGCGAGCAGCAGGGGCTTGGGCCTGGCGCCTGTGTCATGGCCACCATCGCTCTCCGACGCGTCCATAACTACCTCGTGCCCGGAGACCTGAGCCGCAAACTGCATATCTCCTTTCCATGCCGTTGTCACTTCGCTTCTCATATATTCAATCTCCTTATTGCGGCGGCTATTGTGTCCCGCGGGGCTGCGGTCCCTTATGGAACAGTAGCTCGCCTCTGATGAGAATAAAGTACTGAGTTTGGCCAAAAAATGAAAGGGTGTGCCGATACCCGCGCGGGCGAATCATCGACGAGGCGTCTTCCAGTGTGCGCGGCGCGAAGTTTTTAGTTTTGCGATATGGAGAAATATAGCTGGTCGGTGTAGAAGCCGCCCATCGCCGACGCGGGAATTTCGCCCAGCACCAGGGCGACGGTCAGCGGGGTTCCGCCGTGGGTCGACACGCCGCGGCCCGTGAAGCGGAATACACCATTCTGGGAGGCCGCACAGGATTCGCCCAGCGCGAGCATATACTCGACGGAGCCGGCCTGTGTGTTGCTCGAATTCTGGAGTTTGCCCCGGTTGGCCGAATAAGCGAGGATGGTATAGGTACCCTTTATGTTCGAGAAAAGCCTCGCGTTGCCGAGAGTGATCGTGGTGCCGGCCTTGATTTCGAAGTTTTTGCCGCTCTGGGCGGCGTTGGGATTATAGGAGGCGTTCTGGGCAATGCCCGAAGCCGAATTGCCCGACTGTGGGTCCGCGGAATCGGCGATATAGCCGACAAGCTGCGTGGCGGTATCGTCGGCAAAATCGAGCGAAAGGCGGAGGATTGTCGGCACGACGCCTACGATGGTTATGGATTTGGACTGTGTCTGTGGGTAGACCAGCGCGCTTGGCGCGCACAGCAGGGCGAGAACGGAAAGAAGTACTCCCACTCCAAATCTTCTCATAATACGGCCCTCTGCCTAAGTAGCTAATTAAAGCATACGCAGAACTGGCGGCCGCTTGCCTGGGATGGAGGGGAATTTTCGGTATGTTTTGCTTTGGTTTTAGCCTAAAATGAAAGGAATAAATGGAGTTTTTTATGCAAAATCTCCATTTATTCCACTATTTGGGAGCAAAAATTTACAAGGTCCAGTATATCCAAAATCTCCAGTGGGGGTCGGATCACCTGGCGATAGCCGTCACCTCCATTTCAAAGACAAGGTAGGAGTCCGCGGGTATAACGCCGCTCACGCCGGAAGAACCGTAGGCGAGTTCCGGCGGCACAATGACGATGCGCTTTTCTCCTTTCCGCATGGTAGGCAATATTTTTTCCCACCCTTCTATGACGGTGCCACCGCCGACTTTGACCTTCATGGGTCCGCCGGAGAGCGCGGAGTCGTCAAACACGGTGCCGTCCAGCAACATGGCCTTGTAAATGACGGAGACCGTGGAGCCCGAGGCAGGCAGGTCGCCGGAACCCGCGCGTACGACCTTCTGATAAATGCCGTTGTCATCTTTTACCGCGTCCGGCCACTTTGTCTGGATTATGGTGAGGTCAGAGGCCTTTTTTGCCTCGGCGGCGGCTTTCAGCGCCGCGTAGGCCGCGCTCAGGCGGTCGTCCCAGGCTTTCTGCGAGACGTCGAAGGATTTCGCCGCCGATCCGACCCGTTCGATCCTGACTTTTTTGATGGTGTCGCCCACGACGATCTTGTTGACGACGTCCATGCCTTCTATCACGGAACCAAAAACCGAGTGTTTGCCGTCCAGCCAGGGTGTGGCGGCGAGGGTGATGAAAAACTGGCTTCCGTTTGTGTTGGTGCCGGCGTTGGCCATTGAGACAATGCCAGGCCCGCTGTGCTTGAGTTCCGGAGAAAACTCGTCCGGGAACCGGTAACCGGGGCCGCCGTTTCCTGTCGCCGTCGGGTCGCCGCCCTGAATTACAAAGCCCGCTTCGACGCGGTGAAAGGTGGTCCCATCGTAATAATGTTTGCCCGACGTGGCATCGAGTCTGCCTTCGGCCAGGCCGACGAAATTGCCTACCGTCATCGGCGCCTTTTCGAATTCCAGTTTGATGACAATGTTGCCTTTGTTGGTTTCCAGTATGGCGTAAAGGCCGTCGGGTCTCGAACTGGTCTGACAAGACACAAGCGCTGTGGCTGCGATGCAGAAAAGTAGCGGGGCCGAACGGCGCAAATTCATCTTCATGTGGTGCCCTCCATAGAGGTTTAGGTACTTTTTACGTTTTTTACCATAGCAGAAAAAGCCAGGCAGAAAAAGGTGGGGTGGGCTATTTTGTACCTATCGGCGGCTCATTTTTGCGACGTCCACGGAGTGCGGCGCCCTTGACGCCGGAGAGCGGGGGGCCGAATATGTACCCTTGAGTTGAATCTGCGGCAAGGAGCGTACCGATGTCGGAAAATGGGCAGTGCGACGGCGCGAGCAAAACCCACGGTGGCGGGCGGCCTAGCTGGGACGAGTATTTTATGGAGGTCTGCCAGGCGATCGCGAAAAGGGCGACCTGCGACCGCGGCAAGTCCGGCTGTGTCATAGCGAAAGACAACCAGATTCTCGCCACCGGCTATGTCGGCGCTCCCAGCGGTCTGCCTCACTGCGATGAAGTTGGCCATCAGCTGAAAAAACTTATCCACGAGGACGGGACGGTGACGCAGCACTGCGTCCGCACCGTGCATGCCGAGCAGAACGCGATCTGTCAGGCGGCGAAGCGCGGCGTCGCCATAGAAGGAGCGACGATGTATTGCAGGATGACGCCCTGCAGGACCTGTGCCATGATGATCATTAACTGCGGCATAAAGCGGGTCGTCTGCGAGCGCAAATATCACGATGGCGCGGAGAGCGAGGAACTGCTGCGCGCGGCCGGCGTCCGGCTGGAATATGTCATCGATGAGGTGCTGAATTACGAAAACCAGTAACCGCGGCGCCTGCGGGCGCGCCGTTAGGCTGATTGCGTAATTCCCGCAATTTGCCGTAAAGTAACCGCGTGAGTATGAGAATTTTATTTCTGGGCGAAATTGTCGACAAGAACGGCGTCTACACCGTCAAATCGACGCTGCCCGAGCTGCGCTCGCGCTACGCTCCGGATTTTGTGATAGCCAACGCGGATTCCGCCACGGGCGGCGCCGGCCTCGGCGTTCAGCACGCGGTTTATCTGAAAAAACTGGGCGTCGATTGCATAACTATGGGGGAATCGGCCTACTACAAAGTGGACATGACGGGGTTTTATCCCAAGTGCCCCTGGGCTCTGAGGCCGGCCAATCTTCCGTACGAGGACCCCGGCCGCGGCTGGAAAGTTTTTCAGACGCCGGCGGGCAAAATCGCCGTGATCGACCTCCTTGGGCAGGCCAGCTTCGGCCGCGTCCATGCCGACAATCCGCTCAAGGTGCTCGATTATATAATCGACCGGATTCAGAAAGAGCCCGCCGGAGAGCGGCCTGCCATATTTGTGGATTTTCACGCGTCCGCCACGGCAGAGAAGCTCACCCTGGCCGAATACGCCGACGGCAGAATTTCCGCTATTGTCGGCAGCCATTCGAAGGCGCTCACCGCCGACGCCCGCATATCGGAAAAAGGCACCGCCGCCATTACCGATTGCGGCCGCACCGGCAGTATATTATCGGTGGGAGGCATGGATCCCGACGCCCGCGTCCGGGAATTCATGACTTCCGTCAGGAGCTTCGAAAGCGGCGGAACGCTGGGCCTGGAGGCTCAGGGCTGCTTCGTCCAGATCGGGGATTCCGGCAGGGCCGAGCGTATCGAGAGCTTCAGGCTCCCCTGCAAGGAGAAGGTAAATGAGAGAATCGGGGACGGTCAGAAAAATTGATGGCAGAGTCATAACGATAACGATGGATCCTTCCGAAGGCTGTGCTGCCTGCATGAACGGTACCTGCAAATCGAGCCGCAGCGCGCTTTTTGCCCACAATCCCGACAAAATACCGCTTGCGGAAGGCGACCGCGTCGAAGTGGAAATCCCGGGCAAGGAACAGGCGAAAAGCGCGTTCTGGGCCTTGGGGCTTCCCCTGATAATGCTGTTTGTGGGTTACGGCGTGGGACAGCTGTTCTTTCCACAGTCAGGCGAAGGGATCAAAATCATAATTTCAGCCTTGTTTTTCGGTATTTTTCTCGTCGTCGGCCTGTTGGTGCAGAGGCGCCGCAACGATCTGTCTTTCCCGACAATAATTGCGCGGCAACCACCGCTGCCTGATTTCCCCCGCGGTTAACCGGCCTCCGCCGCGCCGGTTTTATGCTTGTCGCTGTCCGTCGCCGCTCAAAATTCAAAGTGCTATTTTTTGCAAAAGCCTGTCTTCGAGTTTGACGCCAGGAATAAAGAATGAAATAATATGCAGAATGCTGGCGTTGCCGGCTCATTTCTATGTCGTCTTGAAATGGAGATAGGCGGATGAAAAAGACAGTAATGGCTGCTTTCTGCACACTGTTGTTTCTCTCGGCGATTTCCGCAGGGGCG
>Ga0209749_1002144_pt1 | contig 14158 bp, 11 predicted proteins | sample EPASupsiteSAE347_FD_187267 | JGI IMG/M metagenome (GOLD analysis project Ga0209749, IMG submission 187267) | Bioremediated contaminated groundwater from EPA Superfund site, New Mexico - Sample SAE3-47 (SPAdes) (version 2) | ecosystem: Environmental > Aquatic > Deep subsurface > Groundwater >... | reverse complement strand
GGTTCCCGCAACTGCAGCTCATTTCCTGCGCCAGTCCCGCCGATATGATGTCAGGCGCCGATGTGGTTGTCACGGCCATCCCAATCGTGGCGAAGCCGAAACCGCCGCTGGGGGCCGGAATGCTTAAAACCGGCGGCTTGGCTGTATCGCTGGATTATGACTCGGCCTGGACCAGCGCCGCCATGAAGGAATGCGATAAGTTCTGCTCCGATGACGCGGGCCAGTTGCTTGCCACCAAGGAGCACGGTGTTTATTTCAGCGGCATCCCGAAAAAAAATTACGCCGACCTGGGCGAGTTGGCGGCGGGAAAGAAAAAAGGGCGCACCAATAGCCGCGAAAAAATCTTCGCCATGAACATGGGTATTGCCGTGGACGACATGGTCACGGCCAAAGTGCTTTATGAACGCGCGGTCAAGACGGGCGCCGGTGTCCGGCTCCCGCTATAACGAATTAGTGTTGTCATCTCGTTTGACATTTTTTAAAAAAAATGGTTGACAACTACAGGTGGTTGTATATTTTATTGATACCCACAACACATTGTGGTTTTTTTCAAGGTTCTGATTGTGAGGTCACCGGTTCGGGAGGTGAGAGTTTGACCGAACGGCGCAAAAAGAATAATTGAAAAAAGACCTTGAAGGGGTCTGACGGTTGAACTCAGCACTGCAAGTAGCGTTGGTTTTTACATCCAAGAAAAAGGCACAGGAGATGTCGGTTGTTCGTCGTCCCGACGAGTTGGTGGTGGACGACGATGAACCGCCGGACTTATTGGTGGAATACGATACCGAGGAGACCATCTCCGCGGTCGAGGCCGCCCTTGCGCGGCGTTATCGTGTTACGCGGGTGGAAGGCGATGCGCGGGCCTATGAGCGCCTGCGCAAACTGCATCCCGATCTTGTCTTTAATATCTCCGAAGGATTTGCGGGGCCGAACCGTGAATCCCACATTCCCATTCTCTGCGAAATTCTGGGATTGCCTTACACCGGGTCCGATGCCTTGACGCTCGGGATCTGTCTCGACAAGGCCCGCACCAAGGAAATCATGGCGTATCACCGGATCCCCACGCCGCGGTTCGAGGTTGTGGCGCCGGGCGCATCCGCCGCCATGCTTGCCTCTTCCCGTTTGCCCGCGATGGTTAAACCCCTGCGGGAAGGCTCTTCCATGGGCATCCGCAACGACAGTCTGGTCAGGACCAGCGCCCAGTTGCGTGCGCGTGTCCGTGAGATTCACCGCGCGTATCGTCAGCCGGCGCTGGTCGAAGAATTCCTGCCCGGCCGCGAATTTACCGTGGGTGTGCTGGGCAATGCGCCCTCTTACGAGATTCTGCCGCTGGTGGAGATCGATCACCGCGTGCTCCCGGAGGGCGCGAACCATATCTATGGATATGAAGCCAAGTGGGTGTGGGACGATCCGGCCAAGCCCCTGCCGATTTTAATATGTCCCGCCAAAATTTCCGCCGCACTGAACAAACGCATCCGTGCGCTGGTTAGTCGGGCATTGGACGTCCTGGGTGTTCGGGACTGGGCCAGAGTGGACCTGCGGCTGGATGCGGAAGGCAACCCGAATCTGTTGGAATTGAATCCACTACCCGGCATTCTGCCGTCCCCCGGCGACAATTCCGCCCTGCCGGCGGCGGCGCGCGCCGCAGGATACCGTTACGAGAACCTGATTTTGAAAGTGGCCGCAATCGCTTTGCGGCGCCATGGCCTGCTGAAATGAATGCCCGTTCGACACTTGCAGGTATTTTATACAGCGCCTTCGTGCCGCGCTTGGGAAGGCCGCAGGAGGCGCTCTCCGAGCGTGCCCTGAAAACCGCCGCCCAGCAGGCGGGCACGGCACTCTTGTCGGTCGGGTATCGCCTGCAGTGGATTCCCGTGCATACGCGCGTGGAGGAGATTATCGCGCCAATCCGCCGCTGCCGTCCTGCGGTGATTGTCAACCTGTGCGAGGGATTCCGCGGCCATTCGGCCTATGAAGCGCAGGTGGCGGGCCTGCTGGAACTGCTGGGCATTCCCTTTACCGGCAACAGCTCGCACGCGTTGTTTCAGTGTCAAGATAAGTTCAGGACCAAGGCCATATTACAGGCGTGTGGATTGCCGACCCCAAAAAGCTGGCTCGTCGAGGATGAGCGTCAACTTCCCGCCGCGGCGCGATTTCCGCTGATCGTGAAGCCCAATTGTGAGGACGCCAGCATCGGGATTTACCCCCATTCCGTAGTGCGGAACCGCGCGGCCTTGGCCAAGCAGGTGGCGCGCGTGCTGGCCGCCTATGACCAGCCGGCGCTTGTCGAGAGCTTCGTGGAAGGCCGTGAAATCAATGCGGCCATTGTGGACCAGCCCGAACCGCGCGTTCTGCCGCTTTCGGAGATTTCGTTTCAAAACTATCCGCCCCGCTTGCCGCATATTGTGGGCTACGATGCCAAGTGGCGGGCCGCGCATCCGACCTACCGGGGCACGGTGCCGATGTGCCCGGCGCCGGTCTCGGCGGCGCTGGCGCGTCGGTTGACGCGCTTCGCCTTGCAAGCCTATCGGGTATTGAAGTTGCGCGGCTATGCGCGCGTGGATTTCCGGCTGGATGCGCACGCTCGTCCGTACATCCTGGAAGTGAATCCCAATTCCGACACCTCGCGCGAGGCGGGCCTGGCGCGGTCCTTGGCGGCGGCGGGCATCGCCTACGAGGATTTCTGGCGGAGCCAGTTACGCCTGGCGCTGAAGAAAAAATAAAAACCAATTATGAAAATCCGGCCGATAACCAAACAAGACCGTTGATCAATCCTGGAGGCAACATGGAACGATGGCAAAAGCTGTTGCAGAAGAGTCTGACGACCGCGGAAGAAGTGGCCGAGGTATTCGGTCTTAATGTGGATGAAATCCGCCGGGTGGCCGGCGCGTTCCGCATCCGCATCAATCCCTATTACTTGAGCCTGATCAAGGCCAAGGGGGATCCTCTCTACCGTCAAATGGTGCCCGATGCCCGCGAGTTGGAGGGGACCTGCGGATTAAAAGACCCGCTGGCCGAGGACCAGGAATCGCCGGTGCCCGGCATTGTGCACCGCTACCCCGACCGCGTTCTGTTCCTGGTCTCGCACGAGTGCGCCTCCTATTGCCGCTTCTGTACCCGTAAGCGCATGGTCGGTGACTTCCATAAAATGCATCCGCAATTCATCGAGAACGGGCTGGCCTATATTCGCCGGCATTCGGAAATCCGCGATGTGATCGTCTCGGGCGGCGATCCGCTCCTGCTTTCCGATGAGCGTTTGGAAGGTATTCTCAGGGAACTGCGCGCAATGCCCCATGTGGAAATCATCCGCATCGGAACCCGCGTGCCGTGCGTTCTGCCCCAGCGCGTGACGGCCAAACTGGCGCGGATGCTGAAAAAATATCATCCGCTCTTCATGAACGTGCATTTCAACCATCCCGACGAAATCACGCCGCAGTCGGCCAAGGCCCTTAACCGGCTGGCCGATGTCGGCATCCCCTTGGGTACGCAGACCGTCCTGCTGAAAGGTGTCAACGATGATCCGGCCGTGATGCGCACTCTCATGCAGAAACTGCTGGCCTGCCGCGTGCGGCCTTATTACATCTACCAGGCCGACCAGGTGGCCGGTACGGAGCACCTGCGCACGACCGTGGCCAAGGGACTGGAAGTTATCAAGGGCTTGCGCGGTTGGACCTCGGGCCTGGCGGTGCCGCACTTCGTCATTGACACTCCGGGCGGCGGCGGCAAGGTGCCGCTTCTGCCCGATTACGTGGTATCCATGACCGACAAGGAAGTGGTTCTGCGCAATTACAAGGGCAAGGCCTTCGTGTATAAGCAGGTCAAACCCAAGAGCATGCCGGTGGCGCCGCAACCGAAAGTTCCCACGCCAATGGAAGCCTGGGTCTTGAAGGAACAGGTCCACAGGCGGAAAGAGCCCGCCGATGGCCTGTTGATTAATGGACTTACTGTGGCCGCGATCGGTGATCGCGGTCCGGGGTCAGCGACCCCGGCTACAAGATAGGGTTAACACGTTATTGGCCCTGCATAGTTGCCAATCCATAATCATAAATCAGAAATAAATTATGGCCGCTTGCGGCGCAGAAATGCGCGTAACTGTCGGACCAAGGCGGACATAATCCGCGTAGGGGGAATCGCCACACCCATTCAGCGTGATACGTTGGCAAGACCACCTGTCGGCAATCGGCCAAAGTAACGCTTGTAACACTGCGTAAAATGACCGGGACTTCTGAATCCTGACGCAAAGGCTATCTCCTTGATTCTCATGACCGGGGATGATTTCAGCAGCGTATCGGCGTGTTCAAGGCGTGTTCGCAAGAGAAAAGCACGGGGAGTCTCGTGCAGGTATTTATGAAACAGGCGATCAAGATGACGGGGTGTAATCCCGACGTACCTGGCCGCTTCGAAAACCCCCTGGGAACGCTTGAAATTGGAGCGGATGAAACAAACGGCTTCTTCGCACAAATGCCGCGATGGATTGGTTTGCGTCTTTTGCTGATAAGGAATGGGAGTTTTGAAGGATTGCAGATTAAGCGCTGCATGCAGCGCGCGCGCCAGCCAAAGGTGCAGTTCGGAAGCAATCATTTCGCGGCGCCAGTGAAAAGGCGCCGGCATCACGGCGAGATCCACGATGCGCACGAGGCCGGCAAAGAGTCCCGCGGATGAACAGCCAAGGAAAGAACCGGCGGATTGGCGTTCCAAGCTGTCTATGAAATGCGGCGCAAGTTGCCCGGATACGGAGGTGTTCGCCCCGAACATGATACCCTCACGCTTACATGACCAGCGATAATTCCGTTTGGGAGGAATGACGATGCCCTTTCCGGCTTTTAAAATGACTAATTGCTTGCCTATCTCGAAACGATATTCGCCTTGCAGGACGAAACGGAAACGAAGATGGTCGTGAACAAGGTCTTCGCTATTATCTCCTTTTAACGCCATGCCAGCCCGAAAACTGGCCGTCACCAATCTGATGGATATTCCGTCCAAAACAAGGATGGGAACATATTCAATAGAAGCAAGGAGGATTTCGTCAACATCGCTTCCTTGCGATCTGTCGCCGTCAAGCAATTGTCGCGTTTGTGATTTAAAAGTCCGATTCATGATTATGATTTCGCTTTGTTTTGCCCGGTATCCGCCTTATTATTTTAAATAAATGCAAAATGCAGAAACTTATAAGGTGGTATTGTAAAAAGCATGTCAAGCGGAAAATTAAAAAACATCTTGTAGTCTGTAAGGAGGTGGCGATATATTTCACTGTCTATCAGGAAGTTGGGTTTATCACGCCTTTCCGCCTTAAGCGGATCCGCATTGGGCGGAAAAACGTGATTAAGGTATAGAGAGGCGATGGGGCATGCGGGCAGGGCAAGAGCTGTCTTATCAACGCGTAGGGGATAAAGTCATATTTACCGTGCCGGAAATAAAGGCTTATGAAGTCGTCATTATGGAATGCCGCAATTTACTGTAGATGGAATAATATGACTTTAATCAACAAACCGGATTGGGAAGAAACGAAGCAAAGATATATGGCTTGGTGGGCGCATGAGGCATTGGATCGTTGCGCTTTATATGTGACGGCGCCGAAGGATGGTGTGGCTCGCGGCGTATGGCCGCCAAGGCCCAGCGATCCGGTGCAATATTGGACGGACCTTGACTATATGTCGAAATGCCGCGCGGTGTCGTTTCAAACCAGTTATTGGGGAGGGGAAGCATTTCCCGTCTGGCATCCTGGATATCCCGGGCATACTTCCATTCCTGCCTTCCTGGGGTGTCCCACGACGTTGACTTTTGAAACCGGCTGGTGGGATCCGATTCTAACCGGTGAGGACATTGATTATCAGAACCTTTCCATTGATAAAAACGGAAAGTGGTGGAAATTCGCACTGGCGTTGCTGGCGCGTGAAAATAAAGAGGCGTTGGGCAAGGCCATTCCGGCGCTCGTAGCGTTTAGCGGTTGCGGCGACACCCTGGCGGCGTTGAGAGGCACGGAGCGCTTGCTGTACGATGTGGTTGAACGGCCCGATCAGGTTAAAGCGGCCGAGGCCTATCTGATGGATATGTGGTGCGAGGTATATGAGATGTTTTATAATATTCTTAAAGACACGGCCGAAGGATCGGTCAGTTGGGGAGGATTCTGGTCGCCCGGCAAAACCTATATGGCCCAGTGCGACTTTTCCTATATGATTTCCCCGAAGATGTTTCAGGAACTGTTTTTGCCGCAGATCGAAAAACAGACCCGCTATCTGGATCATACGATGTATCATCTTGACGGCATCGGTGCCTTTCCGCATGTGCCGGCCTTGTGTGAATTGCCAAGATTGCACGGCCTGCAAATCGTAATGGGGGCCGGCAAATCAAGCCCCCTGCAGCATCTCGACCTGCTTAAATACATTCAAAGCAAGGGTAAAAATCTGGAGCTGTTCCTGAATGTTGATGAAGTGGAGCCGGCTTTGCGTCAATTGTCAGCCAGGGGCTTGTATATTGTAACGTCCTGCAAGACCGAGACCGGGGTAAAAACGCTTTTGGAGAATGCAACGAAGTGGTCGCATGATTGAAGCGGGGTAAACTCAGGGGCGGGCGATGCATTGTATGTGAGCTTGTTGTTTATCGGCGAAATATCGGGGAAAATACTGGACAACGTGGGAGGGACGGTAATGAAAACATTTGGATTATGGCTGGGATTTTTGTTGTTGTATTCGGCAATTGGATCAACCGGCTGGGCCACTAATTATTACGTGGCGGCTTCCGGATCAACACCGGATGGCCAGTGGACTAACTGGGCCGGTGCCCATACCAACCTGATCGAAGTTGTTGCCCGCTGCCGGGACAACGACACGGTCTATGTGACCAACAATGCCATTTACTATCTCACCAATTACGCGACGATCAGTTATGCTGTTGCCTTGCGTAGTTGGGCGCCAGATGGCGGGTTGGACCCGACGAACACGATTCTGAACGGCAATTATCCCAATACGACCAATCGGATATTTTACGTTAATAATTATGGCGCGTGGGTCAAGGGGTTCACCATCACCAACGGGTGTGAACCATCCGCCAACGGCGGCGGGGTCTGGTTGCGGCTCGGCCATTTGACCAATTGCGTCATTACCGGCAATCGTTGTTATCGCACAAATGACAATAGCACAGACGGTGGCGGCGGACTTCATTTGGGTCCAGGCAGCGGCACCAGCGGCTCGGTGTGGAACTGTACGATCAGCGGAAATTTTTGTTCCAATGACGGCGGAGGGATTAAGGTAAGCCAAGGCGGACCCTGGGTTATTGCCAATTGCATGATCGCGGAAAATGTGACCACCAATATAATCATAAGTAGCTATGGTGACGGCGGCGGCATTGGCGCGTATAATGCGTCCGGCGGGTTGGAATTGCGCGATTGCTGGATTGTATCCAATTCTTCGCTTATGAGCGGAGGTGGGCTTTATGTTTATCGTGGTCAATTAACCCGCTGTGTTGTTATGGGTAATTCCAGCATGAGTGGTTCCGGCGGCGGCGTTTATCTGCGAGATGGCTTGGTACGGAATTGCGTGATTTACAACAACAGTTGTAATCCGGGCGGAAACAGTCTCGGCGGTGGGCTCTATTTTGATAGCAATAACGGCCTGGCCCAGAACTGCACGATCTATAGCAATGTCGCCGCTAACGGCGGCGGGCTTGGATTTTATAACGGCAACAGTTATGTTGAAAACAGTGTTATCTGGGCTAATCGCAACACGAGCGGCACAAAGTCCAATTACTGGATTGATGCCACGGCCACAGTTTCGTTCACGAATTGCTGCACCGCGCCGGATGTCGGTGCCTACGGCCCAAATTGTTTTGCCACCAATTCCATCGCCAGCGACCCGCAGTTTGCGGATCTGGCGGTTGACAATTGCCGATTGCAGCCGGCGTCTCCCAGTATCAATGCCGGCTTTAACCGGTCGTGGATGGATGGCGCCACGGATTATGAGGGCCTGTCGCGCATTGACGGGTTTTCGCGCGTGGTGGATATGGGGGCCTATGAATATTTGCATCGCGGCACACTCGTGACGATCAAGTGATTTAACGCCAACAAAGAAAGGGAAATCGAGCATGAAATGGATGCGCTGGATGGTCGTTGGTTTTGGGATGATCGGATCAGTCTGGGCGGCGCCACAGGCGGTGCCGGAGGCAGAACAGCAACAATGGATAAAGCATCTGTTGCCGTTGCCGCATGAAATTGCCATTGCCAAATCTGTCACGCTCAAGCCCGCCGATATCGGAATTGTGATTAGAAACGATGCCGGTCCGGTTCAAGTGCAAATCCTGGCCGATCTCACAGCTCTGTTTCAGGAGCGCGCCGGTCAGATGCCAACAGGGACGACTTTTCAGATTATTCTGGGTGTGCTCGATGAAAAGGGGCAAGTGGAAGGGCGGGCAGTGGCCGACGCGGCGCATTTGAAGTCCTGTCCCAACTCGGCGCAAGCTTATCTCATCCGGCCGGATGGCGACACGCGGCTGGTAGTGGCGGCCTTGAATGAGAAGGGTTTGTATTACGGGGCGCAGACCCTGCGGCAACTGCTGGCGGCCAAACTCACGCGCGATTCCATCATTATTCCATTGGCGGTCGTCACCGATTGGCCGGACATGGAAGAACGCGGGGTTTGGAATTCGCCGTTCGAGGCCATACCCTGGATGGCGGCATTGAAACTGAACCATCAAACTTACGTATGCGGTCAAACCCCGGGAACAAATCAAATACCTGTGCCGCGGATAGATCGCGTCAAGCTGGATATGCTGCGTCAATATGCCATGGTGATTTGCGCGCGAATGCTTTATCACTTGAATTATTTCGATAAGTATTATGGGCTTTATAAATTTTATCCGGAATTGAAGGGGCAGGGCGAAAAGGCCGTCTGCGCTGGCGAACTTTTTAAATTCGCCAAACGTGATATTCCCGTAATCTGCGCGTCCCAGCCGCAATGGAGGATAATTGTGGCCGATATGCTGAAAGAGATGGCCGCGCAGGGCGCGCGTGAAGTCACGGTTTGGCTTAGCGAATTTGAAGGCCAATGCCAATGCGCGGAATGTCTCAAGTCCACGCAGGTGCAGTTGGAGAGCAAGCTGGTAACTGAAGCCTGGCAGGAAGCGCGAAAAAAATATCCGGACTTGATGTTGCGCATCTTTTTCTCACAGGGGGATGCCTCGCCGGCCACGGTGCAGGCCCTGGCCGATCTGCCGCCGGAAATCAAGATTGAACGGGTTTACAGTATTTATAAGCCCTTTCTGGATGCGGCGGCGCAAGGACGCTGGGTGCTGTCATTCAGCGGGGCTGTTATCGGAAATTCCGATCAACGCTTTAAAATTAGCGAGGCGTTGGTCAAGCCCATTACCAACGGATATACGGCTAAATTGAAGGGAGTTTTAAGCCTGTGCGGCCCTTATCTGGGGAATGGCTTAATCCCGCCCAATTATTATCCGATAGTGTTGGATTATCCGTTAAGCGCGCTTGCCGAGTGGTCGTGGAATGTCAATGGTCGCACGGTGCGCCAGTTTAATGCGGCTTGGGCAACACGGCATGGATTCAATGATCCGGCTCTTTTTGCGGAATGGACGGAAGTGATATCTGCTCTTAATCCGGGAATGCTTGGAACGCCGTCAAAAAAGGATTTTAAAAACCAATTCCGGGTTACCGCGGATAAAATCAAGCATCGTCAGTCGCTCAGCTGCTTCAGCACCCAGGAACTGACCATTGCACTGGGGCAATGTTGGTCGGCGTTGGCAATAGCCGAGAAACTAAACCAGCTGGAGCCGGCGGTGGAGACTCGGTATTTTCTGGCCTGTGTGCAAATGCAGGCGAAGTTGGCCGCGCTTTCGGATCTAATTGTGAAGTCGGATGTAACGCAACCGTCCGGGCGGCAACAAGTTAAGGAAGCCTGGGACGCTCTACGGACCGCCATGGATGCCGTTTTGGCGGCCAAAGGCCGTCAGATCGATTTATGGAAAGCAAAACCGGCCGACTTTACTAAAAAGGTTCAAGAGGAAATCCGGGGGCAGTGGCTGGAGATTCAGAAAGCCATGGATGAAGCCATAGCGGGACTTTTGAAAACTATGCCAGTCAACGTTATGCAATGAGCCCGAGTGAATTGGGTAGGGAAAGAAGATCGGCATAATATGGAAAAAATGATTTTCGGAATGGCAATGGCAGTGGCAATGGTAGTGTCAGCGGTGACAGCGGCTCCAATCCCGGTTAGCCAATCTGAAAGCTGGCTGCGCTGGGTCATTCCTTTGCCAAAAGAAGCAAGGATTGCGCGGCAGATTACGCTGCCATCCGCTGGCGTCAGGCTCGTATTGCGCGCTGGTGCCGGAGAAATTGAACGTAATGCGTTGCGCAAACTCAGTAATCTTTTTATCGAAAAGAGCGGAACAGATGGAAACAAGGGGCAGGCGTTCGAGATATTACTTGGCGTGTGCGACGCGCAGGGACGCATCAACGGGGTCGCCGTGCCGGACGCTGCGCGTTTGAACGAATTACCAAACAAGGAACAGGCTTACCTAATACGGTTCATTGGCACAGACCGACTTGTCTTGGCCGCGCTCAATGAGTGCGGTGTTTTCTATGCCGCGCTGACGCTACGGCAATTGATTGAATCCAAATTCAGTGGTGAACAGGTAACATTGCCTTTGGCCGAGATCACGGACTGGCCCGATATGGCCGAGCGTGGCTTATGGGTCTCGTCCACCGGTGTAGAGGGTGGCGGTCCCGGCATTGTAAAGATATTGAGTATCGAGTGGATGACGGAGCGCAAGATGAACCTTGTCGAGTTCCACACTCTGCACCGCGTGTCGTCGAATGGAACACCGGCGGTAGCCATTGATCGCGCGAAGTTGTGCCGTGGCCGCTTGTATGCCGTTAAAATGGTGCCAATCATCTCGCATTTGAACGGCATGGGGCGTCTTGGCGTCTACGATGCTTATCCCGACTTGAGAGGAAAGGGTGAAAAGGCGGTTTGGCGGGAACGCAAAGGGCCGCAAGAGGTTGAAAATGCCGTTTTGACGACCACGCTTTATGCGCCTTGCGCCTCTAATCCCAAGCTCCATGAGATCCTGGCCGGATGGATGCGCGGCTACGCGAGCTACGAGGGTGTGCGCGATATTTCCTGCTGGCTGGGTGAACTGTCGTTGCGCTGCGAGTGCGCGGAATGCGCCAAATCGGATCAGTTCACGCTCGAAGCCCGTGCGTTCGTCAAGGCATGGCGCTTGGCCGTCAAGGATTATCCTGATCTGCGGATTCGCGTTCTGCTGACCCAGGGCAGCTACAAGTTCAATGATAAAGTCCTGGCCGAACTTCCACCCGAAGTCGGGGCCACCTATTACGATGGTGGCAAGACATACGACTCTTCGCCGGAACCGATGATCTACCCGCTGCTTGCGGATTACGCTGTGAAAGGGGGCTGGCTGGGTTGTTATCCGCAACTCACCCCCTCATGGCGTATTGTCAGTCCCTGGAGTTGTCCGCAATTCATTAAGTTCCGCATGACTGAGTTTGTGGACAAGAAAGTGACCTCGCTGGCCGGTTATGTTGTCTATGACAATCGCAACTATGATTTCAACGTTACGGCCGCTGCGGAGTGGAGTTGGAATGCACATGGTCGCGATGAACGCGAATTTGCCCTTGCCTGGGCTACGCGCCAGGGACTGGCTCCGGACGAGACAGCCGATTGGGCGGTCATGCTCGGCCGTGTTTCCTGGGAGCTTTACGGCGCGCGTCTGGTAGAGAGCTATTTCTTCAAGGACAGGATAGGCGCCATGGTGGCGGCGCGTGCCAAGTTGCCTTTCGGCAAAGGCTTGTTCAAATATATTGCTGATGAGCAGCAGTTGCGTAACAACCTGGAGACCTGCCGGCAGGCGCTGAACATTGCCGAAGGCATCGGTTCTCCCGCCATGGTCGCGGAGACGAAGGTCATTTTGACTTATTATCAGATGCTTACGGAAATTAGCGGGATTTGCGTGTTGCTGGCTGACCACGCCCAAATTGCCGCCGCCGAACAGATGCAACTGCAACAACATATGAATCGGCTGGTTATCGCAGGCACGCTTAATAGCGAGGCGCTGTTTGACTGGGAACGCGCGGTACAGGTCGGTTCCGGCGGCACGCGCATGCGTGATGGCGTGCAGGCCACCGATAATATCCTGCGCTCCGTGGCAAAAGCCTTAAAGCCATTCGGCATTCGCGATTCCAGCAGTATGCTTGCTGAGCAGAAAATCGGTGCATGGACGCCAAACGATTTCAAGGAACAAGCCCGCATTACCAATACCTTTGATGTCACAGATTTCATTCAAGGCCCGGGGCGCTACCTGGTAACATTACAATACACAGGGGGCTTTAATGGGATCGGGATTTCACGGGCGGCTTTGATCGCCATGCCCAAAAACGATGCGGGCAAACGAACCGAATTAAGCGTTGATCAGCACGCCGGTTCGACCGGGAACAAAAGCAGCAATAATATCTACGAACTAAAACTTGACGAATATACAGGCGATTGCCGCTACTTTGTCGCTGTCACCATCAGCGGTGTGCGGCCGCAGGATCAGAAACAGGGGCAGGGCGGTGGTGAAGGTGTGGTGCGTATGCGGCGCGTGCGCGACCTTGATTGGCAGATTCAGGTCATGCAGGTCGCGCCGGCGGCGGCCGTGGCAAGCAGCACGCTCTTCTCGGGCAAAGGAATTCGTGTGGGTGTATTTGCCGGTGGATATGGATCTGGCAGCATCGTTGAATTGCTGAAAAAGACAGATGGATTTGACGCGGCGACCATCAGTATGGGACATTTCCGTGAACATGGATGTGATGTAGTTGTCCTGCCTAATTTACGGTGGGACTCAATTCCAGAGACCTTCGTGAAGGATATAGAAGAATTCATTAGTACCGGCGGCGGCGTTATAACCATGCATGACGCAGTCGGCTACCGGTCCAAGCCTAATCTGTGTAAGAGCGTTTGCGCCGGCGGAAATAATCACGTCAGAGAGGAAACGTGGAAGATCGTAGCGCAACATCCGGTTACCGCAGGCTTGCCTTCAGGAAAGAATCTAACCCAGAATTACTACGATCACATTCTCCTGGTTCCTGGGCCGGACGGCAAGGTTCTGGCGCTCTCATCGAAGACCGAGCAGCCGATTGTCATCGCTGGGGATTACGGCAAGGGACGCTATGTCGCCTGCGGCCTCCTGATCGGCGTGGCCGGATCGGACACCCGTGATACTGCCCCAAATCAAGATGAAGCCATATTGTTGTGCAATGCCGTCCGCTGGTGCGCCCAAAAGTGATGGGAATATGGCGACAAGTGTAAGGAGCCTGGGAGATTTATGTTTATTCGACAAAGCAATAAATTTAAAAAAGCGCTGCTCGATCGGAAATTGACGTTTGGCTCATGGATCCAGACCGGTCCTTATCCGGCCATTGCCGAAATCCTCGCCGAAGCGGGTTTTGACTGGCTTGCGATTGATTGCGAGCATTCGGATATCAACATCGAAGGTTTGGCGAGTCTGGCGCGGGGAATGTATGGACGTAAAAGCGTGCCATTGGTCAGGGTCAGGGAAAATGACGTCCTGGCCATCCGGCAGGCGTTGGACATTGGCGCGCAGGGTGTGATTGTGCCTCTGGTTAACAGTGCGGAGGAAGCATTGAAGGCGGTTAAGGCCGCAAAATATCCGCCCAAGGGAATCAGGGGATTCTGCTTTTCGCGCATGAATAATTACGGCATGGATTTTAAAAGTTACGCGGAAACAGCCAATGATGATATTTCGGGATAGTTATGATCGAAACCAAAGCCGCTGTTGAACGCATTGATGAAATTGTGTCCACGGACGGAGTGGATGGCGTATTCGTTGGGCCATACGATATGAGCGGTTCCTATAATGTTACAGGGGACACGGAGCACGCTTTGATCAAGAAGGCGTGTAAACGTGTTGCCGGTGCATGCGCAAAATACCGGAAGTCGGCCGGAATACATGTTGTATTGCCGGACAGAGATAAGATAACCAAAGCCATAGGCGGGGGATTCACTTTCATTGCCCTCGGCGTGGACACGGTTTTTCTCAGGACTGCGGCGCGAGATGCGTTGGATGTAGCCCGCGCCCGGTAATAGATGTAATCAGGAGCCCGTTTTATGTCTGTTCGACATCTCAGGCGCAAATA
>Ga0209749_1002142_pt1 | contig 14165 bp, 12 predicted proteins | sample EPASupsiteSAE347_FD_187267 | JGI IMG/M metagenome (GOLD analysis project Ga0209749, IMG submission 187267) | Bioremediated contaminated groundwater from EPA Superfund site, New Mexico - Sample SAE3-47 (SPAdes) (version 2) | ecosystem: Environmental > Aquatic > Deep subsurface > Groundwater >... | reverse complement strand
ATTACTAACCCGCCCTACAGCCCTACGGCCCTACGGCACACAATTGCGCCGCGGTCACAATATTACAAACAGAAAAAGGGATCAACGTCTATGGCTATTTTTACTCCCGGAAAACGAAACCGCGGAAGCATTCGGGTTATCGTGCGCTCGGCTTCCGATAAATCATGAGATTTTACCAAAAGCTGCATACGGAACTGAAGATTGATTTTTTCTATGGGCGACGGCGAAGGCCCCCAAATCAGTTGTTGGGGAATTTGCCCGTCGATGATCAATAATTCACGAAGCTTATTGCCGGCTTCGAGAGCTTTTTCCTTGGAGTCGGATACAATCAGAAAAGAGATCAGATGAAGATACGGCGGAAAACCGGCGCTTTTACGATGCTTCGCTTCTTCCTCGAAGAAACCACGATAATCTTCGGTCAGCGCGTAAACGATCGAATGATGACCGGGATAATATGTCTGTAAAACCACTCTTCCGGGATCTTCGCCGCGCCCGGCACGCCCGGAGACTTGAGCCAACAATGAAAAATTTCTTTCGGCGGCGCGAAAATCAGGCAAGCGCAACAAACTATCGGCGGCAAGGATACCGACAAGGGTAACATTCGGAAAATCAAGACCTTTCGCCACCATTTGCGTTCCAACTAAAATATCGATATCCCCGCGGCCAAATCGCTCAAGAATATCTTCGAGATTGCCCTTGGGGCCTATTGAATCCGAATCCATGCGGGCGATTCGCGCCGATGGAAAATATCTCTTAGCTTCCGCTTCCACTCTTTCAGTGCCCGCGCCGAAAAATTTTATCGCCTTGCTTTCGCAAACCGGACAAATCTTTGGAATATTTCGCGCCTCACCGCAATAATGGCAACGAAGAATTTGGCATCCGGAATGATAAACCAACGACACTTTACATCTCGAACACTCGACCGATTCACCGCATGCACGGCAAATAATGAAACTGCTGTATCCGCGTCGATTGAGGTATAAAATCGTTTGCTTTCGAGCAACCAACGTTGTTTTTACCGCTTTTGTCAGCGCCTCGGAAAACATGCTGCGATTGCCTTTCGTGACAAGTTCCGTTCGCATGTCAACAACCTCAACGATCGGATGCGGACGATCTTCAACCCGCTTGGTCATTTCCGCGAGACTGAATGTTCCTTCCAATGCTCTTTGAAAGGAATCCATTGTCGGGGTTGCGGAACCCATGATCAGTTGGGCATTTTCCAGTTCACATCGTTTCAACGCCACCTCGCGGGCATGATATCTCGGAGATTCGCTTTGCTTGAAGGTCGGTTCGCCCTCCTCGTCGATAACGATGGTGCCCAGGTCAGCCACCGGAGCGAACACCGCCGACCGCGCCCCCACGACAACTCTCGCCTTTTTCATTCGTATCGATTCCCATTGATCGAATCTTTCCCCATTGGATAGTTTGCTGTGAAGGATCGCGACATTGTTTCCGAATCTGTCTCGAAAACGCTTCGTCATCTGCGGAGTCAACGAAATTTCGGGCACAAGCACGATGGCGCCCTTCCCTCGCAGAAGCTCATCCGCAATCCATCTCATATATACTTCGGTTTTGCCTGAACATGTCACTCCTCTCAGGAGGATCGGTTTCCGATCTGTCGCCGCGCTGGTTTTAAGCATCCGCAGGATTTCTTCCTGTTCGCTTGTCAAATTCGGCATGGAAACGGGCGGCGATGAATAGTAAGACTCGCCGGCGACCTCTCTGAATACGCGGGTATCACGGGAAAGCAACAGCCCTTTCTTGAGAAGGTTTTTAATGGGGCTCGAACTGACTTTAGTTGCTTTGCAAAGTTGGGCCATCGTCGCCGCGGCATTGGTTTTGAGAAAATATTCGACGACTTGCTTTTCTTTCGAAGAAAGCTCGGATATATCAAGCCGAGTATCAGTGGGAAGAAAAAGCTCGCTTTGGATTTTAGGCCCGGCCCGGCCCGAGGAAACCTGCCGCAATTCAACCCATCCGTTTTCAATCCATTGCTTGAGACGGGAAAGTTGGATCGAATATTTTTTTTCGAGAAATTTCCATGACGATTTATTCTTTTCGCACAGCATAATTAATGCGGGATGCAGCTCCACACCGGCCGCCAAATCGGATTTTGCCCGCGGAAGTATGCCGACGATACGCTCTATGCGGCCTTTTATTCCTGCCGGCAACATTGCGTGAAAGGCTTCCCCGGGAGAGCAAAAACAAGTTTGAGATATCCAAAAACCAAGTTTCGTCAAGTGTTCCGGAAACAGCGGGATCGGGTCCATGACTTCGGCTATCGAAACCGTGGAAAAATCGGGTTTCGTTTCCGTAATGGAAGTGATGTAACCTAACGCCTTCCGACGGATAAGAGGCGCCGCAACCCGACAACCGATTTGCGGCGGGGATTCACTCTCCGGAAGATCGTAATGGTATGTAAAAGAATGTCTGTCGGTGGGTAGCGGAAATGAAACATCAAGATAAATTCTCATGGATTACAGAAGTCGGCAGTTTACTAAATTAACTGAAAAATTCAACGCAGAGGGGCAAAGCCGCAGAGAAAGCTCATGAAATTCATAACGATTTTCTTCTGTGTCTCTGCCGCAAAAAAAAGTTAAAATATGACACCACCCAAAAGTCGTTCGGCGAAAAATTCCGCAAGTTTCAGGAACGGATCATCCGTCGCCAGCTTCGGAAACATACGGCGACCGTCGGACTCGTATACTACGATGTGCCCTTCGGGCAACAACTTAACGATCATCGTATTATTCACAGCCAATTCTTCACACCGCTTATCGACAACACCGACGCCGATGAATTTTGCCGTGAGTCCGGAAACGGGCGTAGGCGGCGCATCGGAAGGATCGAACGACAGTTCGATTTTTTTCCCGCGACCGATTTTTCCGAGATACGGCCCCTCGTAGGTTTCGATTAAAAGATCGGCTCCTTCGCCTTCAAAAACCGGCTTGAAACCGGAATGTTCCAAGCTTATTTTCAGGTCGTCGATCCAACACGGATAACGACCGGCCAAATTCGCAAGTTCCACCGGAATGTTTCTGGAAATCACGACTTTAAATCTCGACAATTCCTTCTCTCTCGCCAAATATCCCATGATGTCGGAAAAAACTTTGTCGAGAAGGGCTCCGGCGGAAAAAGGGTTATCCGGCAACCATCGATAATCGAAGCATGAGTTGCGCAACTCCGAGGCCAAGTGCTCCGTGAGCGGAACGTCGGCGGAAAGCAAGAGATATTTCAAACCGCCCTTCCGGATCATCAGATCCACGGCCGCGTCGCCGGATGCGCCAAACGTCATTTCCTGAAGCGATCTTACGGGAATTCCTATGCCTAATGAGGCTTGAAACGAGTCGATGCGGGAAATCATCGAAGAAACAGCTTGGGAAGACAACGGCTCAACCCCGCAAACCGCCGTCAGCGCCGCGAAACTTTCGTCGATTTCCACATCCGCATAGACTCCGACGCGGACTTCAAAACCTGCGTTCGTAAAAAGAACGGCAGCCTGCAACCCGGCGGTTAAAGCGGAGCCGCTTCCCAGGACCAATAAGACTCGCCCCGGAAGGTTATTTCCCCTCGACTTCGACAACCAAGGCCCCGGAAGCAATTTCTTCCATGGCTATTTTTACGTAGTTCTCATCGTTTTCTTCGATAAGTCTTTTCTTACCTTCAACCAAAAGCTTAACCCTGTTGGAAACGGCGATAACGGCATCAAATTTGTTGGGAATCTTTGCGATAACATCAGTGCGGGAACGAAAATTCATGGAACAACCTCCGGCGATTCTATTAACTCAGTGTTTTCGGGAACTTCATCTTCACTATGATCGGCCACTTTCTTCCCCGACATTCGAAGGGCCGCGGTTTCAGGATTTATTGCCGATAAAATGACGTGATCCGAATCGGTAACAACGATGGCTCGGGTTTTTCTTCCATAGGTGGCGTCGATAAGCTTCCCCCGCTCTTTTGCATCTTCCTTTAATCGTTTTATGGGAGCCGAACCTGGGCTGACGATAGCAACAATACGATTGGAAACGACAACATTTCCGAATCCGACGTTCAACAACCGAGCGTTCATAAATCGCTCCTATTCGATATTTTGGGCTTGCTCGCGAATTTTTTCAATTTCGCATTTCATTTCGAGAATTTGCTGCAATATCATTAAATCGCCGATTTTATTACTTATTGTATTGGCTTCACGATTGAGTTCTTGAACAAGGAAATCCAAGCGTCGCCCGATCGGTTCGGAACTTTTCAAAGTATTTTCCAGCTCGCCCAGATGGCTTTTCAACCGGGTTAACTCCTCGGATATGTCGGATCGATCGGCCCAAACGGCGATTTCAGTGGCAATTCGCGCTTCATCGACGTTGGTTTGAGCGGCCAATTCTTTAATCCGCGAACTGAAACGCTCGGCGAAAACCTTTTTAAAAACAGGGACTCGCTCTTCAATGCTCAATGCCAGCTTTTCAAGATTTTGCTTCCGCTGATGCATGTCTGAAGACAGGTTGGCACCTTCCCGATCGCGGGACTTGCGGAATTCAGCAACGCTTTTTTCAAGAACCGGTAAGATCCGTTTCCAATATTTATCGTTATCGGGTTTTTCGGTATCAACCTTTATTACGCCCGGCAAGGATAATAATCCTTCAAGCGCAACCGTGAGCTTTTTTCCTGTTTCTTCTTGGAGTTCGGATTGAAGGTCAAGAATTTGCCTGAGCAACGGACGATTGACCAAAAGTTGCTGAGTCGGAGAAAAATCAACGACTTCCAAATTAATCATTATCTTGCCGCGCGAAACATTTTCACTGATGTAATTGCGCAAAAGACCGTCTATCCACCCATAGCCGTAGGGAAGATGCAAATCGATTTGAAGATATCGGTTGTTAACCGACTTTATTTCAACACCGACTCTTCCGCGCTCATCAGAATATTCGGAGCGGCCAAAACCCGTTAAACTCGCGACCATATCCTGCGATTATAAGTCACTTCATTTTGAAAAGCAAGTATAGTTTCCTGAAGAATTGAATAACCTATTTTTATTAATGATAATTCGGGAAAAATTATTTATTTTAAAGAATCACATGATATACTCTTAATAAAATGGATGGTTTTTGCCGACATCAGGTTAGGAGGCTAATATGTCGGACTTTTTTCCGGTAATTTGGGGAAACGGATTAAAAACATTCTTTTAGTCTGTTCAGCCTTGTTTTTTGTTTTATACTTTTATTGATTGAAAGGTTTAAAGGGTTTTAAATCTTTCCAATCATTTGGAGGTAATCCTTGGGGGAGGTAACGGATCTCGAGATCACCGCCGCCGTAAGAAGAGAATTATCCGGCTGTCGGGTTGATTTAACGAAACTGAAATTTCATGTAACATCCGGACTTGTCAACATTTCCGGTGAGTTAACTTTTGTAGCATTGGAAAAAAGCCCTGATGAAGTAACGATTGAGATTAAATTCATTGAAAGCAGATTAAGAGCTTTGAGAGGCGTAAAAGATCTTCAATTTCAGTTGGAAAATCTGTCCAAGAATGAATCCGGGAAATGGGAATACAGATCGTCTCATTCCGGAAAATCCGGCAGCCAAGGCTTGATTTTATCCGAGGCTGGAATCAAATGCTCCGAGTGTAATTATGAAATCAGATTTTGCCCTTGTTGCGGAAAGCCGCTTGGCACGGCAGGATCGCCAAACAAAGGAAGTCAAAGCACACATCCTCTATTAAAATCGCTTACGCGTAAACCGGAACTGCGGCCTTCCCTTTCGAAAGCCGTTACACCGCTTGCCGGCATCGGGGGCGGGAAACCGCAAGAAACAAAGATAGTCAAGCCTGATATTCCCAAAATAATACCGCAACTCCCGACCGGCGGGAAACCCGCCTTTGTCACCAAAATCGGCCTTCCACATGATGAGAGCAAAACTCCACACCCCGAACCGGTTTCAGACACCCCGAAAGGTTTTCCGGTCAACCCGCCCACGCTACGAGTTGGACCGACGCCGACAATAAAAACTCCCCCGGATACGCACTCGACCGTCGGCCCCACCGCTTTTCCCCAATCAAGGCAATTACCCACGCATGAAAAGCCGACGGCGCCGATACCGATTCAAAAACCCGGAACCGTGACGCTGAAAACCATTCCGCAATCCCCCCATAAAACATCAATGGAAAACAAGAGCGCGGACGATCAGACGAAATCCCTTCATTTGAAACCGATCCCGCAACCGCCCAAACCGGGAAACACTGATGCAGCATCAATTAAAAGCCCTTCGCGGGAACACGAGATAAATCAAACGGATACTCCGAAAGTTCAAGAAAAGGAAATCAATCCGCCTTCGAAAATCGAACCCAAAGAACCCCCTATTTCCGAACCGGAATCTCCGACAGACCTCAAGGCCCCTCCATCGACGGCTCTGAAACCTATCGAGAAGCCGAAAGAGCCCCCGCCGGCAATACATCCTCCAATCAAACCCAAATTGTCGGCCGCCGAACCACCCAAACCACCCCCGGAATCTCCTCATTCCTCGGAAACCAATCTGCCTCCGGTTAAACCGCATACGGCGCCCGCCATACCGCACTCATCGCCAAAACCGCCTTTATCATCGATTTCCTCAACTGAAGAAATCGAGGAAGTCCCGCTGCCGCCTATTAAAGAGAAAATTTCCCTCAAGAAAAAAGACGATTTATTGCCTTTTTTGAAGACATCGACCGTGGACGAAGACGGCGATACTCCGCTTCCCCCTTTAAAGCCAAGAGATGCGCAACCTCCGGCAATCGATGAAGATACCCCCTTGCCTCCGTTAAAATCACATTCGATCACTTCGGTTCCCGTTGATGATGACGATACTCCGCTTCCACCGCAGAAACCCAAGCCCGCGGAATCCGAAATCGACGACATTCCTTTACCGCCCCTCAAGCCGAAACTTTCTTTAGCCCCCGGAAGTCCCAAGCCCGGAAAAGAATCGGCCGGCGATCCATTCGCGGCTCTCTTTCCTGATGAGATGGGGAAGAAAAAAGGAAAGCAGGACACGCCTCAAAACACCGACATAGGCAATAAAGAATCCATGGAAGATCTAACCAATCTCGACATGGGAATGCTTGATTTATTTCAAAAACCCGGAAAAACTCCCTTACCCAAAAAACAACCGCCGGGGAAAACACCGCCCAAACCTCCGAAGCCGGGACCATCGAAAGATGACCCGCTTAATCTCACCGGCATCTTCGACCTGGATGCCCCGGTAGAGCCCGGCGAAAAGAAGGATAAACCCGGAGGAGGCAAAGACCCGTTTTCATTGGATGATTTCGATTTAAGCAAGTTCAAAATTTAATTGGAAAGGAGGATCGAATGATGAGCTTAATTCATCCGCTTTTCATGCTGGCCTTTTTCTATTTTCTCTTTATTCAGAGAAACCTGGGTAATAGAATTCTGAATTTAAAAGAGAAATCTCCCGAATATCAGGATCGTGAAAAGCTTGTCGAAACCCACAAATCCTACGCCTACGGTTTGACCGCAATGTGTTTCTTCGGTTTAATGGGAGGTGTAATAACCGCCTGGAAATTGATTAAAGACTGGGCACCTTTCATGAACACTTACGGTCATGGTTTTATCGGTGTTCTGGCTTTTGCATTCATCGTGATTTCCTTAATAATCGGTTCAACAATGAAAAGTGTCGTTAAACCCAAAATTAGAGAAAGATTTCTGACGTTTCACATCAATATTATTTATATTATTTTCGGGTTGGGTATTCTTTCATTGGTGTCCGGCGGAACTGTTCTATTTTTCAGTTTTCAGGGGAATTAATAAAAGATCTATCAGCTATCGTTGATGTAAGCGAAAAAATAATTATACGAAATATCTCCCTGAATACGAAGGGGAGATTTTTGTGTTGTCGCCGATAAAGGGGGAGCATGGATAATGAACTGTCGGGCAGAACGCATTCTTACCGCAAATCATATCGCTCTATTCGCGATAATAATTTGCGCATGTTGCTTTCTCTGGGGAAACATTTCGATTGCGGAAGGCGCCAAGAAAGAAAGCAAATCTATTTCCGACGACGAATCCGAAAAAACATCTTCCAAGAAACGAGCATCTTCGACCGGTTCGAAAACCAGAAAAGTTAAAAAGTCCGATACGGCTTCCGACGATGCCGCTTCTACGGATACCGCCGAGGAATCACTTTACGCGAATGTCTGGCGCACATATGAAATCGGCACTCCCCAAGACAAAAAGGCGGCGATATCCGAACTGAAAAACGCGGTCAAGCAAAATCCGTCGGACGGCACGGCGCATTATTATCTTGGAATCATGTTAAGCGATGACGAAAACTTCGATCAAGCGAAAGAACATCTACAAGCGGCGGCGCTCGTCTATCCGCAATCGACCGACGTGCTATATAAACTGGGAGAAGTTCTTCAAGCCCAAAAAAAAGAAGATGAAGCCTTCGCTCTTTTCGACAAGGTAATCACCATCGATCCAAACCACGGCGGCGCGCTTGGAAATTTGGGAATGAAAGCCATTGATGAGGGCGCTGTCGATAAAGCCATCGAAATGTTGACCAAAGCAAAAGCCGCGAATCCGGATAAAAGGGAAATATTAAGAGCGCTTGGGGAAGCACTCTATAAAAGCGGCAGATACGCCGATGCCGTTGAAAACTTCGACATCGTTATCGCCCTCGACGATACGGATTCCGAGGTCCACTTCATACTCGGCAAATGCTATGATGCCTTAGGAAAATCCAAAGAAGCATCGGAAGAGTTCGAAAAAGCCAAAGCTCAGGGAAAACGCAACGATGCAATAAGCAATCTCATCGGTTACGATCTGGCACGCACTTTGTATCAAACAGGCAAAATCGAAGACGCAGTCAAAGAATATAAAAAAACTATCCGGACCGCCACCGATCCGGCAATCGGCTTGTTTGAACTCGGAAACATTTATGAAGATTTGCATAGTTATCCCAAGGCGATGGAAGCTTTCGGCAGAGCATTCGAACTTGACCCCAAATTGGGCGAAGCGCAATTTCGTCTGGCCAAGCTTTTACGGGAAGACGACAGATATGACGAAGCCATAGAAGCGCTCAAGTTTCTCTCAAAAAGAAAAGGAGAGTGGGCGGACAAGGCAAAAGATGAAATCGACGAAATCACTACGGAAAGAGATGAGAATAAAAAAGACGATTTGATGGATTTGGCGAAAACCGGCTCGGAAGATGTGAAAGAAAAGGCCTTGCATAAACTCCTGGAAATCGATAAAAAAGATCAGTCCGCTCTTGAAGGCTTGAAAGATTTGGCCCTGGAAAGGGGTGATTTGGATCAAGGAATTTATTATATCAAGGAATTAAAGAAAGCGGGACATCTAACCAAACAACAAGCTGATATTCAGATAAAGGAAGTAAAAGAAAAAATCGAAGCCGGGGAAAACTTGGCCGAATGGGAAAGTCGTTTCGAACAATATAAAAGAGAGGGCAATTGGGATAAAGCCATCGAGCAACATAAAAAAATAAAAGCTTACGCCCTTTCCCAAATGGAGTCTTGGAAGCGATTTTCTCCTAAGAATAAAGAGCAGGAACAGATGAAAAAGCAAATGATGAAAATTACCAGAGTTCGCTTGAAAAACTTGAGTTACGAAAGCAAAGACCTCAATCGAGCAAAGAATCCGTATAAATAATAGACGGATATAGATTTGGAAATGATTAAATAATTTATCGATTTCAATGGAATTTCATATAAACTCGTAATATTTAATATTGTAATTGTCGATAATGGAGTTGGTTTATTATATTCCCCCCATGGGAACCACCGCGAAGGGACATAACCTTCCACAGGAGGTTTAGAGAATGAACAAAGGTTTTTCATTGATCGAGCTTTTAGTCGTCATTGTCATCATTGCAATGCTGGTAGGCGTTGCCGCGCCCTATTACTCGGATTATGTTAAAGAATCCAAGATCAGTAAAGCAAAAGCCGACTTGGATATTCTTCGACAAGCCGTAATCCTTTACAATTCGCGCGAGGATTTTCCCTATCAGGGGCCTATCGCGACCGTAGCTCCATATCTTCCACTGCTGGGAGACAATGATTTCATGGGATTACAAGGCCAGTATTTAACGAACATTCCGCTTGATCCTTGGAGCAAGAACTATAAACTGGATCCTTACGGAGGCTTCATCTACAGCGATGGGCCCAATTCATCAATTCCCAATGATGACCTTCGGGAATATTACGTCAAAGAACTTGCTCTGAGAAAAATCGAATGGGAAGATTACAACGGCAATCGAATCATGGACAGCAACGATCTTTTGTATGTCTATTTCAATAAAGCTCTTTGGACATCCAGTATTCAATCCGGCGACTTCGACGTCTATGAAAACAATGCAGTGATCGGAACGATCACCTTAGGATTAACCTACAATCTTGTCGATAATCCGGGTTACTCCATGACCACCGCGACCCCGTCAATGCTTATTTGTCGGGTTGCCGCCGGCAACACGGTTAAACTCGGTGTTCACTCCGTCGCATTGAAAGACGACTTGCTGGTTCTTCAGAAATATCAGGAAGTTGTCTACGATAGGATGCTTTCGAATTCCGCAACTTTGCTGACAAAAGTTGAAATAAATGCGACGACGGGAAAGCCGTTGCGTTTCGCCGTTCGAACCAGCCCGATCAAAATAGTTCCTAAGAATTGAATATATTTTCAATATCCGCGCGGCATCATTTCGATGTCGCGTTTTTTATTCAATGATTCGTACCAAAGCCAGCCAACGAAAAAATCAAAGGGGATTTTTCACCGCGGAGGCGCAGAGGCGCGAAGAAAACAGCTCTAGTAGCCATTCTCTGAGCCTCGGCGCCTCGGCGGTTTTTTCTTGACCTAACTTGGTTAGCTTTTATGCGTTTCATTGAACAATTTTAATAAATCTATTCACCGATTATTTTGATTAGTACGCGTTTCCGGCGGTTGCCGTCGAATTCACCGTAGAAGATCTGTTCCCATGGACCGAAATCCAGTTTCCCGTCGGTAACGGCAACGACGACCTCGCGCCCCATTATGGTTCGCTTGAGATGAGCATCGCCGTTATCCTCTGCACCGTTGTGTTTATATCTCGAATAAGGTTTTTCAGGCGCCAGCCCCTCAAGCCAAACTTCAAAATCATTATGTAAGCCGCGCTCGTCGTCATTTATGAAGACGCTGGCGGTAATATGCATGGCATTGCACAGCAATAAACCTTCTTTTATTCCGCTTTCTTTCAGGCAGTTCTGGACTTGCGGCGTAATATTGATAAAGGCTCTTCTTCCTCGAATTTCGAACCATAGTTCCTTTCGATAGCTTTTCACTGCGGCAAACTCCTTATAGTAAAATATCGAGAATTAGTGTAATTCAACAAGGTTATACCTTGATTACTTTGAAATGCGTTTTATTCGTTGATCGAAACGCTATTCGAGATAAGTATAGCCGTATAAGCCGGAACGATAAATAGCCAGGAATTCCTTGCCTTCCCGAACCGTAATCTTCTTTTCCTTAACGGAAGTTGAAACCCAACTTTCCATGGTTTTTACCAACCGCTTGTGGCTGAACTGGACGTACTCAAGAACATCCGCTACTTGCTCTCCGTCGATGACTTTTTCGATTTCAAATCCGCCATCCTCGCGTAATCGAACATGGACGATATTCGTATCGCCGAAAAGATTGTGCAGATCACCCAGGATTTCCTGATAGGCACCGACCATGAACACCGCCAGATAATATGGATGGTTGGGATCGAATTCATGAACGGGAAGAACCGAAGAAAACGTTCTTGTCCCGATGAAATGATCGATCTTTCCGTCCGAATCGCAGGTAATATCCTGAATCGTAGCTTCTCGGGTCGGTTTCTGATTCAGCCGGTGGATGGGCATTATGGGAAAAAGCTGATCGATGGCCCATGAATCCGGAATCGATTGGAAAAGCGAAAAATTACAGAAATATTTATCGGCAAGCATTCTCGAAAGGGGTTTCAATTCATCGGGAGAATGCTTCAAATCCTTGCCGAGATTAAGCGTCTCATAGGCGATAGACCAGAAAAGCCTTTCGGCGATCGCCCGGGTGCGCAGATCTATGAGACCGAGGTTGAACAGATCGAGCACTTCCTCCCGCATCTGTTGAGCATCATGCCAGCCCTCCAACAGGTTTCGATGATTGATGTTTTCATAAAGGTTATACAAATCCCGTACAAGTTCGTGATCTTTCTCGGTGATCTTCCCGTCGTTCGGTCGGTAAGTCGGAGGATGGCTGGTCTCCAGGACATTGAAAACCAGAACCGAATGATGCGCGGTCACCGCTCTACCCGACTCCGTAATGAGGTGAGGATGCGGCTGTTTATGCTTGTTTGAAGCATCCTGAAGCATGTAAATCGCATCATTGGCATATTCTTGCACCGAATAATTAAGACTGCTGGAGAGAGTCGTGTGGGATCCGTCGTAGTCGACCCCCAATCCGCCGCCGATATCCACGAACCGAATATCGCAACCGAGTTTTCTGATCTGAACGTAAAATTGCGCAACTTCCCGAAGCCCCGCCTTGATTTTCCGAATATTGGTGATTTGGCTTCCAAGATGGAAATGAAGCAGCTTTAAACAATCCAGGAATCCCTCCTTCTGGATGAGGTTGATTCCTTCAAGAAGTTCACTGGCCGTAAGCCCGAATTTGCTCTGATCGCCGCCCGATTCTTCCCATTTTCCGGAACCCGACGTAGCGAGTTTGATTCTCATCCCGATATTTGGACGGACCTTGTGGCGTCGAGCGATTGAAATGATAAGGCGCAGTTCGTTCAGCTTTTCGGCGACAATGAAGATTTTTTTTCCCATTTTTTGCGCCAGTACTGCAAGTTCAACAAAGTCCTCGTCTTTGTACCCGTTGCAAATTATCAAGGCATCGGGATTATCCATTATCGCGAGAACCGCATGAAGCTCGGGTTTGGAACCGGCTTCCAGGCCGATGGGAAACTTTTTTCCCTGTCGAACGATTTCTTCCACGACGGGACGCTGCTGATTCACTTTGATAGGATAGACGGTGTAGTAGTTCCCTTCGTAGGCCGACGCCTTGGCTGCTTTCGTAAAACATTCGTTGATGGTTCCGATGCGATCATCAAGGATATCCGGGAACCGCAGCAAGACAGGCGGGGCTACATCCCGAAGGACGATTTCATCGATCAACTCCATCAGATCGATGGCGGGACCTTTCTTTTGGCGGGGCATGACCACCATGTTCCCTTTGCCGTTGATGCCGAAATAATTAATTCCCCAACCGCTGATGTTGTATAACTCCGCTGAATCTTCAATACGCCAATTTCGCACGCGGCATCTCCTGCAAATGGTATAGGAATTTACTTTTTCACCGGGTAAGTATAAACACCGATATTTTAGGTGTCAAACCAATTTTATTTACCTTGATGAAAAATTACCTCATCCATGCAATCGAAGGACAAACAAATATGAGGAAAAAACATGTTCCAGACGGCCAAAAAGGGACCGTCAGATTTTGGCGCACTCGATACTGAATGCCCGGGTTTTATCAAGAGCCTTGTATGTCACCTTGTCGGATTTGTTTCCGGTAGCCGGGACAAACAGTATTTCTCCGGAATGAAGAATTAGTTTTTCATTCGGGCCGGTTATTTCGAGCGAACCTTCAACAACGTAAATGACTTCCCCGTGCGATTCGATGGAACAGGAAACCTCCGCGCCCACGTCGATGACTCCCCATACTGAAGCCAAAGGCAGATTTCCATCCGGACGCCATAATAGACGCAATTGAGTATCAGGAGGCGTTCCGTTTAAGGGTTCTAAATTCGCGATGTCATTTATGCTGAGTTTTCTTAAGCTCATTATCATCTTCTCCGATTTTGCCGACACGAGCGGAAATTCAAAATCATCAGCTTCAACTAAAGTATTTAATACAATTTCGCCGAAAGAACTACAAGTTGAAAATTCGGTAGTGTCCTAAATTAACTGAAAAATTCAACGCAGAGCCGCAGAGATGCAGAGAAAGCTTATGAAATTCATAATGATTTTCTTCCGTGTCTGCCGTAAAAAAAGTTAAAATATGACACCACCGAAAATTCGGTGGTGTCCCATGCCTACTTATTTCGCCAAAGCGGCGCTGTACAAGTTCGTCATCTTAGGTTATGATGGGAGAAATCTTCTCTGGAGGCCAGCGTGA
>Ga0209749_1002141_pt1 | contig 14173 bp, 14 predicted proteins | sample EPASupsiteSAE347_FD_187267 | JGI IMG/M metagenome (GOLD analysis project Ga0209749, IMG submission 187267) | Bioremediated contaminated groundwater from EPA Superfund site, New Mexico - Sample SAE3-47 (SPAdes) (version 2) | ecosystem: Environmental > Aquatic > Deep subsurface > Groundwater >... | reverse complement strand
TGTTCCTGGACCGGGATGGCAACGCCGACCTAAAGCTCAGGCGCCAGAGCCATCTGGCAACGGCGGTACCCGGAACGGTTGCCGGTCTGGCCATGGCGTTGAACAGGTTCGGCACCATATCCCTCGCCCAAGCCTTGGCCCCGGCGATCAGGTACGCCGAGGAAGGCTTCATGATAAACCATAAGCTGGCCACCGACATGAAGGCTTACGAAACGCTGCTGAGGGCCTGTCCAGCCACGGCGAAGATCTTCGTCAAGCCCGACGGCAGACTTTATGAGGCCGGCGACATACTGGTGCAGAAGGACCTGGCCGGCGTCTTGAAGGCCATCGCCAAGGATGGTCCGGACGCCTTTTATAAAGGCGCGATCGCCGGCCTGATTGTCAAACAGATGCAGGCGAACGGCGGGCTCATCACGAGGGGGGACCTGGCGGCCTATGAACCGCTCTTTAGGACGCCGGTGCGGGGCAACTATCGCGGCTATGACGTCATTTCCATGTCCCCGCCCAGCTCCGGCGGGGTGCACATCATCGAAATTCTCAATATCCTGGAGGGTTTCGATCTTGGCCGTTCGGGGCATAGCTCGGCCGCGACGATTCACCTGACTGCGGAAGCGATGAAAAGAGCCTTTGCCGATCTCTCCAAGTATCCGGGGGATCCCGATTTCGTGAAGGTCCCGGTTAAGGGTTTGACATCAAAACGCTATGCCGCCGCCCTGCGTGCAAAAATAAACCCCCTCAAGGCCACGGCCGGCAAGGATATCGGTCCCGGCGACGCGCCGAGGTATGAACGTGACGAAACGACTCATTTTTCCGTCGTCGACAAAGAGGGCAATGCCGTATCCAGCACGTATACCCTAAACGGAAATTTCGGCAACGGCATCGTCGTGGAAGGGGCGGGATTTCTCCTTAACAACGAGATGGACAATTTCAACGTCCGGCCAGGCAGAATCGACGAGCACGGAATACGGGAGGGCGAAACGAACGCCATCGCCCCCAACAAGCGCATGCTGAGCGCCATGTCTCCGACGATCGTCATGAAGGACGGCAGGGTCTTTCTCGTCACCGGGAGTCCCGGCAGCAGCCGGATCATTTCGACCAACCTGCAGGTGATCATGAACGTCATCGATCATGGGATGAACATCCAGGAAGCGGTGAATGCCCCACGGGTCCATAATGAATGGCTGCCCGACGAGTTGCAGATTGAAAAGGGGATCAGCCCCGATACGATCAAGCTGCTGTCGAACATGGGTCATACCGTTACGGCGGGGACCCCGATGGGGGCTTCCTCGAGTATCCTGATCGATGGGAAAACATCGATGCGTTATGGCGCCACAGATCCGCGCCGGGAAGGAGCGGCGCTCGGTTATTAGCGGTGCTCCGGGGAGGGCTGTCAATTTCGGGGGAACCGGCAATCTCTCTGCTTGCGAAAGGCTGTCGGACAACTTATAAAAAGCAAGGGGCGGGATATCATCGATCCCGCCCCTTGAACTCTGAGAGAGGTAGGTTGTTCACAGAGCGTTCGTTCTTACGCCTCTCTCTTTACCTCGGATCTACCTGGTCTCGATGGGTGTACACATGGGATCAATCCAGGTCTTGCCGGCCTTCTTGGCAAATTTCTCTCTGTCTTTGGCTCCTGTTTTTCTCATGGCTTTTGCCTCCTCTCTTATCAGCTTGGTTAAAATCCTTTCAGAACGGCCCGCTGTTGCCGACCCTTTCTGTTTCTCTCTATTGTCTTACCCAGAACGTCGTGCTGGGGGTTGAACTCGATTCTTTCGTTGAGGTTGGTGTTCATGATCTCTTTTTTCCTCTCTTTGTTTCTTTCGGCCTTAAGATAATCAAAAGGACGTTTTTTAACAATCAGGGGAATGCTGAATGTCAGATGAGAAAAGGACGATTTCCAAGGTAAGGAGGGGGGGAGGGAAAAGATCGGTATTTGTCTGATAAGCCATCCTTTCCGGGCCGGTAAGAACGCAGGCAATTGACAACGGGGCCTGTTCCGTATATGCTTTAAATATGAAATATCGCCTTCAAAAGATGATTATGATCGCAAAGCGATGTCCGGGAGACAAATGGTTATGCTAAAATCCGGCGACCTTTCAATTCGCCTGCACGAGCTTCTTCGCGACCAGGCAGCACCACGGACAATCGCGGACGTTCGCCTGGGGCGGGCTTATATCGCAGTCCGCATTGACGACGGCCGTCTCGGCCTGTCCGGTTTTCCTACGCGTGGCCCCGGGCGTCCCGGCCCGCTCAACTCCCCTTATGACGATGGTTGTCCAGGCCTGTCCGATGTTCCCGCGGGAGAATCGTCCCGGGGAGGGGAGGAACTTCCCCTGTCCGCAACCCTTGCCGGTGCCGGCGCCGCAACAGTCCTCGGATGGCTCACCGAAAAAGGCGCCCCGTTGAAAAAGGCATTGGCCCTGGCGACGGCCAATGCCCTGATCTTTCAGGAGCACAGCGATATGGAAGGAGATTCCCTCGACCTTCTCCATCTGACTCCTAACGACAAAGTCGCAATGGTGGGGCGTTTTACGCCACTGGTGAACAGAATAGAAATCACCGGGGCGTCCCTCACCGTTCTGGAAAAAGACGCCGCCAAAGGCCTGGTCCTCCCGGAGAAGGAGCGCCGGACCATACTGAAAGGCTGCACGGTGGCCATCATGACCGCGACGACGCTTCTTTATGACGACCTTGAAGACATCTTGAACGATCTTGGCGCCCCCCGCCATGTGGCGCTCCTCGGCCCCTCCACCCCCATGCTGCGCGATCTCTTTACCGATACCCCCGTGACTCACTTGGGAGGCGTGAGAATCAGGGACGCCGCCCAAATCATCCCCATTGTCGCTGCCGGAGGGGGAACGCGGGACATGCGCCCGTATCTGGTGATGACCAATCTCTTTCTCAGAAAATAAGGGGGGGGCGGTTCAATTTGTTTCCCTAAAGAGCATGCAGTAATTTTTGTTGATACTGAACCTTTCGAATGGTATTTATTAACAGTTGGAATGTGATAATTCTCTTTAACAGGTTAGACCGGCGCACAAACGGTGTACGTTTCATTAACGGCCCACACGATGGAAGTTCCGAAATCGATGGAACTCCTTGCTCGGTTCTCCAGAGCCTATGGAAAAGAAGCTTTACGATATTTTGGAAAAGAGCCACAACGCTGACATCCTGGCGGAGATTACAGAAACGGCCAGGATGGTCGCCGCCGGTTTCGATTTGAATCAATTCAGATCCGTCTATGATGACATCACGGCTATGTATCAGGGCCATTATCCAGGTTATAAGGCGTGCAATACGAACTATCACGACTTGAACCATGTGCTCCAGGTCACGCTCGCAACCGTGAGGATTGCTCACGGAACCTATGTCGAAGGCCGTCTGTTTAACCGTTCAGACCTCCTCCTGCTTCTAATTCTGGCGATGCTGCACGATACCGGCTACATTCAACCGTCATCCGACGAGCAGGGCACCGGCGCAAAACATACGCTCGTGCATGTGGACAGGAGTATCGATTTTGCGAAAACGTATCTTGCGCGTATCGGTTTCGACAGTGACGCCATCCGGGCCTGCGTCGTGATAATTAAGGCCACCGACATTTCCGTCCGGATCGATGAGATCCCTTTTCGCAGGGGAAAGTGGGAATTACATGCCAAGATCATGGCCACCGCCGATATCGTTGCCCAGATGGCGGACAGGATCTATCTGGAAAAACTCTTGTTTCTCTACAAGGAGTTCATGGAGGGTGGCGTCCCCGGTTTTGACAGCGAACTGGATCTGCTTAAAAAAACGATCGGTTTCTATAACTTCGCGCTCAAGAGAATGGATAATGATCTGGGTGGATTCAGAAAACACCTGAAAAGCCACTTTGGAAAACGCTGGGGAATCGATGAGGATCTTTACCAGAAATCTATTGATGCCAATATAAGATACCTAACCTTCCTTATTGCCGAGCACACGGAAAACTACCGTGCCATGCTTCAACGAGGCTCAATTGTCAAGAAGTTGCAGTTGATCGAGAATGAGTGACTTCCACTGCCTAGCGCCGCCACTTCTATCCTTCTTGTCATCAGACGCGAGCTATGGAGTTCGGGAAGCGGCTATCGCTTGTTTCCATCGGTAATTAATATATTATTACCATTTCGATCCCGTTGGTTTGTATACCGAGAAATAACGAGAATTTGCAAAGCCGATATTTTCATGGGATCTTCGTTATTTCCGCAGGTTGTACTTGATCATTTTCAATTGGAGGCCTTTGCGGCTGAGACCCAACTGCTGGGCCGCCCGGGTGACGTTGCCGCCGCATTCATCGAGGCAGCGGGCGATCATCTGTTTTTCCACGTCCTCCGTCTGAGACCGGATGAAATCCTTGAACTGGCCCTTCTGTTTTTCCGGAGGCAGCAGGGACTGTTCATAAACGGCCGTCTTGACTTCTCCCGGAACATCTTCAAGGGTTATCGTTTGTCCCTTGGCCATCAGGACGAGCCTTTCGAGGAGATTTTCCATCTCCCTGATGTTGCCCGGCCAGTCATATTCGACAAACAGCTCCATGACCCCATCATCCAATCCCTTGATATCCATGGATAACTTATCATTGAACCGGTCGATGAAAAAGGCGGTCAGGGTAGGAATATCGTCTTTCCTTTCCCGCAGGGACGGCAGTTGGATGGGGAGGACATTGAGGCGATAGAAGAGATCCTCCCGGAAACGTCCCTCCTTGACATCCTGAAAGAGGTTCCGGTTCGTTGCTGTAATGAGGCGTACATCCACCTTGATGGTCTTCAATCCTCCGACCCGTTCAAAGGCCTGTTCCTGAATAGCCCGCAACAGCTTAACCTGCATCTCCTTGGGCAGTTCCCCCACTTCGTCGAGAAAGAGGGTCCCCTTGTGGGCCAGTTCGAAACGTCCCGGCTTGGTGACGACGGCGCCGGTAAAGGCCCCCTTTTCATAACCGAACAGCTCGCTTTCCATGAGGTTTTCCGCAATGGCGGCACAATTGATCTTGATAAGGGGATTGTTCTTCCGGGGGCTGTTAATATGGATCGCATTGGCGATGAGTTCCTTCCCCGTCCCCGTTTCCCCGGAAATGAGGATAGTTGTCGTCGTCGGGGCCACCCGCTTTATCGTTTCAAATATCTCGATCATCGGAGCGCTGGCACCGATAATGCCATAACGGTCAATGTCGTCGGAACTGGCGACGAATTCCTCATCGCTGAGCCGTCTCGTTTTGATCGCCTTGAAGATTACATTCTTGAGCTCATCCTGTTCGAAGGGCTTGGTAACGTAATCGAAGGCCCCCATTTTCAAGGCATCCACCGCCGTGGCTACCGTCCCGTGAGCGGTGATCATGATCACCGGGGTAGACGGATAATCCTTCATCACCCGTTCCAGAAGCCCCATACCGTCAAGATTGGGCATCTTGAGATCCGTGACCACAACATCGATGCTTCCTTTTCCGGCTGCCAATACCTTGAGGGCCTCCCGTCCGTCCGGGGCCGTAAGAACCTCGTATCCCTCTTTTTTCAGCATGGCCCGGAGCACTACCTGCATGTTTATTTCGTCATCCACGACCAGAATCTTACTCATAGAAACCCCGCTAAGATAATACCGCCCGCTGCAGGCGGATATAGAAAATACTCCCCTGTCCGGGGATGGACTTTACCCGGATATGGCCACCATGACTCTTGATAATGCGCTGGCAGATGGACAGTCCCAAGCCGACGCCCCGCTCTCTCGTCGTAAAAAAGGGCTTGAAGACATTGCGCAGCTCATCCTTCTTTATCCCTTTTCCCGTATCCCGGATGGAAATGGCGACCGCATCTCCCTGGTCGCTGTCGATCCGGCGGGTCCGGAAAACGAGCTTCCCTCCCTCGGGCATGGCCTCCAGGGCATTGACGGCGATATTGAGTATCACCTGGATCAACTGTTCCGCATCCACATTGACCAGCGGCAGCTCCGGCCGCAACTCCTCTTCGATCACGATCTTTTCCATCAGATCATTGGCCTTGACGATCGATATGGCCTTGGCAATGACGGCATTGACGTCTTGAAGCTTCAGATTGAGGCTATAGGGTTTCGCATAACTCAGGAACTGGTTGACGACGCTATTGAGACGGTTTACCTCCTCGATGATGACGTCGATGAGGCGCTTGTCCTCATCAGTCATAACCTCGGAGCGCAGGTACTGCGCCGCTCCCTTGATCGACCCCAGGGGGTTGCGGATTTCATGGGCCAGTACGGGGGCCATTTCTTCCAGAAGCATGCTTTTTTCCCGCTCCAGCTTCTGGTCGAAGGCGTAGAGGAAATTGAAGGCCTCCTTGCTCTCCGGATAGATCCAACTGAAAATGTTCTTGAGGACCTGTTTCAACGGTTCGATGGAGATGACGATGAGAAAGGACGCCAGCAGAACATACGTCAGAGACGAGGGAGAGGCGCGGCCGAATAGACGGATAAAAACATAGATCACGAGCGTCGCGCACAGGGTCAGCACGCCGGTAATCAAGGCCCGGGCCATCACCTCGTGCAGCTCCATAAGCCGGGGGTGATTGACGATCAAAAAGATCATATACATGAGGACCGCGATAAAAATATTGTAGAGGGGAGAAAAATCATATCCGAAAAGTTTGATGACATCGAGGGCGCTGATGAGGGCCGCCATACCGAAGGCGATGGAAAGATACAGCATCCTCGTTCTTTCCATCCCCGCGGGCTTACTGCGGATGAAGAGAATCAGGGCTCCGTAGCAGAAGGCCAGGACGGAAGCGGGGTAAACATAGATCAGCATGCCCCAGTAGGGCCAGTTCGCCAGGGGAGTAAAAAGGGAAACAAGAAGAATCAGGCTGATGAATGCCGCCGCGATGGTCTGGCGCAGAGACAGGAGGCTCTGATCGCTGAGCAGCAGCCGGCCGAAGGAAATGATCAAGGGAGAAATGGCCAGGAGACCGAACATTTCCATCATGCTCCAGAAGCCGGAATGGAAATGTTCGGAAAAAAAATCGCCCCCTTTATAGAAAAAAATGGCCAGGCACAGGCAGGCAAGAGACAGATGTATCCGGTTTTGCCGTTTGGTAAAAAAGAGGAAAACGGCAATGGCCAGACTCACAACGGCTAAGGTGAAAACTTCCATGTACTCTCTATGGCCCCTGATCAGGATGAATTTCTAATGTAACAATAGCGGGAAATCTCACGGGAGTCAAGAAAGGCCATAAAAAAACAGGAGCTTCCCCCCCATGTGGAACCGCTCCTGTTTTCCTCCGTTTATAACAACGGATTGGTGATAATCTTAATGGTCCGTTATGCCGACTCGCCCTCCGTCGGCAGGGCATACCGGAAGCAACTGGCGTTTTCATAAACCGCCGGGGAAATTATATAGCCTTCTTCGATCCTGAATACCTTGGTTTCCTGTCCCTTTACTTTTACCGCCTTTCCCTTGAGAAAAACCTTGATATTCCCTTCGACGAGGTTCGTAATATCATAGCGTCCGAAGGTATGATACACATCGATACCGCCTACTTCCTCCGATTTTAGATGCCAGTGATCATGAATCCCGGCCTCGCTTTCCTCAAAAAAAACCTCCAGTTTGTCTTTCCATTTCTCCGGGAGTTCTTCTGCCGCTACTTCAAATGCCCTGTCGACATCCTCGCTCTTTTTCGCTTTCCTCGGTGCTTTCACCGTTTTTGTTGCCTTTGCTGCCTTCATTGACTTTGCCATGATTGCCTCCTTTTTCTGCTTGGCCGGCATGTTTATTATTCATTTTCAAAATGGTTCGCTGATTGTTGATTATGGTAGGCCGAAGTCCTGGCCTTTTCTAAATCACGATGTGTGCCAGATTCGCCATAGTATCCTCAATCTCACCTAAGCATTTGATGTTAAAGGTTTGTTGCAAGAAATGCGTGAAGTAAGCAAGTCCTCTAAAAGGCCCCTTTTGGCGCCGCAAGCGCGTAGCTCCCTTCGCAGGGGGAACAACACTTCGCACCCCGCAGGGTAAAATATTGCGATGACATTTTCTAATGGGGTTATATTCAGCGGGGGAATGAATTTAATATTTGACGGTTGTGGAAAAAGCCCCTATGCTTTTAACAAAAAATAATCGAGAAGGCAGCGGTAAATCATGAATAGGGATGTGCAACAGGCACAAGTCACCGAGGTCTTTATCGGTGTTGAGGCCCACCAGGAAACAGCGGCGCTGATCCGGAGCCATTCGACCAACCAGCAGGACATTAGGGAAAAGGCCTTGGCGAACCTTGATTTGCAGCATTGTCGCCGGATTCTCGATATGGGCTGCGGTTTCGGTTTTTTCTCCGAGGCCCTCCGGAACAAGGTATCGCCTGCAGCTCACGTGACGGGTCTGGACATGATCCCGGCGTATGAGCCTCTCTTCCTGGACGTCTGCAAGCGAGTCGGCGTGCAGGGACGCTTCTTGGCGGCGCCGGTTTCGTATGTCCATACCCTCCCGGTTGGTTCCTGGGACCTTGTGCTTTGCAGCTATGCCCTCTATTTCTTTCCCGAAATCATTCCTCGGATCGCCCGACTTCTTACCGCCGCCGGTATTTTTGTCACCATCACCCATACCGTTGATAATATGGGGGAACTCATCGCGGCAGCCCGGACCGCTTTAAGAAAAATCGGCCTCCTGGATCAAGAGCGACTGCCCATAGAAGAAATAATCGGCCGTTTCTGTGCCGAGAATGGTCATGAACTCCTGAGCCCGTGGTTCACCCGGATCGACGCTGCCGACTATCCCAACGCCCTAATCTTCAGACCCGACGAAGTCTCCCTTCTCCTCAGTTACTTCCACTTCAAAAGCCCCTTCTTCCTTACGGGGATCGATCTGGACCGGGCTGAAATCCTGAATGCCATCACCGCCTATTTAACGGATGTTTCCCATTCCCAACAGGGATTTACCATCTCCAAGGATGACCGCATCTTCGTCTGCCGCCAACCGCACTTTCCGGGAGAAGAATCATGAAAAGAAAACGATGCTTTTGCCCCCACTGCGGTGATCAGCTCACCAAGGAAATGGAAGAAGATGTCCTGCGGGATTTCTGCGGCGCCTGCAAGACCTTTTTCTATGAAAACCCGCTGCCCGTGGTTTCGGTCATCTTGATGGCGGGCAGGGAAATCCTGCTGGTGAAGCGGGGGCGGCGACCCTACCGGGGGAAGTGGTGCCTGCCCACTGGGTTTGTGGAGAGCGGCGAGAGCATCGAAGCGGCAGCCATGAGAGAGCTGGAGGAGGAAACGGGCATCCAGGGGAAAATCGTCAATCTGGTGGATGTGGATTCGGGGACCAATTCCTTCTACGGAGATCTCATTTTTCTCTGTTTCGAGGCGGAGATGTCTGGAGGCAGCCTGCGGTTCGGCGGCGACACCGTCGCGGCCAGATACTTCCCCATAGAGAAAATTCCCCGCCTCGCCTTTCCTGCCAACAACCGGGCGGTGCAGACGTTCATCCGGAATAAATCCGATTACTGGGCCATCGCCGATTCCTTCTCCCTGACCGCCGCTTCCGAAAAATCCGCCGTCAGCAGGAAGCAGAACCTTCTTTCCGATCGCCTGGTCCGGGTCATCGAGGACAATGCGGCGCCGATCTCCCGCATCTGGATCGAGGATGTCACCAGCAATCATTCGACGCCGAGTTATCATCATTTTGACCGGAAACGGCTCTTTTTGCGGGTCCACACCATCCTGTCCCAGTTTGGGAAATGGCTGGGCGGGGGTTACAACGATCAGGACATCCACGATTACTATACGGACATGGGTAGGGAGAGGCGGCGGGAAGGCTTTAATCTGGGAGAGATACTCAGCGCCTTGAGCCTTATCAAGAAACATATCTGGGAGTTTGCCCTTTCCCGGGGGATGTGGCAAAAAACAATTGACATCTATATGGCCCTGGAACTGGACCGTCGCATCGTCGTCTTTTTTGACAAGGCCTCCTTTTATACGGCCCGGGGCTACGAATTACCGGAGACCGGCCCGCTCGGACAACAAGAGGAACCTTAACAACGGCGGTACGTGCTATCTGATCAACGATAGAGTTCTTGTCGCGTATATATTTTGAGGAATTATGGAACTGATTCTAATCAGGCACGGAGAGACCATCTGGAACAAGGAAGGCAGAGTCCAGGGTGTTAGCGACATCGGCCTGAGCGACGTCGGCTTACGCCAAGCCCAGGCACTTTCCTTGTCTCTTAAAAATCATCTTATTCATTCGATCTATGCAAGTCCTTTAATAAGGGCGCGAAAAACGGCCCAGATCATCAACCGGTATCACCATGCCCCCATATACTTTGCACCTGAGCTGATGGAGATGGATCAGGGAGATTTTGAAGGCCTCACCTTTCAAGAACTGATGGCTTGTGAAAAAGAATTTGTTCAGCGATGGATTAAAGATCCTGCCACTGTCGCCATGCCGAATGGCGAATCATTTTCCGAATTGCAGAATCGTGCCTGGTCTGTGGTTGCGAAGATTATCGACAAGACCGAGCATGCCATGGTCGTTTCCCACAATTTCACCATCGCCGCGGTCCTCTGCAAGATCCGGAATATCAGCTTATCCCAATTCAGGAAAGTCTGTGTGGACACAGCTTCAAAAACCGTCGTGAGTTTTCGGAATGGGTCGGCGTCGATTGATGTGTTGAATGACCGGACGCACTTGATGAATATGAACATGGAAGATTAATAATGAGCTTGGATGGCAAGACAATCAAGGCCCTCCGGAAACCATGGAAATTGATAGATAATGTGTTGAAAAAATCTCAAAATATCTATATAATAGCAATTGTAAGCCCATTAATGCTTTTGGAGTCCTTTCTTGATCTCTAAAATGCATAACGGGACTAAAAAGGAAAGGGGTTAATGAGAGAAATGGCAAAGGCAGTTAAGAAAGAAGATCCAAAGAAGGCTGCACCAAAGAAAGACGATAAGAAGGCCCCAGCGAAAAAGAAGAAGTGAGAAAAGTTTAGCAGATCAAAAAAGCCCGGGGGAATATATCCCGGGCTTTTTGTTTTTCGGAACCGGCGGAATTAATCTCCTTTCCCCTTGTGCGCCTTCACAGACCTCTCGGTAGTTTTTCTCAGGCGGAAGGCTACCGTTTTGATGATTTTCTGGAAGTCGGCAGAGATCTTGTTGAATTCAGCGTCAAAGAAGTTCCGGTCAATGAGTCCGACTACCGCCGCCCCTTTGGCAGCAGCCGTTGCGGACCGGGGCGACTTGTCAATATAGGCCATCTCGCCGAATATGTCGCCCTCTTTCAGAATCTCGATGACTATCTTCTGACCGCCGATATTTTTGGAGATTTCGACTTCGCCCTCTTCCACGACATAGATCCAGTCGCCGTTGGACCCATCTTCGAAGATGACCTGGCCATCCTGGAACGTCTCATATGATGCGATCTGAAACATTTTGGTCCTCCCGCAAGTAATTCCTATTCCTTGATTCTTCCTCAATCTTACGATCATTATTATATTATGGATTATGGAAATAAGCAAAAGAATTTGAATTTGTAGAATCCCGGATTTCCGTCAAGTCTCCGTTTTATGCTGTTTTATGTTATTTGAAGGTGCTCCGTTAGAAAACCGTTAGAAATTTTTCTGGCAGTGGGAGCAATCCAGACACGGTTCCAGGGGAAAATCGTATAGCGGTCCGCAACAAAAAAAGGCATCCAGGAAATTACCCGGGATGTCTTTTTAATGTCTGGGCAATGAATCAACTGCGCTTACCAAAAAAATCCTTGCGATAATTATCATCTGGTGATATTTTACATGTCCATAAAAAAGCGCTGTTACAAGGAAGATGAAACCCTTATCACCCTGCTGAATATGAGCGGGGAAATCTTTCCGATGGATAACGGCTATTGGACCAAGTTCGAGGTATACCGGGTAAATCCAGAACCGCACATTCCTCATGGCATCCGGTATTCCCTCACCCTGCACGACCGCTATAGCCGGCGGGTCTTGGGGTTCGACAACGCCCACGCCATCCGACCGGCAAGGTGAAAAAATGAATCAGAAAGTGCTCCACATCGGCATCATTTCCTATGAGGATTACAAAAAGCGATCCTTGGCCATCGCCCGGGGAGAATACCAACCGCAGCCCGATGAACCCAAGGTCTGGTTTGAATCACTACAATCCATGGCGCAGGTCCTCAGCAACGAGAATCAGTTGCTGCTGAAGACCATTCTGGAGCGGAAACCGGAATCGTTGAAGGAACTGGAAGCGGCGACGGGACGGAGCAGCAGTAATCTCTCCCGCACCCTGAAAACAATGGTACGGTACGGCATCGTAAAGATGGAAAAGGTGCGTCGAAATATCAGGCCGGTCGTTGAAGCAACGGATTTCACAGTTCAGTTCGGCTTGTATGCAGCCACACGCCACGAAGATGGTGTGGGCGCTGCACGGATTTAAAAGATAATTTGCAGACAAGAAGACAACCCCGATCCTGTCCGGGTTGTCTTCTCTTTTCAGTGATTGCCGCTTGTTCAAGCGACTTTTTTGTTTCAGAAGGCACATCATCGTCCTCGCTAAATAAGGAAGACCTTTCCGATGAGCCTTTCCCTTCAGGGCTGGACTGATTTCCGTTCCTGCCACTAAGGAGTTCCAGTTCCCTATCCCGGATCTCTACGATGCTCCGGTTGAATCTCTCTTCGTCCTGCCAGGTGCGCTGTTGAAGCTGGCCGTGGACACCGATCTTGACGTCCTTGGTGCAATAATAGCCGACGATGGTGACTGAGTTGATCATAATTCATTCCTCCTCTCTTTTTCGTTGCTGTCGTTGTTCTTATTTTCAATACTGTTCCTGATCCTGGAATTGAAGAAGTGGAAGCTCCGTTGCCCCGTAATCGGTCATGATCTCGTATTTCCCAACACAGACGGGGACATGTCCTGTCACAATACGGTCTTGAAAAGTCATTTCCAGCCGGCGCTGCGACGGGCATTTGTTTAACGATTTGGATTTCAACCGGCGTCAGGTGGAACTGCTGGAAACGGCTTTTCGGCCGTCCGTTAGAAATCCGTTAGAAAAGGGCAAAGAAAAAGGGGATCAAGCAATTGTTGCCAATACCTAACCCCCTGTTTTTCTTATGGTGCCGAAGCCCGGATTTGAACCGGGACGAGCGTACACCCACTAGACCCTGAAAATAATATTGAGACTAAAGCAAGATAAAGGCAAATAAAAGCCAATAAAACTGTCATGATATTACTTATGATTTCCAGAATGTCTTGCTTATGAAAATATATATAGTTGGAGAATTTGAGCCCGTTCCGTTAGAAAAACCGTTAGAAGATTTCCATCCAAAGGGTAAACTGAACGTTACATGTCTGTCAGTCATAAAGACAGCTTTTGAAATTGCTTAAGACGGACAGGGATCTGAATTTCTTGTTATCCCTGGGAGACAAGGATCTGACGACGCTGCTGGTTGCTCTCCGAGAAAGAATCGAATACATGAAGTAGATGAAGTCGACCTTAGCACACCCCGGATAAGATTATGCTGAAGAATCAGATGATTACCACGCATTTTTGGGCAACGCTGGCTGAGAGCTGCATTATTTCATTCGTCAGGCCCAACTTAGCAAATACAACTTGACATAGTGTCATATTGCCACTATCGTATATTGCATTATGATAAACTATCTTCCCCGAGAAATTGCGCCGCGTCTGGAGCGGGCTTTACAGCTATTGCCAGTGGTCGTGCTCTCTGGGTTACGTCAGAGCGGAAAGAGCACATTGCTGCAGAACGAACCGACTATCGTCCGGAGGCATACCTACCGGACGCTTGATGATTTTACTACTCTTGCTGCAGCGAAGGCAAATCCTGAAGCTTTGCTGGGAGGAGACTCTATCCTCGACGAAGTACAGCGATGCCCGGAACTACTTGTTTTAATCAAGAAATTCGTCGATGAGGAGCGCCGACCGGGAAGATTCATCCTTTCCGGATCGGCCAACCTTGCCCTTCTCGGTCATGTCTCTGAAACACTGGCAGGACGGGCGGCCTACTTCACTCTCCATCCGATGACTCGGAGGGAGATACAATTAACCACGAATCGGCTGCCCTTTATTGTGGCATTCTTGAAATCATCTGACCTTCCTTCAGGCAAAACCACTCCTATTGCCGAACAGGAAGTATTGACTGGTGGGATCCCGCCGGTATGCCTTGGACCTGCCGACGGTGTGGCGGAG